>Ga0136617_10001638_pt1 | contig 19843 bp, 15 predicted proteins | sample AntDrymUQ3222106_2_FD_129672 | JGI IMG/M metagenome (GOLD analysis project Ga0136617, IMG submission 129672) | Polar desert sand microbial communities from Dry Valleys, Antarctica - metaG UQ322 (21.06) | ecosystem: Environmental > Terrestrial > Soil > Desert | place: Antarctica: Dry Valley... | reverse complement strand
GGGTGTGCGCCTCCTTCGACACCGACTGGGTGCCGGGCGAGTACCTGAGCGAGTACTACCGCGAGGTCGAGCCCGACGAGCGCGAGACGATCGCCTACTTCGTCGCTGCGATGCGGCACGTCGAAGCGGGCGCGCCGATCCTGTTCTTCGGGGTCGGGCCGACCCTGCACCACGTCTTCCTCGCCGCCGGCGCGGCGTCGGAGATCCACCTCGCCGACTACCTCCCCGCCAACCTCGCCGAGATCGAGCGCTGGATCGCCCGCGATCCCGCCGCCCACGACTGGCGCCCGTTCGTGCGCTACACGCTGGAGTGCGAGGGGGTCGCGGATCCGACGGACGCGCAGATCGACCGGCGCGAGGAGCTCACGCGGGCGAAGATCACGCGCCTGCTCCAGGCCGACGCGCGGCGGCCCGAGCCCCTCGCGCGCCGCTACGGCACGGTGGTCAGCGCCTACTGCGCGGACTCGGCGACCGACGACCGCGCCACCTGGGAGGCCTTCATGCGGCACATCTCCGGCCTCGTGTGCCCCGGCGGCGTGTTCATCACCTCCGCCCTGCGCCGCTGCCGCGCCTACCTCGTGGGCGGCAAGCCCTTCCCGAGCGCCAACGTCGACGAGCACGACCTGCGCGCCGTGCTCGACCCGGACTTCGATCCCGCGAGCGGCTCGATCGAGACGCGCGCGCTCCCCGGCCACGAGGCGCAGGGCTACGGCGGCATCGTGCTGGCGTGGCGCCGGCGGCGGCAGGTGGAGGCAGCATGATCCGTCTGCTGCTCACCGTGCTCGTCGCCGTTGGCGTCGCTCCGTCAGCGCACGCCGCACAGGCGAGTCCGCTCCCGGCCGGCGCCTGTGCCACGGAGGGCGCGGTCGGGATCCCGTACCGCAACGGGATCAACTGCCGCGTCGTCGAGGTCGACGGCCACCCGCGCCGGTTCGTCGTCTACGTGCCGAGCCGGCGGCCGGTCACCGGGCCGCTGCGGCCGGTGGTGTTCATGTTCCACGGCAGCTCGGGCACCGGGGAGCAGTTCCTGGGCAGCTCCGGCTGGCGCGAGCAGGCCGACGCGACCGGGCTCGTGGCCGTCTTCCCGACGGGCCTGCGCTACCACGTGCTCGACAGCGGCCGCCACTCTACGAAGTGGAACGAGTTCGGCCTCGCCGGCGAGGTGGATCTCGACGAACGGCCCCCCGGCTACCCGGACGACGCGCCGTGGCCGGCGGACGACGTCTCCTTCGTCGACTCGATCATGGGTGATCTGGGAGCACGGCTGCCGATCGACCGCGATCGCGTCTACGCATCCGGCTTCTCCAATGGGGCGGGGTTCGCGGCCCGTCTGGCCGTCGAGCGCTCACGCGTCCTGGCTGCGGCCGCCTTCGCCGGGGGCGCGCTGCCCGCCGCCCAGGCCGCGCTCCGGCCGACCCCGACGTGGCTCGTCGCCGGGGCGCTCGACGACCGGATCCTGGCGCAGACCGGCCCGCCGCCGCTGACCGAGCTGCCGCTCGACCCCGCGGCCCTGCTGGCCGTGCCGGTGGTCGGCGCGACGCTCGACGCCCAGCTCGCGACGGCCGGGCTCGACGAGCACCTCGTCGGCACGCTCGCCCTGCCGGACGCCACGGCCTTCCGCTGGCCCGCGATCGGCGAGGGCCCGGGCGGCGGCGTGTTCCGCTTCTCGCTGCTCGCCGGGCTGGGGCACCAGTACCCGCACGCACGCAACAACGACGCCGGGTTCGAGGCCGCGCCGGAGTTCTGGGACTTCTTCGCGAGCCACCGGCTGCCCGGACCGAGCCGCTGATGCCATCCGCGCTGTTCGCCGCCCTGGCCTCGCGGGCGCTTGACGCTTCCAAGGCCGATCGTGGCACGCACCCGCAGCCTCCTCCGCGAGCCGCGCAGCGGCCCGAGCCGGCGCTGATCGAGCGGATCCGCGGCTCGGTGATCGGCGACGACGCGGTCATCGACGGGCCGTTCGGCCCGCGCCGGATGGTGTACGCGGACTCCACCGCCTCCGGTCGCTCGCTGTCGTTCATCGAGGACTTCATCCGCGACCGGGTCCTGCCGCTGTACGCGAACACGCACACGGAGGCGTCGGCGACCGGGCGGCAGACGACGGCGCTGCGCGAGGAGGCCCGTCGCATCATTCACCGGGCCGTCAACGGGGACGCCGACGACGTCGTGATCTTCTGCGGCTCCGGCTCGACGGGCGCGATCGACAAGCTGCGCCGGCTGCTCGACCTCGACGGGGAGGAGCGGCCGGTGGTGTTCATCGGGCCCTATGAGCACCATTCCAACGAACTCCCGTGGCGCGAGTCGAGCGCCGACGTCGTGACCGTCCGCGAGGACGCCGACGGGCGGATCGACGTCGCCCACCTCGAGCACGAGCTCGGCCGGCACGCGCATCGAGCGCTGAAGCTCGGCAGCTTCTCGGCCGCGTCCAACGTGACCGGGATCGTCTCGGACGTCGAGGAGATCGCGAGCGTGCTCCGCCGCCACGGCGCGCTGGCGTGCTTCGACTACGCCGCCGCGGGTCCGTACCTGCCGATCGACATGAACGGCAAGGACGCGGTCTTCCTCTCCCCGCACAAGTTCGCCGGCGGCCCCGGGACGCCGGGGGTCCTCGTCGTCAAGCGCTCGCTCCTGCGCACCCGCGTGCCGGCGGTCCCGGGCGGGGGGACGGTCCTGTTCGTCAGCCCGACCGGGCACACATACCACCCGGATCCGGCGACGCGCGAGGAGGGAGGGACGCCGGCGATCGTCGAGTCGATCCGCGCCGGGCTCGTGTTCGCGCTCAAGGAGGCGGTCGGCGCTGCGGAGATCCGGCGGCGGGAGGAGGTCTTCGCGCGGCGCGCGCTCGCGTCCTGGGGGAGCAACCCGCAGATCGAGATCCTCGGCAGCCCCGAGCTCGAGCGGCTCGCGATCCTGTCCTTCGGCATCCGCCACCCGCGCGGGCGGCTGCACTCGAACCTCGTCGTCGCCGTGCTCAGCGACCTGTTCGGGATCCAGGCGCGCAGCGGCTGCTTCTGCGCCGGCCCGTACCTCCATCGCATGGTCCCGATCGACGAGGCCTGGTCGGCGGAGATGCACGCGCAGGCCCGCGAGGGCTGCCTGGGCGCGACGCTCGCGTTCGCGCGCGTCAGCTTCAACTACTTCATCAGCGAAGCGGTCTTCGACTACATCCTCGAGGCCGTCCACCTGGTGGCGAACGAAGGCTGGAAGCTGCTGCCGCAGTATCGCTTCGATCCCGGCACGGGCCTCTGGCAGCACGCGAACGGCCGCGCCCGGCCGCTGCTGCAGCTGCGCGACCTGGCGTTCGACTCGTCCGGCGCCGGCGCCCCGTTGCCCACCGCGCGCGAGAGCGTGCTCGCGGCGCAGCTCGACGAGGCGCGGCGCATCATCCGCTCGCCCGCGCCGGCGCTCGCGCCGGCGCCGCCCGCCGACCCGGCGTTCGACCGGATCCGCTGGTTCCCGCTCCCGGGCGAGTAATGGCGGGTGTCGGCTCTGGTCGATGGGGGCAGAAAAGGCGCGGGATGAGTTTCGCGACCGCTGACGACGGCGTCCGGCTGCACTACGAGGAGGCGGGTGAGGGGACCCCGATCCTCTTCATCCACGAGTTCGCGGGCGACCACCGCAGCTGGGAGCCCCAGGTGCGCTTCTTCAGCCGGCGCTACCGCTGCGTGACCTACGCGGCGCGCGGCTACGCACCGTCCGACGTGCCGGACGCGCTCGACGCCTACACGCAGGCCCAGGCGGTCGCCGACGCGGTCGCCGTGCTCGACCACGCGGGGATCGAGCGCGCGCATGTCGTCGGCCTCTCGATGGGCGGCTTCTGCACCCTGCACCTCGGCCTGGGCCATCCCGATCGCGCGCTCTCGCTCGTGGTCGCGGGCTGCGGATACGGGTCTCAGCCGGAGCGCCAGGAGTCCTTCCGCTCCGAGTCGGGCGTGATCGCCGAGTCCTTCCGCGAGCAGGGCGCCGAGGAGGTCGCGAAGCGCTACTCGCTCGGTCCGGCGCGCGTGCAGTTCCAGACCAAGGATCCCCGCGGCTGGCAGGAGTTCGCCCGGCAGCTCGGTGAGCACGACTCGACGGGCGCGGAGCTCACGATGCTGGGTGTCCAGGCGCGCCGGCCGTCGCTGTATGAGATGACCGGCGAGCTCGAGCAGATGACCACGCCGCTGCTCCTCATCACCGGCGACGAGGACGAGGGCTGCCTCGAGCCCGACCTCATGCTCAAGCGGACGATCCCGTCGGCGGCGCTGCTCGTCCTGCCGCGCACCGGACACACCTGCAATCTCGAGGATCCGGCGGCCTTCAACCGCGCGGTGGCCGACTTCATCGCGACCGTCGACGCGGGCCGCTGGTCGCTGCGCGACCCCCGCTCGCTGGCCACGAGCACGACCGGAATGGACCAGTAGCCCACGTTTCGCCCACTTGGCGCGGGGGCACCCATGGAGTGGAGGCTCGGGGGTAGAAGGAGGGCCACGTGGCCAGCGCAGGGGCAGCACCGGTGACGATCGACGAAGCGATCGACGGCATCGGCTTCGGACGATTCCAGAAGCGCCTGCTGGCGGTGTGCGGCGTGACGTGGGCGGCCGATGCCGCCGAGGTGTTCCTGATCGCCTTTGCCCTGCCCGGCTTCATGGCGGACTTCGACCTCTCGCCCGGCCAGGCCGGGCTCGTCGTGTCCTCGACCTTCCTCGGCATGTTCGTCGGCGCCTGGTTCTGGGGCTCGATCTCCGACCGGATCGGCCGCCGGACCGGCTTCCAGATCACGATCGCGATCTTCGCGATCTTCGGCCTGGCCTCGGCCTTCGCCCCCACCGTGTGGTGGCTCGTGGTGCTGCGCTGCCTGACCGGGTTCGGGCTCGGCGGCGCGCTGCCGCTGGACTTCTCGCTGTTCGCGGAGTTCCTCCCGCGCCGCAACCGCGGGCGCATGCTCGTGCTGCTCGAGAGCTTCTGGGGCGTCGGCACGCTGGCCGCCGCCGGCCTCGCGTGGATCATCGTCCCGACGCTGGGCTGGCGCTATCTGCTGGCCACCTCGGCGATCGCCGCCCTGTTCGTGCTGTGGGTCCGCATGCGGGTGCCGGAGTCTCCCCGCTGGCTCATGAGCCAGGGGCGGGAGGAAGAGGCGCGGTCGGTGCTCAACCAGGTCGCCGCGGAGAACGGCTCGCCGCGCATCGAGACGCCGCTGACGCTCCCGCCGCCGGCGCCGCGGGTCGGCCCGGCCGACCTGCTGCGCTCGCGTCTGCGCAAGATCACGCTGGTCAACTGGTCGGCGTGGTTCCTGATCGCGTTCTCCTACTACGGCATCTTCGTCTGGCTGCCGACGATCCTGCGCGACGAGTACGGCTTCGTCTCCACCTACGCCTATACGTTCTTCCTCGTCGCGGTGCAGATGCCGGGCTACTTCTCGGCCGCCTGGCTGGTGGAGAAGTGGGGACGCAAGCCGACGTTGACGGTCTATCTGACGGCGAGCGCGGCGTTCACGTTCCTGTGGGCGTTCGTCTCCTCGGCCGCGGCGGTGATGATCGCCGCCGGGTGCATGAGCTTCTTCACCCTCGGCGCGTTCGCCGTGCTCTACACCTACACGCCGGAGACCTATCCGACCACGCTGCGCACGACCGGCATGGGCTCGGCCAGCGGATGGGCGCGCGTGGGCGGCTTCATCGCGCCCTACGTCGGCGGGCTCCTGATCGATGCGTCGCTGACGCTGGCGCTGGCCGTGTTCGCGCTCGCGTTCGCCGTCAACGCCGGCGTGATCGGCCTGTTCGCGCACGAGACGAAGGACCTGGACCTCGCCGACACGCTCGGGGAGCCGATCGAGGAGAAGCGCCAGTCTCGGTTCACGGTCGCTTCGCCGCCTGAGCGCCAGCCCGTGCGCTGATGCCGGGCGAGTCCCTGCTCATCGACCGCCCGCTCGACGGCGTCGTCCGGCTCCGGCTGAACCGCCCCGAGCGGGCGAACGCCCTCGACGCCGCGCTGGTGGAGGAGCTCCACGACGCGTTCTCGGAGCTCGACGCCCGCGCCGTGGTGCTCGGCTCGAGCGCGCCGCGGATGTTCTGCGCCGGGGCCGACCTCGGGCTCGCCGACGAGGAGCGGGTGCGGGTGAGCGGTCGCCTGTACGCGCTGTATGAGCGGATGCTCACGGCGCGGATGCCGCTCGTGGCCGCGATCGACGGGCCCGCCGTCGGCGGCGGTGCGCAGCTGGCGGTGGCGTGCGACGTGCGCGTCGCGGGTCCCGAGGCGCGCGTGCGCTTCGTCGGCCCGGGCCACGGGCTGGCCGTCGGCGCCTGGGCGCTGCCCTCGCTCGTCGGGCGCGGCCGGGCGATGGAGCTGTGCCTCAGCATGCGCTGGGTCGACGCGCAGGAGGCGCTCGCGATCGGCCTGGTCGACCGGCGCGCCGCTGATCCCGACGCCGAGGCGCTCGCCCTGGCGCGGCAGATCGCGGCGCTCGACGCGCCGGCGGTCGGCAGGGTCAAGCAGGTCGTGGGGACCGCCGCCGGCCGCGCCGCGGCCCTGGCGGAGGAGGCGGAGGGGAACCGCGGCGCGTGGTCAGGCTCCATGAACCTCCCGGTGCCGGATGCGGTCGGTCGCTGAGCGGGCCGCCGCCGTCGCCCCGGAGAACGTCCGGGCGTGGGAGCGCCACCTCGGCCGCGAGGTGGACCCCGTCGCGCTGCGGGCGGAGCTCGCCGCCGGCAGCCTCACCGAGGCCTTCCACCGGACCGCCGCCGAGCAGCCGGACCGTGTCGCCCTGCAGGTGGGCGGGACGCAGATCACGCACGGCGAGATCGACACCGCCGCCGCGCGCCTCGGCGGCTGGATGCGCGACCGCGGCGTCCGGACGGGCGACCGCGTGCTCGTCACCGGCCGCACGTCCATCGGGCTCGTCCTCGCGTACCTCGGCGTCCTGCGCGCGGGTGCGGCGATGGTGCCCGCCGATCCCGGCTCCACCGCCGGCGAGCTCGCCCACCTGATCGGCGACAGCGGCGCGGTGGCCGCGTGGGCGGACCCCGAGCCGCTCGAGCATCTGCGCGGCCACGGGCTGCACTTCGTTGCAGCGCTCGGTGAGCTCCGCGCGGCGGCGGCCGACGGCGAGCCGCTGGCGCCGGCGGGCGCGTCGGACGACCTCGCGATGGTCGCCTACACGTCCGGGACCACCGGACCGCCGAAGGGTGTCCCGCTCAGCCACGGCAACGTGCTCGCCTCGCTGCGGGCCGCGATGGGAGCGTGGCGCTGGCAGCGTGACGACGTCCTCGTCCACGGGCTGCCGCTGTCGCACCAGCACGGTCTCAGCGGCGTGCAGATCGGGCTGCTGGCCGCGTCGCGCGCGGTGCTGCTCGAGCGCTTCGAGCCCGCGCGGCTGTGCGACGAGATCCAGAGCGCGGGCGCGACGGTGGTGTTCGCGGTGCCGGCGATGTACGAGCGCCTGCTGGGCTGGGAGGGCGTCGGGTCCGCGGACCTGCGCTCCGTGCGTCTGTGGGTGTCCGGCTCGGCGCCGCTCGCGCCGGGTGTCGCGGCACGGCTGTCGGAGCGCCTCGGCGAGCTGCCGCTCGAGCGCTACGGCTCCACCGAGACCGGGCTCAGCGTGTCCAACCTCCACGATGGCCCGCGCGTGGCCGGCGCGGTGGGGCTGCCGCTGCCGGGCCTGGAGCTCGCGCTCTCCGATGACGGCGAGATCCTCCTGCGCGGTCCGCAGGTCTTCGGCGGCTACTGGGAGCAGCCGGACACCACGGCGGACGCGTTCACCGGCGACGGCTGGTTCCGCACGGGCGACCTCGGCCGACTCGACGACGGCGCGCTCACGATCACCGGGCGCATCAAGGAGCTGATCATCAGCGGCGGGCTCAACGTCTCCCCGCGCGAGGTGGAGCTCGCGCTCGAGGAGCACCCGTCCGTGTCGCGCGCCGCGGTCGTGGGCGTGCCGTCGGAGCGCTGGGGCGAGCAGGTCGTCGCGTTCGTCGTGTCCGACGCGGGCGGCGACGTCGAGGAGGACGTGCTCATCGGCCACGTTCGTGAGCGGCTGAGTGCGCACAAGTGCCCGAAGCAGGTCTTCGCAGTGGACGCGCTGCCCGTCGGCGACACCGGCAAGGTGCGGCGCGCGGAACTGGTCGAGTTGGCAGAAGAGCGAATGAAGGAGGCGAGCTAGATGGATCTCGGACTGCAGGGCAAGGTGGCGTTCGTGACGGGCGGCAGCATGGGCATCGGGCGCGAGGTCGCGCTCCTGCTGGCCCAGGAGGGCTGCCGGGTGGCGATCACCGCACGCGACGCCGAGCGCCTCGAAGGCGTCGCGCGCGAGCTGTCCGACGAGACGGGCGGCGAGATCATCGGCCTGGCCGGTGACATGAGCGTCATGGACGACGTCAACCGCACCGTCGACGAGGCGACCGAGCGACTCGGCAGCATCGACGTGCTCGTGACCTGCGCCGGCAGCTCGCCGGGCGGGCTGCTGGAGGAGCTGTCGGAGGACGACTGGCTGCAGAGCCTGAACCTGAAGTTCATGGGCTACGTGCGCACGTGCCGCGCGGTGATCCCGAAGATGCGCGACGCGGGCGGCGGCAGCGTCGTGCTCGTCGTCGGCAACGACGGTCTCAAGCCCAGCTACTGGGAGATGACCGCCGGCGCTGCCAACGCCGCGGACCTCAACTTCGCGTCCTCGCTGGCCGAGCAGTACGCCAAGGACGGGATCCGCGTCAACACGGTCAACCCCGGGCCGGTCAACACCACGCGTTGGGACACGCTCGAGAAGGCGTTCGCGCGCGATCTCGGCGTCGAGCAGCAGGTCGCGCACGAGCTCGCGGAGAGCAGCATCCCGCTCGGCCGCATCTGCGAGCCGGAGGAGGTCGCGAGCCTCGTCGCCTACCTCGCGTCGCCGCAGGCGAGCTTCATCAACGGCGCGCACATCCCGATCGACGGCGGCCAGCGCAAGGCGATCATGGACGTCGGCGCCCAGGCCGCGCAGGCGAGGGAGCTGGCGTAGGTGCGCATCCACAACGAGATCACGCTCCAGGCCCCGGCCGACGAGCTGTTCGAGTTCCTGTCGGACGTCGAGCGCGTCGGGCCGTGCCTGCCCGGCGCGACGATCGAGGGCAAGGACGGCGAGGACTACGCCGGCCGGATGCAGGTCAAGGTCGGGCCCATCAACGCGACCTACCAGGGCAAGCTGCGCTTCCTCGAGCTCGACAAGGACGCGCGGCGCGCGGTCATGCGCGCCCGCGCGGAGGAGGTCAACGGCCAGGGCAACGCGGAGGCGAGCATCACGACCGAGGTCGAGGAGGCGGACGGCGAGAACAGCGTCATCCGCATGGACACCGACCTGCAGATCCGCGGCAAGGTGGCGCAGTTCGGGCGCGGCGCGATGGAGAAGATCTCGCAGCGGATGTTCGAGCAGTTCGCGGGCAACATCGAGCAGGCGTTCAACGGCGACGGCGCGGCTGCGCCCGAGGCCGCGTCCGACGACGACGAGCCCGCCCCGGCTCGCACGCAGGCGGCGGCGGCGGCTTCGGCTCCTGCGGACGACGACGACGGGCAGGCGCTCGACGTGTTCGGGATGCTCGGCACGCCGAACCTGGCCAAGGCGGGCCCGGTGGTGGCGGTCGCGGTCGTCGCGCTCGGCTGCGGCTACCTGTACGGCCGGCTGCGGGAGTCCCGCGCCACGGTGCAGAGGCTGGCGCAGCTGCTGTGAAGCCGGCGAGCTTCGAGTACCACCGCGTCGACACGGTCGAGGACGCGCTCGAGCGGCTCGGCGAGCTGGGTGACGACGCCAAGCTCCTCGCCGGCGGGCAGAGCCTCGTGCCGATGATGAACTTCCGGATCGTCCGGCCGCCGGCGCTCGTCGACATCTCCCGCATCCCCGACCTGCGCTATCTCGCGCGCAACGGCGACGGCCTGCGCATCGGCGGTCTCACCGTCCATCGCGAGATCGAGTACGCCGATGACGAGCTGCTCGACGGCTTCGGCGTCCTCAAGGCGGCCGCGCCGCTCGTCGGCCACATGCCGATCCGTTCGCGCGGCACGTTCGGCGGCTCGGTCGCGCACGCCGACCCCTCGGCAGAATGGTGCATGCTCACGCTCCTGCTCGACGGTGAGATCGTCGCGCGCAGCGCCGGCGGCGAGCGCACGATCGCGGCCGCCGACCTGTTCCTCGGGTTCTTCACCACGACGCTCGAGCCGGGCGAGATCCTCGCCGAGGTCCACTTCAAGCGGCCGCTGCGCCGGGCCGCGATCGAGGAGTTCGCACGCCGCCACGGCGACTTCGCGATCGTCGCCGTCGCCGCGGGTGTCGACTCCGAGAATGGAGCGTGCTCGCACGCCCGCGTCGTCGTCGGCGGCGTGGACGAGGTCCCGCTGCGCGTCGAGGCGGCGGAGGAGGTGCTGCTCGGGACCGACCTCGGGGAGGAGGCGATCGAGGAGGCGGCGCAGGCGGCAGCGCGCGCGGTCGAGCCCGCGTCGGACATCCACGGCAGCGCCGAGTACCGCAAGCGGCTCACGGCGGTGCTGCTGCGCCGCGCGCTCAAGAGGGCCGTGGCCGATGGGCGCTGAGTTCTCGGCCAACGGTCGCTGGGTCGGGCAGTCGATCCGCCCGGTCGAGTTCCGCCGCCACCTCACCGGCGCCGGCTCCTTCGTCGACGACCTGCAGCGCCCCGGGCTCCGCTACCTGGCCTTCGCCCGGTCGCAGCATCCGGCCGCGCAGATCGTGTCCGTCGACACCGAGGACGCGCGTGCGGTGCCCGGAGTGGAGGCGGTGCTCACGGCGGCGGATCTCGACGACCTGGCGCTGCTGACCCCGATGCTCGCCCGCGACGAGTTCGTCGCCGTCGAGATGCCGCTGCTGGCGCGCGAGCGCGTGCGCTTCGCCGGCGAGCCCATCGCCATGGTGGTGGCGTGCACGCCGCACGCGGCCGAGGACGGGGCCGAGCAGGTGCGCGTCGACTACGAGGAAGCGGACGCGGTCGCGTCGCTGGAGGCGGCGATCGCCGACGGCGCACCGCTCGTGCACGACGACGCGTCCGGCAACCTGCTGCTCGACGTCCAGTACGCCGACGACGACGTCGAGCCCGACTTCGAGCGCGCGGCGGCGGTCGTGGACGCGAGCTTCCGCACCGGCCGCGTGACGGCCGTGCCGATGGAGGGTCGCGCCTGCCTGGGGGAATGGGACCGCCGCGAGGACCGGGCACTGCTCTCCACCTCGACGCAGGTCCCGCACATCGTGCGCACCGCCGTCGCCGGGATCCTCGGCCTGCCCGAGCGGCGCCTGCGGGTGGTCGCGCCGGACGTCGGCGGCGGCTTCGGCCAGAAGTGCGTGGTGGCGCGCGAGGAGGCGCTCACCCTCGTCGCCGCACGCGTGGTCGGCCGGCCCGTGAAGTGGACCGAGGACCGCCAGGAGAACCTGCTCGCCGGCTTCCAGGGCCACGACCAGCGCTACGACGTGCGGGCGGCGTTCGACGCGGACGGACGGATCCTGGCCCTCGACGCCGACATCCTCTGCGACGTCGGCGCGTATTCCAATCACCCGTTCACCTGCGGCGTGGAGCCGCTGATGGCGGCGACCGAGATGTTCGCCGCCTACCGCGGCGAGCGGTACCGCGCCCGGACGCGGGCGGTGGCCACCAACAAGAGCCCGATGGCGCCCTACCGCGGGGTGTCGCGGCCGCAGATCGTCTTCGTCATGGAGCGGCTGCTGCAGAAGGCCGCCCGCAAGCTCGACGTCGATCCGGTCGAGATCCGTCGCCGCAACCTGATCCCGGACGACGCCTTCCCCAGCACGTCGCCGGCGGGCCTCGTCATCGATCGCGGCTCCTACCGCGAGTCGCTCGACCGCTGCGCGGCGCGGCTGGACTACGACGAGTTCCGCGAGCGCCGGCGCCGCGCGCGCGCCGAGGGCCGGTTGCTCGGCATCGGGTTCAGCTGCTTCGCCGAGCGCACCGGCTACGGCAGCCAGGCGTTCGCCGAGCGCAAGATGACCATGACGCCGGGCTATGAGACCGCCTGGGTGCGCATGGACCCGACGGCCGGCGTGACCGTCGCGATCGGGACCTCCGGCCACGGCCAGCAGCATCGCACGACGCTGGCGCAGATCGCCGCCGACGAGCTCGGCATCGAGCCTGGGCGCGTCGAGGTGATCCAGGGCGACACCGACGCCACGCCCTACGGCTGGGGCACGTTCGCGAGCCGCTCGATGGTGGTCGGCGGCGGCGCTACCCGGCTCGCGGCCGAGAACCTGGCGGAGCGCATCAAGCACATCGGGGCCCACTTCGCGGAGGCCGCGCCGGAGGACATGGAGCTGCGCGACGGCGCCGTCAGCGTGCGCGGATCCCCGCAGCGCGCCGTGCCGCTCGAGGACATCGCGCGCGTCGCGCACCTCGAGGTCCAGCGCCTCCCCGACGACGTGGAGCCGGGGCTCGACGCGCACGCCAGCTTCGACCCGCCCGGGACGTTCTCGAACGCCACGCACGGCGCGGTGGTGGAGATCGACCCCGAGACGGGCCAGGTGCGGATCGAGCGCTACGTGGTCGTGGAGGACTGCGGCGTGATGATCAACCCGGCCGTCGTCGAGGGGCAGGTCCGCGGCGGCGTCGCGCAGGGCATCGCCGCCGCGCTGTACGAGGAGGTGCTCGCGAGCGAGGACGGCCAGCCGCAGACGACCACGCTGATGGACTACCTCGTGCCCACCGCGCGCGAGATCCCCGCGGTCGAGATCGAGCACCTCGAGACGCCCTCCGAGCACTCCGAGACCGGGGCCAAGGGGATGGGCGAGGGTGGGACCATGGGTGCGCCGGGCTGCATCGCGACCGCCGTGGCGGACGCCGTCGGCCACCTGGGCATCGAGATCGACCGCCTGCCGATCACGCCCGAGCAGCTGTGCCGGGCCGTCGAGGCGGCGCGAACGGAGGACGCATGAACGACGAGCACCTGATCACCGTGCAGGTCAACGGCGAGCGCCGCGAGGTTGCGGTCGAGGCACGGCGGACGCTGTCGGACGTACTGCGCCACGACCTCGGCTACACCGGCACGCACGTCGGCTGCGAGCACGGCATCTGCGGCGCCTGCACCGTCCTCGTCGACGGCGCGCCGACGCGCGCATGCCTCGTCTTCGGCGTGCAGGTCGACGACTGCGAGATCGAGACGGTCGAGGGACTCGCGGACGGAGACGAGCTCAACCCGCTCCAAGAGGCGTTCGCCGAGAACCACGGCCTGCAGTGCGGCTTCTGCACCCCCGGGTTCCTCATGCTCGCGACGGCCCTACTGCGCGAGACGCCGGAGCCCAGCGACGACCAGATCCGGGACGCGATGGCGTCCAACCTGTGCCGCTGCACGGGCTACCAGGGGATCCTCGAGGCCGTGCGCCAGGCGGCCGACGCCCGGGAGGCCTGAGTGGCGGAGGCCCGTCGCCGCGAGGACGACCGCCTGCTGCGCGGCGCCGGGCACTTCGTCGACGACGTCGACCGCCCGGGGCAGCTGTGGATGCGCGTCGTGCGCTCGTCGGCCGCACACGCGCGGCTCGTCGCGGTCGAGACCGAGCGCGCCCGTGAGCTGCCCGGCGTGCACGCCGTGCTGAGCGCCGCCGACCTGCCCGGCCTGCCGCCGATCCCGCTGCGCCTCGGGCCCTTCGAGGAGGACCTGGACTCGTTCCGGCAGCCGCCGCTCGCGCGCGACGAGGTGCGCTATGTGGGCGAGCCGGTTGCCCTGATCTGCGCCGAGGACCCGTACCTGGCCGAGGACGCCGAGGACCTCGTGGCCGTCGAGTACGAGGAGCTCGAGCCCGTGCTCGACGCACTCGCCGGCGAGGCCTGCACGGTGCTGCGCCGAGGGTTCGGCGACGTCGACGGCGCCTTTGCGCAGGCCGCGCGCGTCGTCTCGCTCGAGGTGAAGATCGGCCGCCACAGCGCCGTGCCGCTGGAGACCCGCGGCCTCGTCGCCGAGCACACCCCCGACGGCTTCACCGTCTGGGGCATGACGAAGGTCCCCCACTTCAACCGCCGCTTCCTGGCTGCGGCGCTCGGGGTGCCGGAGGAGCAGGTGTCGATCCGGCGCTCGGACGCCGGCGGCGGCTTCGGCGTACGCGGGGAGCTCTACCCCGAGGACCTGCTCGTGCCGTACCTCGCGCGCAGGCTCGGGCGGCCCGTCAAGTGGATCGAGGACCGCGCGGAGCATCTCGTCGCCACCAACCACTCGCGCGAGCAGCTGCACCGCCTGGAGGTCGCCTTCGACGAGGAGCACCGCCTGCTCGCGCTCCGCGACGAGCTGTGGCACGACAACGGCGCCTACCTGCGCACCCACGGGGTCGTCGTGCCGGAGCTGACGCTCAGCATGCTGCCGGGCCCCTACCGCGTTCCCGCCTACGAGGGCACCGCGCACGTCGTGCTCACGAACAAGACGCCCTGCGGCACCTACCGCGCGCCGGGCCGCTTCGAGGGCACCTTCGCGCGCGAGCGGCTGCTCGACGCGGCCGCCGGGGAGCTGGGGGTCGACCGCCTGGAGCTGCGGCGGCGCAACCTCCTGGGCCCCGAGGACCTGCCGCACGAGCGGCCGCTCCCCGTGCTCGGCCACGACGTGACGATCGACGTCGGCGACGTCCGCGACCTGCTGGCGCGGACCGTCGAGGCGTCGGGCTTCGAGGCCTGGGAGGCGGAGGCCGAGGGCGCGCGGCGCGACGGGCGGGCCGTGGGCTGTGGGATCGGCGTGTTTATGGAGAAGAGCGGCGGCGGCCCCTACGAGACCGCGCGCGTCCGCGTCTCGGAGACCGGCGCGGTCCTGGTGGCCTCCGGCGCGACCTCGCTCGGCCAGGGCGTGGAGACCGTGCTCGCCACGGTCGTGGCCGAGGTGCTCGGGGTCTCGCCGGAGACGGTCAGCGTCGTGGCGGGCGACACCGACCTGGTCGGCGACGGGATCGGCTCGTGGGCGAGCCGCTCGACCGTGATGGCGGGCGGCGCCGCCCACTACGCGGCCGAGGCGACGGTGGAGAAAGCCCGGCGGGTCGCGGCCGGGCTCCTCGAGGCGAGCCTCGAGGACCTGGTCGTGCAGGACGGGCGGATCGAGGTCGCCGGCGCGCCCGGCCGCGGCCTCACGCTCGGCGAGGTCGCCGCGGCCTGCGACCCGGTCAGCAGCGCGCGACGCGGCGAGGAGCCGGGGCTCGGCGCGAGCCGCGTCTTCGCGGACGCGCCGATGACCTATCCCTACGGCGTGCATCTCGCGCAGGTCGAGGTCGACCCCGACACGGGCGGCGTCGCCATCCTGCGCTACTTCGTCGGCTACGAGGTCGGCCGGGCGGTCCAGCGCCGGCTCGTCGAGGGCCAGCTCGTGGGCGGTGCCGCGCAGGGCATCGGCGGTGCGCTGCTCGAGGAGTTCCGCTACGGCGACTCCGGCCAGCCGCTGGCCGCCTCGTTCATCGACTACCTGCTGCCGACCGCGGCGGAGACGCCGCGCGTCGGCACCCTGATCCGCGAGGACGCTCCGTCGCCGGGCAACCCGCTGGGCGCGAAGGGCGCGGGGGAGGGCGGCGTGACCGGGGCGGGGGCCGCGCTGGCCGGCGCGGTCGACGACGCGCTCGGGCTCCAGGGCGGCGTGCGCGCGCTGCCGATGTCGCCCGACCGGGTGCGGGCGCTCGCGGGCGAGCGCGGGCTGACCGCGGTCGGTTAGCCGCCGTCGTCGGCGCGGAACGCCGAGAGGCCGGTGATGGCGTTGCCGAGGATCAGCGTGTGCACCTCATCGGTCCCCTCGTAGGTCCGCACGGCCTCGAGGTTGGCCATGTGACGCATCACGGGATAGTCGGTCGTGATCCCGTCGCCGCCGAGGATCGTGCGCGCCTCGCGGGCGATCGCGATGGCCTCGCGCACGTTGTTGAGCTTGCCGGCGCTGATCTGCTCGGGATGCAGGCGGCCCGCGTCCTTGAGGCGGCCGAGGTGGAGCGCGAGCAGCGCTCCCTTGTCGAGCTCGAGCTTCATGTCCACGAGCTTGCGCTGCGTGAGCTGAAAGCCCGCGATCGGCTGGTCGAACTGATTGCGCTGGAGCGAGGACTCGAGCGCAGCCTCGAAGCAGCTGCGGGCCGCGCCTATGGCGCCCCACGCGATGCCGTAGCGCGCCTCGTTGAGCGACGTGAACGGGCCGCGCAGACCCTCCGCGGTGAGGATCGCGTCGCCGGGGACGCGGCAGTCCTCGAAGCGCAGATCACACTGGATCGATGCGCGCATGGACAGCTTGTTGGCGATCTCGCGCGCGGAGAAGCCGGGCGTGTCCGTCGGCACCAGGAAGCCGCGGATGCCGTCGTCGGTCTGCGCCCACACCACCGCCACCTGCGCGATCGACGCGAGCCCGATCCAGCGCTTGGCCCCGTTCAGCACCCAGTCGCCCCCGTCGCGGCGAGCGACCGTCCGCAGCGACGCCGGGTCGCTCCCGGCCTCGGGCTCGGTGAGGGCGAAGCACCCGACCACCTCGCCCGTCGCCATCTGCGGCAGCCAGTGGCGCTTCTGCGCCTCCGACCCCCACTCCGAGATCGCGGTCATCGCGAGCGAGCCCTGCACGGAGACGAACGTGCGCAGACCGCTGTCGCACGCCTCGATCTCCAGGCACGCAAGCCCGTACTCGACGGCGCTCCTCCCGGCGCACCCGTAGCCCTCGAGGTGCATCCCCAGGACCCCGAGCTCCCCGAACGCGCGCGGCAGGTGGCGGGGGAACTCGCCGTCGGCGAACCACGTCTCGACGTGCGGCGTCAGCTCCGCCTCGACGAACGCGCGGATGCGCGCGCGCTCGGCCAGCTCCGCCTCGGTGAGCAGCGAGTCGAGGTCGAGAAGGTCCATGCGTCAGCCCGCGACCACGCCGGCGATCGCGGCGTTGGCGAGGTTCACGAGCGAGCCGGCCAGCAGCGCCTTGAGGCCCAGTCGCGCGACCTCGCCGCGGCGCTCGGGCACAAGCCCCCCGATCGCGCCGATCTGGATCGCGATCGAGGCAAAGTTCGCGAATCCGGCCAGCGCGAAGGTGACGATGACGACGGTCTGGTCGGAGAGGTTCTTGATGTCCGGGCCGAAGTCGGCGTAGGCCACGAACTCGTTGAGGACCGTCTTCTCGCCGATGTAGGTGCCGGCCTGACCGGCCTCGTCCCAGGGCACGCCGATCAGCCACGCCACGGGGGCGAACGCCCACCCGAGCACCTTCTGGAACGTCAGCCCGTCGTAGCCGAACCACTCGCCGACGCCGCCGAGCAGGCCGTTGGCGAGCGCGATCAGGGCGATGAAGGCAATCAGCAGGCAGCCGACGATGACCGCGATGCGCCCGCCGGCGATCGCGCCGCGGGCGGTGGCATCGATGACGTTGGCGGACTCGGTGTCGCGGACGTCGTGGACGCCCCCCTCGCTGGCCGGCTCCTCGGTCTCCGGGAACATCATCTTCGCGATGTACAGCGCGCCGGGCGCGTTCATGACGGTGGCCGCGAGCAGGAACGGCAGCGGCGCGCCCAGCAGCGCGTAGCCGACCAGCGTCGAGCCCGCCACGGAGGCGAAGCCGGCGGTCATCACGACGAACAGCTCCGAGCGCGTGAGCGCCTTCAGGTAGGACTGGATCATCAGCGGCGCCTCGGACTGCCCGAGGAAGATCACGGTGGCCGCGTAGAGCGACTCGACCTTGGTCGTGCGCATCGCCCAGGAGATCGCGCCGCCGACGAGCTCGACCACCCACTGGATGACGCGGACGTAGAACAGCAGGCCGACGAGCGCGCCGATGAAGATGATCACCGGCAGCACCTGCAGCGCGAAGATCGTCTCCTCCTTGTCGGCCACGAGCTTGCCGAACAGGAACTCGATCCCGGCGTCGGTGTAGCCGATCAGCGCCTCGACCTGGCCGGCGACGAAGTCCAGCACGTCCTTACCCACCGACCAGCGCAGCACGAGTACCGCGAAGGCGATCTGCGCGGTCAGACCGGCGGCGACGGTCCGCCACGGGACCCGCGAGCGATTGTTCGAGACGGCGAGCGCGACCCCGAGGATCACGAGCAGGCCGGCGACGCCGCGCAGCTCGCTCATGTGCCGACCAGCTCCGTCAGCTCGCCGCGCAGCTCCGCGAGCTGCTCCGCGGCCTCGCGCAGGTCGGCGGCGACGACCTCCAGGTAGCACTTGAGCTTCGGCTCGGTGCCGCTCGGGCGGACGACGACGCGCACGCCGCTCGCGCGCAGGATCAGCACGTCGGCGGGCGGCAGGCGGCCGCCTGCCGCGAGGTCCTCGACCGACTCCAGCGGCCGCCCGAGCAGCGCGGCGGGCGGCTCGCGGCGCAGGCGGGCGGTGATCGCGTCCGCGGCTGCGCCCTCGAGCTCGAGCGTGAGCTGGTCGGTGGCGTGGGTGCCGTAGCGCGCCGCGATCGCCTCGAGCCGGTCCTGGAGCGTGCGCCCGGCGCGCTTCTCGGTGGCGGCGAGCTGCGCCATGACCAGCGCGGCGGAGATGCCGTCCTTGTCGCGCACGACGCCGGAGACGGCGTAACCAAGCGCCTCCTCGTAGGCGAGCAGCAGCCGCTGCCCGGGCGCCTCCGCGACGGCGCGCATCATCCACTTGAAGCCGGTCAGCGTCTCGGCGTAGCGGGCGCCGGCAGCCTCGGCCAGGCGAGCGAGCAGCGTCGAGGAGGCGACCGTGGTGACGAGCAGCGCGCCCTGCGGATCCTCGCAGTGCTCGAGCAGGAAGTCGGCGAGCAGCGCGCCGATCTCGTCCCCGTGCAGGCGCCGCCAGCCACCGGCCCCCGGGATCGCGACCGCGAGCCGGTCGGCGTCGGGGTCGTTGGCGAGCAGCACGTCGGCGTCGTGCGCGGCGGCCTCGGCCAGCGCGAGGTCGAGCGTGCCGGGCTCCTCCGGGTTTGGCCGCGTGACGGTCGGGAAGTCGGGGTCCGGCTCGGCCTGCGTCGCGACGACATGCGGGGCCGGGAAGCCGGCGCGGTCGAGCGCCTGCAGGCAGAGGCGGAGGCCGACGCCGTGCAGCGGCGTGTAGACGATCCGGACTTCACGGGCATTGGCGGCGGGCAGCGCCGCGAGGATGGCGGCCAGGTAGTCCTCGGCGACGTCGGCCGGCTCGCCGCCGTCACCGAGCGGCAGCTCGGCGGGCGGGCCGACCCGCGCGATCGCGGCCGCGATCTGCGCGTCGGCGGGCGGAGCGATCTGGGCGCCGTCGCCGAGGTAGACCTTGTAGCCGTTGTCCTGCGGCGGGTTGTGGCTCGCGGTCACCATCACGCCGGCCGCGCAGCCGAGCCGTCGCACCGCGAAGGCGAGCAGCGGCGTCGGCGCGTGCGGCGGCAGCCGGTAGGTGCGCAGGCCGGCGCCGGAGAAGACGGCGGCGGCCTCGGCGGCGAAGCGCTGCGAGCCGTGGCGCGCGTCGTGGGCGACCACGACGCCGGCGTCGCGGGCGCCCACGACGGCTGCGAGCAGGTAGTCGGCGAGCCCCGCGCTCGCGCTCCGCACGGTGGCGACGTTGATCCGCGCCGGGCCCGCGCCGAGCCGGCCACGCAGCCCGGCGGTGCCGAAGGTCAGCCCGTGCGCGAAGCGCTCGGCCAGATCCTCCGAGGCGTCGCGGTCGAGCAGCGCGCGCAGCTCCGCCCGCGCCTCGGGATCGGGGTCGGCAGTGATCCACGCCTCGACCCGAGCGTGCAGCGTGTCCGTCGCGGTGGCGCCCGCCATGCCGTGGCAGAGTACGCCTGCATGCGCCCGATTGACGTGATCGCCGCCAAGCGCGACGGCGTGGAGCTCCCGGCCGAGACGCTGCGCGACTTCGTGCTCGCCTACACGCGCGACGACGTCGCCGACTACCAGATGGCGGCCTTCCTGATGGCCGGCTACCTCAACGGCTTCTCGCGCGCGGAGGCGGTCGCGCTGACCGCGGCGATGGTGGCC
>Ga0136617_10001637_pt1 | contig 19845 bp, 19 predicted proteins | sample AntDrymUQ3222106_2_FD_129672 | JGI IMG/M metagenome (GOLD analysis project Ga0136617, IMG submission 129672) | Polar desert sand microbial communities from Dry Valleys, Antarctica - metaG UQ322 (21.06) | ecosystem: Environmental > Terrestrial > Soil > Desert | place: Antarctica: Dry Valley... | reverse complement strand
TAGCACCGAGTTGCAGCGCTCATAGTCAGCGGGCGCCGCGAAACCGCTAGCGCCACAGGGGCACACGACGTCGCAGCTACAGTTCTCGATGTACGTACCTTCCAGTCGCCAGGCCATATCCTGATCTCCTTTCCCGCTTCCCCAAGCGGGTCGCTTACGCTTTGACTATATCTGGTAGCCGAGCATAAAGGGCATTTTGCTACAAACACCTCCTCATGCTGCCCATGGTGCCTATGCTGCCTTACCGGTGGCTTCCGAACGTTTGGTACTCGACTAGGGAGGTGTGGCGCCCCGAGTAGTCAAAGGAGATCTCGTCGCTGGAGCGCATCGTCTGCGACCTAAGAACCTCTGCCGCCCCCTCTCCTTCAGAGTACTCCAGCCCTCCGGGGATATGGATTTGCACGGACTCCTCCCCGCCGGTTATCGGGTTCAGGATCGGCCCGAATTGGTTCTCGATACCGTTGCCGATTCGGATAGCGCCGGTCTTACCGGAGATCTCTAAATCGATCGGAACGACCGCGGGATCCTTGACCTCGCTGATGATGGTAGAAAGCACCTCGAACCAGGATCCGCCGGCCTGGCCCGTCAGGATCTGGCCGAGCGCGTCTATCTGCTCTTGTCCCATCGCCGTATCGAAGTAGGGTTTAACTGTTCCGTTGCCCTCGTGCAGGGGGCCAGGCCAATGGTAGGCGACCGCCCACTTAACCCCGGCCAAGGAGACACCGTCGAACTCGCCCTCATCGACCCTCATACCTAGAACACCCTCGCACTCTTGGTACGTCGGCGGGCTCATGAAGTCGCAAGGGCAGCCAGGTTCGCAGTTACAACTCTTGAAGTAAGCGCCGGTCATTCGCCACTCGGACACGTTCTTTCTCCTTCGCTCCCGGGGCGAAGGCATGAGCGGCTACCGCACCCGTTTGCTGTAACACTAAGAACATATCGGGCATTTCGGGAGAAGTCAAGGAGGCCGGCGGGTATATCTGCTAGAGGGCTTGCACCTATTCCAGGAAGCGGGTTGCCTATATTCACGAACTGCCTGCCGAGAGGGTGGTCAGCATGTTGAAAAAGTCGGTTACCGACCAATCAAAGCCTCGAACAGGGTACTTAACGCCACGATATCGACCTATTCGGGGCTCGTTCAAAGGCCAACACTGGGTGCAAGGGAGTTTTTCAACAGCCTCAACTGCTCTCGGAAGAAGAGTGCATAGGGCAAGAAAGAGGAAGGGCCGGAGCGTCGTTGCTCCGGCCCTTCCTCTTACCGCCTTGCCCTAAACGGAGGTGAAGTTATGGGGAATGGCGCTAGCCCATGATCTGCATCTTGGCCCCCATCGTCCTGCACGATAGGAGACTTTACCGGGTGCTAGTCGTCCAACTACTCCTATCCGACCGCGCCGTCTCGCGCAAGCAGGGAGGTCAGGTGGCCTGCCAGCTCCTCGGGAGCCGAGTAGAAAGGCCAGTGACCCGTGTTCATGGAGATGATCTTCTGGCAGGGCACCCGCTCGTACATCTCCTTCTGCAACGAGGGGCTGATGGCCCGGTCCTTGAGGGTTTCTATGTAAACCTGCGGTACCCGGCCGAAGTTCACTTCGGTGAGGGAAACCGGCGTGGCGAGCGGGGCCACGGCCTGGGGCTCCAACATGGACTTCGCCCGCTCCACGTCTTCGTCCGAGCAGTCGGCGAGTAGGCCTTCCCTGATGGCGTCCTCCCGGAGGGTGGCTGAGGATCCGTCCTCGCTCATCACCAGGTTCGCCAAGACCAACGACTCCGTGTCGTTTTCGGACGCCGAAAGCAGAGTCTCGCCGTCTCGCAACAGGAAGGCGCCCACGTAAACGAGCATCTCTATCTTGTCGGGACGCTGCTCGGCGGCCTGGCTGATGACCATGCAACCCATACTCTGCCCGACGAGCACGACCGGCTCGAGCTGCGCGTCCAGCACCCCAGAGATCCGCTCCGCATAGCACTGTAATGAGACTTCCAGAATTGGGGTGTTGTCATCGCCGAGCCCGGGAAGGTCCGGGGCCTCCACCCGGTGGCCAGCGCCTTCAAGGAGCGGAACCACCTCCTCCCAGCGCCCGCTACCGACAAACCCTCCGTGCACCAACACAGCCGTGCTCATCCCTAGCCGCCTCTACTGTTTCTCGGCTATCCCCGACGATGATCCATGACGCAGACGCGTTCCCATCTTGGTCGTCTTCACTCCCTTCATTCGGCGCGGTCGTAGTCGAACGTGCTCCTCTTGCCCTTTCCTCCCTCCTTTTCCTCCAGCGGGCTCTTCGGTACACCTCGATTCTATCCCCGGTTCGGGGAGAACGGAAGATCGGTAAAAGGATCGAGCAGAAGGGGTGAGCTTCCGGGAACGCAACAGCCTGTTGAGAGCAGCCCCCGCATCGGGGTGTACGCTGGAAAACTGCTCTGATCAGCCTTCATGAGGCCACTACTCCCCCTCAAAGGCGATCTACGGCAGAGGGGTGCTCGCAACATCCTATGTCTTCGCATAAAGATGCGGAATTCTGGATGGCTAGGGTTTTTGCCGGAAGCCTGCGTTCTCAACAGCTTTGCTGCCTTTCCTTAAAGCAATCCGCAGTGTTGCACAAAGGGGCATCGATAGTATTATGAGTCATAGACTAGCCCAGCCAGTGTATCTCAGCGTTCTCCGATCAGGAGCTCGCGAGCGTGAGCCAGGGAGGCTTCGTCTATCCTACCGGAGAGCATGCGGGCGAGCTCTCGGCAGCGTTCTTCACCTTCGACCTTTTGGATTTTGGTTAGCGTACGGCCCTCGGCGGTGGCCTTGGCGACGACGACGTGGGAGGCGGCCTCGGAAGCTATCTGGGGGAGGTGGGTTATGGTAAGTACCTGGTTGCGCTGTCCTAGCTCCTTGAGCTTCGCCCCTACCGCCGTCGCCGTCTCGCCGCCTATCCCCGCGTCCACCTCGTCGAAGACGTATGTGGCTCCGGGCTCGATGCGCTCCTGAGAGAGCCGGATGGCGAGCATGATGCGGCTCAGCTCTCCCCCCGAGGCGTAGCGACGCACCGGCAGCTCGGGTTCTCCGGGGTTCGGCTGGATCCTGAACTCCGCCCGTTCTTTGCCGTTTGGTCCCAACGTGCCCTCGATGAGATCCGCGCGGAACGTCGTCCTCCCCAGGTTCAGGTCCCCCAGGTTCGCCTGTACCTTTCCCGAAAGCTCCCCAGCGGCCTTCTTCCGGCCAGCCGAAAGGACGTCGCCGAGCTTCTCTAGCTCCGCCTCGCCTTTTTGTATACGCCCTTCCAGCTCCGCCGTCTCTTCCTCGAAGTTCTCGATGCGGGCGAGGCGGGTCTTTGCCTCCGTCAGGTACCCTTCCACGTCCTCGCCGTACTTGCGCTCCAGCGCCCGCAGGGCTTGCAGCCGATCCTCGACGGTTTCGAGGCGGTTCGGGTCGGCCTCCAACTCGTCAAGATAGGCCTGGAGCTCGTAGACCACGTCCCCAAGTTCCGCCGAGAGCCCCTGAATGCGAGTAAGCAGGCTCTGCAAGCCCTCGTCGTAGCGAGCCGCCCGGTCCAGCTCCGACTCGGCGCGGGCGACAGCATCGGCCGCGCCTCCTTCCTCGTTGGAGAGAGCCACCGTCGCGGTAGAGGCGGCATCCAGGAGGTCCGTGACGTTGCGCAGGCGGTCTCGCTCGCGGGTGAGGGCACCGTACTCGGAGGTGCTGTAGCCCGCCTCCTCGAGCTCCGCCACCTGATAGCGCAGGAACTCGACCTCCCTTATACGCGCCTCCGCCGTACCCTTGAGTTCGGCAAGCTCCCGCCGGTCCTTCTCCACCCGGCTCCACAGCTCGCCCAGAGATACCTTCGCTTGCGACGCATCTTCGTTCAGAAAGTCGTCGAGGATGCCGAGCTGTTCTCCGGGGTCGGTGAGGCGAGTCTGTTCTCTCTGGCCGTGGTAGGAGACGAGACGCTCGCCTAGAGAGGCCATTGCCTTCACCGGGACGCTAACTCCGCCGACGTAGCAGCGTGAGCGGCCCTCTTCCGTGAGGGTACGCCGCAGTATGATCTCCTCGCCGCCGTCCACCTCTTCGGCGAGGTCGCCCAAAGTCTCGTGGAGCATCTTCTCCGTTACATCGTTGGGGAGGACGAATGTGCCTTCGATGGTTGCTCTCCTGGCGCCGGCGCGGACGGATTCGGCGCGGGCGCGGCCGCCGAGGAGCATCTGGAGGGCGGTGGCGAGTAGAGTCTTGCCCGCGCCCGTCTCGCCGGTGATGGCGTTCAGGCCGGGGGCGAGTTCGAGGGTGGCTTCCTCGATCAGGGCTATGTTTTCTACGGAGATCTCCGCGAGCACTATTCTTTCAAGCCCCCTTCTCGCGGGACCCTACAGAAAAGTCCTCCGTACGGCCCGCCACCAGCTCCACTCGTCGGTCCTGCCTATTTTAACGCTTTCATGCGAGAGGCCCACGAAGAGGTTCTCGCCAGCGGGGATCACCTCCGGCTCGCCACCATCCAGCGAGAGCAACGCATCCCGCTCCTTTATCCGCAGCTCCACGACCTGGTCCTCGCCTAGCACGAGCGGGCGGCTCACTAGAGAGTGCGGGGCGATGGGGACAAGCACGAAGCATGCGACGTCGCCGGAGATCAAGGGTCCTCCAGCCGAAAGGGCATAGGCCGTCGAACCTAGAGGGGTCGCGGCGATCAGCCCGTCGCACTGGTAGGAGACGAGGTCCTCTCCATTGACGGCTACGTCTACCGCGGCAATCTGATGCGGCCTCTCCTTGAGGAGCACGGCGTCGTTCGCCGCCAAGCGGACTTTTTCCTCGCCCTCCATCCGGATCTCCAGCATCCGGTACTCCTGGATGTGCAGCGCCCCATCGAGGACTTTCTCCACCCCCGACTCCAAATCCTCCGGCCGCATCCCGCTCATGAAGCCGACCGTGCCGAGGTTGACCCCGAGCAACACCCGTCCCGGATACATCCTCGACGCCCTTAGCATCGTCCCATCCCCGCCGAGCACGAACACGAGATCGAGGTTCCCATCCTCCCGGTCCCCCGTGGGCTCCGCGGGCTTCTCCAGACGCTCGACCTCGACCCCTCTCTCCTCCAGGATGCCAACAAGCCGCTCGGAGTGGCCATCGTCGACCTTGGGGTTCGCGACGATCCCGACCCTCCGGATCGTCCCTGCGTCCTCGCTCAAACCTCTTCCCCTACTACCGCGAGAATGCGCCCCTCGTCGAGCGTCGCCTCCACCTCGCGTAAGAGCCGCAGAGGGTACTCCACGTTCCCGGCCCGCCTCCCCACGACCGGCGAGCGCGTCACGTCCACTGCCCCGAACCCTAGAGCCTCGAACGCCCCGGCCACCTTGAGGACCACCGCCGCGCGCACCGCCGCATCCCGCACGAGCCCGCCACGGCCCACCTGCTCCGGACCCGCCTCGAACTGCGGCTTGACGAGCACTATCGCCTCGCGGATGGATGGCGTAGAAGACAACAGGTTCGATAAGGCGACCACCAGAGAGATAAAGGAGAGGTCGGCGACCAGCAAGTCCGGCGCGAAGGGTAGGTCTTCACCGGAGAGGTAGCGGGCGTTGGTCCGCTCCATCACCGCGACCCGCAAGTCTTGCCGGAGGGACCAGTCGAGCTGCCCGTAGCCAACATCCACCGCGATGACCCTGCCGGCGCCACGCCGCAGCAGCACGTCGGTGAAGCCGCCAGTGGAGGTCCCCGCGTCCAGGCAATCGCGGCCTTCGACCTCGGCCCCGAACTTGTCGAGGGCATAGTCCAGCTTCTCGCCTGCCCGGGAGACGAAAGAGCTTCCCCGGGACGCTTCTACCTGGAGATCCGAGTCGGGCGGGACGCGAAGGCCGGCCTTGGTGACGACCTCGCCGCCGACCCGCACGGCGCCGGCCATGACCAGTGCTTGCGCCCTCGTCCGGCTCTCGACGAAACCCCTCTCGACGAGCAAGGCGTCCAACCGTGGCGCTGCTTTGCGTTCGCTGCTTCGGGTAGTGTCCTTTCGCGAGGCGTTTTCGGGTACGCCGGGGAGTTTCCCCGTCCCTTTCATTGCTGCTGCCGGCCCGCTAGAAACCCCGGTGGCGGACGAAGAGGACCAGCTCTTCGAGGCCCGAGGTGTCGCCGTCTATCGTCGAGAGAGCCGCGAGAGCCTTCTCGGCGGCCGTGTCCGCCTCTCTCCTGGCGCCATCGAGGCCATAGACGCCAACGAAGGTCGCCTTGCCCTGCTCGGCGTCGCTCCCGGCGCTCTTGCCCAGGGCCTCCCGGGTGGAGGTGGCGTCGAGGACGTCGTCCACGATCTGGAAGCACAGGCCAAGCTCCATCGCGTACTCCGAGATGGCCGCCTGCCCGCGCTCGTTGGCGCCCGCGAGGATCGCGCCTATCCTCGCGCTCGACCTAATCAGCGCGCCGGTCTTGAAGGTGTGGATCATACGGAGGGTCTCGGGGTCCGCCGCCTCCCCCACCCCGGTCTGGTCCATATCTACGACCTGCCCCCCAACCATCCCGTTCACGCCGGTCGAATCGGCGAGCTCGCGCACGACCTCCAAAACTTGCTCCGCCGACCCCTCCTGATGCACGGTGATGAGGGTCAACGACTCCCCAAAAAAGGCGTCGCCCGCCAAAATAGCCATCGCCTCCCCGTACTTCTTGTGGGCCGTCGGCCTGCCACGCCTGTAATCGTCGTCATCCATCGCCGGCAAGTCGTCGTGGATCAGGGAGTACGTGTGGATCAACTCCACCGCCGCCGCACTCGGTAACACGAGCCCCGGCTCGGCTCCAAAAACCCCCGCAACCTCCATGCACAACGTCGGGCGCACCCTCTTGCCCCCGCCGAGCATCGAGTAGCGCATGGCCTCCACAAGCCCCGCGAGCCGCGGCTCCTCCGAGAACACCAGCCCCTCCAGATACTCCTCGAACCGCGCCCGATGCTCCTCCCAACGCCCCGCACCACGCGGAGCGCTCCGCGACACGCTCCGCGTTCTATCGAGGCCCTTATCCATGTTCTACCGGGTGGTCGTGGCTCTCGATCTCCCGTTCGGCCTCCCCGAGCCAGACCTCCTTTGCCCCGCGCAGGACGCCGCCGACGAATTGAGGCGCCTCTTCGCTGGAGAAACCCTGCGCGAGCTCCTCGGCCTCGTTGATAGCCACCTCGGCGGGCAAGTCCTCTACGTGCAACATCTCGTAGAGCGCGAGACGCAAGATAGTACGATCTATGGCGCTCATGCGGTGTACCGGCCACCCGAGGGAGACCTCGCCGAGCCTCTCATCGAGGGCTTCACGCTCCTCCTCGACCCCACGCGCGAGCATCTCCGCGTGACGGTCGATCTCCCCGCGATACGCACGCCAGAGTCTCAAAGTCTCGCTTACAGGCCTGGCCGCCACGTCACTCTGGTACAGCGTTAGAAAGGCGTTCTTGCGCGAAGTGCGCCGGCTGCTCAAAAAGGAGCCTCTCTAAACCCTCGTAAGGTATTCATTGGTGCGCGTGTCCACCCGCACCCTCTCCCCGACGTTGACGAAGAGCGGCACCTGCACCACGAGCCCCGTCTCCAGCGTCGCGGGCTTGCTCCCTCCGGTAGCCGTATCACCCTTCAGGCCCGGGTCAGTCTCGGCCACCTCCAGGTCCACGTGTGCCGGAGGCTCGATGCTCACGACCTCACCATCCGCCGAGAGGACCTTTAATTCCCCGTTCGGGACGATAAAGCCCGCCGCCTCGCCTATTACCTCGGCCGGGATGGCTGTCTGCTCGTAGGTCTCGGAGTCCATGAAATAGTAGAGGTCCCCGTCGCGGTAGAGGAACTGCATAACCCGCGACTCGGTCCTCACGCTCTCCAGCTTCTCACTGGCCCGGAAGGTCTTCTCGATTATGGCCCCCGTATCGAGGTTCCGCAAACGAGTCCTGACAAAGGCCCCGCCCTTGCCGGGCTTGACGTGCTGGAAGTACAAAATGGTGAAGCGCTTACCATCCACCCGGATAGCCGCGCCGTTCCTGAACTGATTCGTAGAGATCATCCCTGCCTGCTACTCCTCAAAAGATACTAGACTTGTTATCCTGAAACGCCGCTCATTATTGCACAACTTGCCCAATTTACGGTCGGCTACACTATCCTCGAACCAGCCGAGCACCCTTTCACGCAAGGCTCTACGCCCCCCCCACTGTGTTTCCTCCCCCGCCAATTCGACCTTCTCCCCGTTGGAGCAAGTACCGAACCGCCGCCGCGTAACCGTGCGCTCCCATCCCCGCCACCACAGCGTCCACCGCCGGCGAAACAACCGAATGCCGCCGCCACTCCTCCCTCGCGTGGACGTTCGAGAGGTGAACCTCTACCTTCCGTACACCCACGGCCTCCAGGGCATCGTGCAAAGCATACGAATAGTGCGTCCAGGCCCCGGGGTTTATGGCCAGACCCGCCGAACCCCCGGCCTCCCGCACAAAGCCCACCATCTCTCCCTCGTAGTCCGTCTGCCTGAACTCGAACTCCACATTTGGAAATTCACTCTTCAAGAATCTCTCGATATCGTTCAAGGTTAGGGTTCCGTAGACTTCCGGGCGGCGTTGTCTGAGGGTTCCGAGGTTGACTCCGTTGAGGATGAAGACTTTAGGAGCCAAGGATGGCCCCTATTGCGCGGTGGGCTTCGGCGGTGCTGACCGGCGCGTCGCGCTGTGGTTGGCCGATGTCCTTTAGGAGGATGAAGCGGTGTGTTCCGGCTTGGTCGGAGCCGCGGCGTTTTTTATCGCGGCCCATCGCGGCGAGGACTGGCTCCACGGCGGTCATGGGCGCCTTTAGTGGGAGACCGGCGGCGCGGAGGAGGTCTTCGTGAAGCCCGAGGAGATCCACGTCGAACTTCTCGCTGCTCAGCCGGGCGGCGGCGAGCATGCCGAGGGCGATGGCCTGGCCGTGGGGGAGGTCGTAGCTTGCGGCGGCTTCGAGGCCGTGGCCGATGGTGTGACCGTAGTTGAGGATGGCGCGCGGGCCAGCCTCGCGTTCGTCTTCGGAGACGATGGAGGCTTTGTAGCGGACGGAGTGCAGGATCAGGGCTTGCAAGGCCTCGGGATCTCCGGCGCGCGCGTCCTCCAGGAGTTCTTCAAGGTCCTCGAAGAACTCTCCGCCGGCGAGGAGGCCCATCTTGATGACCTCGGCTAGACCGTGAGAGACCTCGCTAGCGGGGAGGGTCTCTAGCCAGTCAAGATTTGCGGCGACGAGGCGGGGTTGCAGAAAGGCGCCGAGGAGGTTCTTGCCCTCCGGAAGATCCAGGCCAACCTTGCCGCCGACGGAGCTATCCACCATCGCGAGCAGGGAGGTCGGGAGCTGGACGAAACCGATACCACGCATGTAGCTGCTCGCGACGAAACCGCCGAGGTCGCCGACCACCCCGCCGCCGAGCGCGAAGAGCGTCCCGCCGCGAGGTAGACCCGCGGCCGCCAGCCCGCGCACGACTCCCTCGTAGATGGAGAGGCTCTTGGAGGCCTCGCCTGCGGGGACGGTTACGGTATCGAGTACGTCCCACCCGGCTCGTTGGAGCGCCGCGGCGACGGCGGGGGCGTGGAGTGGACCAACGGTGGAGTCGGTAAGTAGTATTGCAGTTTCTCCGGCTCCTCCGGGGGAGATAGCGCTGGCGAGGTCGAGGGCTGGTTGCACGAGGACTTCGTAGGGAGTGGTCGCCGCGACGCTAACGCTACTTCTCATTCGCCGTGCAGCCAATCGAGGATGTCGTCGGCGACGCTGCGGGGTGGGCGGTCGTTGGGGTTCAGTTGGAGGGCGGCCACCTCCAGGTAGTAGGGGAGGCGCTCCGCGTAGCGGCGAGCGAAGTCCTCGAAGTTCGTGCCGCGCAGGGGGCGCGCCGGGCCGCGTGTCCTGCGGAAGAGGACGTTCGTATCCTCCCACAAGAAGACCGTCGGGACCTGCGCGAGTCGGGCGCGGTTGCGGGGGTCTATCACTACGCCGCCGCCGCAGGCGAGGACACGCTCCCGGGGTCCTTTGAGGGCTTCGAGGAGCGTGAGGCGTTCGAGGTTGCGGAAGAAAGGCTCGCCGGAGGATTCAAAGATCTCCGGGATAGAGCGCCCCGCCTTCTCGGCCAGGACCCAGTCCAGGTCCACGAACTCCCAGTCCAGCTCTTCGGCGACGACTCTTCCGACCGTGGTCTTGCCGCTGCCCATATACCCGACTATGGCCAATGGCCCCTCCAAGTCTTATGGTTTACCGGCGGCGCGGAGGCGGGCCATGTAGGAGTCGTAGGAAGCGTGGATGTCGGTCATGTTATCCGCGCCGAACTTCTCGAGGAACGCTTCGGCCAGTACGATCGCGACCATCGACTCGCCGACCACGGCGGCCGCGGGCACGGCGCAGGAGTCGGCGCGTTCGCGGAAGGCGCGCGCGGGCTCGTAGGTCGAGAGGTCCACGGTGCGCAGCGCCTTGGCTATCGTGGAGATGGGCTTCATCGCGGCGGCGACCACGACCGGCTCGCCGTTGGTCATACCGCCTTCGAAGCCGCCCAATCGGTTGCTCGACCGGACGAGCTCACCGTTCTCCAGCAGGATCTCATCTTGAACTTCACTGGAGCGGCGGCTGGCGACCCCAAATCCAAGCCCGATCTCGACGCCCTTTATGGCGTTGATGGACATGACCGCGTGCGCCAGCCTGGCATCGAGCTTGTCGCGCCAGTCCACATAAGAGCCGAGCCCTGGCGGGCATCCTTCGGCGACCACGACGAACTCGCCGCCGAGGGCATCGCGAGCGTATCGGGCGGCGTCGATCTCCGCCTTCATCCTCTCGGTCGCCTCCTCGTCCGGGCAGCGCACCTCCGAGTCATCGGCCTTTGCCGCTAGGAGCGCGGCCTGCTCCTTCTCGATGGCGGCCTCCCCGATGCGGTACACCGCGCTGTTGATCGTAACCCCAAACTCAGAGAGGAGCTTCCTGGCCACGCCGCCTGCGGCGACCCGAGCCGTCGTCTCGCGGGCGCTGGAGCGTTCCAGGACGTTCCTCAAATCGTCGAAGGCGTACTTCTGCATCCCGGCGAGATCCGCGTGACCAGGGCGCGGGAGCGTGACCTTCTTTGGAGTCTCCTCGGGCGGGTCCGGGGTCATCCGGGCCTCCCAGTTAGCGTAGTCGTTGTTGCGCACGAGCATCGCGATCGGGGACCCGAGGGTGTACCCGTGGCGCACGCCGCCTAGAAACTCGATCTCGTCCTTCTCTATCTTCTGGCGGCCGCCGCGCCCGTAGCCCCTCTGCCTGCGCGCCAGATCTCCGTTGATATCTCCCGAGAGGAGCCCGAGCCCCGCCGGTACCCCGCTCACCAGGGTCACCTCCGCGGGTCCATGCGACTCACCAGCCGTCGTAAAACCAAACCTCACGCCCGAAAACACATCCTCTCTGGAAAACTATGAGAACCACCAACTCTACACGCTAATTAAACCATCAGTAGCCACCCGAAACCCTACGTAGCGGCACGGCCACGGAGGGCTCGGCCCAGGAGATCCTGACTACCCGCGTATCGCTTCACAAGGAGCCCCTATTCGGTGTCTTCGTGCGTTCCGGATCGAGCGCACGGATAGGGCTCAGATAATCCGTCATTCGCTCGCCAGACTACGACACAAGACCTGTGTTGCCTGTGGGTCCCGCAGCCCTGGCAGGAGCCCGAAGGACCGTGTACCTTTCCGCACGGCTCGCGGCATCTACGCGTGATAGGGTACATGAACCCGGTTAATCACGATCCCGTTACGGGAGCAAGGAGACTTTATTATGGCGTTTGTGCAGGTTGAAAACGAGAACAGCGCGCCGATCGAGCTGTACTACGAGGACCAAGGCTCTGGGAGCCCGGTCGTCCTGATTCACGGGTGGCCGTTGAGCGGCCGGTCCTGGGAGAACCAGGTGCCGGCACTCGTCGACGCTGGCTACCGCGTCATCACCTACGACCGCCGCGGTTTTGGCAAATCCTCTCAGCCGTGGACCGGGTACGATTACGACACCTTCGCCGCGGACCTCGACGCGCTGCTCACCCACCTCGATCTGAGCGATGCTACGCTGGTCGGCTTCTCGATGGGAGGTGGCGAGGTCGTCCGCTACATCGGCAACTACGGCACCGCGCGCGTGGCAAAGGCCGTGCTAGCCGCAGCCGTGCCACCCTACCTCTACAAGAGCGACGACAATCCCGAGGGCGGGCTGGACGACGCGACGATCCAGCAGTTCCAAGACGGGGTGCTTAGCGACCGCATCGCCTTCCTCGACGGGTTCATTACAACCTTCTTCACCGCGGGCGACAGGTCCGACCTGGTCAGCGAGCCCACCCGACTCTACAACCGCGAGATCGCAGCCTTCGCCTCGCCAAAGGGGACGCTGGACTGCATCACCGCATTCGGGCGCACCGACTTCCGCGACGACCTGACCAAGGTTGACGTGCCGACGCTGGTCATCCACGGCGACTCCGACGCGATCGTCCCGTTCGAGGTCAGCGGGAAGCGCTCGCACGAGTCGATCGCTAACAGCTCGCTGGCGCTGATCGAGGGCGGGCCGCACGGCCTCAACGCCACCCACCCCGAGCAGTTCAACCGCGCGCTGCTCGACTTCTTGAGCTAATCGCTGCCGGGTGGTCGTGGCGGCAATCGCCACGACCACCCCTGTATCAAACCAGGCCATAAAACCCCACCTTCACTGACTTCGGGTGATCGGTGGGAGTCGAGTCACATACTTGCTGCTCGAAAGCGCCAAGGGGAGATCAGCGCTCGCTCGTTCGGCGGCTACTCGCCGAAGAAAGGCTCGCCTTCTTTGGCATACTGACGGGCGACTTCTTCGTTGAGGTCTACGCCGAGGCCCGGTCCTTGTGGGACCTTTATGTAGCCGTTTTCGATCACTGGCCCGTCCAGCCCGGTGACCATGTCATTCCAGAACGGGACGCTCATGCCGTGCCACTCCAGGGCGACGTAGTTCGGGATAGCGGTAGCGACGTGGGCCGAGGCGATTGTACCTATGGGGCTCGCGATGCAGTGGGGCGCGACGGCGACGTAGTGGGTGTCGGCCATATCCGCGATCTTGCGGGCCTCCAACAACCCACCGACCTTCTGGAGATCCGGCGCAATAATATCCAGGGCGCCGGTCTCCAGGATCTCGCGGAACCCGTAGCGCAAGTAGTAATTCTCACCACTCGCTATAGGGGTCTTCGTCCCCTGCGTGATCCTCCGCATGGCCCCGATGTTTTCGGGCGGAACCGGATCCTCTAACCACATCAACCCATAAGGCTCGAGTTCATACGCCAGGCGCAGGGCATCCGAGACGTTATATCTCCAGTGGCAATCAAACGCGAGGTCTATCGTAACCCCGACAGCCTCACGCACAGCCTGGACCAGAGAGGCCATGAACTTCACCTCAGCGTGGGTCAAGGTGCCGGAGTGAGTGTCTTGCGTATAGGGGTTCGGGACGTCCAGATCGAACTTGAGGGCGGTAAAGCCCATCTCGCTCACGACCTGGCGGGCACGGTCGGCATACATCTCGGGTGTGAAGACCTCCTCCGTCGAAAGGTCTCCGTGAGCCCGGCCATGAGCCGGGTAGTTTATGCCGGCGTCGTCGCCCGCCGGCTCCCCTGCCCCCGCTTCGACCCACTTGGGTCGGCGTTCGAGCAGGATGGGAGTCAGGGCTTCGAGAGCCTCCCCGGCGTGGCAGTCGGCGTAGACCCGCACTCTGTCACGGTACTTGCCGCCCAATAAATCGTGGATGGGAGCACTGTAGTGCTTGCCGACGACGTCCCAGAGAGCTGCTTCTATCCCCGAGATAGCATTGTAGACGATGCCACCCATCGAACCGGCCCCCGAGGCGGCCCAGCGCATCTTGCTCCACAGCCTATCCACGTTGCGCGGGTCCTCCCCGATAAGCAGGGGCTTGAGCTCGTTTATGATGCTCACGAGACCAGGGGCCAGAAAGCTCTCTCCGATGCCTGTGATGTCCTCATCGGTATAGACCCTGGTGTAAGTCCAGTCGTAGTTGGCCTCCACCACGGCTGTCCTGATGTCTGTTATTTTCAAATCTTGCTCCTTTTAACCCTCTGTGGTCCACAAAGACAGTGCATCGGGTCCACGGTTCTATTTATCTGCTCTTCTCTCGCGGCGCCACCGGAGCATACCTGACCTTACCGCTCCCGAGCCACGCGCACGGCCTCGGCTAACCGCCTCGCGTTCTCAACGACCTCGCCGCGGTCGCGTCCTTCGAGCGACGGCGGGGCTAGTGCGCCTCCGGCCCCGACCGCGAGGGCGCCGGCCGCGAACCAGTCGGCGACGTTCTCCACTGAGACGCCGCCCGTGGGCACGAAGGGGATGTCGGGGAAAGGCCCGCGCAGGGCCTTCAGGTAGGATGGACCGCCCGAGGAGCCCGGGAAGAGCTTCATTGCCGGTACGCCGAGCCGGCGGGCAAGCATGACCTCCGAGGGTGTCAGAACGCCCGGTAGAACCAGGAGACCGGTTCCGAGCATGGCGGGCAACAGCTCCGGGTCGCAGCCGGGGCTTACGAGGAAGGTCGACCCGGCTTCGGCAGCCTGCTCCACCTGCTCGTGGGTGGTCACGGTGCCGGCGCCAAGTAGGATGCGGTCGCCGTACTCCTCGTTCAGGTCTCGTATGACCCGGAGAGCTTCGGGGGTGGTAAAGGTAATTTCGATGCCAAGAACGCCGCCTTCGATCAGGGCGCCGACGACCTCCAGCGCGGCCGCTCGAGACTCCCCACGCACCACTGCAAGCAGGCCCAGATCCTCTATCCCCGCCAGGGACCGGTTGGGTTCCATCACCCTATCTCTCCTCTCTCTAGCGTTCGACACCAGGACGGCCCCGCAGCAGCGCGAGAGCTTCCTCCGACGTGGGGAGCCCCTTCAGGTCCCCCGGCACTGTTACCGCGCACGCGCCGCAGGCGTTGGCGAGGTCCAGGCACTCCCCGGCGCTCCACCCCCGCAACCACCCGGACAGGAAGCCCGCGACGAACGCGTCCCCAGCCCCTACTGTGTCCACCACCTCCACCGGATAGGCGGCCTTCTCGGAGACGCCGCCCTCTCCGGCCGCGAAGGCCCCCTCAGCACCGTGGACGACCACGGCTTCGGCGCGCAGGCTCCGCCGAGCCTCGGTGATGGGGTCCGGATCGCTCCCTCCGAACAACAACTCCGCTTCCTCGTCCGAGAGGAACAGCAGATCGGCGCGGGCTGCGAGAGGCGCGAGGATCTTGCGGGGGTCCCGTCCTTCGAAGAGCGCCCAGCGGACGTTGACGTCAAAGGAGACGGTCACACCGCGCTCGTTGGCGACGGAGATGAGGCGTTCGATTAGGTCGTGGCAGCTCTCTGAAAGAGCGGGCGTAATGCCGGTGAGGTGCAGGACCTCGCCAGAGAGCAGGTGCTCCAGGTCCAGTTGCTCGAACCGCATCCGGCTCGCCGCCGACCCCGCCCGGTAGTAGTGGACGCGCAACTGGCCCAAAGCCCGCCACTCCTTGAAGTAGAGGCCGGTGGGCGCCTCCGGGTCCAGGCTTACCGCGGAGACGTCCACCTCCTCTCCCCGCATGAAGGCCAGGATCTCTCTCCCAAACTCATCGTCCCCGAGCCGTCCCGCCCATCCGGCCCGGTGCCCGAGCCGCGAGAGACCCACGGCCACGTTCAACTCGGCCCCACCCAAGTTCTTCTCAAACGTGTTGACCTGCCTGAGAGGCCCCCTGGAGAGAGGGTCCATCACGACCATAGCCTCGCCCAGAGTCGTCACTTGCAAAGGCGCGCTCATGTTCTCTTACGACCTCTTTCGTTGGAGGTTTTGGACTCGTTGGCAGGCACTTCTCGTATCCCCGGTGGCGACGGCCGGTATGTACCCTCTCTGTCACCAGGATATACTGCGGCTCGTCGTGGAGAGGAGAAGGTTGTATGACTGCTAGGGGATCCAGAACACAAGGATGGATTGACATCTCCGTCCCGTTGCGCAGCGGGATGGTTCACTGGCCGGATAATCCTCCCGTCCGGATCGAGCGGATGCTCGACATGGAGCGAGGCGACACCGCCAACGTCTCCCTGATTTCGTTGGGGGCGCACACCGGTACGCACATGGACGCTCCGGTCCACTTCGTACGCGGCGGAGAGGGCATGGACCGGATGCCGCTCGACGCCACGATCGGGCGGGCGCGGGTGGTCGGGATCGAGGACCCTATCTCTATCAAGCCAGACGAGCTTCGCCCGCTCGGACTCGCCCCCGGAGAGCGTGTCCTGTTCAAAACGCTGAACTCGTCCCGGGTCTGGCAGACAGACGAGTTCGTGGAGGACTTCGTGTACGTCTCGCAAGAAGCAGCCCGCTACCTCGCGGAGTGCAGGGTGATGACCGTCGGCGTTGACTACCTCTCGGTTGGCGGGTTCCATAAAGACGGCGTCGAGACGCATGAGGCGCTCCTCGGGGCCGGGATCTGGGTCATCGAGGGCCTCGATCTTTCGGAAGTAGGGCCGGGCGAGTACGAGTTGATCTGCCTGCCGCTCAAGGTAGAGGATAGCGACGGCGCCCCCGCCCGGGCTATCTTGCGCGAGGCCTGACCCTGGCGCGTAGCCGAGAACCATCAGCGAGGCTCTAGTCCCGGCGTTGTTCGGGTTTCGATGAGGCCAGAAGGTTCCGATGGCGTCAATGCCTCGGCCGGGCCGTTCGAGCCCGCGGGGTACTCGAGGAGCGGGACCAGTCCCTTATCCCAGGCATCCAGCATCGGCTCAAACACCCGCCAGGCCTCTTCGGCCTCGTCGGCCCGGATAAACAAGGTGGTGTTCCCCTCCAGCAGGTCGAGGAAGATGCGCTCGTAGGCCGCGAAGAAGGCCTGGGGGGCGAAGTCGGCGCTCAACTCCATCTGTTCCAGATCGAAGGGGTCGTAGAGACCGTTGACGTTCAGGGTCAACGTTAACTTGTCGGGTCCTAGCCGGAGGCGGAGCACGTTGGGTCGAGGGTCGCCCGCCTTCTGGAACGCGAGGTGGGGCACCGGCTTGAAGTGTACGGCGATCTCACCGCGGTTCCCGGCGAGGGCCTTGCCGCCGCGCAGTACGAACGGGACCCCCGCCCAGCGCAGGTTCTCTATAGCGAGCGTGACCTCGGCAAAGGTCTCGGTCCCACGGTTTGGGTCCACGCCCTCCTCGTCGGCGTATGACGGGATGTCGCGGTCTCCGATCCGGCCGGCGGTGTAGCGGGCGCGCACGGTCTGACGCCGCGCTTCTTCCGGGGAGAGGCGCCGGATGGCTCGCAGCAGGTCGATCTTGCGGTCGCGCAGGCTGCGCCGGTGCAGGGCGGTGGGGGCCTCCATCGTGGTCAGGCACAGCAGCTGGAGAAGGTGGTTCTGGATCAGGTCCTTGAAGGCCCCGGCGTGGTCGAAGTAGCCGGCCCTACCCTCCAACGCCAGAGTCTCCTCCCAGATGATCTCGACGCGCTCTATGTGGTTGCGGTCCCACAGCGGTTCGAAGATGCCGTTGGCAAAGCGCAGACCCATAATCGCCGGGAATGGCTGCCAGGCGAGGAAGTGATCCACGCGGAAAACCGACTTCTCGGGAAGGAACTCGTGCAACAGCCGGTTGAGATTTTCGGCCGATTCGAGGTCCTCCCCGAAGGGCTTCTCGATGGCGATCCGGCTCCCCTCGGGCAACTCGGCTCTCTTCAAGGCTTCGATGGTCGGGGCGAAGACCGCAGGGGGCAGGGCTAGGTAGGCGACGATCGGTTCATCCAGGGGTCTCAGGGCTTCGATCACGCTCACCGCGTCGGTTACGTCGGCTTGTTTGTACTCCAGGGCCTCGACAACCAGCCGCGCTCGAGCATCCGCGGAGACATCGCTGGCGTGGCGCTCCAGGCTGTCCAGCACCAGGCGCCGAAAGCCATTCTTGTCGTTCTTCCAACCTCTCCGGTCCACGCCGGTTATCTTGATCCCAGAGGGTAGTTGGTCTGCCTCGTAGAGCTTGGCGAGGGCGGGTATCAGGTACCGGGCCGCCAGGTCCCCCGTCGCCCCAAAGATCACTATACGCTTCACCACGAATCCTCCTCCTGCTAAATTTTACCCGCTGGTAGATCTCAGGCGTGAATTCTAAGGGGAGTACGACATCCGGCACCGGACGTCTCTTCACTCATTCTCCATCAACTATTGCAGCCCCTCACGCCCGGCTTGCTCGTCGGGCGAATGTACGAGCAAGCCGGGCGCGTCGAAGAGAGCGCCGCGAAAACGCATCGCTCTCCCTTCCGATCACCTGACGCGGCTGGCCGGTACTACCGCTCCGCGCAGGTCGGCTTCTATCTCCTCCAGGCTGCGCCCCTTGGTCTCCGGCACCATGAAGAACACAAAGAGCCAGGCCACAACGCCTATCGCCGCGAACAACCAGAACGCGCCGGCCCCTCCCAGCGTCGCCAGCAAAACGGGGAATGTAAGCGCGACGATGAAGTTCGAGCCCCAGTTGCAGATGGCGGCGACGCTCATGGCCGAGCCGCGGATGCTCAAGGGGTAGATCTCCGAGATCATCAACCAGAAAACGGGACCCAAACTTATCGCGAAGGAGGCTATGTACAACGCCAGGCAGATGGTAGCCAACAGGCCAGCCGCGGTCGAGGTGGACTCCAGCGAGAAGACCAGGCCCAGGAGAGCCAGGCTGATGGTCATGCCGATAAGCCCGATGATGAGCAGCGGTCTCCGGCCCACCCTGTCTATGATCCGGACGGCGAGGATCGTGAACCCTACGTTCACCACACCCACCCCAAGGGCGGTGGCCGCGATGGCGCCCGCCGCGGAGAAGCCGACGATTTCGAGGATCGTCGGAGCGTAGTAGATAACGGTGTTGATGCCGGTTATCTGCTGGAAGATGGCCAGCCCGACCCCAATAATGAGTGCCGGACGGATCCAAGGCGTGAGCAGTTCCTTGTAGCCGGTTTGGGCTTGCTCGCGCTCCAGGCGTTCTAGCTCTTCCATCTGCCGCATCTCCGTCTCCACTTCGGACTCGACGCGGCTACGGGCGAGTACCAGGCGCGCTTTGTCCAGCTTGCCGTTCTTGACCAGCCAGCGCGGGCTCTCCGGTAGGAAAAACATCCCTATCCCCAGAACCAGAGCCGGGATCACCGCCACGCCGAACATCCATCGCCACCCCTCGATGGGGGTAAACAAGACACCCACAATGTACGAGAGCAAAATCCCGATGGTGATCATGAGTTGGTTCAGAGAGACGAGTCCCCCGCGAGTATCCGGAGGGGCTATCTCGGCTATATAAAGCGGCACGATCAACGACGCCAGCCCGACCCCGAGCCCGAGGATAAAGCGGGCGAGGACCAGGATACCGACAGTTGGCGACAAGGCTGCGGCTATGGCTCCCACGGCGAATATGAGCGCGGCCAGCAGCGTGATCGGCCTGCGGCCAAACCGGTCGGAGAGCGGCCCGCCCGTCAAAGCACCGGTCACCGCCCCCACGAGCAAGAAGCTGACGACCACGCCCTCCATGAACGTCGAGAGCGTGAAATCCCCCCGGATAAACAACAAGGCCCCCGAGATCACACCCGTGTCATAACCGAAGAGCAACCCCCCCGTGGCCGTGATCGTCGCGGCCACCCTGACGAACCTCCGCTGACTGCCGGTCGCAACAGCATTTCCTGCTGACATCCTTCCTCCTTTCCCCTCAAGTCCCGAGCAACGTGATTCAACCAGCCTACCTCAATGCAATATTAGCGTCAATCACTCTATGACTATCCGCAATAGCCCAATCCTCCCATGCACCGAGAACCGCGCTCTCTACCCGTTTCCTCTACCACCTGCCAAGCATTGACGGAAGTGTCCTGACTTTATAGCCGGGTCAATCCGGGATGGAGATCTTTTCCAGTCCTGGCTCCGCCGGGGGGAACTTGGGGTCCATTGCCTCCAGAGTGTCGGCGATGGTGCGGG
>Ga0136617_10001636_pt1 | contig 19864 bp, 19 predicted proteins | sample AntDrymUQ3222106_2_FD_129672 | JGI IMG/M metagenome (GOLD analysis project Ga0136617, IMG submission 129672) | Polar desert sand microbial communities from Dry Valleys, Antarctica - metaG UQ322 (21.06) | ecosystem: Environmental > Terrestrial > Soil > Desert | place: Antarctica: Dry Valley... | reverse complement strand
TGAAGACGTCACCGCGGTCGAGGCCGGAGGCGTGCACCGCCTGACCGACCTCGGCCTCGTTCTGGTAGGCCCTCGCCGTGTCGATGTGGCGGTAGCCGGCCTGCAGGGCGAGCATCGTGACCTCGACGGTGTCCTCGGGCGGGACCTGGAACACGCCGAAGCCGAGCTGCGGGATCGCGGTGTCGCCGCGCAGCGGGAGGGAGGGGACCTGGCTCGTAGTCATCCTCCGGGCGTGCCCGGGGCGGCGCACGCCAAACGCCCGCCTACGCGCCGAGGCTCGCCCGCAGCGCCGCGAGGTCGTCGCGCAAGGCCGCGACCTCGCGCTCCAGGTGCGCCAGCCGGTCGTCCTCCGGGACGGCCGACACGGCGGCCAACGACGCGGCGGCGGGCGCGGCAGCGGGCGCGGCGGCGGGCTCGGCCGCCCGGCCGGACGGGCCCTCCTCGCTGAGCCGGTGCCCGTAGCGCTCCTCCTTCTGCCCCGGCCGCCGGGCCAGCCGCACCACGAGCTCGCGCGCGACCAGCCCGTCGAGTACCTCCTGCAGCGCCGCGAGGTCGGCGAAGCCCTGCATCCGCTCGGTGCGCGCCTTCAGCTCGCCCGGCGTCTGGACCCCCCGCAGCATCAGCACCGCCAGCACCGCGAGCGCCGGCGGCTCCAGCTCGAGCGCCTCGCCGAGCAGGTGGCGGTACTTCGCCGCGCGGCTCGTGTGACCGGAGGCCAGCCGCGTGAAGCGCCGCCGGCTGAGCCGGTGCAGCGCCTCGCGGATCTCGGGCTCGTCGTAGGCCACGACCGGATCGCGGTTGGTGGTCTGGTTGCAGGCCAGCCGCAGGCCGTTGAGCGAGAGCGGATAGGCGTCGGGCGTGGTGCGCTGCTTCTCCACCAGGCAGCCGAGCACGCGCAGCTCGACGGGATCGAGGTCCATCATCAGCAGTAGAAGTCGCGCACCCAGCGGTGCGCGCGCAGCCGCTCCACCTGCTCGGCCGACAGGCCCCGCCCGTCCGCGACGGCGAGGTTGGCCTCCACGTTGCGCACCGAGCGCATGCCCGACGAGAGGTGGTAGCGCAGCGCGGAGGCGACGATCTCCTCGTCGCCGATGCCGAGGTCGCGCTCGATGGCGTCCACGCGCTCGCGCACCTCGCGCTTGCGGTCGCCCGCGCAGTAGGTGTTGCGGAAGTCCTGGTCCGGGAACGTCGAGTCGGGCCCGATCCGCCCCGTCAGCCCGCCCTCGTCGAGCGGCACGCGCACCAGCACGCCGACGTCGTGCTCGCGCACGGCGTCGAACAGCTCGTCCTCCGGGCTCTGGTCGAAGACGTTGTAGATCACCTGCACGGTGTCGACCACGCCCGAGCGGACGAGCGCCAGCGCCGTGTCGGGGGGGTGGTCGTTGATCGAGACCCCGAACGCGCCGATCTTGCCCTCGGCCTTGAGGGCCTCGACCGTCTCGCGCCAGTCGCCCTGCTCCAGCCAGTCGTCGTGCCAGACGTGGAACTGCTGCATCTCGAGGCGCTTCTCGGTGCACTCGCGCACCCAGTCGCCGGGGAACGTCTCGCTCGCGCTCGAGGCCGGATCGCCCGGCCACTCGAGCGTCTTGGGCGGGATCTTCGACGCCACGTACACGGTCTCCGACCGCCCGCGCACCGTGCGCCCGACCAGCCGCTCGGAGTGCCCGTCGCCGTACATGAGCGCGGTGTCGATGAAGTTCAGCCCGAGGTCGATGGCGCGGTCCAGGGCGCGCAGGGACTCGTCGTCCTCGGCGCCGATCCAGCCGGAGTTGCCGATGCCCCAGGCGCCGTAGCCCCCCTCGGACACCTCGAGGCCCGCGCGGCCCAGTCGTCGCTGATGCATGGCCGCGACGGTACCGTGCGCGCCCATGCACCACGTGCCCGCCGCGGACCGCTACGACCACATGCCCTACCGCCGCTGCGGCCGCAGCGGCCTGCACCTGCCCGCCGTCTCGCTCGGCATGTGGCACAACTTCGGCCACGACGTGGCGCTGGACGCCCAGCGCGCGATCGTGCGCCGCGCCTTCGACCTCGGCATCACCCACTTCGACCTGGCCAACAACTACGGCCCACCGCCCGGCTCGGCGGAGGAGAACCTCGGCCGGCTGCTGCGCGAGGACCTGGCGCCGTATCGCGACGAGCTCATCATCTCCTCCAAGGCGGGCTACGACATGTGGCCCGGCCCCTACGGCGAGTGGGGCTCGCGCAAGTACCTGCTGGCGTCGCTGGACCAGTCGCTGGCGCGCATGGGCCTCGAGTACGTCGACATCTTCTACTCGCACCGCTTCGACCCGGACACGCCGCTGGAGGAGACGATGGGCGCGCTCGACGCGGCCGTGCGCGCAGGCAAGGCGCTCTACGTGGGGATCTCCTCCTACTCCGCCGAGCGCACGCGCGAGGCCGCGGCGATCCTGCGCGACCTGGGCACGCAGGTGCTGATCCATCAGCCGTCCTACTCCCTCCTGAACCGCTGGATCGAGCCCGACCTGCTCGACGCCGTCGGGGAGGAGGGCATCGGGACGATCGTCTTCTCGCCGATCGGCCAGGGAATGCTGACCGCCAAGTACCTGCACGGCATCCCCGAGGACTCGCGCGCCGCCCAGGACCGGTTCCTCAAGCGCGACTTCCTCACCGAGGAGAACCTGGCCCGCGTGCGAGAGCTGAACGCGATCGCAGAGCGGCGCGGCCAGGCCCTGGCCCAGATGGCGATCGCCTGGACGCTGCGCGACCCGCGCGTCACCTCCGCGCTGATCGGCGCGTCCAGCGTGGAGCAGCTCGAGCAGAACGTGGCGGCGCTGGAGCGCCTCGACTTCTCCGACGCCGAGCTGGCCGAGATCGACCGCCACGCGGTGGAGTCGGGCATCGACCTCTGGGCGCCCTCGAGCCACGCGTAGGCGCGCCGCGGCTCACGCCTCGCGCGCGTCGATGCGCAGCGCGACCGCGAAGGCGAGCATGAGCGCCAGTCCGACCGCCGGGACGAGCCAGCGGGCCGGCACGCCGCCCGTGGCGGCCAGCGCCCCGGCCGGGACGAGCACGGCCATGACGCACACCGCGACCTTCCAGTCCTCGCCGACGAGGAAGGCGTACCAGAACCGGTAGAGCCCGCGCAGGAGGCGCATCGCCGTCAGCGCGCCACCCGCAGCTGGGCGACGAGCAGCCGCGAGAGCCCGAGCCAGAGGGCGAGCAGGGCGAGCACGGCCAGCTCGCCGCCCGGCCAGGGCAGCGGCTCGCCGCGCTCCGTGAGCAACCCGAGGCCCTCCACCGACCAGAACGTGCCGAAGGTGGCCAGCAGCAGGCCGACGCCGTACTTCAGGGTGTTCTCCGGCACGCGCGCGAGCGGACCGCGCGCGAGCGCCCCGACGATCAGCACGAGCAGCCCGCCGAGCGTGGCGCCGGCGACGGCGACCGGCATGTCGTGCGCGGTCGAGCCGAAGGTGATGACGATGAACACCACCTCGACGCCCTCCAGGAACACGCCCTTGAAGGCGACCACGAACGCGAACCAGTCGAGCCCGAAGCGGGTGTCGCGCCCGGCCGCCCGGGCCGCGGCGACCTCCTCGGCGTAGAGCGCCTCCTCGTCGTGCAGGGCCTTGCGCCCCGCCGAGCGCAGGATCGCCTTGCGCAGCCACTGCAGGCCGAAGATCAGCAGCAGCGTGCCGATGGCCAGCTGCAGCGCGGCCTCGGGCAGCCAGGTGGCGAGCGCGTAGCCGGCGGCGGCGGTGAAGGCGACCAGGGCCAGGAGCGCGGCGGCCACGCCGGCGAGCGTCGAGCGCCACCCGCGGGTCGTCCCCATCGCCATCACGATGGTCAGCGCCTCGACCATCTCGACGAGCGCCGCGGCGAACGTCGCCGCCCCGAGTCCCCAGCCCGCGGAGGTCACGGGGACGGCGGGGCGGCACCGAGCACGGCACCATCGGCCGCCGAGCCCACCTGCGCGCGATAGCGGCCGAGCACGCCGCCCAGGCCGTCGCCGGGAGGTGGCGCCCACTCCGCGAGGCGCGCGGCGAGCTCCACCTCGCTCAGCGCCACGTGCAGCGCGCCGGTGTCGGCGTCGATCGTGATCTCGTCGTCGTCGCGCACGACGGCCAGCGGACCGCCGCGCGCCGCCTCGGGGGAGACGTGCCCGACCATCAGACCGCGGGTGGCGCCCGAGAAGCGCCCGTCGGTGACCAGCGCCACGCTGTCGCCCAACCCGGCTCCGACCACCGAGGCGGTGAGGGCGAGCATCTCGCGCATCCCCGGACCGCCGGCCGGGCCCTCGTAGCGGACCACCAGCACCTCGCCCGGGGCCACCGCGCCGCCCCGCACCGCCGCGTTGGCGGCCTCCTCGGAGTCGAACACACGGGCGCGGCCGGTCTGGCGCGTGCGCTCCACTCCGGCCAGCTTGATCAGCGCAGCGTCCGGCGCGAGGTTGCCGCGCAGCGTGCGCAGGGCGCCGGAGGCCTTGTACGGCGCCGCGCGGCCGAACAGCACCTCGCCGTCGGGCGCGGGCGCCGCCGCTGTCGCCTCCGCCAGGCTCGGGCCGGCCACCGTCGGAGCCTCGCCGTCGAGGAACCCGCCCGCCACCAGCTCGCGGATCAGCGCAGGGACCCCGCCCGCGCGGTGCAGCGTCTCGGCCACGTGCCGGCCGCCCGGCGAGAGCGAGGCCAGCACCGGCGTGCGCGAGGCGAGGTCGGTCAGCTCGGCCTGATCGAGCGCCACGCCCGCCTCCCGGGCGATCGCCAGCAGGTGCAGGACGCCGTTCGTCGAGCCGCCGGCGCCCGCGATCCCGGCCATCGCGTTGCGCAGGCCGCGGGCGTCGAGAAAGCCGCGCGCGCTCGTCCCGGCCCGGGCCAGCGCCACCGCGCGGGCGCCGGCGCGCGCTGCCGCTGCGGCCTTCGCCTCCGCGTCGGCGGCGGGGATCAGCCCGTCGCCGAGCTCGGCCAGCCCCAGGCAGTCCAGCGCGACCGCCATCGTGTTGGCGGTGAACATGCCCGCACAGGTCCCCGGGCCCGGGCACGCGGCACGCTCGATCGCGTCGAGGCCCGCGCGGTCCAGGCGCCCGCGCTCGTGCGCGCCGAGCCCTTCCCAGACGTCGAGGATCGTCACCTCCTCACCGTCGAGCCGGCCCGCCTTCTGCGGCCCGCTGTAGAGCACCAGGCCCGGCTTGTCGACGCGGGCCAGTGCCATCAGCGCGGCCGGCGTCGTCTTGTCGCAGCCGGTGATGCACAACAGCGCGTCGAAGTCGTGCGCGAGCACCATCAGCTCGATCGAGTCGGCGATCAGCTCCCGCGAGACCAGCGAGGCCCGCATCCCGGGCGTTCCCTGCGACTGGTTGTCGGACACCGCGATGGTGTTGAAGGGCAGCGCCACCCCGCCGGCCGCGTCGATCGCCTCAGCCGCCGCGGCCGCGAGCTCGCGCTGGGCGAGATTGCAGGGCATCGTGCCCGTCCAGGTGGAGGCGATGCCGACGATCGGGCCGTCGAGGCGGTCGGGGTCGATGCCCATGGAGCGGAAGTGCGCCCGGGCGCCCGCGCGGGCCGGGTCGCTGCGCAGGCCGGCGCGGAGGGCGCGGCGGACGTCCTCGCTCACGTCGCCTCCACCGGCTTGGAGCGCAAGCGGCCGACGAGCTCGGGCTCGGCGCGCTTGCACAGCTGCGGTGGCAGGCCGCGCAGGATCAGCTCGAGGTCGCCCACCGCGAGCCGGCCGATCTCCTGCAGCGCCTCGCCCATGGCGCCGGCCCGGTGGGGGGAGAGGAGCATGCCGTCGAGACGGCGGATCGGGTGGTCGGCTCGCAGCGGCTCCTCGGGGAAGACGTCGACCGCCACGCGGATGCGCCCCTCGCGCACGACCTGCACGAGCGCGTCGAAGTCGACCACCGCGGCCCGGCTCATGATCAGCAGCACGGCGCCCTCGGGCAGCAGGCGCAGCGCGCGCTCGCCGAGGAAGCCCTGGTTGTCGTCGGTGGCGGCCGCGAACACGAACACCACCCGCGTGCCGGCCAGCAGCTCATCGAGCTCGGCCGGCGAGGCGTCCTCGCGCTCGATGGCCAGGTCGGGCAGCCACGGGTCGTGGACCAGCACGTCGCAGCCGAAGGGGACGAGCAGGCGCCGCAGCGCGCGGCCGAGATCGCCGAAGCCGACGATGCCCACCTGGCTGCCGGCGAGCAGGAAGCTGCCCCGGTTGCCCTCCAGCCCGTAGCTCTCGGTGCCGGCGCGCATCGCCCGGTCGGCCGCGCCTATCCCGCGCGCGAGGTCGATCGCCATGCCCAGCGCCGCCTCGGCCACGGCGCCGGCGAAGGCCGGGCTCGCGCTGAGTACGTGGATCCCGCGCGTGCGGCATGCCCCGTAGTCGACGTTTCCGAGGAAGTTGCCCTCCACGTTGATCACCGCCCGCAGGTTGCGCGCGGCGGCGATCCGTTCGGCGTCCAGGGACGTCTGCCCGATGATCGCCGCCGCCTCCGGCAGGTGGGCGCGCACCACCTCGTCGGAGCCCGCGACATGCCCGGGAACCTCCACCACCCGGCCCAGCCGCGCGAGCCGCGCCATGGTGCGGTCGTCGCAGATCATCCGCAGCGTGCGCGGGTGCGGGTCGACCAGGATCAGCGGCCCCTCCTCCACGCCGCGGACCATATATGGGGTCAGACCCCTTTATGTGCGCGGCGCGGGAGACTCGAGCGCGGCCCGTAGGGCCTCGGCGCCGAGGTCCTCGAGCGGCCAGACCAACCCGCGCACGAGCGCGAGCGGCTCGCGGTCCTCCTCGCGGATCCACTCGGCGAAGTCGCGCGACTCGACGAAGGCAGCCAGCGCGTCGTGCAGGGCGTTCAGCCGCGCGGGCGGCACCACGAAGGCGGCCGCGCCGCCCTGGCGTGAGCGGTCGGCCAGCTCGTCGGCCACGGCGGTCAGCTCGCGCATGGCCAGCACGTCGTCGGAGCTCATCTCCGCGATTCGGAAGCGGTCGGCGCGTACGGCGGCCACGGCATGGGCGGCGGCGGCGAACTCCGCCTCGGACAGGTCGAAGCAGGCGAGCACGCGGGGCGTGCCGTCGAGGTCCTGCGCTCGCTCGATGCGCGCGTTGACCATCGTCCTACACGGTATCGGTGGTGGCAGCCGGGAGGATCACTTCCGGGCGTCCGGCTGCTCAGACCGGCAGCGGGCAGAGCCAGCCGAGCTGCGGATCGGCGCGCAGGCCGACCGCCTCGGCGCGCAGGAACGCCTGCTGGGCGGCCGACATCTCCGGCGCAGCGAGGTCCTCGCCCGCGCGCCGCGCGGCGGCCATGTTCGCCGTCGGGCGCAGGATGTCGATCCCGCGGGTGTGGTCGGCCGTGTAGACCAGCCCGCGGTGGAAGTAGGACGCCCACACGTTGCCGCCGTCGGGCCGGTAGTAGCCGACCTGCACCGGGTTGCGCGCGTCGGAGACGTCGAGGAAGCGCGTGCCCTGCCCGTACCACGCGTAGGCGATCAGGCGGTCCTTGACCTCGAAGTAGTGCGCGGAGCAGAACGGCAGGCCCCCGACGGTCGCCTCCTTGCCCTTCGGGCTCCACGTGCCGACCGTCTCCAGGCGGAACGGCGCCTCGGGCGTGGACTTCCACCCCTGCGCGCGGAACGAGCCGCGCAGCGAGGAGATCACGAACTGGCCCTCGCCGTCGCACAGCGTGTCGTTGAAATCCTCCTCGGTGCCGAGCACGACCGAGCCGGGCGGCGTGCCCCAGGTCGGCTTCGGCCCGTCGCGCAGCGTGCGGCCCGCGGGCCGGAAGGCGTTGTGCATGAAGCCGCCGGGCGTGTCGACCTCGTCGACCGCGTCGTCGCCGATGCCGCCGCCCGCGTAGGGGACGGGATCGACCGCGGTGGCCGTGCGCCAGCGCTTCTGGGTCCAGTCGTAGCGCCAGCCGCGCGTGTGGAAGCCGCGGATGCCGCCGGCGCCCGAGACCCAGGCGACGCCGGCGCCGTCGACGTCGACGTCGTGCGAGTAGGCGGTCACGCCGTCCTGGCGGAACAGGTCCACCGGCCGGCCGGGATAGGAGACCGGGTTGGCCGGGTCGCGCACGTCGGTGACGATGATCGGCCGCCCGTTGGTCCAGCCCAGCTGCGCCTTCTGCCCGTTGCTGGCGGCCGGGCCGCCGGTCCAGAGGAAGTCGCAGTCGTTGACGCAGGAGGTGGTGTGGCCGGTCGGAAGCTGCTTGAAGGTGGTGAGCTTCAGGTCGGCGGGATCAGCCGCGTCGACGATGTAGACGCCGGCGATGCTCTCGTCCGAGTCGGTGGTGCCCTGGTAGGAGCGCGGGTCGCGCGAGAGGAAGACCAGCTTGCGCCGGTCGTCGACGTCCATGTCCTCGTTCTGCCAGAACGTCGACTGAGCGGGCGGCGGGTCGAAGGAGACCGGCGGGTCGTCCGGCAGGCGCAGGTCCTCGCTGGTGATCTCGTCGAGCAGCACCGGCGCAGCGGGATCGGCGAGATCGTACGTCTTCAGGCCGAAGCGGCCGGTGGCGAGCATCACGTCGCGGCCCTGCTTGCCCGGCTTGCCGTAGACGAGGAAGTTGATCGCGGTCGCGAACTTGGCCTCCGGCAGGTTGCCCGCCAGCTCGACGCCCTTCAGCGCCCCCGGCGGCTGCTCGATCGCCGCGGCGGGCGGTGCAAAGGCGAGCCCGAGTCCAAGCACGACGGCCACGATCCCGTGCCTGAGCCTCACCATGGCGGGACCTTACTGGAGGCGCCAGGTCTCGCGCACGCACAAGCCCGCTGCGAGCGCCAGCAGCGCCAGCCCGCTGCCCGCCGCGAGGACGGCCGGCTCGCCGAGCGCCTCGCCCAGCGGTCCGGACAGCAGGTAGCCGAGCGGCAGCAGCGCGAGCGAGCCCATCCAGTCGTAGGCCGACACGCGCGAGAGCAGATGCGGCGGCACGCGCTGGGCCAGCGCCACCTCCCACCAGATCCCGAACAGCGCGAGGCCGACGCCCGCCACCGTGAACAGCGGCACGAGCAGGGCCATCGGCGCGCCGAGCGCGAACAGCACGGTGGTGGCCGGCCACGGCAGGCACCAGACGAAGCCGGCGCGCAGCGGGTGGCGCGGCGCGTAGCGGAAGCCCACCACCGCGCCCAGCAGCGTGCCCGCACCCAGCACGGCGGCGAGCAGGCCGAAGTAGCCGGTGCTCCCGTACTCGCGCTCGGCCACGGTCGGGCCCAGCGTGGTCCACGGCCCGAAGCAGGCGAGCACCGCGACGCAGAACGCCGCCACGGTGGCCCAGATCCACGCGCGCGAGCGCACCTGGTCCCAGCCCTCGCGCAGCTCCTCGAGCCACGTCCGGCGCTCCGGCGCCTCGCCGCGCGCGCGAGGGCGAACGCCGGCCAGCAGCAGCGCCGAGACGAAGAAGGTCGCGGCGTCCACCGCGAACGCCCAGCCGGCGCCGACCCCGAGCACCAGGGCGGTGGCGAGCGCCGGGCCGGCGAAGTCGGCGGTCGTCTCCAGCGTGCCACCGGCCGCCTTGGCGTCCTGGATCATCTCCTCGGGCACCGTCTGGGGCACGAGCCCGGTGTAGGCGGGGCGGAAGAACGCCTCGGCGGTGCCGAACAGGGCGCCGATCACCGCCAGGTGCCAGATCTCCACCGCGCCGGTGAAGATGAGCACCGCCAGCACGGTGTGCAGGGCGCCGCGGAAGACGTCGGTGACGATCATTACCCGGTGGCGCGGGAGCCGGTCGGCCCACACGCCGCCGATCAGCAGGAAGCCGACGAGCGGCAGCGTGGTCGCCGCCAGCACCACGCCGACGTCGGTGGGCGAGCCGATGTCGGTGACGTAGAGCGCCAGCGCGACGAACACGATCCGGTCGCCGATCGTGCTGGCCGCCTGGCCGAGGAAGAGCAGGCGGAAGTCGCGCTGGAGCAGGACGCGCATGGCGCCCTGCACCCTCGCACGTAGGCCGCTAGTCGGACGCGTGCAGCGGCGAGGAACCGCGCGCAACGAGCCGAAATCCGGAGTCGTGACCGACGACAATCCGGCGCGTCATCCGGCCCGCATCCTCGCCTCTCGCGCGAGGACTTCGACCGGCCGGGCCTGGCGCCCGACGGGCGCCTGCTGCGCCGCTGAGCGCACCCTTCGACGGTCGGCCTCCGGCGCTGACGCGGAGCGTCAGGGCGCGGGCAGCGAGAGCGTCGCGCCGCCGACCCGGGCGGTCGCCAAGCGCGAGCGCGGCGTCCAGGTCAGCGCGACGCTCACCGCCGGCAGGCCGGCGCCCGCCACGACGAGGCGCCCCGCGTGCGCGCCGTCGGCGGCGCGCCACGTGCCGGTGCCCGAGACGGTCGCGTCCCGGACGAACCGCACGCGGTTGAAGCCGAAGCGGACCGGGCCGGCACCGGACGCGGTGAAGCGCCCGCCGCGCAGGCCGGGTCCGCGCGCCCCGCCGGTGAAGAACCACCGCACGGGCGCATCGGCCAGCGCGCCAGCCGCGACGGTGACGGCCCGGCGCACGCGCTCACCCGGATCCGGGCCCGCGACCAGCGTGGCGGGCGCGGCGGCGTCCAGCTGCGCCGGATAGGCGCCGGCGGTGTGCACGGGCGGGATCTCGGCGGTGCAGCCGACGTCGAGGCTCGCGAGCCGCTGCGGCGCGCGCACGAAGCCGCGGACGACGCTGCGGGCACAGCTCGTGCCCACCAGCAGATTCGCATAGCCCTGCGACGTCACGTGCGTCGTGTTGGGCAGCGGCACGATGCGCACGGTGCGGCCGAGGGCGGGCGCGGCCGCCGCCATGTCGGCCAGCGGCGTCAGCGAGTCGAGGTCGCCGCCCACGATCAGGATCGGGATCGAGGCCGGCAGCGGCGCGGCGCCGGCCGGCAGCGGCGGCTCGGGGCGGACGGGCCGGGGCCAGTCCAGGCAGCCGGTGTAGGGCTGCGAGTAGGCGCTGACCCGGAGCCACTCGGACGCGGTGAACGGGGTGAAGGCGCCGGCGGGCGGCGTGCCCAGGCGCGCCGCGAGCTGGTCCCGGCGAGCGCGCGGCGACGCCCGCAGGGAGAACAGCTGCGGATAGTCCGAGCACGCGACGGCCCAGTAGAGGCCGTTGGAGAAGTACGCGGCCGGCCCCGCGCTGTGCAGGTAGCTGCGCGTCTGCGCCACCAGTCGCAGCAGCGGCGCCGCGTCGCCGGCCAGGGTCGCGCGCACCGACGCGTCGAGCTCGCGGTAGACCGTCGGCTCCGAGCCCGCGTCCTGGACGAGGTCGACGACTTCCTGGACGCCGACCGACACGCGCACCGTGCTGCCGTCGGCGTCGCGCGTGGTGCCCGCGAGCTCGCCTGCCCGCAGGAGCTCCAGCAGCGCGCCCAGCCGCGCGGTGGCGCTGCCGGGCCCGGCCGCGGCCATGCAGCCGGCGTCGCGCGCGCAGACCGCGTCCATCGCCGCCTGCGCGGTGCGGCCCGAGGACGCGTACCACGGGTCGAGGTCGCGCACGGGGTAGGTGGAGTCGAGCACCACCGAGTTCAGTCGCCGCGGGTGACGGGCGATGAAGGCCTGCACGAAGTAGGAGCCGTAGGAGTCGCCGAACAGGTCGATCCGGCCGAGCCGGAGCGCGCGCATCACCGCGGCGAGGTCGGCGACCGCGTAGGCGGTCGAGAAGCGGCCGGACGCGCCGCGGCCGTAGCGGCGCTCGAGCCGGCGGGCGCAGTCAGCCACTCGGCGCCGGAAGCCGACGGTGGCCGTGTCGCCCGCGAAGCGCTGCAGCCGCGGGCAGCCGATCAGGGCCGAGCCGCCGGTGCCGCGGTTGTCGACCAGCAGCAGCCCGCGCTCGCGCAGCAGCGGCCCGAAGATGCCGCTGAACTCGCCGCGGCTGCCGGTCGACGGGTAGCCCGGGCCGCCCTCCACCGCCACCAGCGCGGGCTTGCGGCCGCGCGGCCGCGTCGCCGGCCGCCAGCGGAAGCTGATCGGGATGCGGCGGCCCGGGCGCGCCGGGTCGAGTGGCCGCCGCAGCGTGCCGCACCACCAGCGCGTGCTGTTCTCGCACGGCTCGAGCGCGCGCGTGCCGACGCGCAGGGTGTCGCCGGGCGCCGCCTGCGCGGGTGCTGCGCCGAGCAGCAGGCTGGCGACGGCGAGGGCGAGGACGGCGCGTGGGCGCATCGAAGCCGGTGAGTCTGCCGGAAACCGGCGCGCCGGTCGACGCGGTCGGTGCCGAGCCGCTGCAGCGGGGCGTCGATCTCCGCGCGGAGCCGCGAGCGCCGCCCGGGGTCAGCCCGGCGGCGGGTCAGCCGGCCGAGGCCGGCCCGGCGCCGCCGGCCACGAGGTCGGCGGCGACGCGCAGGTCGGCGCTCGACCGGCCCGCCTCCAGGCGGAAGGCGCCAGGCTCGACCACGAACGCGTGCGCCTGCGCGTCCCAGTGGGCCAGGTGGCGGTCGGGCACGGCGAGCTCGGCGAGGATCTCCTCCCCGGGCTCGGCGTCCACGGCGGCGAAGGCGACCAGCCAGCGCGGCGGGCGCGCCACCGCGCTGTCGGACCGCGACGCGTAGAGCTGCACGACCTCGCGGCCCCGGCGCGCGCCGGCGTTGCGCAGCCGCACCCGGGCGGCGCCGTCGCCGGCCTCGAGCCCGAGGTACTCCCAGTCGGTGTAGCCGAGCCCGTGGCCGAACGGGTAGAGCACCGGGCGACGCGGGTCGCGATAGCCGACCGCGAGGTCCTCGGCGTAGGTCAGCGTCCCGTCCTGCGGCCGCACGCCGGGCAGTCCGTCCTCGCTCGCCGGCCAGGTCGTCGGCAGCCGCCCGCTCGGCTCGGCGGCGCCGAGCAGCACGTCGGCCAGCGCGTGGCCGAACTCCTGGCCGGGGAACCAGGCCAGGAGCACGGCCGCGACGTCGCCGGCCCACGGCAGCAGCACCGGCGCCCCGGCGTTGACCACCACGATCGTGCGCGGGTTGGCCGCCGCGACGCGGGCGACCAGCTCGTCCTGGCGCCCGGGCAGCGCAAGCGAGTCGCGGTCGAAGCCCTCGCTCTCGACCTCCTCCGTGGTCCCGACCACGACGACGGCGACGTCGGCCTCGGCGGCCAGCGCGACGGCCGCCTCGAGCTCCTCGTCGTCGGGCCGGTGCGGCGGCTCGACGTTGAGCTGGAAGGAGGCGGAGCCGATCCCGAAGGAAGCGTCGCTGTCGGCCGGCGGCTCGAAGCGCAGCACGACGTCGACCTCCTCGCCGGCCTCCAGCGGCACGGGCACGCCCTCCTGCGGCGGGCGCATGAGCCCCTCGACCGGGTCCAGCCCCGGCGCCAGCGAGAGCCGGGAGTCCAGGCGCACCTCACCGGCCACCGTGAGCGTGAAGCGGCCGACGCCCGAGCCGCCGATGACGTGCTCGCCCGCCGCGGCGGCGCGCACGCGCGTGGCGACCTCGATCGCGGCCACGCGCTCGACGGGCAGGCCCTCGGCGAGGTCGCCCATCCAGTTCAGGGCGCCGCCGAAGCGCTGCTCGCGGCCGAGCTCCCCGCCGTCCGCGGCGAGGAAGCGGACCTCCGCGCCCGCCCCGCCGCCGTCGGGCAGGCGGAGCGGGTCGGGCGCCGCGACCGACAGCCGCGTGTGGCTGCGCACGCCCGGAGCGTGCACGACGGCGTCGTCCCCGAGCGCGGCCCGCAGGCCCGCCAGCGGCGAGACGGTGTAGGGCGGGAAGACGGTGGCGCTACCGCCGCCCAGGGTGCGCCCGACCGCCGCGTTGGGTCCCAGCACGGCCACGCGCCCGAGCGCGCCGGCGTCCAGCGGCAGCGCCCCGCCGGCGTTGCGCGCCAGGACGCAGCCGGCCGCCGCGGTGGCGCGCAGCTCGGCCGCCACGTCCTCCTCGCCCCAGGCCGCGGGCGGCGTGGCGACGGCCGGCGCGACGCCCTCCAGCGCGCCCACGCGCCCGGCCAGCCGCAGCAGCCGGAGCAGCTTGGCGTCGACCGCGGTCTCCTCGACCTCACCGGCCCGGACCGCGGCCACCAGCGCATCGCCCCACGGGCCCGTCGGCCCCGGCATCGCGAGGTCGAGCCCGCCCCGGCCGGCCGGCGTGGTCGAGCGCGCCGCGAACCAGTCCGACATGACCACGCCGTCGAAGCCCCACTCGCCCTTGAGCACGTCCTCGAGCAGCGGGCTCTCGGTCATCGTCGGCCCGTTGACGGCGTTGTAGGCCGCCATCACCGCCCACGGCGCGGCATCGCGCACGATCAGCTCGAACGGCGCCAGGTAGAGCTCGCGCAGCGCGCGCTCGGACACGTGGGCGTCGAGCGTGAAGCGCTCGGTCTCGGAGTCGTTGGCCACGAAGTGCTTGACGGTGGCGGCGACGCCCGCGCGTTGCACGCCGCGCACGTAGGCGGTGCCGATCGCCGCCGTCAGCAGCGGGTCCTCGCTGAAGCACTCGAAGTGGCGACCGCCGTAGGGCGTACGGTGCAGGTTCACGGTGGGGGCAAGCAGGACGTCGACGCCCTTGCGCCGGCACTCGGCGGCCAGCAGGTCGCCCAGGCGGTCGACCCGCGCGGGGTCCCAGGTGGCGGCCAGTGCGGTAGGGGAAGGGACATTGGCCGACGGCTCGCGTTCGTCCCAGCGTTCGCCCCGCACGCCGGCGGGACCGTCGGAGGTGACCAGGCGCCACAGCCCCGCCGCCGGCTCGGGGTGCAGCGCCCAGAAGTCGGCGCCGGTGAGCAGTCGCACCTTGGCGTCCAGGTCCAGCGCGGCCAGCCGTGCGTGCAGGACGTCGTCGGTGTCGGGCGCGACGGGCACTCGGCTCAGCGGGCGAGGAAGTCCAGCAGGGCGGCGTTAAACTCCTCCGCATGGGTGGCGTTCAGGCCGTGCGGGCCGCCCTCGATCAGCACCAGCTCGCTGCCGGCGATCGCCGCGTGCGTGCGCTTGCCGCTCGCCTCGAACGGCACGATTCCGCGCCGCGCACGTCGAGGTGCTCGAGCAGCGCGTGCAGGTCGGCCGTGAACGTGTCGTCGTCGTAGCCGCCCCACGGCTGCGAGGACCAGCCGAAGCCGCGCCGGTCGTAGGCGATCACCCGGTGGCCCGCCCCGACGAGCGCCGGGACCTGCGCCTCCCACGTGCGGCTGCTCAGCGGCCAGCCGTGGATGAGGACGACGGGGTCGCCGCTTCCGTGGTCCTCGTAGTGCAGCTCGACGGGCGTGCCGTTCTCCTCGCCCACCTCGACCATCGCCATGTCCCGGTCCTCCCCGGTGTCGTCGCTCGGTCATGGCACTACCCGGCGTCGGCGTGCCCGATGCCAGGCGCGCCCCCTCGCTCAGCGTCCGCCAGCGCCTTGTGGACCGAGGAGACGACCACCGAGCCCTCGCCCACCGCCGAGGCGACGCGCTTGACCGACTCGGCGCGCACGTCGCCGACGGCGAACACGCCCGGCACGCTGGTGGCGAACGGGCTGGCGTCGCCGGCCACCGACGGGCCCGTGCGCACGAAGCCCCGGGCGTCGAGCGCGACCGCCGCGCCGAGCCACTCCGTGTTGGGCACCGCCCCGAGCATGAGGAAGACGTTGGCGACGGGCCGCGTCTCGGACTTCCCCGTGCCCCGGTCGGTCCAGGTGACGGCGTTCAGGTGGCGCTCGCCGGCCAGGGCGGTGATCTCGGTGCGGCGGTGCAGCGTGATGCGCTCGGGCGCGGCGTCGATGCGCCCGACGAGGTAGTCCGACATGCTGGCGGCGAGGTCGTCGCCCCGCACGAGGACGTGCACGTGGGCCGCGTGGCGGGAGAGGAAGATCGCCGCCTGGCCGGCCGAGTTGCCCCCGCCGACGACGATCACCTGCTCGCCCTCGCACAACCCGGCCTCGACCGCGGTGGCGGCGTAGTGGATGCCGCTGCCCTCGAAGCGCTCGAAGTGCTCGAGCTGGTCGAGCTTGCGGTAGCGGGCGCCGGTGGCGACGACCACGGTGCGCGCCCGCAGCGTCTCGCCGCCGCGCAGCGCGAGCGTGTACGGCCGGGCGTCGAGCTCCAGGCGCTCGACGCGGCGGGGCACGACGATCCGGGCGCCGAACTTCTGCGCCTGGACCTGTGCGCGGGCGGCGAGGGACTGGCCCGAGATGCCCGTCGGGAAGCCGAGGTAGTTCTCGATCCGCGAGCTCGTGCCCGCCTGTCCGCCCGGCGCCTCGGTCTCGAGCACCACGGTGTCCAGGCCCTCCGACGCCGCGTAGACGGCTGCGGCCAGCCCGGACGGGCCGGCGCCGACCACCACGACGTCGGCCACGCCCGACCCGTCGAGCGGCTCGGAGATGCCCAGGCAGTCGCCCAGCTCCTCGTTGGTCGGGCGGTCCAGGACCACGCCGCGTGCGCACAGCACGCGGACCTCGCCGTCGGCCTCCGGGTCGGCGGTCACGAACGGGTGGCCGTTGCGGCCGAGGAAGCGCTGCAGCCGCAGCACGTCGGCGGAGCGTCGCGCGCCGACGATCGTCACCGCGGCCTGGCCGTGCTCGATGAACCCGGCGCGGCGCAGGATGAAGGCGCGCATCACGGTGTCGGCGATGTCGGGCTCGGCGGTCAGCAGGCGGCGGAACTGGGCGCGGCCGAGCCGCACGACCCGCCCGTCGACCCCCATGCGGCCGCCGACGAGGATCGCGCGGTCGTTGAACAGGTCGAGCTCGCCCGTGAACTGGTGCTCGGCGTGCACGGTCATCACGACGGGCTCGCCGCCGGGCCCGGACTCGTAGATCTCGACGTGGCCCTCGAGCACGAGGAAGAAGTCGACGCCGCGGTCGTCGCGCTCGAACAGCACCGTGCCCGCCGGCAGCGCCTGCACCTCGCCGAACGCGGCGACCCGCGCGGCCTGGTCGTCGGTCAGCCGCGGGAAGGTCTCCGCGCTGCGCGCGTAGGGGTCGGAGGGATCGAGACCGATGGGATCGACGATCGCGCGGGTGACCGGGCTCACGCGGGGTCCTCTCCCAGCCAGGTCTTGCTCAGCGTCCCGCGCTCGTGGTCCGACACTACGTGCAGCGGCACCGTGCCGATGTTGCGGAACCCGTGCGGCGTGTCGGGCGGCACCACCAGCATCCGCTCGGGCTCGAGCTCGACCACCTCCTCCCCGGCCGTCCAGCGCTCCCTCCCCGCGAGCAGCAGGAACGTCTCGGCGTAGGGGTGGACGTGCAGCTCGACCACGGCGGGGCGGTCGACCGGAGACGTCATGGGATCCTCCTTGCGTGTCGGCACGATGAGAAGGCTGACGAAATGTCGCTGAAGCGGTTCATGGTGATGCAGGAGGGCGACGAGGACCTCCCGTCGATCGAGAAGAAGCACCGGGATGGGGCCACGGCCACGCCAACGCGATCGTCGCCAACACGCTCGCCGAGGATCGCGACTGAGCCGCCCCCGAAGGACCGGATCAGAGTACGGTGAGCAGCTCGACGTCGCGTTCCTCGGCCAGCGTGCGAAGGCCCCGATCGAAGGTGACGACGCGCACCGCCTGGCGGCGAGCGAGCGTCAGCAGGTGCGCGTCGGTCACCTGGCGGTGTCCCGCCATCGCCGGCACGTCGGCGTCGCCGATCGAGACGTCGTCGACCAGGAACCGGTGGCCGTCCGCGCCGCGCAACGCGGCAAGGACGCCGCGCGCGGACTCCACCCCGATGGGGCTCGGCAGCGCCCTGGGATTGGAGGAGACCCGCGCGAACCCGCTCTCGGTGATCGGACACGTCGCCCAGCCTTCGGCGGCGTTGGCCGCGAACCACGCGCGGATCGCCGCGACGTTGTCGGGGTCGTAGCGGGCCTTCAGGCTCACAGCCGCGCCAGCGTCTCGCCGGGGAATGCCTGGGACAGGCGCTCGGGCCGCTGGTCGGTCTCGAAGCTGAGCCTCCCCCGAACGCAGGCTCCGCTCCAGGATCAGCGTCGCGGGCGCGGTGACGTGGTCGAGGGAGCCGGCCCGCACGACGGCGTTGCGCCTCCCCGGTGAACCCTCCGTGGATCGGCACGATCGCGTTGTAGGGCAGGAGGACTCCCCAGCATGGAGCCGGTCGTCATCGTCGAGCTCGACTCTCACGACGCGTGCTCCTCGACGTTCCCGTGCGCGTCGGCTTCGGCGACGGCACGCTCGGCGGCCTGGAAGCCGACGCGCGAATGGCTGCCATCGCAGAAGGGCTTGGTGGTTGACCCGCCGCAGCGGCACAGCGCGACGCGCTTGCGTCCACCGAAGTCGTACTCGTTACCGCCCTGGTCGACGAGCGTGATCGGCCCCCTGACCGACAGGGGACCGTTCTCGGTTGCCGTGATCTTGACCTGATCGGACATGGCGTACCTCCTCAGAGACGTGCGGAGCGGGACCGGCATGCACCACGCCGGCCCCGCCCCTCGGTTGATGCGGCGCTACCGGGCAGTGATGGCGGGCTCGCCCACGGGCCCCTCAGCCGGTTCGGCCGGCGCCGGAGGCGCCGCCTGCGGCGGCTGGCGCAGGGTGATCAGCGCCAGCAGGGCCCCGACCACGGCGATCCCGGCGGCGCCGAGGAAGGCGGCCGAGAAGCCGTCGGTGAGCGCCTGCGGATCGCCGAGCTGACCGGCGCCCTGCGACGTCGCCACGGCGGTCATCGCAGCCAGGCCGAGCGCGGACCCGACCTGGTAGCTCGTGTTCACGATCCCCGAAGCGAGGCCGCCCTCCTCCGGGCGCGCGCTGGAGATCGCCGTGCCCAGCGACGGGATGAACGCCAGCGCCATGCCGGTCGCGGCGATCAGCGACGCGGGCAGCACGTCGGTGGCGAAGTTGCCGTCCGGCCGGGCGAGCGACAGGCCGACGAGGCCGACGGCCAGCACGAGCAGGCCCGCGACGATCGGCGCCTTGAACCCGAAGCGTGCGATCACCTTGGGTGCCACCAGGATCATCAGGATCATGATCGCCACGGTCATCGGCAGCAGCGCCGAGCCGCCCTCGAAGGCCCCGAACCCGAGCACCTGCTGCAGGTAGAGGTTCAGGAAGAACCACATCGGGATCCATGCCGCTCCGAGCAGCAGCTGGGCGAGATTCGCGCCGCCGAGGTTCGGGGTGCGGAAGATCGCCAGTCGCACGAGCGGTGCCTTGCGGCCCGACTGGATCGCCACGAAGGCGGCCAGCAGCGCGACCGCTCCGGCGAGGACGAGGATCGTCGTGCTCGAGCCCCAGCCATCCTCCGGCGCTCGGACGATCCCGAACACGGCCAGCGCGAGCCCGGCCGTGACCGCGATGGCGCCGGGGATGTCCACGGCGCCGCGCTGCGCCTGGGCGCCGGGCATCAGACCCGGGGTGGCGGCGAGCACGATCAGCGCGATCGGGATGTTGATGTAGAAGACCCACGGCCAGGAGATCCACTCGGTGATCACGCCGCCCAGGAACACGCCGGCGGTGCCACCGGCGGGCGCGGCCGCACCGTAGAGCGCGAGTGCCTTGGTGAGCTCCTTGGGGTCGTGGCCGAAGAGCATCATCAGCAGCGTCAGCGCCGCGGGGGCGATGAACGCCGCACCGAGGCCCTGGACCGCTCGGCCGAGGATCTCGACCCACACGGCATCAGCCAGCCCGGCGACGAGCGAGCCCGCGGCCAGGATCGTCCAGCCCGCGAGGAAGAGGCGCTTGGCCCCGAACAGGTCCGACAGGCGGCCGCCGAGCAGCAGCAGACCACCGAAGGCGACGACGTAGGCGTTGAACACCCACGACAGGTTCTCCTGCGAGAAGCCGAGATCGGACTGGATCTGCGGCAGGGCCACCCCGATGATCGAGGTGTCCATGATGACCATGAACTGCGCGAGCGCGATGAAGCCCAACGCGGTCCAACGCTTGGGATCGGCCTGTGGCATACGATCGTGCCTCCTTTGTACGGTACGGGTGTTGGGTATCCCTACGTCCAAAGAGCTGGGCGGCCGACGCACTGCGGCGCCGTCCGCCCGGTCTGTGTCCTACGACGCCTCGACGGCGTCCGCCGGCTGGTGGAGGGTGTTCGACGGGCCGCCGGCGCGA
>Ga0136617_10001635_pt1 | contig 19870 bp, 24 predicted proteins | sample AntDrymUQ3222106_2_FD_129672 | JGI IMG/M metagenome (GOLD analysis project Ga0136617, IMG submission 129672) | Polar desert sand microbial communities from Dry Valleys, Antarctica - metaG UQ322 (21.06) | ecosystem: Environmental > Terrestrial > Soil > Desert | place: Antarctica: Dry Valley... | reverse complement strand
GGTGGCGCCGGAAGGCCTTGGCGAACTGGGCGGGCTGGCGGTAGCCGACCCGGCGCGCGACCTCGCGCACGGTGACGCCCCGGCGCGACAGGAGCTCCGCGGCCCGGTCCATGCGGACCTGGGTGAGATGGTCGCGGAAGGTGGTGCTGCCGATCTCGGCGTACGCGCGTTGCAGCTGGCGCCGCGAGGAGGCGACGCGGCGGGCGATGTCGTCCAGCGCCAGCTCGGTGGCGAACTCGCGCTCCACGATCGCCGTCGCGTCGTCGTACAGGCTGGAGCGCAGCTTCACGGTGGCGGGTCGTTGCGTGGGCACGACAGGAATACGTTGCGCGCGACCAAGCGGGATGACGCCGGTTGGACGCCGGCGGCGACCTGGCGCGTTGACGCTCAAGCGCAACAACCTATGACCTTGACGCGATAGCCTTGTGCGGATCGTCGCGTTCTTCGAGCCGAAAGGGTGAGCGACAGTGCAGGTGCGGGACGGCATGAGCCCACAGATCCTCACCGTGGGACCGCAGCACACGCTGCGTCATGCGGCCAAGGTGATGGCCAAGCGCCACGTCGGCGCCGCCGTCGTGCTGGACCCCGACGGGATGGGGCCGGCCATCATCACCGAGCGCGACATCATGAACTCCCTCGGTGCCGGCCAGGATCCCGACGTCGAGCTCGTGGCCGCGCACCTGACGGCCGACGTCGTGTTCGCCGCCCCGGACTGGCCGCTCGAGCGGGCCGCCGTGGCGATGATGCGCGGCGGCTTCCGCCACCTCGTGGTCATCGACGGAGGGGAGTCCGCCGGGATCATCTCGGTGCGCGACATCGTGCGCTGCTGGACGCAGGAAGGCGCCACCTCCGACGTGCCGCAGCCTGCCGGGCAGCACGCGGGCGGCTGAGCGAGCACATATCGGGCCGGGGGATCGACTCTGCGCGACCCCGTCCGACGTGGGAGAACAGCCGCCAGGAACGACTGAGCGGGCGGGGCCGCGCACAGTGATCGCCCGGTCCTCGATCCGCATCGGCGCGGCCCGCCTGTGAGTTGAGGATCTACGCGGCAGGGTCAGATCGCGAACCGGCGATCGCGCGCCGGCGCCCGAAGCGCCGCGATCCCGCGGCTTCCAGGTCGTCGGCCTCACCCCAGGGAAGGTGCGCGTCGCGGCGCGCATCGGCGCGGCTGGCGGCGACGCACATCGCGAAGGCCATGGCGACGACCAGGAGCCACGCGACGCCGACGACCACGACGATGAGCGTGTAGGACATCGCCGCCGCCTACTGCGTCCGCGAGCCGAAGTCGGCGGCGTAGGTGACGGCGGGCTGCCCGCGCAGGTCCGCGCGGTCGACCGGCAGCCCGAGGACGACGCCGATCCCGATCTCGCGGTATCCCGCGTCGAGCAGGACGCGCCGATGCGACGGGCTGTCGAGCCATGCCTGCACCGTGCGCTCGGGCGTGGCCAGGACGCCGGTGCCCCAGGCCAGGTCCTCCCCGGCCGTCCAGGTGCGGCCCGCGCCGACATAGCCCACCCGCTCGAGCCGGCGCACGAGCGTGACCCCGGTGGGCGTCCGGTGGCCGAGGTAGCGGCGGCGGACCATGTCCAGCCCGTGCCGCCCGGCCGCGAGCGCGAGGCGGGGATGCGACGCCAGCGGGGCGCGCCCGTGCTCGCCGCGGACTTGGTTGACGAGGCAGCGCGTGGCCCCGCTCGCCTGCTGGAGGGTCGCTCCGGTGGGGATGGCGCTCGCTCCTGGGCAGCCGGCGGCGTCGATCGCGTGGCCGGGGGCGGCGCAGACGAGCACGGCGAGACCGGCGCTCGCGCACGCGGCGAGCCCGCGGGACGCCCGGCGACGAGGCCGGAGCGGTCTCCCACGGTGGAATCGATGGCACATGCGCCTGCCTCCGTCGGCGCCGGTTCCTGGCCGGCCCCGCTCGGCAACCCGTCTCCCTCGGGTTCACGACGTGTGTGCGGCCGATTCCCGGTCAGCCGACGATGCGCCTCCGGACTCTCCTTCCGAAGCTGCGAGTGAGAGCGTGCCACCGTTCGCCCGCCGCCGAGTGGCGGCGGTCAGCGTGCGAGCACAGGCTCCCGCCTCCGGTCAGCGCGGGAACCTAGTGCGCGCCGTGATGCTCGAGCGGGAGCTCGTCCATCTCGTGCCGCGCGTCGCGGATCCACACCAGCATGGTCGCGAGGAAGAGGATCAGCCCGGCGCCGACCAGGTACCACGAGATCGTGATGCCGATGATCGCCAGCGAGATCCCGGCGGCGTTGAGGATCGGGATCAGGCTCGGGGCCGGCATGTGGATCTGCTCCCCGGCGGGCGGGGTCTCGGCGGTCTCGTGGTCGCGCAGCTCGGCCATCACTGCGTGTAGACGAGCGCCGCGACCCACGTCATGGCGAACATGAAGAGCATGATCGCGCAGGTGATGAACGCGGTGCGGAGATTCTTGCGGGCGAGGCGGCGATCCATGGCGCGGCCAGTCTAGTCCTACAGGCGGGCGTCCAGGACCATCGCGCAGAACAGCAGCGCGAGGTAGGCCAGCGAGAACAGGTAGGCCCGCAGCGCCGCGCGCCGGCCGCCCTCGCGGAACAGCCGCAGGGTCAGGCCGAGGAACGCGCCGCCGAGGCCCACGGCGGCGACACCGTAGACCAGCCCGAAATAGCCGAACACCACCGGCATCAGGGTCAGCGCCACGAGCAGCACCGTGTAGAGCAGGATCAGCGCCCGGGTCTCCTCCTCGCCCCGGACCACCGGCATCATCGGCACGCCCACGCGCGCGTACTCGTCCTTCATCAGCAGCGACAGCGCCCAGAAGTGCGGCGGCGTCCAGTAGAAGACGATTGCGAACAGGTACAGCGCGGTGAGCTCCAGCCGGCCGGTGACCGCCGCCCAGGCCACCAGCGGCGGCACGGCCCCGGCGGCGCCGCCGATGACGATGTTCTGCGGCGTCGTCCGCTTCAGCCACAGCGTGTAGACGAACACGTAGCCGAGGAAGCCGAGCAGTGCCAGCGAGGCGGCCAGCAGGTTGACGGTCAGCGTGAGCTGCACGAACGAGAGCGCTCCCAGGGCGATGCCGAACCGCAGTGCCGCGGACGGGGCGATCCGCCCGGCGGGCACGGGCCGGCCGGCCGTGCGCGGCATCTGCGCGTCGATGTCGCGGTCGTACCAGTGGTTGACCGCGCCCGCGCCGCCCGAGGCGAGCGACCCGCCCAGCACGGTCCAGAACACCAGGGCGAGCGGCGGGTCGCCGGCCACGAACATGGTCGTGACCGTGGTCAGCAGCAGCAGCGACTGGACCTTGGGCTTGGTCAGGCTGACGTAGTCGGCCAGCGTCTGGCGCAGCCCGCTCGCCCGGGCGCCCGCGGCGAGCGCCGGCTCCGGCTGGAAGGTCGCGGGCGCGCCCATCACACGTTGGCCATCGGGCGGCCGGCCTCGAAGCGCTGCTCGGCGCCCGTGAGCTCCTCGACCTGGCGGCGGTAGTCCTTCATGGGCTCCACCGAGCGCACGCGGGGGACGGCGTCGAAGTTGTGCTCGGGCGGCGGCGAGGTCGTGAACCACTCGAGCGTGTTCGCCTTCCACGGGTCCGGCCCGGCCTTGGTACCTGAGCGCAGCGAGCGGGTGACGTTGAAGATCGTGACCAGCACGCCCAGCGCGATGATGAACGCGCCGACCGTGGAGATCAGGTTGTAGACGTGCAGCGTGCCGCCCGAGTACTCGTAGATCCGGCGCGGCATGCCGCTCAGGCCGGCCGAGTGCTGCACCAGGAACGTGGTGTGGAACCCGACCAGCGTGAGCCAGAAGGAGACCTTCCCGAGCGACTCCGAGAGCATGCGCCCCGACAGCTTCGGAAACCAGTAGTACAGCGCGGCGAACATGGCGAAGGCGCTGCCGCCGAACGCCACGTAGTGCATGTGCGCGACCACGAAGTAGGTGTCGGTCAGCTGCCAGTCGACGGGGAAGACGGCGAGGAAGATGCCGGTGATGCCGCCGATCGTGAACGTCCCGATCCCGCCCACGGCGTAGAGCAGCGCGACGCGGAGCTCGATCGTGCCGCGCCACAGCGTGGCCAGCCAGTTGAAGATCTTCACGCCGGTCGGCACCGCGATGACGAAGCTCGAGAGCATGAAGAAGGCGAGCACGATGGTCGCGCTCGGCGTAGAGAACATGTGGTGCGCCCAGACCAGCATCCCGAGGAAGGCGATGCCGGCCGTGGCCGCCGCGATCGCCTTGTAGCCGAAGATCGGCTTGCGCGCGAACACGGGCAGCACCTCGGAGAACACGCCGAAGGCGGGCAGCACGAAGATGTAGACCTCGGGATGGCCGAAGAACCAGAACAGGTGCTGCCAGAGCAGCGCCGAGCCGCCCTCGGTCGGGTCGAAGAAGTTCGTCCCGAAGTGCCGGTCGGCGAGCAGCATCGTCACCGTGGCGGTCAGCGAGGAGAGCGCCAGGACGATCAGGTAGGAGTAGATGAGGATCGTCCAGATGAACAGTGGCATGCGCCCCCAGCCCATGCCGGGCGCGCGCATGTTCTGGATCGTGCAGATGAAGTTGACGGCGCCGAGCATCGAGGACAGGCCGGTGAGGTGGGCCATGAAGATCCACGCGTCCTGGCCGCCCGAGGGCGAGTACTCGCTCGTCGAGAGCGGCACGTAGGAGAACCAGCCGGCCTCCGGCGGCGTCCACAGCAGCGAGGCGTACAGCGCGATCCCGCCGAACAGGAACATCCAGTACGACCATGCGTTCAGGCGCGGGAAGGCCACGTCGCGCGCGCCGATCATCAGCGGCAGCAGGTAGTTGGCCAGGCCGGCCCAGACCGGCACCACGACGAGGAAGATCATCGTCGTGCCGTGCATGGTGAACAGCTGGTTGTACTTCTCGGGCGAGATCAGCGTGTTGTCGGGCGCCCCGAGCTGCACGCGGATCAGCAGCGCCTCGACGCCGCCGAGCACGAAGAACACGGCGACCGTCCAGAGGTACATGATCCCGATCTTCTTGTGATCGGTGGTCGTGACCCAGGAGGTCCAGCCCTTCTCCCCGCCACGGGGCTCGCCGGTGATGATCTGCGGGCGGGGCCTGGTGCGCGCCGCGTAGTCCACTGAAGCCATCGTCTACTCGCTCTCGGCGCCGGCCGCTTGGTCCGGCTCTTCCTCGGCCAGCCGGGCGCGGCCCTCGGCCGCCGCCTGCTCGGCCTCGTCCAGCTCGGCCGCCTGGCGGTCGTACCACGCCTTCCACTCGTCGTAGGGCAGCGCGATCACGTTGGCGAGCATGTTGGCGTGGTTGCGTCCGCACAGCTCGGCGCACTGGCCGGGGAAGCGCCCCGGCTCGGTCGCCTTGAACCAGGTCTTGTTCACGTAGCCCGGCAGCGCGTCGGCCTTGCCGCCCAGCTTCGGGATCCACCACGAGTGCTGCACGTCGTTGGAGGCGATGTCCAGCGTCACGGTCATCCCCACCGGCACGTACATGTCGGTGTAGGCGTACACGTTCTCCTTGCCGTCCAGGTCGGGGTAGGTGTACTGCCAGACGTACTGCTGCCCGTCGACCTTGATGTTCATCCGGGCGCCCTCGGGCGGCGCGGACTGGTCGGTGGCGGCGAAGGCGGCGTTGGACGCGCTGATCGGGTTGCCGTCGGCGTCGATGTCAGAGGCGGGCGGGTTCTTGATCCCCGGCAGCATGATGAAGGTGACGATCGTGAGGAAGACGAGGATCACCGCCGCGCCGACGGTCCAGCCGATCTCCAGCCGCGTGTTGCCGTGGATCTGCGCGGCGACGCGGCCCTTGGAGGCCTTGAACTTGACCAGGCACCAGATCAGCACGCCCTCGACGCCGACGAAGACGATCACCGCCAGGACGAGGATCAGCGCGTAGAGCGTGCGGATGTCCTCGGCGTTCTTGGAGCCGCCGCCCGCCTCGGGCAGCAGCCAGCCGGCGGAGGCGGGCGCCGCCGCGACCAGGATGGCCGCCAGGGCGGCCGCAATCGCGCGCGGCAGCAGGCGAGACAGGGGGCGGCGCTCCATCGGCGAGCGCAGTGTATTCACAGCGTGGGCGGGATCGGGGTCTCCCCGCTGAAGCTGGCGCGGCGCTTCTCGGCGAAGGCCGCGATCCCCTCGGCGGAGTCCGGCGAGCGGGCCAGCTCCTGCTGCAGGCCGGCCTCCAGCTCGAGCTGCTCCTCGAGCCCGGCATAGAGCCGCGCGTTCAGCTGCGCCTTGATCGCCGCCTGCGCCAGCGCGGGCCCGGTGGCGAGGCGCTCGGCCAGCGCGTCGACCTCGGCGGTGAAGCCGTCGTCGGGCACCACGCGGTCGACCAGGCCCCACCGCTCGGCCTGCGCGGCGCCGACCCGCTCGCCGAGCAGCGCCATCTGCGCCGCGCGCCCGGCGCCGGCCCGGGCCGGGACGAGCGCCGAGGCACCGCCGTCGGGCGCGAGGCCGATGTTGACGAAGGCCAGCAGCAGGTAGGCCGACTCGGCCGCGACGACCAGGTCGCAGGCGAGCGCCAGCGAGCAGCCGATGCCAGCCGCCGGGCCGTTGACGGCGGCCAGCACCGGCTTGGGCATGTGCCGGAGGCCGAGGATGATCGGGTGGTAGCGCTCGCGCAGCACGGTGCCCACGTCGGGCGGGCCGCCGTCGGCGCCGGCCAGCGTCGTGCGCAGGTCCGCGCCCGAGGAGAAGGCCCGCCCGGCGCCGGTGACGGTCACGCAGCGCACCGTCGCGTCGGCCGCCGCCAGTTCGACGGCCCGCTTGAGGTCGGCGCCGAGCCGGTCGTCCCAGGCGTTCAGGCGCTCGGGCCGGTGCAGCTCGATCCGCAGCTCCCCGCCGTTGGAGGCGCCGCGGGAGAGCCGGACGGTCTCCAGCTCGGGCAGGGGATCGGCCATCGCGGCATCCTACGGCCGCGCCGCGGGTAGGCGCGCAGGATGCGGGCGCCGCGCATCGGCATCTGCACCGCCGTGGAGACCGCCCGCTGGACGGTGTGGGAGCGCGAGGCCTTCCTGCTCTCGCGCGCGTACGTGGACGCGCTGCACGCGGCGGGCGCGATCGCCTACATGCTGCCGCCCGGGCCGCCGGCGCGCGAGCGGCCCGAGGCCGTGCTGGACGGCCTCGACGCACTCGTGCTGGCCGGCGGCGCCGACGTCGATCCCGCGAGCTACGGCGCCGCTCCGCACCCGGCGACCGGCGGCACCCGGCCCGACCGCGACGCCGCCGAGCTGGCCCTGGCCCGCGCCGCGCTGGCTCGCGACCTGCCGCTGCTGGGCATCTGCCGCGGCATGCAGCTGGTCAACGTCGCGCTGGGCGGCACGCTGATCCAGCACCTGCCCGACGACGTCGGCCACGGCGATCACCGCCGCGCGCTGGGCTCCTTCGACGGCGCCGACCACGACGTGCGCCTGGCGCCCGGGTCGCTCGCCGCGCACGCGTGCGGAGAGCTGGTCCACGCCACCAAGTCGCATCACCATCAGGGCGTCGACCGCCTGGGGGAGGGGCTCGTGGCGAGCGGCTGGAGCGTCCTGGACGACCTCGTCGAGGCGATCGAGGTGCCGGCCGCGCGCTGGGCGCTGGGCGTGCAGTGGCATCCGGAGGTCGATGCGGCCTCGGGCGTGGTGGCGGCGCTCGTTGCCGCCGCCGCGGCGGGTGCTGGAGGCGCTTCCGCGGAAGCGCCCCGCGCCGCTTCGCGCACGTCGACGGCGGCGCGGTAGGGGAGTGGGTCTGACCGGGTCGCGTCGCCCGCGGCGGTGAACGTCAACGGCGGCTGGGTGGGGAGGCGGGTGTCCGCCGGCGGCGGTGAGAACTCCGAACTCGCCGCGGCGGTGGCGTCGAGTTCGGCGTTCGCGACGGTGAGCGTCGTCAACGCCGAACTCGGCGGGCGGATCGCGTCGACTTCGGCGTTGTCACGTCGGCAACGTGCAACTCGCACGCCCGCGCGGCCCGTTGCACGTTGACGTCGATAGTCGATGTCAACGCGCAACACCGTCGAACCGGCCTGCCGAGTTGCACGTTGACGACGTGACACCGCGGCCGAACCCGCTCCCCTACCCAGCCGCTGTTGACGTTCCCGGAGCGTCGCCTCGCGCACGGAGTCGCGCCGCGGCGCAGCGCGCGGGCGTCCGCGCCGGCTTGTAAGCTCGCCCGCCGTGCGCTCCTCGACCGCCCTCCGTGCGGGCGCGGTCGCGGTGCTCGCCGCCGGCCTGGCGGCGCCGCTGGTCCGCCGTCGCCTCCGCCTGCCGTCGCCCGTGGTCACGGTCACGGCGGGCGCCGCCCCGCTCGCGCTGTGCGTCCTGGTGCCGCGCAGCCGCGCGCGCGACCTCGCCACCGGCGTGCTGCAGATGTGGGCCTACGTGGCCACCTACCAGATGCCCAACGACGACCCGGCGGCGCTCGAGCGGCGGGTGCGCGTCAGGTATCCCGTACAGGCCGACCGCGTGCTCGGCCGCGGCGTCACGCCGACCCTGCGGCTGCAGCGGGCGCTCGGGCGGCCGGGCCGGTTCCGGACCTGGGAGAAGGTCCTGGTCTGGTCGCACTGGCTGTGGTTCCTGTTCCCGCACGGCACGGTGGCCTACCTGCTGGTGCGCCGGCGCGAGCGGTTCCCCGCCGGCGCAGTGCAGATCTACGCGACTTTCGACCTCGGCTTGATCGGCTACTGGGCCGTGCCGACCGCGCCGCCCTGGTACGCGGCGCGCGAGGGGCTGATGGATGACGGGCTCACGCCCGAGCTGCGGCGCATGATGGTCGAGTACGGCGAGTCGTTCTGGAAATCCGGCTGGGCCCCGCTGTACGGTTTCCTCGGAGGAAACCCGCTCGCTGCCATGCCGTCCCTGCACTTCGCCACCTCGGTGACCGCCGCCCGCCTGCTGGGGGAGACGGGCCGGATGGCCGGCACGCTCGCCTGGGCGTACACCGCCACGCTCGGCGTGGCGCTCGTCTACCTGGGCGAGCACTACGTGGTCGACCTGGCGGCGGGCCTGGCGCTGGCCGAGGCGGTGCGTCGCGGCACACCCGTGGCCGCCCCGCACGCGGCGCGCCTCTCGCGCGCCCTGCAGCGGCTGGAAGCGCGAGCGCGGGCGTGAGCTCCTCAGACGTTCTCCCTCCCGACCCGCCCGAGGAGGACCACGACGACGAGCACGACCACGACGAGCACCTGGCGCTCGGGCTCACGCCGCGCAACCTCGGGGCGCTGGCCATCTTCCTCCTGCTCGCGATCGGCGTGCTCTACGTGCTCGGCCCGCAGCTGGCGGGCCTGGACGACACCTGGGCCCGGATCGAGGACGGCAACCCCGCATGGACGCTGGCCGCCCTGCTTCTCACGGTGGGGATGTTCGCCGGCTACGTGGCGATGTTCCGCGGTGTCTTCGTGCGGGCCGGGATCACCCGGATCGATTGGCGGGCGAGCTACCTGATCACCATGTCAGGCCTGGCCGCGTCCCGGCTGCTCGCCGCGGGCGGGGCGGGCGGCCTCGTGCTGACCGCCTGGGCGCTGCGGCGCGCGGGCATGCGCAAGCGGACGGTCGCCGACAAGACCGTCGCCTTCCTCGTGCTCACCTACTTGCCCTACGCCACGGCCGTGGTGGTGTGCGGCTTCGGCCTGCACTGGGGCCTGTTCCCGGGCGCGGCGCCCTTCTCGCTCACCTTCGTGCCGGCGGTCGTCGGCGTGGTTCTGATGCTGATCACGCTTGCGCTGGCCTTCATCCCGACCGACCTCGAGCGCCGGCTGCGCCCGCTTGCGCAGCGCCAGGGCAAGCTCGGGCGGCTGGCCCAGCGGCTGGCGAACGTGCCGGCGGCCACGTCGGCGGGCATCCACGACGCGACGGGGCACCTGCGCTCGCGCGACCCCGCGCTGCTCGGCGCGGTGCTGTTCTGGGGCTTCCAGGTCGCGGTGCTGTGGGCCGCCTTCCGCGCCTTCGGGCAGTCGCCGCCCGCTGCCGTGCTGGTCCAGGGCTTCTTCATCGGCATGCTCGGCAACCTGCTGCCGCTCCCGGGCGGCGTGGGCGGGGTGGAGGGCGGGATGATCGGCTCGTTCGTCGCCTTCGGCGTCGACGGCGGCCTGACCCTGGTCGCCGTGCTCGTCTACCGTGCCTTCACCTTCTGGCTGCCGCTCCTGCCCGGGGTGATCGCCTACTTCGGGCTGCGGCACACGGTCGACGCGTGGGCCCAGGAGCGCCGCGCCGCCGCCGCGTAGCGAGCTACACTATACAAACTGAAGTGTTGAATCCGGGTATGGAAAGGGCCATGGCAGCAGACCACGAGCAGGTCATCATCATCGGCAGCGGGCCGGCCGGCTACACGGCGGCGCTCTACACCGCGCGCGCCAACCTGTCGCCGCTGGTGATCGAGGGCTTCCTGTGGGGCGGGCTGCTCCAGCAGACGACCGAGGTGGAGAACTACCCGGGCTTCCGCGAGGGCATCATGGGCCCCGAGCTGATGCAGGTCATGCGCGACCAGGCCGAGCGCTTCGGCGCGCGGTTCGAGACCGACAACGCGACGCGCTTCGAGCCGGCCGCCGAGGAGGGCGGGCTGCACACGGTGTGGATCGGCGACGACGCACACCAGGCCCGCACGGTGATCCTGGCCATGGGCGCCGAGCACAAGAAGCTGGGCGCGCCGGGCGAAGAGGAGCTTGCCAACGGCCGCGGCGTCTCCTACTGCGCGACGTGCGACGCCGCCTTCTACCGCGAGCGCGAGACGATCATCGTCGGCGGCGGCGACTCGGCCATGGAGGAAGCCCTCTTCCTGGCCAAGTTCGCCTCCAAGGTGACGGTCGTGAACCGGCGCGACGAGTTCCGGGCCTCCAAGATCATGCTCGAGCGCGCGCGGGCGACGGAGAACATCGAGTTCCTCACGCCCTACGTGGTGGACGAGTTCCTGCCCGCCGAGGGCGGGATGCTCGGCTCGGCGCGGCTGCGCAACGCCGAGACCGGCGAGCAGCGCGAGATCTCGATGGCGGGCGCGTTCGTGGCGATCGGGCACGAGCCGCAGTCCGAGCTCGTCCGCGACCTGGTGGAGACCGACGAGAGCGGCTACGTGCAGGTCGACGGGCGCTCCACGCGCACCGGGCTGCCGGGCGTGTTCGCGGCCGGCGACCTCGTCGACCACACCTACCGGCAGGCGGTCACCGCGGCCGGCTCGGGCTGCCAGGCGGCGCTGGACGCCGAGTGGTACCTGCGCGACAACCCGCACGTGCCGACGCCGGACGCGCTCGCGGGCACGGGCGACCTGGCCGAGGAGGCCTGGGCGCACCAGGAGCCGGCGGCGCGCTAGGCGCCGCGGCTCAGCGGCGCTGCATCGTCAGCGCGTAGGGCGCGTTGAGCGAGCTGGTGCGGCGGTTGATGGTGACCACCGCGTAGAAGGTCTGCGTCCGCCGGGAGTGGTTGCGGAACGTGACAGTGTCGCGCCGCTTGCCGCGCCTGCGCGAGGCGGCGACGATCCGCTTGCCCTGACGCAGGCTGGTGGCGTTGCGGTTGTAGACGTAGAGGTCCGGGTCGCCGTAGGCGGGCGCGAGCTGGATCCGGATGCGCTTGCGGCCCGGCACCCGCAGCCGGTAGATGTCGTACGGATCCTCGTAGTAGTCGGTCTCCGCGATGAAGGCGCGCTTGCGCCCGGTGAACACCGGCGGCGCCTTGACCTTGAACGTGCGGCCGTTGACGAACGAGAAGCCGTCGTTGGGCTCGAGCGGATCGGGCGGGGACGGCTGGCGCGTGAGGGCGCCCGCCATCGAGAGGACGCCGAAGCCGGTGCTCGGCTCCCATCCCGGGTTGCCGACGTCGCGGGCGCCCAGCCGCACCACTCCGGCGGCCTGGTCGGCCGTGAGCTCGGGACGGGCGGCGCGCACCCAGGCCACCGCGGCGGCGACCATCGGCGCCGAGAACGACGTCCCTTCGACGGTGGCGAAGCCGTCCTGGGTCCCGTCGACGTCGAACTGGGCCGGCACCGCGGTGAGCACGCCCGAGCCCGGGGCGCTCAGGTCGACCGCGGCGTTCTGGTTGGAGAAGAAGGCCGGCTGGTCGTTCTGGGTGGCCGCCACGGTGACGACGTGTGGGAGGCTGGCCGGGTACTCGGCCGGGTTGCCCTGGTCGAACTCGTTGCCGGCGGCGGCCACGGGCACCACGCCGGCGCGGACAGCGGCCTGGACCTGCTCGTACTCGGCCAGGCACGGCGCCTGGGCGCCGTAGCTCATGTTGATCACGGCGGCGCCGGCCTGGATGGCCAGCGCGATGTTGCGGGCGGAGTCCGAGCAGAGGATGTTGGTCGGCGGCAGCTGCAGGTTGAGCGCGCGAGCGCCCGGCCACACGCCGAGCGTCCCCACGCCGTTGGCGGCCGCCACCGCCACCGCCGCGGTGGCCGTGCCGTGGAAGTCGGTGACGCCCTGTCCGCCCTGGGAGCTGAGGTTGCCGCCGGCGAAGACGGGATGGTCGACCTGCGCGGCGGAGTCGATCAGCGCGATCAGCGGGCTGGTGGGCCCGACCGGCGGCGGCACCTGCCCGGCCACGACGACGTCGCGCCACGTGGCCTGGGGCGAGAGCGGGTCCGGGGCCTGCGCGCGCCGCGCGATCCGGTTGGGCTCGGCGTAGGCGAGCAGCCCGCGCCCGCGCAGCGCGCCGGCCAGCGCGGTCGCCCGCCTGCGTGACACGAGCCACGCGGTGCCGGCGATCGGGCGGGCGCCGTGGGCGCGCGCGACCCGCCGGCCCGCCGCGCCGGCGTCGGGGCGCAGGCCGACGATCCACGTCCCGGAGTCGGCGCGCACGCCGGCGGCGCTCGCGTCGCCGGGCAACCGCACGCTCGGCGTGGGCGCGGCGGGCCGGGCGGCCGCGGCGAGGGAGGGCGCCACGCACAGCGCGACGAGGGCGGCCAGCGCCGCGAGCGGGATGCGTGGGGTCACCGGCAGCAATGTAGGACCCCCATGAACACCGCGGAAGTCCGGATGGACCGGCACCGCGGACAAGAGTGTCAGGCACCTCTGTCCGGACGGTGCCGACGGCCGCGTTCCGACCCTGCAAACCGGTGGGTTGCCGTGACAGAAATGCCAGGCACCTTCGTCCCGCCGGGCGGTCCGTTTCGCCGCCGGGCCGACCCGGCGACCCGTCCCGCGGACCACTAGGCTGCCGCGCTCGTGGCTCGGATCCTCATCGTCGGCTGCGGCTGCCGCGGGCAGGTCCTCGCCGCCGACCTGCGCGCGGCCGGCCACGCGGTGCGCGGGACCACGCGCGGCCCGGCGCGCACCGCGGCGATCGCGGCGGCCGGAGCCGAGCCCTACGTCGGGGATCCCGACCGGATCGGCACGCTGATGGGCGCCCTGACGGGCGTGACGATCGTCTGCTGGCTGATGGGCACGGCCACCGGGCCGTCCGAGCCGGTCGCGGCGCTGCACGACGGGCGGCTGCGGATGCTGTGTGAGAAGCTGGTGGACACCCCGGTGCGCGGGGTCGTCCACGAGGTCGCCGGGCCGCTGGCGCCCTCCCTGTACGCACGCGGACGCGAGGTGGCCGAGGCGGCACACGCGACGTGGCGGATTCCGCTGGAGCTGCTGGACGCCGAGCCCGCCGACCACGCCGCCTGGCGGGTCGCGGCGCGTGCGGCGGTCGAGCGGCTGCTCGTCCCCCGCTGAGCTATCCTTCCCAATCCCCTAAAAGCCGATGGGAAATACGGAGGAGCGCGCTCGTGGCCGACTACGCGAAGGACGTCCTGGTCGATACCCAGTGGGTCGAGGACCACCTCGACGACCCGTCGATCCGCATCGTCGAGGTCGACGAGAACCCGGCGCTCTACGCCGAGGCGCACATCCCCGGCGCGATCGGGTTCGACTGGAAGACCGACCTCCAGGACCAGGTCAAGCGCGACTTCCTCGACGCGGATGCGTTCGGCGCCCTGCTCGGCTCCCGTGGCATCGGCGACGAGCACACCATCGTCCTCTACGGCGACCGCAACAACTGGTTCGCCGCCTACACCTACTGGTACCTGAAGTACTACGGTCACGACGCCGTGCGACTGGTCAACGGCCCGCGCGAGAAGTGGCTGGCCGAAGGTCGCCCGACCTCCACCGAGGTCCCGTCCCATGAGGCCGCCTCGTTCACCGCCCAGCCCGGCGACGCCGCCATCCGCGCGACGCGCGACGAGGTGCTCGCCGCCCTGGACGCGCAGACCCGCCTGGTCGACGTGCGCTCCCCGCAGGAGTTCTCGGGCGAGCTGATCGCCATGCCCGGCTACGAGCAGGAGGGCGCGCAGCGCGGCGGCCACATCCCCGGCGCGGCGTCGGTGCCGTGGGCGCAGGCGGTGCAGGAGGACGGCACCTTCAAGTCGGCCGAGGACCTCTCCGCGCTCTACGGGAGCAAGGGCGTGATCAACGGCGACGGCGCGCCGGTCATCGCGTACTGCCGCATCGGCGAGCGCTCGGCGCACACCTGGTTCGTGCTGCACGAGTTGCTCGGCAAGGACGACGTCAAGAACTACGACGGCTCGTGGACCGAGTGGGGCAACCTGGTCAACGTGCCGATCGAGAAGGGCTGACCCGGCTCAGCAGGTCCGCCAGGATCCGGGCGGTGGCACCCCACACGAGGTGCCCGCCCGCCTCGTAGACGTCCATGCGGAAGGGCACGCCGCGGCGCACCAGCCGGCGCCGTGCGTGCCCGGCCCGGAGCGCCTCGAGCGGCAGCTCGAGCACGCGCGCCACCTCGGCCTCGGCCGGCACCCAGGCGAAGCCGGGCTCGATCACGCCGACGAAGGGGTGGATCGCGTAGTTGGTCACGACGGTCGGCACGGGCGGCAGTGCGCCGACCAGCTCGAACGCCTCGGCGGGCACCCCGATCTCCTCGAAGGTCTCGCGCAGCGCGGTGGCGGCCAGGCCGGCGTCGCCCGGCTCGGGCCGGCCGCCGGGGAAGGAGATCTCCCCGGCGTGGCGGCGCAGGTCGGCGCGGCGCTCGGTGAACACCACGTGCAGGGCGCCGTCCGCGTCGACGTAGAGGGGCACGAGCACGGCGGCGGGCTCGGCGCCGCCCGGAACGGCGAGGCCGGAGGCCGGTGACGAGGCCGCAGGCCGAGGTAGAGGCCGCGCGGGGGCGGCGGCCGGCGCGGCGAGCGCCGCGCGCAGGGCGGCGGCCGCCTCGGCCCGGGTCAGGCCAGCTCCACCCGCTCCTCGAAGGCGACCTCGCCCTCGAGGGTGCGGTGCACCGGGCACTTGGCGGCGATCACCTGCAGGCGCTCGACCTGCTCCTCTGAGAGGTGGGCGGGCAGCTTCATGACCAGCGCGAACCTGGTCGGGTAGCCGCGCTCGGCGGGGGTGTAGTCGACGGAGATGGCCAGCCCGTCCACGTTCCAGCCCTTGCGCTTCGCGTACATCTCCATCGTCACGGCGGTGCACGAGGCCAGCGAGGCGGCCAGCAGCTCCTGGGGGCTGGGGCCCTCGTCGGTGCCGCCTTGGTCGCGCGGCTCGTCGGCGGTGATCACGTGCGAGCGGACCTTGATGTCGTGCCGGAGGTTCTCCAGCCGCTGAGCCGTGGCGCGCATACCACTCACTCTAGGCGAGCGGGTTGAAGACCAGGCCGGTGAGGACCTTGGGGAAGAAGTAGGTCGACTTGGGCGGCATGACCTCGCCCGCGGCCGCGACCTCGCGGACCAGCTCGACGGGGGTGGCGCCCATGAACAGGCCGGCCTGGACGGCGCCCGTCTCGACGCGCTCGCGGGCCTGCTCGGTGGAGCGCGCGTACTCCAGCCCGCGCAGGTGGGAGATGTCCTCCTCGCTCATGCCGAGCGCATCGCGCAGCAGCAGCGCCTCGGTCACCGCCGTGTCGAGCCGGCGGTAGGCGTCGGGTCGGCCGGGCAGCGCGCCGGCGGCGATGGCCGGGTCCTTCAGGGTCAGGCGCAGCGGCCGCGCGTGGTGGGCGTCGAGGAAGCCGATCCGCACGCGCCCGTCGGCGGCCGGCACCGGTTCGAGCTCCTCGGCGGCGACCTCCTCCGCGTCCCAGTCGCGGGTGATCGCCTCGCGCAGCGCGACGCGGCGCGTGTCGTCCAGGCCGGTCAGCAGCCGGTGGGTGGGGAAGACGGTCAGGCCGGGATCGCGCAGCGAGACCAGGCACATGAGGACGTCGCGGTGCGGGCCGTCGCCGCCGATCTCCTCCGCGTACGCGCGCGCCGTCTCGTAGCGGTGATGGCCGTCGGCGATCAGCAGCTCGGCCGGGGCCAGCGCGGCCAGCGCCGCGGCGACCGCCTCGGGGTCGTCGACCCGCCACAGGCGGTGGGTGGTGCCGTCGCCGTCGGTGAGCTCGCCGGCGGCCGGCCGGTCGAGCTGCGGCGCGAGCGGCGACCAGGCGTCGCCGTCGTAGAGGGAGAAGATCGGCGAGAGGTTGGTCCTCGTCGCGCGCGTGAGCCTGAGGCGGTCCTCCTTCGGGCCCGGATGCGTGCGCTCGTGCGGGCGGATCCGCCCGGCGCCGTACGCCTCCACGCGCACGCGTGCGAGCACGCCGTGGCGCGTGCGCCGGCGGCCGTCGGGGCCGGTGTAGTCCTGCTCGAGCGCCCACAGCGCCGGGCCGTCCTGCACCACGACGCCCTCCTCCCGCCAGTCCGCCAGCGTGCGCGCGGCGAAGGCGTAGGGGTCACCGCCGGCCGGATCACGTGGCAGGTCGATCCGCACCACGTTGTGGGGCGAGCGCGCGAGCAGCGCCTCCCGCTCAGCGGCGTCGATCACGTCGTAGGGCGGGGCCACCACCGGCCCGAGCCCACCGGTGCGGCCGAGGTCGTAGTGCAGGGCGGGCAGCGGGGAGACGTCGGCCACGGCGGCGGCGAAGCCTAGAGCACCGCGGCGGATACGCTCTACCGGTGAGCGGGGTGTAGCTCAGCCTGGTCAGAGCGCTGCGTTTGGGACGCAGAGGCCGCCGGTTCAAATCCGGCCACCCCGATGGGGGGCGAACCCGAACCCTCGATCACATAAGCACAATATGTGTGCTTATGTGACCGAGGGACGGTTGGACGAGGCCATCGCGGCGCTCGCCGCGAGGCAGTACGGCGTCGTGGAGCGGATGCAGCTCTACGCGCTCGGCGCTTCGAGGGCGCAGATCGGGCACCGGCTGCACGCAGAACGGCTGCTTCCCCTTTACCGGGGGGTGTACGCCGTGGGCCACGCAGTGCTCCGGGCCGAGGGGCGCTGGCTCGCGGCGACGATGGCGTATGGGCCACGGGCGGTGCTGAGCCATGGCACCGCCGCGGCGCTCTGGGAGTTGCGGCCGCGCAGCGACGGCCGCACGCACATCACGGTGCCGTCGAAGCGCACCCGGCGTCCCGGCACCGTCCTGCACCGATCCCCCACGGTCGACGCCACCCAGCACCGCGGCATCCCCGTCACCACCGTCCCCCGCACCCTCGCCGACCTCGCCGGCACCGTGTCGCGCCCTGTGCTCCAGCGCGCGCTGGAGGCGGCGGAGACCCGGCGACTGCTCGACGTGCCACAAGTCGTCCAGGCCGCCGAAGGGCGTCCCGGCGCCGCCGCGGTGCGAGACCTGCTCGCCGCCGAGCTGCCCTTCACGCGCAGCGACTTCGAGGCGCTCGTCCTCGACCTCTGCCGCCGGCGGAACCTGCCGGAGCCGGCCATGAACGCGAAGGTCGGCCGGCACGAGGTCGACTGCTACTGGCCGGAGCACCGCCTGATCGTCGAGGCCGACTCCTTCGCCCACCACGGCACCCGCCCGGCCTTCGAGCGCGACCGCGAGCGCGACGTCGAGCTGGCCCGGAGTGGGTACCGCGTCCTGCGCTTCACCTACCGTCAGGCCACCACGCGCCGCGGCTGGCTCGGCGACGGGATCGCGGCCGCGCTCAGTCGAGCTCCGGCAGCAGCTCGGCCACAGACCCCAGCACGCGCGAGGCCCGGTACGGGAAGCGCTCGGCCTCGTCGGGCCGCGTGACGCCGGAGAGGACGAGGACGGTCTCCAGCCCCGCCTCCAGGCCGGCGATCACGTCGGTGTCCATGCGGTCACCGATCATCACCGTCTCCTCCGAGTGCGCCTCCAGCGCGTTCAGCGCCGAGCGGATCATCAGCGGGTTCGGCTTGCCGACGAAGTAGGGCTGCTCGCCGGTCGCCTTGGAGATGAGCGCCGCCACCGAGCCGGTGGCCGGCAGCGGGCCGGCGGGCGCCGGCCCGGTCGGGTCTGGGTTGGTGGCGATGAAGCGCGCGCCCGCGCTGACCAGCCGGATCGCGTGGGTGAGGTGCTCGAAGGAGTAGGTGTGGGTCTCGCCCAGCACCACGTAGTCTGGGTCGCGCTCGGTCAGGGTGTAGCCGGCCTCGTGCAGCGCCGTGGTCAGGCCCGACTCGCCGATCACGAACGCCGAGCCGCCCGGCGCTGGTCCTTGAGGAACTGCGCCGTGGCGAGGGCCGAGGTCCAGATGCTCTGCTCGGGGACGTCCAGGCCGCTGACCCGCAGCCGGGCCGCCAGGTCGCGGCGCGTCTAGATCGAGTTGTTGGTGAGGACGAGGAAGGGGATCTCGCGCTCGCGCAGCCGCCCGATCAGCTCGGGCGCGCCGGGGATGGCGTTCTCCTCATGCACGAGCACGCCGTCCATGTCCATCAGCCAGGAGAGGATCTCGCGCTCGGCCATGCCGCGGAGACTAGGCGAGCGTGCGGTGCGACTAGGGCGTGATGGCGTGGCGCTCGAGCAGCAGGCCGCCGAGCTCCTGGGCGCGGGCCGCGGCCTGATGGTCACCCTCTGCGGCGGCGACGATCGAGCCCTTCATGAGGATGTGCCACTGGCGCGCGAACGCGTCCGGCTGCTCGACGCCGGCCGCCTCGGCCAGCTCGCTCAGCATGGCGCGGATGCTCGCCAGGTGGCGCACGGCCGCCGCGCGCACCGGGTGCTCGGGCTCGCACACCTCGAGCATCACGTTGATGAACGAGCAGCCCTCGAAGGTGTCGGTGGCGAACCACTCCCCGAACGTGTCGAAGATGGCCAGCAGCCGGCCGCCCGGGGTCTCGGCACGGCGCTCGATCTCGGCTTGCAGCCAGGCCCGGGTCCACTCTGTGTCGCGGCGATCCAGGAAGGCGAGGATGAGCTCGTCCTTCGACGCGAAGTTGCGGTACAGCGTCATCTTGGCCACACCGGACTCGGCGATGATGCGGTCGACGCCGACCGCCCGCGTCCCGTGGCGGCTGAACAGCTCGTACGCCGTGGCGAGCACCCGCTCGCGGCCGCTCAGCGCTGGCGGCACGGTGGCCATGCCCCCACTGTAGCCGTGCCGAGCGCGCCAGAATGCGTCGGGTGGCCCACATGACCGCAACCAACGACGCCGGCTACGTAGCGCCGATCGGCCTGACCGCCGACCCGGTGGTGTTCACGCTCGTGGACGAGCGCCTCTGCGTGCTGCTCGCGCGCCGGCTGGAGGAGCCCCAGCGCGGCCAGTTCGCGCTGCCCGGCGGCTTCGTCGGCTCCGAGGAATCGCCCGCCCAGACCGCCGAGCGCAAGCTGCGCGAGAAGACCGGCGTCGGCTCGGTCCATCTGGAGCAGCTGCGCACCTACGCCGACCCGCGCCGCGATCCGCGCGGGTGGCTGCCGTCGATCGCCTATCTCGCGCTCGTCGGCCCGGAGGAGCTGCCCGCCGAGGGGCCGGCCGAGCGCGACGCGGGCTGGTATCCGGTCGACGACCTGCCCGAGCTGGCGCTCGACCACGAGACGATCGTCGAGGACGGCCTCTGGCGCCTGCGCGCGCGCGTGACCGAAAAGACCTGGTTCCTGCGCGTGGCCGGCGCGCTGCTGGCGCCGGCCTTCACGCTGGGCCAGGCGCAGCGGCTCTACGAGGCGCTGCGCGGCGAGGCGGTCGACGCCGCGAACTTCCGCCGCGACGTCAAGGCCACCGCGCTGCTGGTCGACACCGGCGAGCTGCACTCCGACGGCCCGGGGCGCCCGGGCCGGCTCTACCGCCGGCTATAG
>Ga0136617_10001634_pt1 | contig 19883 bp, 17 predicted proteins | sample AntDrymUQ3222106_2_FD_129672 | JGI IMG/M metagenome (GOLD analysis project Ga0136617, IMG submission 129672) | Polar desert sand microbial communities from Dry Valleys, Antarctica - metaG UQ322 (21.06) | ecosystem: Environmental > Terrestrial > Soil > Desert | place: Antarctica: Dry Valley... | reverse complement strand
GTTTGCGCGGAGCCAACGCCATCATCGCGCTGCGCTGCGCTCAACTGAGTGGTCGTTGGGAGGAGTTTTGGGAAATGCCTGCGGCGAGCTAGCGCTTACGACCTACAAATTTGTCGCACACCCGTTTAACGAGTTCAAGAGAAAAGGGCTTAAAATAGGCGCTATAGTGTGGGTGGGTAGGTTCAGCCGGCTTCGTCGCTCCGTGACTATGGGTTGCCTTTCTGGCTTATCTACCAGCTTTGAGTTGGCTGTTGAGCCAGGTTTCCATTTCCCCTTTGAGCTCTTACTTTAGGGGGACGCGCAAACTTGAGTGATTAACTGCCTTTCGCGCACGATTACGGTGCCAGATCCCGGCTTGGGTCCACCAGCACCGGGGCCTCCTAATCGGCATCGTGCACCGGCTATGGATTAGAATGCCCAAGAGAAAAGGAGTTGGAATATGAACCCAGAAGAGCGCAGCAAACTGATTGCGAAATATAATGACGGATACAGTGAAGTGTCTGACGCCCTGAAGGATTTTCCCGCCGAGTTGCTGACGGCTCGGCCGCTCGCAGGAAAATGGACCGCCTGCGAGATAATTCATCATCTGGCCGACAGCGAAAGCACTTCTGCGCATAGGCTCCGAAAATTGCTGGTCGAAGATCGGCCGTTAATTCAAGGTTACGATCAAGATCAATTTGCCATCCGTCTGAAGTACAACGAGCGGGACCCCGATCCCGCGCTCGACGCATTCCGTGCTGCGCGCGCAACGACCGCCCAAGTGCTCGCGCTCATGTCAGACGACGACTGGCAACGCGCTGGTGAACACTCAGAGAGTGGACGCTACACTGCGGAAACCTGGTTAACGGTCTACGCTGAGCACGCCCACAATCATGCCGCGCAGATCAGGCGACTCCGATCAACACTAAACATTTAGATCGTCCAACATAAATCTCAAGTTAGCTTGACAAAGGTTTTGTCCGCGAGCAAAATCCGGCTCGCCCCTAATACGAACTTAACTCAATCTGGATTGACTCGAACCAACCGCAAATGATGGCTGCCGCCGTTCTACTGCAAACATCTTTTTCCGATCTCAAGTTAGAACGAAGGGGAAAGGTCCGGGATGTATACGCAGTTGACGACGAACATTTATTGATCGTAGCCACCGATAGGATCTCCGCATTCGATAGCGTTCTCCCCACACCTATCCGGCGCAAAGGCGAAGTTCTGATCGCTCTCTCAAGGTTTTGGTTTGAAAGGCTTGGTCACGTCGTGCCTAACCACATGGCAACTACGGACGTGGAACGCATGCCAGATGTCGTTCGCCGGCACTTCGACGAGTTGAATGGCCGATCAATGTTAGTCAGGCGAGCTGAAGTGTTTCCGGTTGAATGCGTCGTGAGGGGATATCTATCCGGATCTGGGTGGAAGGACTATTTACGAACGGGAGAGGTCTGTGGACATAAACTCCCCCCGGACTTGCAGGAGTCGGCAGAACTGCCCGAGCCTATTTTCACACCAGCAACTAAGGCCGAAGAGGGTCACGATGAAAACATCAACGAGGCGCAGGTCCGCGAGTTGCTCGGCGAGGAGATTACTGTATTCCTGCGTGAAACTTCACTGAGACTCTACAAGGAAGCACGACACTATGCGCGTGGTCGCGGAATAATAATAGCGGACACCAAGTTTGAGTTTGGGCGCAGCAGGGACGGTCATACAATTCTTATCGACGAAGCACTGACTCCAGATTCTTCTCGTTTCTGGCCATTGGAATCCTACCTGCCAGGAAAATCTCAACAATCATTCGATAAGCAATTCGTGCGAGACTATCTCGAGACTGTCAGTTGGAATAAGAAGCCACCCGCGCCAGCCATACCCTCGCACATAGCCGAGGCTACCACCGATCGCTACGTCGAAGCCTACAAGCTCATTACTGGAAGAGATCTCTAATACCTGGGGTTGACCTTCGGATTCAGTCGATAGTTGATTGCTAACAGGTCCCGTGCAGATGCGCACCAAACTTGAGGCCCTGATTGAGGAAATGTTGGACGGCCAGATCTTACTGGACGAAGCCGTGGCTGAATTCGAGAGAGTCTACATCGAGAAAGCGCTCGCCCGGCATAAGAAACATCTCTCAAATACTGCAAAAGTACTTGGTATCCACCGTAATACCCTTTCAAAACGTGTCACGGCTTACCACCAGAACACGCGTTCTCTAACCCGTTCCGCCAAACGCTCATCCCGCTAACCACTTCGCAAGCTCAACCCTGCACACTGCGGTTGACAATCGGCTCAATGAGGCACTATTCTTGGCACTCATCCACAGTGAGTGCTAATAAATAGAGTGGGCACTGCCCTTAAACCAACCCGCAAAGAAGTTTTCAGCGATACTAGAAGGAGAAAAAAGACTATGGCAACGAATATCAAACCTCTCCACGACCGCGTGATCGTGCGCCGAATTGAAGAGGGTGAACAGGTTCGCGGCGGCATAATCATTCCTGACACCGCGAAGGAAAAACCCCAGGAAGGTGAAGTCGTGGCAGTAGGTAACGGTAAGTACAAGGACGATGGCACCAGACAGATGCTGGACGTCAAAAAGGGAGACCGAGTGCTGTTTGGTAAGTACAGCGGTTCAGAGATCAAAATCGACGGCGAAGAGCTTATGATCATGCGCGAGGACGAGATTCTGGGCATCATCGAACGCGCCGGCGCGGCAAGCGGAACTGGCAAAAAGAGCGGCAAGTAGTCAAGGAAGGCTCAGCGCTTTTTAGTGACTAACATTCAACATTTAGCAGGAGAAAAGATAGATGGCAAAGCAAGTAATTCATGGCGAGGAGTCGCGCGCGGCGATTTTGCGCGGAATCAATCAACTCGCCGACGCTGTGAAAATCACGCTCGGCCCCAAAGGTCGCAACGTTGTTATTGATAAGAAGTTTGGCTCGCCCACCATTACCAAAGATGGCGTCACCGTCGCCAAAGAGATTGAACTGAAGGATGCCCTCGAGAACATGGGCGCCCAGATGGTTCGGGAGGTCGCTTCCAAGACTTCCGATGTGGCTGGCGACGGAACTACCACCGCTACCGTTCTCGCCCAGGCTATTTTTCGTGAGGGCGTTAAGACAGTGGCGGCCGGGGCTAACCCGATGGCTCTCAAGCGCGGTATCGACAAGGCTGTTGAGCGCGCGGTGGAAGAGATCAAACGCCTTTCCAAGCCTGTCAAAGGCGACATGATTGCCCAGGTGGGAACAGTCTCCGCCAATGGCGATCAGACGATCGGAAATATCATCGCTGAAGCCATGAACAAGGTTGGCAAGGACGGCGTTATCACCGTCGAAGAGTCGAAGACAATGGAGACATCGCTGGAAGTCGTCGAAGGCATGCAGTTCGACCGTGGATACCTCAGCCCCTACTTCGTCACCGACCCTGAGCGCATGGAAGCGACGCTTGAGAATCCGCTGATTCTCATTCACGAAAAAAAGATCAGCTCAATGAAGGATCTACTGCCGCTGCTTGAGCAGGTTGCTAAGATGGGCAAGCCGATGCTCATCATCGCAGAGGATGTTGAAGGCGAAGCGCTGGCTACGCTGGTGGTCAACAAGCTCCGTGGCACGCTGAATATCGCCGCGGTTAAGGCCCCCGGTTTTGGCGATCGTCGCAAGGCCATGCTCGAGGACATCGCTATCATGACGGGCGGCAAGGTTATCAGCGAAGACCTCGGGATCAAGCTGGAGAACGTCAAGCTTGAGGACCTGGGCCGGGCCAAGAAAATCACCATTGACAAGGACAACACCACAGTCGTCGATGGAGCGGGCAAGGAGAGCGATATGCAGGGCCGAGTGAAAACGCTGCGCGCCCAAATCGACGATACAAGCTCCGACTATGACCGCGAGAAACTGCAGGAGCGGCTGGCGAAGCTGATTGGCGGCGTGGCTGTTATCAAGGTCGGTGCGGCCACCGAAACCGAGATGAAAGAGAAAAAGGCGCGCGTTGAGGATGCAATGCATGCTACTCGCGCCGCGGTCGAAGAAGGAATCGTGCCGGGCGGCGGCGTTTCGCTAGTCCGAGCTGCGAAGGCGCTTGAGAAGTTCCAAATCAATAAAGAGGGTGAAGGCGATCCTGATGAGCAAATCGGAGTCAACATCGTTCGCCGCTCTCTCGAGGAGCCTCTACGCCAGATCGTGCAAAACGCCGGCAAGGAAGGCGCTGTCGTGGTCGAGCGTGTTCGTTCTGAGAAGAATGAAAACTTCGGCTTTAATGCGCAGACCGATGAATACGAAGACCTGGTGAAGGCCGGTGTTATTGACCCGACTAAGGTGACTCGCACCGCGCTGCAGAACGCCGCCTCGATTGCAGGCCTGATGCTTACAACGGAAGCGATGGTTTCAGAGCTTCCCGAGGACGATAAGGGCAGCCCCGCAATGCCGGGCGGTATGGGCGGCATGAGCGGAATGGGAATGTAGTCTTAACTGGACCTGAAAGCAGAGCGGCCTCGCTACGTGTGAGCGAGGCCGTTTTTTTGTGTTCGAAGGCGTCGGCCCGGTCGAACAGTCCCCGAACCCGAGCGGGTCACAGCGTTATCAGCAGGCCTTTCCATTCAGGCCTTTGTCATTGACACACCCATCCACTTCTGGCATATAACGCCGCGTCATGAACTTTTGCACACTTCCAAGGACTGTTCCTTGCGAGATGATACCAAGACCGGTAGCTCAGCTCACACCTGAACCACCTGGCAGCCCCAACATTCCGAGAAAGGAGCCCGTTCGTGGCTCGTATTGCATCACCGATCGAACAATTGAAAAACCACTATACGGTGGTTGTGGTGGGTTCAGGTTACGGGGGAGGAATTGCGGCTTCGCGAATGGCTCGCGCAGTTGCACCTGACAATCGGGAAATAACCGTATGCGTTTTGGAAAGGGGCAAAGAGTTTTTGCCGGGTGATTTTGACAAGGACGACAAAATAATCAATCCCGGCCAGTATCCGGATACGGAATTTGAAGCGATGCGCGAAGTGCAAATTGACCTGCCTCAGTTTCACTCCGGTTCGCGCACGGGACTGTTTGATCTCCGCATGAACAAGGAGATTAACGTTTTCCTGGGTTGCGGATTGGGCGGCACCTCGCTAGTGAATGCTAACGTTTGCATGGAGGCCGAGGATTCCGTTTTTAAAGCCCCCGAGTGGCCGGCTGAGATCAGGAGTGAGCAGGGCCTGAAAGAACTACGGGCAGGCTATGCACTGGCCAGGGAGATGCTTAGACCGAGTGAATATGAATACAAAACCGAACCCGACAAATTTCCACCGATAGCCAAACTTAGAGCGCTGGAAAAATCCGCGGCCCACCTGGGCGCAGAGTTTTATCCGCTCCCAATCAATGTCAACTTTGAGAAACTGACAAGAGATACAAATCATGTGGGCGTTGAACAACACCCCTGCGTGGGCTGCGGCGACTGCATGACGGGCTGTAATTATAGGGCGAAGAACACGGTCCTCATGAACTACTTGCCCGATGCCAAAAATAACGGTGCTGATATTTTCACCGAGGTTTCGGTGCGTTATATCGAACGCAAAGAAAGCCGCTGGCTGATTCACTATCAACTACTTCATACCGGACGCGAGAACTTTGATGCACCGACAATGTTTGTCAGCGCGGACATTGTTGTACTGAGCGCCGGCACACTTGGCTCGACTGAAATCCTACTGCGTTCAAAACACAACGGACTCTCCCTGTCCGGGCGAGTGGGAGAGAATTTCTCGGGAAACGGCGACGTCCTGGCGTTTGGTTATAACTGCGATGAGGAAATCAATGGCGTCGGCTTTGGCCACCGCTTACCGGATGCCCGGCAGAAAGTGGGCCCTTGTATCACCGGCATCATCGACATGCGAGGACAGCCTCAACTGTCTGATTCCATAGTCCTTGAAGAAGGATCCATTGCAGGAGCGTTTGCTGCTTTCTTGCCCAAGTTGTTCACTACCGCGGCAACGCTTCTCGGCAAGGATACAGATGAGGGTCTAGAGGATCGGGCTCAGGAATTAAAACGAAAACTCGAGAGCCTCACCTTCGGTCCTTACCGCGGCGCTGTCCGGAACACGCAGACTATGCTGGCGATGTCGCATGACGATGCGACCGGGCGGCTATTTCTTAAGGACAATCGGCTGCGGATATCCTGGCCCGATATAGGCGCTCAACCAAACTTCGCGCGAGTAAATGAGAAGATTAAGCAGGCCACTGCGGCGCTCGGAGGCACTTATCTGAAAAACCCGCTGTCTAACCAGTTGATGGGTCAGGATTTGATCACAGTTCATCCCTTGGGCGGCTGTATCATGGCCGCCAGCGCAGAAACGGGCGTCGTAAATCACAACGGTCAGGTTTTCGCGGGAGCGCACGGCACTGATGTCTATGACAGCTTGTACGTCAGCGACGGCTCAGTTATTCCTCGTGCCCTGGGAGTAAATCCTTTGCTCACTATCTCGGCTGTGGCTGAACGTTGCTGCGCGCTCATGGCAAAGGAGCGTGGCTGGGAAATCGAGTACAAGCTCACTCCGCGGGAGCTATCAAAATCTGCACCCCTAAAACTCGGTATCAGGTTCAGCGAGAGCATGAGAGGCTACTTTTCCACTGGAGTTACTATCAATAGCGAAGAGGCTTTTCAGCAGGGCTCTGACCAGGGAAGAAAGGAAGGCTCCCCGTTTCAATTTGTTCTGACCATCATTTCCGACGATCTGGAACGCACAATCTCTGACGTGAACTATGCCTCGCCGATAATCGGCACTGTCACGGCTCCTGCTCTTTCTTCCGAACCGCTAACAGTCACGCACGGAGCGTTCAATTACTTTCTCGAAGACTCGGGCGAGCCCAAATCCCTGGGTCTCCTCAGCAGGCTGCTCCGCCTTCTTGGGCTCACCGGGAGCAAAGCTTCGGCTGAGAACAAGCGCATGCAGTACAAGATGCGGTTAACTTCCGGAGACGGTAAGAGCTATTATTTTCATGGCTTCAAGGTAATTCACAACGATCCCGGCCCTGATTGCTGGTCCGATGCTACGACTCTCTACATTACCATCTATAAAGGCGAGAACATGCAGGGAACGGTGATTGGCAAAGGGATTTTGAGCATACCTTTGGCGTCCTTCATGCGCCAGATGACTACGATGCAAGTTACGAATGCCAGCGGACTTGCCGAACGGTGGGATGCGATGCTGCGTTTTGGGCGCTTCTTTGGCGGTCAACTCATCGACACCTACGGGGCCGGCCTCGTCTAAGAAGCTGCCAAGCTGTTTGTGCCTTTTCTGACTCCACCGAGACCGAGCATCGTAGCTTCGCGCGCCTGCACGAAGGCACGGACGACAGCGGTCCGGTTCTGGAGCCGGTGTTATCTACATCAAGAAAGAGCAACTGTTGAATCTGATTCCTACGATCCGCGCCACCAATACCAACTCAAAAACAAGAAAGCCTCATGGTGGTGGCAAACTTTGGAAGTTTTTCATGGGTTCTATTTGGGAGACCCATGCGAAAAATCTAGCAGACGCCATACCTGCGATTCGCACTTAAGCGGGAACCAGCGCACCTCACTGCTACGACAGCGTCGGCTAGCGGCGGCGAACGCGTTTGAACCGGGCTTCAATAACCCCTCGGGACTTCTTTCCGTTTTCGAGCGTGAGTTGTGGATAGGTTAAGTTTTCGGCTTTCAAATTTTCCGCTGCGAGTCTGGCTTCAATAGCACGTATGTCGCGCTCCTTCCCTTCTATCTCCATGAACAGTCCAAACGGAAGTTCGTCGATGACGATTTCGGCCTTCCCCAACACCCACGTCTCCCGCCGCTTTTCGTAAACCAGCGCAGGCCTGAAGCCGAGAGCTACCAGAATGGTATTGAGAGCCGTAGGATCGTCAACCTTCGTCTCATCTTCGCGTTGATGTTTGATTGAAGAAGAAGTGGGAAGGCGTTTCTTGTAGGCCAGGATGGCGCTATCACCTACGCGTCGCAGACGCAATACGCTTCGGCCAACTGACAGTCCCTTACCCCCGTACAAAGTGTTCTCCTCGAATTCCTCGCGCTGCAATTCGGCGCCGATCTCAGGCAGGCGGCGTCGCACCGACTCATGCTGCTTGTTTGTTAGGCGATACTTTTTTTCGATCTCGATGGACATAGCATTGATTTCCGATTGCCAATTGCCGATTGCCAATTTCAACCTGTGCAGACTGAAGGATTTTACCCCATCGCAAATTGGCAATTGGCAATCTCCTATGTTTGTCTCAACCAGCGCCAGACTTCCGGGATGGTGGCGCGCTTACCGTACATCAACATCCCAATGCGATAAATGCGCGCGGCCAGCCAGGTGACCAAGATCACCATGCCGAAACCAATCATTAGGGACAGCCCGATCTGCCAGAATGGCGGCGCCTGGGAGACGATGCGCACCGGCATTATCAGCGGAGATGAAAGAGGGACGATTGAGGCCCAGAAAGCAACGCTTGATTCGGGGCTGCGCACAACCGGAAACACCAGGTAGAAGGAAAGAATGAGCGGAACAATCGCCACCAACAGAAAGGCCTGGCTTTCATCATAAGACCTCACGATCGACCCGATAACGGCGTAAAGACTGGCGTACATGAAGAAGCCGAGCAGGAAGAAGAGTACGAAATAGATGAGGTTAGCAACGGAGACTGGTGGTAATTGCAGATCCATGCCCTGACCTTTTAGCGTGGCAACGCCGTAGATTGAGAATCCTCCAAAAAGAAGTCCCCAAATGGCAAACTGCGTGAGCGCGACCAGGGAAACTCCGACGAGTTTACCAAGCATTAGGGGAAACGCGCGCACAGAAGAGAATAGGATCTCGGCAATCCGAGTCTCTTTCTCTTCCATCACTGCCGAAAGAACGGTACCACCGTACATCAGAATCATAATGAAAATCAGCAAGCCGACGCCGAGCACCAGGAAAAAAGCCTCACCGGAGTCCTGTTCTTCAGTCCCCTCACTCACCTTGAACGTATCCAGGCTGACGCGCTTCGACATTTCACGCAGGAGGTTCTGATCCACACCCGTGTCCGCGAGGCGCTGCTCGTTCACGGCACGGGTTAGCCCCTCTTGAATTCGGATGGAGTTGATAAAATCTCCCACGTTGCGTCCGTAGTACTCTGCCTTCTTTCCAATCAACACATCAGGCGGAATCACAACGTAGCCATCCACTTCTTTCCGGCGCACGCGTTCATTCAGCTCGCGCTTGACGTCGTCCAGAGCGCGCCCGGCTGGCTCAACTTTCTCGATTTTGAAATCTCCCTGCATCGCCCTGCCCGCCTGACGCGCTCGTTCCTCAGGACTCTGGCTCATGTCCATTGGCAGGCCGGCGGGCGAGGATAGGTCGGATCCCTCGTTTGACTCGTTAGTAATGGAGTCCCGCACGCGATCGTAGATTCTTCCTGTTTGGTCCACGATGGCGAGGCGCGTAGCCTCACCGGTCTCAATCATGGCGATCAACACAGGCACAACCATGAACGCCACCATCACGATCGGACCTAGGATCGTGGAAAATATGAAAGCTCTGCTATTAACTCTGGTTAGGTATTCGCGCTTGATGATGGTCAGGAGTTTTTTCATGCACTTCCACTTACCTTTTCGATAAAGATGTCGTGTAAGGTCGGCTCGACCAGCTCAAATTTAGTAATGTGCGCGCCAGAGTCAAGCAATCGTTTAAGGATGTTCTGCGGATCGACACCCTCCGCCAACAAAACCTCAACTTCATCACTCTGCTTTTTGACACCGGAAACAATGCTTCTATCCTCCAACACGCCGTCTCCGCCCTCAGCGCGCAACGCAATGCTGTTGCGTCCAAAGCTGCTCTTCACATCCCTCAGACTTCCTTCCAATACTTTCTGAGAGCGATTAATCAGGCAGATATCGTCGCAAATTTTCTCAGCCAGCTCCATCACATGGGTCGAGAAGATAATGGTTTTGCCAGCTGCCTTGAATTCCAGCACGATCTCTTTTAGAAGTTCCATGTTAACTGGATCAAGTCCGGAAAAGGGTTCATCGAGAATCAGCAGTTCCGGGTCGTGAAGGACCGCTGCAATAAATTGGACCTTCTGCTGCATGCCTTTCGATAGCGCTTCTGCCTTCTTGTTCTTCCATTCAACAAGCTTCATTCTCGCAAGCCAGCGGTCAACGGCTTCCTTCGCTGTCCTTCCCTTGAAGTCTTTCAACTCGGCAAAGAAAAGCAGCTGATCGCTTATTCTCATTTTCCGATAGAGGCCTCGCTCTTCGGGCAAGTAACCTATCCGGTCCTGCGACTTAGCATTCATCCGCCGCCCGAAGAGTTGTATAGCTCCCGAATCGGGAGCTGTTATATTGACGATCATGCGAATCGTCGTAGTCTTCCCGGCCCCATTTGGACCGATCAGTCCATAGATTCTCCCAGCACGCATCGCCAGGCTTAGATCGTTCACGGCAGTAAACTCTCCGAATCTCTTAGTCACGTGTTCTAAGCTGACTGTAGTTTGGCTAGTGCTCATGGGCGATGGCTCGTTTCTCTCTGACGATCCAGCTTAATTTTTGTCAGAAATGTAGAAACCTATACGGAGAAATAGACATGAGGGTTTTTATGTTGCGCTATTGCTCGGATCTGATACATAGTTACCCAAACCTACGGCGGCTGGGGATGGTGAGACAATGAAATGGAGTTCATCGCTCCGGCTGCTCGAAGCAAGTGTCTCCCCAATCAGCGACTTGCTCGCACTTGCGTTAACGAATCATGCCTGCCCAACCTAGTTTGATCAAGACAGCTTCAGCGCGAATCTTGTTTTGCTTTCTGGCTTTCTCGCTCAGCGTCCTGGGCCAAACAGGATCGCGTCCGCAGGATCAATCCGAAGTTGTGCGAGTGTTCACGGACCTCATACAAACCGATGTTATGGTTTTCGATAAGCAGGGTCGTTTCGCTGACGGATTGCGCCGGGAAGATTTCGAGCTGCGCATCGATGGAAAAGTGAAACCAATCGAATTCTTCGAGCGGATCTCAGTCGGAAGCGTCAACGAAGAAACCCAACTCTCAGCCGCCCGCGGAACCTTGTCTGCACTAAGGACCAGCCCGCTGGGTGCGGTGCCCCTGGATCGTGGTCGGACAGTTTTCTTCTACCTGGATGATTTGCATCTTGCACCGGGCAGCCTCGCGGCGACTCGGAAGGTGATGACTGATTTCATCGAGAAGGAGATGAATCAGAACGACGAAGCCGCAATAACTTCGGCCAGCGGTCAGATAGGTTTTCTTCAGCAACTCACCGATCAAAAGGCTGTGCTGCGCGCTGCGCTGCAACGGGTCAAATATCGTCCCTATTCGGTTCGAGACCTCGATCGTCCCGCAATGACGGAGTACCAGGCCCTGTTAATTGATAACAATGATACCGACGTGCTCGGGTATTTTGTAGAGGAGACCATGAGACGTAATCCCGGCCTTACTCTTCAGAGTGCTGAGAATATGGTCAGAGCACGCGGCACCACGATTTTGCAACAGGCCTCGAACATAACTCGCCACACGCTGTCTGGTCTCCAAGAACTAGTCAAGACCTCCAGCAAATTGCCCGGACGCAAGCTTGTGTTCTTCTTCTCGGACGGCTTCCTGCTGGACCATCGCAACTCAGACTCCCTGGCAAATACCAGAAGGATAACCAGCGACGCCGCGCGAAGCGGGGTAGTGATCTATTCCCTGGACGCACGCGGCCTGGTCGCCAGCGTATCCGATGTCAGCGTTGAATCCGCCTTCGATCTTACCGGACGACTCGATCGCGCTACACAAGGTGAGTTGAGGGCCACCCAGGACGGGATGCACGCCCTAGCCCGCGACACAGGAGGCAGACCTATCTTTGGGACCAACGCGCTGGGCGCCGGGCTGGCGCGCGCCCTGCAGGAAACTTCTGTTTACTACCTCCTCGCCTGGAGGCCGAATCGGGAAGCTCAGGAAGGCAAGTTTCGCCGTATTGAAGTCAAGCTACCAGAAAAGCCGGAATTGACGGCGCGAGTACGCCGGGGATTTTATGACGGAGAACCAGCGCCCGTTGAGAGCAAGGCAAAGAACCCAAGACCTACGGTAAAAACGCCGGAAGTCCAATTGCGCGAGGCCCTGGGAACCGCATATCCAGATCGCGGCATTCCTATAGCGTTGAACCTGAATTATGTTCTCACGCAGGAAAAGAGGATGTTGCTTTCAACTTCATTGAAAATCGCGGCAGAGTCTCTTTCGTTTAGTCCCGAGGACGGAAAGCAGATGGCAGCGGTGCAAATCCTTGGCTTGTTCTTGAACGATCGGGGCCAGCCTGGTGCACGCTTCGCAGAACGGCTGACGGCGACTACCTTATCCGAGAGTTCAGTGAAGGGTTCGGACGCGAGCGTTGCCTACTTGTTTCCTGTCTTTCTCGAACCGGGACTGTATCAAGTGCGTGTCGCCGCACGTGATGAGAAGAGCGGACGAACCGGCAGTGCTAACGGGTGGGTTGAGATCCCTGATCTTTCAAGGGACAAACTCACACTAAGTAGTGTAATAATTGGGCGGCATGCACTCACTCCCACCACTAATTCTTCAGGCAACGGGCAACCAACGTCCGAGCAGGTCGATTTGAGTATCGACCATCAGTATCAACGAAACTCTGTACTCCGTTTTCTCTTCTTCGTATACAACGCGGCCCGAGCGCCGTCAGACTCACACCCGGACGTCGCGACTCAAGTGCAAATCCTGCGCGACAACCAGCCGATCATCACAACCGCCCTAAAAAAGATACCGACTGCAGGAGTAGATCTTGACCGGCTCCCTTACGCCGCCGACCTTTCCCTGTCGGGTTTACCAGCGGGGCAGTATGTGTTGCAAGTCACAGCAGTGGACCGCGTCTCAAAAACCAGTGCCTCCCAACAGAGCCGATTCTCAATTCAATAACGCATTGTGGAGAGCTAGCTGGTTGCTAACAAAGCGGTGACCAATAGAAGCAGTATAACGATCCACAAAATCACACGAAGTAACTCGGACTTGGGGGTGTGTTTGGAGCGGTTTGGTGTGTTTTCGTGGATCGTGTTACTTTTCATCATGCCGCAAGGGGTCAAGACCAGGATTCTTGGAGCCTCCTATCTGCGACCGATACCCGCTTCAATCATGACTCCCTGGAAACCTACTAGAGAACAGATCCTTGAAGCTGAGCGCAAGACTGTTCGCGACGTGATTGCGCCTGACCTGCGCGTTCTTTTCAGCGGCATCAATCCCGGACTCTACACCGCAGCCGTCGGCCATCACTTTGCGCGCCCGGGTAATCGCTTCTGGAGGGCGCTGCACGACGCTGAATTTACAGAACGGTTATTGTCTCCATTTGCAGAGCGCGAGTTGCTGAAAAGTGGTTACGGCGTCACTAATATCGTTGCGCGCGCCACGGCCACCGCAGAACTCTTAACTAGAGAAGAAATACTTCAGGGTGGCAAACGGCTGAGAACTAAGGTGCGGCGCTATCGGCCGCGGATTCTGGCGATCCTTGGTCTCGGGGCTTACCGTCTAGCTTTCAAGCTGCCAAAAGCGGACGTTGGCCGCCAGAAGTGTAAGATCGGCGACACGATCGTCTGGGTCCTGCCCAATCCGAGCGGCTTGAATGCGCACTACCAGCAGAACGACTTGGCGCGTCTCTTTCGCGAACTGAAAGCCGAAGTGTCCTGAGTTATAAGACCGGCTGTCAGTAATGTACCTTTAAACGTGCTGTCAACTCGCTATCTCGGAACAATCTTTCCCTACGAACGATAAACAAATCGGCCACCGGTGAACACGGATGCCCACGGCTACCGCTGAAATGAAGATTGTTGTTACCTTCGGGTAGGATCTGTTGTTTTTCTTCTGCCCCTTCTTTCTGCTCCCTGATTATCCGTTTTATCCCGGCCCATTCCGCTCCAACGCCTGTATCAGTGGCCGTTTTGCATCAGAGGAGGCGAGAGGTCCCTCCTTAAGAGGACATTCTAGTCTGCGCGATAATCTGCGACTCAGAGATAGGACAGCCACCAATTCTTCCGGCGCCGCTTCACCCCCGCAAACCATTTACCCAGTGGGTATAGCAAGATGATACCCACAATCCAGCTGCCGTAGACGACAGCCAGGTTGAAACCACTGCCCGGAGCGGGTGGACCGGGGAATCCGTTCTGACTGCTAAACATCCACTTAATTGGTTTGCCGGCGGCGAGGTGCACGAGTACCGAAATGAAGTGGGCCGTCGGCCATTGCAAGAGATAGAAGAAAAGCGGCACGCCACCGAACGTAATGAAGGCCTTTCGGATCTCGCCAACCAGAGGCTGTCGACCAGGTTCTGGTTCTGCGGACGCATTCTGGTTCGATTCAAACCACGCCAACGCGAACATCGCAGGTCCAAGGGTCATCAGTAGAAACAACAGCGAGGGCGGATACTTGGTCGTGTTCACAAATGAGAGAACGGTAAATACTGCAGAGCTCTGCGAGGCCCAGTGAGAAGGATCGCCATATAGATTAATAACCCTGAGAATGATGAAGAGCGCGGTCGCTACACTTCCCATGATCAGCAATATTCGCCGCCGTCGCCGAGCATCCAGTTGGTAAAGCGCGCCGAATGCGTAGCCGGCAGCCATTACTCCAACCCAGGGGATTAGCGGGTAAATCACGGCCGCCACCGGACTGGGAAATCCGACCACAGGGAAAGCCTCAAACGGTTGGTGCAAAATGAAATAGAGCTTCGCCCAGTAGCTTGGAACCGGACTATCCGGACCCTGCCAACCGCCAGGCACCTTATAGCGATCCAGCAAGTTATGAAGGGCAATCATCCCAATTCCAAAGGCAGCTACAACGCGGAGCGGCAAGTGGATCAATGCAGCCAATATAATCATGGAGACGCCAATGACCCAGATCACTTGCATGACGCCCAGGAATCCATAGTCCACGTTAAAAACAACGCTTATCCGCACTACCGTAAACTCCAGCAGAATCAGCCAGAATCCACGGGTGATCAAAAAGCGCGATAGGTCACTCTTGCTCTTGCCCCGAATCAATTGCAAATAAGTGCCCGTACCCGCCAGAAATACAAACACCGGCGCGCAGAAATGTGTAATCCAGCGGGTGAAGAAAAGCGCCACGTTGGTCCGGGACAGGTCTGTGGGATCGAAACCCTGGAGGACGTCGCGATGGACAAAGTCGCGCGTATGATCGAGCATCATGATCACCATCACGATGCCGCGCAGCAGATCAATTGAATCTATGCGTGTGCGCTGATGGTTGAAGTGCCCAGCTCGAGCGTTGCCCACTACGGGCGGAATTATTTCGTGCGTAGAGGGTTGGGGCGAATAGTCTGTTGACATCACGTTTCCACGACAGCAGGGGCCTGGGGATTCTGCCGTTTCGTTGGGGTTAGCGCAAGAGTGACGGTCGCTAGGAGTTCGGCAGGAGCCGACGTTGTTACTTAGAGGTCAAACGCTAGTCTAATACGCAACTCTAAGCGGCAAACTAAGAGATTGAACTCTGAACTTCCTAATCCATTGAACCGCGCGGCAGGCGCGGAGCACTTGATTCTTGCTTCAAGATTATGAAAAAGAGCCTTTGTTTCACAACACGAAACAGCGCCTCGTTTTATTTGTAGACACTCCAACCTAAAGCTCAATTTGCAAAGCTGAGATGATCGGAGTGAAAGAGAGCAGTTCTTCAACGGCCTCATCGCTGAGCGGAGCGTCGGTTTCAATCAGCGCGAGGGCTTCGCCGCCACGCTCGCGACGACCAAGATGAAAGCGACTAATGTTGACGCCGCGTTCACCCAGGATTGTGCCGACACGACCGATGACGCCGGGCACGTCCTGGTTTCGCATCACCAGCATGTAACCCTGAGGTATCGCCTCAATATGGAATCCATTCAGTTCTGTGATTCGACCTTGACGTGCCTGTTCACCATATCCAAAAAGTGTTCCCGAGAGGCTTTGCTCACTAGCGCTGGATACTACATGAGTGCGAATAGCCGGGACCGAGTCGGTTGCTGAACGGAGGTAAGTGGTGTTGATGGTAATGCCACGCTCCTCGGCAATTAAAAACGCATTTACTGCATTTACGCGCGCGCTAACGTCTCGCAACAATCCGGCAAGAAACGATCTCGTGACCGGGGCGGCGTTCAAGTTTACAATCTCACCGGCATATTCAATCCTGACTTCCCTGACCGCTCCATCAACCAATTGTGCTTGAAACCGACCCAGGCTTTGAGCAAGTTCGATGTAAGGCTGCAACGCGTTTAGTTCCTTCGCACCCAGCGCAGGAATATTCACTGCACCCCGCAGAGCACCGCTGAGGAGGTAATCGCGCATCTGTTCAGCTACTGTGAAAGCGACGCCTTCCTGAGCTTCGGCCGTTGATGCGCCAAGATGAGGGGTAGCGATTACTTCATCGAGGGCCAGGAGAGGATGGTCAGGCGGAGGCGGCTCTTCGGTGAAAACGTCTAGTGCAGCGCCCGCCACAAGGCCCGACTTGATCGCGTCTACTAGCGCGGCCTCATCAACCAGCCCGCCGCGTGCACAGTTGATTATCCGAACCCCCTTCTTCATCTTGGAGAACCCATCCGAGCCGACAATTGAACGCGTCTCGGCTGTTAGGGGTGTGTGCACCGTAAGAAAATCCGAGCGCGCGAAAACGTCATCCAGCGGCGCCACTTCGATGTCTAGATCACGCGCTTGTTCGGGAGCAATGAACGGGTCATAAGCGACGATGTTCATTCCGAACGCGCGTGCGCGACTACTAACGGCGCGACCGATGCGGCCCAGACCAATGATACCGAGCGTCTTACCCTGTAGTTCCACGCCAATAAAACTCTTTCGCTCCCATTTACCCGAGCGCAAGCTGCTATTCGCCTGAGGTACTCGGCGGGCCAGGGCGACAAGTAGCGCCATGGTGTGTTCGGCAGTGGTGATGGTGTTACCGTCCGGTGCATTCATGACCACAATCCCGCGCGCTGTGGCTGCCGGCACATCTATATTGTCCACCCCCACTCCCGCCCTTCCGACGACTCGTAGATCTGGCGCCTCAGCCATCACATCGGCAGTCACTTTTGTTTCGCTTCTAACGATCAGACCTTCGCACCCGTCCAGGGCGGCGATCAGCTGATCCGAAGAGAGCTTTGTCTTCTTCTCCAGTAAAAAACCGGCAATCAGAAGCGGCTGGAGGCCGCTGTCGCTTACGTCGTCGGCGATTAATATTTTTCTCTGGCTCATGAGTTCACGAATTATAGCGGTTTTTATTTCTGGATGCTCCTGGGCAAGGTAGTGATAAACTTGCCGCGCTTTACAAATCAATGATGAGTGTGCAGATTATCCGGGCTCATCCATACAACCACTAGTCTGAGGGAGACAGTTTAACGTGATTACCACTGTCTGTTTGAATAGCACCTCCAGGACGTTTACTGAGAATTGCCGTTCAGCTGACATCAGCGAGCTGCGTCTGGCGGATGGCAACATTATCTGGGCCGACGTCAGCGATCCGACGAGCCGCGATTTTGAGGAGCTGGCGGAAGAGTTCGGATTCCATCATCTTTCGATTGAAGACTGTCGAAACGCGCACCAGCGGCCCAAGGTCGAAGAATACGCCGGCTACTATTTTATCGTGCTCTATGAGGCTCAACTAGCAGGAGCAACCGACCGTCTTGAGTTACGCGAACTTAATATCTTTCTCGGCAAGAACTACCTCGTCACAGTGCACAGTCGTCCCATTCGGGCCATCGAAACCTCAAAGCGACTTTGGCATGAATGGACGGATCGGGCAGAGCAAGGTTCAGGTCTGCTCGCCTATCTTTTGATCGACGCAATCGTTGACGACTATCTGCCCCTCCTGGATATTGTCAGCGAACGCATGGACGAGCTTGAAGATTCAATCTTCGGCGAATGGAGAGCCGAGGTTATCGAGGACATTTTCAGTATCAAGAAGAAATTGCTGTATCTGCGTCGCTCCATAACGCCGCTGCGCGACGTCTTCAATACGATGCTAAGACGCGAGCAACCGATCTTCCCGCGGGAAACGCACGTCTATTTCCAGGACGTGTTCGACCATCTCATTCGGGTAGCCGATACCATTGACTCTCTGCGCGATATGCTTAGTTCCACCATGGATGCCTATCTCTCCGTTTCCGGCAATCGCATGAATAAGATTATGAAACGGCTCACTTCGATCTCAACGATCCTGATGTCCGTCACTCTGGTCGCCGGAATCTACGGGATGAACTTTGATTTCATGCCCGAATTGAAGTGGCGTTTCGGCTACGTCTTCGCGCTTCTTTCCATGGTGGGAGTGGGATTGTCGCTGTATGTCTACTTGAAGAAGGTGAAATGGATATAAAAAAGCTCGCGCTCCACAGGAGTTCACGAAGAAAAGCCAGAAAGGCCGACACTGCTCAGCTTGCCGCGCAGCTTGCGCCGCTTGAAGAGATGGCAAAGCCTGCCGCTGTAAAGCAGGTCGGAATAGATTCCCCCTCCGGGAATGGCCAGGCAGATTCGGACTTTGCGGCGATTATAGTGGACAAAGATACTTCCCAGGTCCCGAGGGATATGATGGAAGGGGGAGGTGAAAAGAGATTTTTGGGAGTAGAGCCTGTCGTTCTCGTGATCCTGGGCTTAATGCTTACCTTCATCGCCTTCATCGCTTGGCAAATTTCGCTAATGCCAGCGAAATGATTTCGTAAGGCGAACTACAAAACTCTTCACACCTTTTGTCACCTACATGGGACCGCCAGTGTCGCTGCCATCGGCGCTCCCGCCGCTACGCTCGGCGTTCGGGTTTCCGTCAGGTGATGGAACAGACGTTTCGTCGGACGGTTTGTTCGACGTGGAATCAGAAACCTTTTCGCTGTCTTCCAGATCGCTCACTGTTTTATCAGTAGTTGCCTCGGATAACCGATCCTGTGAGGTCTTTGCGTCACGCTTTTCCGGAGACTTTGACTTAGTTGTACCTGGGTTTCCCATTTTTCCTCCTTTTAGTTTATTACGAAAAAGCCAACTGCAATGATCGAGGTCGCAACAGCGGCGTAAGCTCCTGCGACTATATCGTCGGCCATAATCCCCAATCCTGATTCCAGACCTTCAAGCCGTCGAGCAGGGTAAGGCTTGATGATATCGAACAAACGAAATAGCAGGAATGCGGCAAGGATACTCATCCAGCCAGGATCGTGCCTCGGCACTAAGGGCAAGAGGGCAATCAATTGCCCGGCGACCTCATCAATAACCACCTTGCCTGGATCTTTTCGCCCCAACAGCTTTTCTGTACGTGAAGCGGCCCAGATGCCCACGAGGGTGATCAACGTAATCAGTACGAGCTGGGCCGCCATGAAAATAGGCCATGGCAGGAACCCCACGAAACTGTTTTGAGGGAAGAACAGTTGGATAAACCGGAACGTCGAGTACTGCAACAGCAGGTAAATTCCTACACCGACAAGTGAGCCCCACGTCCCGGGAGCAATAGGCAGATAACCAACGCCGCAGGTTCCGAGGGCTAGCGCGAGATAGTCCTTAACAGAACGCTCGGTCCGCGGCAATGTCACGACCGTGTCGGCAGTAACAACCGCCCCATTCAATTCATCACTCGATTCTTTGATCGCCATTGGGGTTATAGACTTTGTTTTCAGTCAGTCGGTTCGTGCGACTATCCCGGTCTTCATGCGTAAAACACGAAAGGTGTGTCTCATTATCCTGACCGCATCAACGCCGCCTCAATACGGAACCAAGAGCGGTAGCGACCGGGTCCTAGACTCAACTGTAGTAGAAGACACGTCATAGCGCTCGCTGAGTGCCAGCATCCGGTCGCTACCGCTCTTCTTAGAAACTCCGTTTACGTTGTCGATGGAACAAGTTGGAAACCAAGTGATTTGGCTTGCGTCGTTAGGTGCTTGAGCCGACGTTCCTGATACTTTTGTTCATAG
>Ga0136617_10001633_pt1 | contig 19885 bp, 22 predicted proteins | sample AntDrymUQ3222106_2_FD_129672 | JGI IMG/M metagenome (GOLD analysis project Ga0136617, IMG submission 129672) | Polar desert sand microbial communities from Dry Valleys, Antarctica - metaG UQ322 (21.06) | ecosystem: Environmental > Terrestrial > Soil > Desert | place: Antarctica: Dry Valley... | reverse complement strand
CCAAGACCCGTTCGGTGCGGCGCGCCGACGTCGAGATCGCCCTGACCCCCCGGGAGTTCGGATTGCTCCACTTCATGATGCGCCACCGGGGTGACGTCGTGTCGAAGAGCGAGATCCTCGAGAACGTGTGGGACCTAAACTACGACGGCGACGACAACGTGGTGGAGGTCTATGTCGGGTACCTGCGTCGCAAGATCGACCACCCGTTCGGACGCAAGTCCATCGAGACGGTGCGGGGCGCCGGCTACCGACTGGACGGCGCCGGTGGCTGAGCCACGCCAGCAGCAACGGTGGGGCGGCGTACGCCTGCGGACGGCTGCGGCCGCCACGCTGGTGGTTGCCGTGGTTCTCGCGGCGGCGTCGGTGGCCTTCCTCGTCCTGCAACGCCAACAGCTCGAGGCGTCGCTGACCGACGTGGCGCGCCAACAGGCAGCCGATGTGGCTGCCCAGGTGACCCGGGAGGGGGCCTCGGTCGAGCTCATCGGCGGCGACGGTGACCAGTCGTTGGTCCAGGTCGTCGACGCCAGTGGTGCCGTCGTCGCCGCAAGCGCCTCCGTTGAGGGCGAGCCCCCGGTGGTGAGCCTCGACCCGGCGTCCGGCGAGGTCCTCGTCGTGACCAGCTCGAACCTGCCGATCGGGGACGGCGAGCTATTTGTGGTGGTCGCCCGCGGCACCGCCAGCCCGGACGGGACGTTGGTGGTCCTCGTGGCCCAGAGCCTGGAGACCGTCGAGCAGTCGACCTCGGTGGTGGCCGGTCTTTTGGCCGTCGGCTACCCCCTGGTGCTCCTCGCGGTGGCCCTTACGTCGTACTGGCTGACGGGCCGTGCTCTGGCGCCCGTGGAGGCTATCCGGCGGCGGGTGGCCGGCATCGATAGCGCGAGCGAGCTCGACGCCAGGGTCCCGGTTCCCGGGGGGGGTGATGAGATCACCCGCCTGGCGGAGACGATGAACTCGATGCTGATCCGCCTTCAAGCCGGGGCGGAGGAGCAACGAAGATTCGTCGGGGACGCTTCCCACGAGCTGCGCAGTCCGCTGGCGACGATCCGCGCGGCTCACGAGATCCACGGTCTGCATCCCGAGGCGACCGATTGGCCCTCCGTCACCACGGAGGTCCTCTCCGAGCTGGACCGGGTCGACCGGCTGGTGGCCGACATGTTGTTGCTCGCACGCTCCGACGAGCACGGGTTGGCCATGCGGGTGCGCGAGGTAGATCTGGACGACCTGGTCCGCGCGGAGGCAGTGCGACTGAGACGAGCGGGGGTGCCCGACGTCGTGGTCACCGCACCGCCGGTCCGTGTGCTCGGAGACCGTCATCACCTCGAGCGCGCGCTGCGCAACCTCACCGACAACGCGGCCCGGCATGCCCGGCACCGAGTGGACCTCCGGCTGAGCGCGAACTCGGCGGACGCCGTCGTCGACGTGGTCGATGACGGCCCGGGTGTTCCCGAAGCCGATCGTGAACGGATCTTCGAGCGGTTCGTCAGGCTCGACCAGAGCCGAGCCCGAGACAGCGGGGGCACCGGGCTCGGTCTGCCCATCGCCCGCCAGATCGCGCGTGCCCACCGTGGTGAGTTAGTGCTGAAGCCCGGTGAGGCCGGCGCACACTTCGCGCTCACCCTCCCGCTGGCCCGCGACGGGCGAGTCGGACTGACCGAGACCGCATCCGACTGACTCCCGAAGGGTGCGAATCTGTGGCCCTGCCTACCTACCTACCTGCCTGCCCATGCACTCATGCCCTCATGGCATGTAAGCCCCACCCCCTGACGAATTGGTCCGGGTGACCGCGCTCTCCGTCTCGCTCTTTGAGGCCGACACGGACTCCCTCCCCGTTCGCTTCACCTACACCAAGGACAGCGGCGACGTGTCCACCCGCGCTGGCGTTGCCAACGGCGTTTTCGGTGCCGAGAACAAGACTTCCGTACTCGCGTATTGCCTGGTAGTGGGGCGGGCGGGACTCGAACCCGCGACCCAAGGATTATGAGTCCTCTGCTCTAACCGGCTGAGCTACCGCCCCGGCGCGCGACAGGCGGGCACGCGCCGCTGTATCGCCCAGGAAGCCTACCGTTCGCGGGCCGTCGCTCAGGTGACATGCTCAGGCCATGAGCGATCAGCAGAGCATCGAACGGCCGGCGCCTCTCGAGCACGTTACCGAGGACTGGCAGCGCGCGTTGTGCGTCGTGGCTCACCCTGACGATCTGGAGTTCGGCGGAGCAGCCGCCGTGGCGCGATGGACCGGCCAGGGCAAGCACGTCGTCTACTGCATGGTGACCAGTGGTGAGGCCGGGATCGACGGAATGCACCCCGACGAGTGCCGGCGGGTCCGCGAGGCGGAGCAGGTGGAGTCGGCGCGCATCGTCGGGGTCGACGAAGTCGACTTCCTCGGTTTCCCCGACGGAGTGCTGGAGTACGGGATCGACCTCCGCCGAGCCATTGCGGCCGTCGTACGCAAGCATCACCCCGAGATCGTGATCACCAACAACTTCCGGGACTCATGGGGTGGCGAGTCGCTCAACCAGTCCGACCACATCGTCACCGGGAAGGCGACTCTCGACGCCGTGCGAGACGCATCGAACCGTTGGGTCTTCACCGAGCAGATCGAGGACGGGCTCGCCAAGTGGGACGGCGTGAAGCAGGTGTGGGCGGCGGGGTCCCCGGGGTCGAAGCACGGCGCCGACATCACCGACACGTTCGATGCCGGAGTCGAGTCTCTGCGCGCACACAGCGCCTACATCGAGGGCCTGGGTTGGGCAGACTTCGACCCTGCCGAGTTCCTCGAGAGCATGTCGCGCAGCACAGGGAGCCGGCTCGGCGTCGCGCACGGCGCGCCCTTCGAGGTGTTCAAGCTGGGCTGGGGCGACTGACTGGCTCCCCCGGCTGGACTCGAACCAGCAACCCTTCGGTTAACAGCCGAATGCTCTGCCAATTGAGCTACAGGGGACGGTGTTACAGCCTGGACAGGTTAGCAAACAGGGGCTGGCTCCACTCACGCATTCCGCTGCCGTGCGGTGGTTTCGAGACGGGCTCCTCCGTCGCCCTCCTCAACCACCGTGTTGCTCGTTCCTCGCCCTCCTCAACCACCGAGAAGTCACATGCCGAGCTCTTCGGCGGCGCTCTCCAGGCCCCGTCGGGCCGCCTGGGTGACCTCGGGGTCGTCGGGATCCACTCCCGGGTCGAACTCGTAGGCCCACGTGATGGATCCGCGACTGCGGGGTGCCCGCCTCGCGACGACGTTGAGCCCTTTCCCACCCGCCACCGCGACCCGTCGCTGAAGTACGACGCTGGCCGTCACCCGCTCGCGGACGAGCTGTGCCAAGAGCCCGGGGTCGTCGATCTCGAAGGAGTACGACGGGCGCACCTGACCGAAGTCGCCGACCTCGGCCACAGTCAACCTTCCGGCGTCCCGGTCCCAGTCCACCGTCTCGATCCGCTGCCAAGGCAGGACCGACCCGAGCGCCGCAGAGCCTGACTCGACGGCTGCGGAGGCCGAGCCGGACGGCTGCAGCGGCACCACGAGCAGCGCGTCACGAGTGCCGAGGAGCCACGTCCCGTCATCCGCGACCGCGGCGGCGAGCACCTTGTCACCTCGGCCGAGCGACACGCGCGCGAGCACGTCGGCAGGCACGTTAGGCGCGCGGCGCAAGGGGTTGTGGGGCACTAAGCCCCGTCGCCGATCGCGCGCTCACGCAGGCTGCGCCGATGCTGCTCGAGCGCGACCAGCTCGCCGAACATCCGGTTGTACTCCACCGCCTGGTCGACCGGGTTGGTCCGCTGCAGCTTCGACTTCACCGCGGCGATCCGTCGCAGCGCGGTGAGCTCCTGCAGCCGGTAGACATGCGCGGCGGCATACGCCGCATCCGGCTCCTTGCTGGACAGCAGCGGCTCGACGGTCAGCGCGTTCAATGCCTGGACCACCGGCTCGACGGACACGTTCTCGCGCAACTTCGTCACCCATACCTCGTTGCCCGGCGCTGCGCTCGGCCCGCCACAGGCACTCACCGCGTCCCAGACCGCACGGTAGGTCGGGTGTGTGAAGTCACCGCCGTCGACCCCCTCGGCCATCGGCGCCACCACCTCGGGTGCCTGAACGACCAGCTTGAGCGTCTCGCGCTCGAGGGCGAAGCGGGGGTCGCGAAGGTCGGGCAGCGGAGCCGCGGCAGGCGCCGGCTGCGGCGGTGGGGTGGCGCCAGAGGCTCGGGAGTACGACGACCCGCGCGAGCTGTCCGTGCGACGACCCGATGCGCGTCGTACCTCCACTCGTGCCTCCTCCATGTCGACCCCGACCATCCCCGACAGCTCGCGGGCGAAGGCGTCGACCTTGGAGCGGTCCCGGATGCTCGAGACGAGCTTGGCCGCCTCACGCATCGCGTCGATCCTGCCGTCCGCGCGGTCGAGGTCGTAGCGGGAGACGATGTTGCCGAGGACGAAGCGGTACAGCGGGATCCGTCGCGCGACCAGCTCGCGCACGGCGGCATCGCCCGAGCGCAGCCGCAGGTCGCACGGGTCGAGACCATCGGGCTCGACGGCCACGTAGGTCTGGCCCACGAACTGCTGGTCGCCACCGAAGGCCCGCAGCGCTGCACGCTGACCGGCCTCGTCGCCGTCGAAGGTGAAGATGATCTCGCCGCGGAACTCCTCGTGGTCGTGCAGCAGCCGGCGCAGCACCCGACCGTGGTCCTCGCCGAACGACGTGCCACACGTAGCGACTGCCGTCTTCACTCCGGAGAGGTGGCAGGCCATCACGTCGGTGTAGCCCTCGACCACGACGGCCTGCGAGGAACGCGCGATGTCACGGCGCGCCAGGTCGATCCCGTAGAGCACGTGGCTCTTCTTGTAGAGGGGCGTCTCCGGCGTGTTGAGGTACTTCGCATCGATCCGGTCATCATCGAAGAGCCGCCGAGCACCGAAGCCGATCACGTCGCCCGAGGCATCGCGGATCGGCCACATCAACCTTCCGCGGAACCGGTCGTAGTAGCTGCGCCCCGCAGCGACGAGACCGCTGGTGACCAGCTCCTCGTCGCGGAAGCCCTTTTGGCGCAGGTGCTTGAACAACGCATCGCCGTCGCGAGGTGCGAACCCGATGCCGAACACGTCGGCCGCCTCCTTGTCGAAACCGCGCTCGGTCAGGAACTGGCGGCCGGTCGAGGCCTCTGCAGAGTCGAGCTGCTCGGTGTAGTACGTCGCCGCGGCCTTGTGTGCCTCGACGAGACGGGGGCGCAGGTTGGCGTCGCGTCGTGGTCCGGGCGAGCTCCCCTCGGCGTAGCGGAGCTGCACGCCGTACTTGTCGGCCAACCGCTCCACGGCATCGGCGAAGCCGAGCCCCTCGATCTTCTGGAGGAAACCGATCACGTCGCCGCCCTCCTGACAGCCGAAGCAGTAGAAGACGCTGCGAGCGGGGGTGACGTGGAAGGACGGCGACTTCTCGTCGTGGAAGGGGCACAGCCCTTTCATCGAGCCCCCGCCGGCGTTGCGGAGGGTGACGTAGGTGGAGACCACCTCGTCGATCCGGGCCCGCTCGCGCACCAGCGCGATGTCGTCTTCCCGGATTCGGCCCGCCACGGCGCAGAGTCTACGGCTCACCCAGGACAGCGATCCGGGCTCCCATCCAGGACCTCGGCGAAGGCGGTTCTGAGCTGCCTCGTGTGCGGTCGAACGGCGGCGACTTCAGCAGAGACGGGCGTGCCAGGCGAGCGCCGAGGCGTCGGTGAGCGCCGCGATCTGGTCGATGATCACCCGCTGCCGACCCGCATCCGAGTCCGCGGACTCGTGGTCGTCGCGGAAAGCCGGCTGCAGCAAATCAGGGTCGCCGCGCGTCAGCGCCTGGACCAGCTCGGCGACCACCTCGCGTTGGGTGGCCAGTACGGCGACGCGCTCGTCGGCGCGCATCACATAGTGAGCGGCGATCCCCTTGAGCACGCCGATGGCGAGGGCAACCTCGCGCGGGACGACCAGGTCGGCGGCGTACCTGACCAGGCCAGCAGTGCCGTACTTCTCGTGCGTCGCGACCTGCACGCTGGTGCAGAAGCGGCCGATCAGGTCGCTGGTCAGGTTCTTCAGGGTGGCCTGCGCACGGCGGCTCGAGTTGTACGACGGGCCGCGCGATCCTGGCCACGACGGGCTCCCCACGAGATCGGCGAAGACCACCTCGAGCTCGTCGTCGGGAACACCGGGCAGGTACCAGTCGCGGACGGTGACCCACAGCTCACGCCGCTGGTCTGGATCTCGCAGCGAGGGCAGGTGGACCTTCCCGGCGACGACGCCGTCCTCGAGGTCGTGCACCGAGTAGGCGACGTCGTCGGAGAGGTCCATGACCTGTGCCTCGATGCAGCGGGTCACGCCTACGGCCCCCTGCCGCATCCAGGTGAAGACCGGCAGGTCGTCGTCGTACACCCCGAACTTGAGACCAGCCCGGGAGGAGCCGTCCGCGTGCATGCCGTGCGGGGCGTCCGCGGCGTCACGGGTCCAGGGGTACTTCGTGCTCGCGTCGAGGGTGGCCCGGGTGAGGTTCAGCCCGACCGACCGGCCCTCGCTGTCGGCCGACTTCGCCTCGAGCCGGGTCAGGATGCGCAGCGTCTGCGCGTTGCCCTCGAACCCGCCGATGTCGGCGCACAGCTCGTCGAGCACACGCTCCCCGTTGTGGCCGAACGGCGGATGTCCCAGGTCGTGCGCCAGAGCGGCGGTCTCGACGATGTCCGGGTCGCACCCGAGCGTGCGCCCGAGGTCACGAGCCACCTGCGCCACCTCGAGCGTGTGGGTGAGCCTGTTGCGCACGAAGTCGTCGGTCTGCGGGCCGACCACCTGGGTCTTCGCGGCGAGCCGGCGCAGTGCGGACGAGTGCACCACCCGTGCGCGGTCGCGCTCGAAGGGCGTGCGCTCGGGTGGCTTCGGCGGCTCGTCCACCCAGCGCGCACGCGCAGCCTCGTCGTAGCGCGTGCTCGTGAGCTCCATCGTGGCGACATTACTTGCTTCGGACCGCCAGCAAACCTCATCTGTCAAGGCAACCCATGGACGCGTTGCTCCATGCCCCCTGAGGTGAGTTCCAGTGTCTCGATCCGCCGGTCGTGTGCAGACGGGCGCCGTCTACCGTGGTCGTCATGACCGAGACGGACTATGGCATCGAGGTCCACGACCTGCAGAAGCAGTTCAAGGACGGGCCGAAGGCGGTCGACGGGGTCAGCCTGGCCGTCGCGCCCGGCGAGATCTACGGGTTCCTGGGGCCGAACGGCGCCGGCAAGTCGACCACCGTGCTTATCCTCACCACGCTGCTCCCACCCGACGGCGGCCACGCCACGGTGCAGGGCTTCGACGTGGTGAAGCAGGGGGCGAAGGTCCGGGAGTCGATCGGCGCCGCGCTGCAGGAGGCCGCGCTGGACCCGATGCTCACCGGCCGCGAGCACATGCGGCTGCAGACTGCCCTCCAGGGCCTGCCTCGCTCCACGCGGCGATCACGCGGCGACGAGCTCTTGGAGCGGATGGGGCTGACCGATGCTGCCGATCGCAGAGTGAACGGCTACTCCGGCGGGATGAAGCGACGCCTCGACCTCGCCCTCGCCCTCGTGCACGACCCGCGTGTGCTCTTTCTCGACGAGCCGACCACCGGACTCGACCCGCAGTCGCGCACAGACCTGTGGCAGGAGGTGTCCCGGCTCGCCCGCGAAGCAGGCGTGACGGTCTTCCTCACGACGCAGTACCTCGAGGAGGCCGATGTCCTCGCCGACCACATCGGGATCATCAACCACGGCCGGATGGTTGCGGAAGGCACGCCCGAAGCCCTCAAGGCCGAGATCGGCCGACCCACGCTCGAGGTCGTGCCGACCGACCCGGTTGACTGTGAGCGGTTCTCGGATGTCCTGACGCGGTTCGGCCCGCCCGCCTCCACGGCGAAGCCGAGCGCGGTGGCCGTGCACCTGGACGACGGCGCGGATGCTCTCGCGGCGGTGATCCGCGCGATCGACGCGGAGTCACTGCGGATGGACACCTTCCAGGTGCACAATCCGACGCTCGATGACGTCTTCCTGGCCAAGACTGGCGAGTCGTTCGCCAAGGATGACCAGGGTGCGGCGGCTGCCTTCGAGGACGAGTCGCTGCGACCGGCCGAGGCTCCCGCGTGAGCTCGACGTCCACCCACGTCAGGGAGCTGGCCCGGCGGTCTATCGTGCGCACGCTGCGGCAACCCGCATCGATCATCCCGGCTCTGCTCTTTCCGCTCATCTTCTTGGCGCTCAACAGCGGCGGGCTGGGGTCGGCCACCAGGATTCCGGGCTTCCCGACCGACTCCTACCTGGCGTTCTTCCTCGCCGCACCATTCATCCAGGCCGCGTTGTTCGCCACGATGGGCGCCGGGACCGATGTGGCCAAGGATGTGCAGACCGGCTTCGTCTCGCGGCTCGCACTGACACCGACTCGCGGAAACGCGTTGCTGTTCGGCCAGCTTGCCGGCGTACTCGCTGTGTCACTGGTCTCGTCCCTGACCTTTCTGGTCGTGGGGTTGGTGGCCGGAGTGACGTTCGAGTCAGGATTCCCCGGGATGGTGCTGATCATGGTGCTGGCCATCTTGATCGGCATCGCCCTGTCATCGATCGGGGTGATTCTCGGCATGCGTAGTGGATCCGGCGAAGCCGTGCAGGGGATGTTCCCGCTGTTCTTCGTGTTTCTCTTCCTCTCCAGCCTGACCATGCCGAGGCCGCTGATCGAGCAGGACTGGTTCCGCACGATTGCGACGTACAACCCGGTCTCCTACCTGCTCGAGGCGATCAGGTCGCTGGTCATCACCGGGTGGGACGGTCGTGCGCTCGCACTGGGCTTCGGCATCGCTATCGCACTGGTCATCGTCTCTGTCTTCGGCGCCTCACGCGCCGTGCGCGTGAGGTGGACCCGCACATGAGGCGCTTCTCCGATGTGACTCGTGCCGTCGCCTGGCGGAGCATCCATCACTTCCTGACGCAGCCGGCCTTTCTGGTGCCGGCACTGTTGTTCCCGCTGTTCTTCTTCACCGCGTTCTCGGGCGCGTTGTCGGGCATCGAGGCGATCCCCGGGTTCGACTTCCCCTCGGGCTACACCGCTTTCCAGTTCGCGTTCGTGATGGTGCAGGCATCGGCCTTCGGGGGCGTGTTCGCGGGGTTCTCGATCGCCGCAGACTTCGAGTCCGGTTTCACCCGGCGGCTGATGCTCGCCTCCCCCAACCGCCGCGGGATCCTGGCCGGGTACGCCGTTGCCGCGCTGTTCAGGGCGGTCGTGGTGTGGGTCATGCTCATGGTCGTGGCGCTCCTGGCCGGGATGCAGATCGACGGCGGTGCGGTCGACCTGGTGGGTCTTTATACACTCGCCGCCTTGGTCAATGTCACCGCCCTGATGTTCAGCGCCGGGGTGGCCATGCGGCTACGGACCATGCAGGCCGGGCCCGCGATGCAGATACCGGTCTTCCTGCTGTTGTTCCTCGCGCCGGTCTATGTGCCGCTCGAGCTGCTCGAGGGGTGGATCCACACCGCCGCGCAGATCAACCCGATAACCCCCCTGCTCGAGCTGTCGCGGGACCTGATCTCCGGCCAGCCCGCCAACCTGTGGGCCTACGCGGTCGTCCTCGCGATGTTCGCTGTGCTGGTCCTCTGGGCACTCACCGGGCTGCGGCGGGCCGAGCGCGCCGGGGGCTGACTCAGTCGGGTCAGCTCGGCGCGTGGAGCCAGGGGTCCTTTATGTCGAAGAAGGTGGGTTCGCCGACCGACAGCGAGTCCATCTCCTTCATCATCTCCTGCATCTCCGGCGGTGCTTCCTTCTGCTCACCTTCGCGGGCAGCCTCCTCGGAGGTGAAGTAGAGCGCCATCGTCCAGGCGCCACCGTCGTAGTTCACGGTGACGCTCCCGAGGATGTCAGGTCGGAACGCGTCCCAGTCCGCCGAGTCGTCGGCCATCAGCTCCCGCGCCCGGTCCGGGTCAGTCGAACGACCTTGCATGACCTGGACGAAACCGGCCTGCGCAGGATCGCCAGGAGTGGCTACGTCGACCTCCGAGCTGTCGTGGAAGTCGGGCTCGTCCTTGAAGAGCTTCGCGGTCTGCTCCCACCACGCAGACTGTTCCGGCCGGTCACTGTTGGCTCGTGCGGCCTCCTCGGACTCGAAACGCGCCAGCGCAACCAGTCTACCGTCGTCGGTCACCCCCGCCGTGCTGCCGAGCCAGCCGGTGGCTCCCGAAGACACTTCTGCCACCCATCTCTCGAACTGGGCACGCACCTCGGCGGCATCAGAGACCTGGCCCTGGATCACCTGCACGAACATCGAAGCCCTCCACTCTCCCCGTGCGTTGTCGTCGATCGGTTCGACGCTACTCCGCATCGCGCGTAGCCAGGAAGGGCCCCTCTCTTGGTGTATCTTAGGTGTATGGCACGCACTAACATCGACATCGACGAGGTGCTCGTCGCCGAGGTGATGCGCCGCTTTCGCCTCAAGACCAAACGCGAGGCCGTCGACTTCGCTCTGCGTCGAGCGGCCGGGTCGACCGCCACCACGGAGGGCCTGCTGAGCCTGGAAGGCATCGGCTGGGACGGCGACCTGGACACGATCCGGTCCGGCGCGCCTGCCACGTGGTAATCCTGGTCGACACCTCAGTGTGGATCGAGCACCTGCGACGAACACAGAGCCGGGCCCACCTTGAGTTCCGCGCGCTCGCGACCACGGAGCCTGCCAGCATCGCGACCTGCGGGCCGATCGCGATGGAACTGCTCGCGGGCCCGACCGATCCGTTCACCGTACGCCGCATCGAGGACCAGCTGGGCACCGTCGACGACCTGATTGTCGACCCGGCAGAAGACTTCCGGGCGGCGGCAGCAATCGCTCGCGCCGTGCGACGCAACGGCGACACCGTTCGTTCCCTGACCGACTGCTTGATCGCCACCGTCGCCCTCCGTTACGACGCCACGCTCTGGCACTGCGACGCGGACTACGCGCGCATCGCTGATGTCACCGACCTCAACCAGCGTGACCTCAACTGAGCAGCCGCCAACAGACCACGACCTCGTGACAGGAGGGTCGGCGACTACCGGCGATGTCGGATGTTCGAACTGACGGAGTAGCCATGACGAGGGGTTGCTCAGGTCATCTCGGATTCGATCCGCGACGTGCCAGGGAGTGCATGAACGCGCACGCTCATGGTCATTATCCCGAGTTGGAAGGTCCGGGCGCCGAGGCCTTCGACCACGACGCCCGGACCATTTCGTTATCGAAGATATTGCTCAGTCCGGAGCGATAACCTTGTGGACCTCGGCGGTGCCGGGAACGACTTCGCCGTTGATGAGGAGTTCGGCGGTGTATGTTCCCACGTCCTTCGGCACTTCGAACAGCGCGTAGCCGGCGCCGTCCACGGCGTGGACCGGCAGATCCTCGACGTCGGCAAAAGTGGTGATTCGGACCCCGGTGACGTCTGGGTGGACCGCCCAGATCCACACCATCGAGTCGCCGACTTCGGTTCCCCCGTCATTGAAGAGGGCTGGGTTCGCCAGGTACCGCTTGGTGTTGACTCGGCATTCGTCAACTCGCTCGCCGTACTCCTCGCCAATGGTGTTCCACTCGCTGCCGAGCAGGTTCTCACTCTCTTCGACAAGTTCGACGCCCTTCACAGGCTGGCCGCATGCGGTCCGCCGGGTTTCCACCAGCAGGTACTCGCTGCCACCCACGCTGCCCTCGACGATGATGGACTCGCGGGGGATCTGGTCGACGTACTCGGGTCCCGACATGACGAAGGCGCCGGCGGCTAGGGCGACGGGGAGGGCAGCTCCTCCGATGACCAGGCCGATGCGACGACGGCGGTGGTCCGGTCGCCCGTTGGGGCGACCCGCCCGCGCGGCGCTCTGCTCGGTCACGGTGTTGGCGACAGTCTGGAGAACGTGCCGCAGGTGCTGGTCCAGCTGGAGGTCGGTGTTGGATTCCTTACTCATCTCAGTGCCTTTCGCAATCTGTCGAGAGCTCTACGATGGTCGGAGCGGACCGTCGATTCGGAGCGTTTGATGAACTGGGCGATCTCCACGAGCGGGAGGTCTTCGTAGTAGTGCAGGACCACGACTGCTCGTTGGGGCCAGGGCAACTGCTGGATGAGCGTCCAGGTCTCGTCTACCTCCGGAGGAAGGGCAATCGCGTCCGCGCTGGTGACTGACCTTGAAACCAGCGAGGCCAGTCGGTACCGACGTCGTTGTCCGTCCTTCACCAGGTTCAGGACTGATCTTCTGAGGTAGGAAGAAGGATCTTCGATCTGGTCCCATCTCGGTTGAGCCGACGCGAACGCGCTCTGCACGACGTCCTCGCTCGTCTCTGTCGAGCCGCACAGGAGATACGCGAACCGCATCAGCGGTAGCCGCTGCGCACGGTAGGTCTCCTCGAACCTGGCCGAGGTTCTCTCGATTGGCATCACACCTGCTATGTCGTTCGGCAACGGTTCAGCGTTGCACCAGAACCGGAGACTTGTGCGGTGAGCACTCGATATTTCCGGGTCCGGGTCCTCCTTGCCACACCTACGGGCGCTGACAGGTGCTAGCGGGGAGTTGTCCGCGGGCGGCGGCGTAGGTCGTCCAGTTGCTGCCGGCGTACTCGGCCCAGCGGGTGGCGGTTCCGACGCTGATGCCGATGAGGCTGGCGAACACAGCGGGCGGGACGGTGGCGGCGAGGTGGAGCATCGCGGCGTTGCGGCTGGCCCGTGCGGAGATGCCGAGCCGGTTGAGCCTGTGCATCAGCGAAGTCGGGTGCTGGTGATGGCCTGCCTGCTTGCCGGGGAACAGCCAGCGAGCGTCGGCCAGGGTGCTGGCCGCGCCAAAGTGCTTGGCGATGGGCAATGAGGCCACGAGCTCGTCCAGGGGCGGCAGGAGCAGAAGTGGCTCAGAGCCGAGCCAGAGGTAGGTGCCGTCGTCGCCGAGGGTGAGGTCGCTCCTGCTGAGGGCGACGATCTTGCTCATCGGTTGGCCACAGAGGAGCACCAGGCAGGCCGCTGCGCGGTCCTCGATGCTTGCGGAGTTCTCGTCGTGGAGCATGCGGCGGACGAGTGCCCAGTGTTCGTCCAGATCGACGCGACCGCGAAGGCCGGCGGCGGGGACGGGGTCGGGCAATGCCAGCCCGGACAGGTGGTCGTGGTCGAGGAGCCAACGCGGGAATCTGATCCGGGTGTCGCGTCGCTTGGCGAGCCAGGACTCGAGGTCGGCTTGGGTGCACTCGTCGATGGCTCGGCAACGCGCGGCGAGGTGGTCGAGGAACTGTTGCGCTGCCCGGATCTCCTGCCTGCACCGGTCGGCGACGGACGGCGTGAGCTGGCCGTGGCGGCCTGGCTTGGCTCGGGAGATCACGTGCCATCGGGCGTAGCGCGCGAGCACCTGGCGATGCTGAGGGTCGGCGACCTCGTCGATGACGCCGTTGGCGAATCGTCGCAGCCGGGTGGCGTGCTCTCGTCGCGTTCGGGAAGGGCGCCGGTGGCAACGAGGAGGGCGCGCAAGTAGCCGACGGAGAACCGCTCGCCTTCGGCGTCGAGCAGTTCGTGGCTGAGCTGGTCGTGCTGGCTGGCCAGCTTGGCGAGCAGGCTGAGGCTGTCGGTGTTGGTCCAGTTGTTGAGGATGGACCGTGGTCGGTTAGTGCCGACGAGGACGTCGCGGACGTTCTTGATGCCGGCGGGGATGGTGCCGTCGGGTCCGGTGAGGAGCCGGTCGATGCGGTCGGTGGCCTGGCAGGCGAAGCACCAGGCGTTGCCGTTCATGGTGGTCCGTCGTCCGAGCGCGTGTTGCCCGCAGAGTGTGCAGTCGATGACCGGGGCTTGGTAGCAGGTCGGGCAGATGTCGGGGCTGGCGTCGGTGGCCTTGAGGGCGACTCTGCGGCTCCTGCCGCAGATGCCGCACTCGCGCTTGGGGGGCGATAGCAGCGGACGCATAGGTTCTTGCCGACGTCCGTGCGACCGTCGGCGCGGGCGTTGAGCGGTCCGACTGTGCCGCACTCGTCGCAGACGTCGGCGGTGGTCCGCCGCTCGGCGCAACAAGTGGTGCAGACCGCGCCCCCTTCCGCGGTGCGGGCGTTGATCCGGCGGTCCTTCCCGCAGACCGAGCACTCCTCGCTGGGTGCTCGTCGGCCTTGGCATCCCCGGCAGTAGCTGAGTCCGTCGATGGACGACCGCTTCAGCAGGCGAGTGTTTCCGCAGTCGGCGCAGGTGCCTGGTAGCCGGGCACGGTCGTGGCAGCGGGGACATACCGGAAGTCCGTCGGCGTTGTGAATCTTGACGCGCTGGCCGTCGCGACCGCAGCCGGAGCAGGTTGCGACGCGTTGCCGGCCACAGCAGGTGGTGCAGATTCGTTCACCGTCCCTGGGTGTGGAACAGCGTCCGCGGACGGCCGCAGAGCGCGCAGCCCGGTGAGACCGGCCCGTTGATGCCGGCGGCGATGGCGGCGTAGATGAACTCGGCGACGACCTTGGGCATCCGCGACCCACACGCGGTCACGCCCCGGGATGTGCGGCGAGGTGGCGAGCGAGCGCAGCGCGGGCGCCGGCCGCGGGAGCGACCTGAGTGGTCAGGTCCTCGACAGCATCCTGAGTCACGGTCGGGTCGAGGGCGACGAGCAGCCCGGTCACGGCGGCGAGCTGGTCGGTTCGCTTAGCGGCGAGTTGCTCGGCTGCTCGGCGCCTCTCGTGGCAGCTGCAGATCAGCACCCCCGGGCGCGCGGCCGCTGCGTGCCCGACCGCAGTCCACGCAGGGCCGCGCACGGGGCGATGGCAACGCGGCCCGGCTCAGGCGTCGCTGGCGCCGGTGATGGTGGCCCGTCGTGGCCGGCTCTTGCTGGCTGGCACGCGGTCGCCAGCGGCCTTCCGTCCGCGCTTGGAGGTCGCAACGACGTAGGGCTCGATGAGGTCGTTGGGAGTGCAGCCGAAGATGTCGCAGAGCGCGGCGAGCAGTCGCATGTTGAGGCGCTCGGGTTCGCCGGTGACGATCCGGTAGACCTGCGTGGAGGTCATCACCACGCCCCGGTCGGCGAGCAAGGGCACGAGGTCGGTGGTGTTGTGCAACCCGTTGTCGCTCATCACCTTTCGCAGGTGCCAGCGATACGCGACGCTTTTCGTGATCGGCATGGTCATGGCTGCTCAGTTCCTTTCAGCGGGAGCGACGCTCGGTGGACTGAACGCCTCGTCCAGGGCATGGCGCAGCACGCGGTTGCGGTAGTCGCCCGACACCCCGAAGTAGAGCGCGGTGGTCGAACCCAGCGGTGGCCAACCTGCTGCTGGACGAACAGCGGGTCGAAACCGTCCTCGATCAGATGGGTCACGTAGGAGTGCCGCAGACAGTGCGGATGGAGCACCGGGTCCAAGGCAAGCTGGTTGCGCCAATCGGCGAACCGGTCATCGACGTGGGCCAGCCGGATTCGGCTCTGGCGTTCGGTGGGCCACAACACGGCCCCGTCGGCCAACCCGAAGCGCGGGAGCACTTCTTCGACGTACCCCTCCAGGACTGGCCGGGTCCAGTCGAACACCGTCAGCACTGCCCGTCGGCGAGGCTGGGAGCCGCGACTGGCCTTGCCCCATCGGACGTTGCACACGCCGTAGCGACCGAACTCCACCGCTGTGAGGTTTCGGGTGAAGTCATGGAGATCTAGCATCGCCGCTTCACGACGGCGCAGGCCGTAGGCATAAATGACCTTGAACAGGGTCGCGTCGCGGTACAGGGTCAGCCAGCCCTTCCGCTTCGAGGTGCGTGCGAAGTCGACGTGATCATCGGCGTGGTCGAACAGCGCCTGGACCTCGACCCGGGTCAGCGGCCTGACCGCGGGCCGTGCCTCGTGATCGGCAACGTGGATAACGGCGTTCCACTCGTGGCAGACCTGGACCGGGTGGGTGCCGAACAGCTCCATGCACCGGTCGACCCAGCCGTAGCGGGCATCGGTCAGGTAGGAGCAGAACAGGGCCACCGAGTTCTGATACGCCCGGATCGTCGACGGGGTCAGCGGCCGGGGTCCCGACAACAGCTCGGTGGTCCACTCCTCGATATCGCTCGCCGCCCACTCCCACGGCGAGGCGGCGCAGAAATCGGCGAACCGCCGGACCTGCGCTTCCCTCGTCCCGATCGTCTTCGACGACAACAGCCGGGACGACTGCTGGCCGGCCCACCCGGCGAGCATGTCATCGAAGAGCTGCTCGGCCGGGCGCAACACCGACACGTTGTCCGGCCGCAGCGCGACCACCGAGCCATGCCCACTCTCGTCCCGAGACGCCATGCTGGCGACCTTACATTAAATGTAAGGATCCTGCATCAGATGTACTCCGACCGGCGAAACCGCAGGTCAGGCCGCCATCGGGGCACAGCATCGTCCCAAACAAATATCACGCCGGAGGAGCCGATCCACGCGTACATCTAACGCATGAATCATGCGTTAGATGTAACTTCCGACAGAATTAGTACACCGTGACGTGGACGTGGTCGTAGTGGTTGGCCGTCGTCGACCCGCGGTCCGAGAAGTAGCGCCAGCCCTCACTGCTGCGCTGCACGGTCCAGATCCGCTGCGACCACAGCACCTCGCTGACGCCGAGGGCGCCACCGTTCGCGCGGACCCACTCGGCGATCGCGTCACCGGTCGAGCCGGTGATCATGATGTCGAGGGCACGGCCCTCGCCGTGGTAGCCGTCGGAGCGGAGGCCGCCGTACGACGTGACTTGCGGGAAGTGCGCACACACAGCGCGATGGACGGCGATGGCGTTCGAGGTCAGTCCGCTCTCGACCGCGGATCCAGATCCGCAGGGGGCGTTAGAGATGCCGGTCGATACCGATGTGCTGGGGCTAGGCGGCCGCTTGTTCGCCAGATGCTCCGCGCGCACCCAGCGCGACCTGTCGGAGCGGACGATCTCTGCCCAAGGGCCGACGCGCGTCCCGGTGACCGCGACTGGGGTGCGCTTGGGGAGGACGTCGAGCCAGCCGAACCGTTCGCCGGGTCCGGTCCGGACGCCTATTGCCGTCGTCACGTACTTGCGGCCCACGGCCTTCGGCTTGGTTTGTTGTGTCGGCTCGGCCCGGCGTGCCTTCGCCGCCGGCTGCGCGCTCAGCCGCTCGCGGGACTGGTCGCGACTGGTCCGCGGCTGGCGATCCCCAAACGCCGCGGGCGCCTGCGCCGCTTCAGGTGCCGCGCTCTGCGTCCTCGCTGCACGGTCTGGCACCGCCGCCGCGCCGACTCCCACGGCAGTCACGAGGACTGCGGCTGCCAGCGCCCACGCACTAGGCGTCACTGAGCGTGGCCGGGCCGCTTCGTGGCGTGCTCGAGCCATCGGGAACCACCATCTCGGTTGAGGACGAAAACGCCGAGTGAACCACATGCGGCCGCCCGCCACGAACTCGGCGGTCGGCCCGACCCGGCTATCCCGCGAGCAGGTCCGCAAGGTCCGTGACCGACTCCACTGTGTGGTCGGGGTGGGCGGCGAAGCTCGGGTACTCCCGACCCTCACGCCGCAACCAAGCGGTTTGCATGCCCGCGCGGGCCGCGCCGTCGATGTCCCAGGGGTGTACGGCGACCAGCATCACGTCGGACAGGTCCAGACAGCACTGGACCACGGCGTACTCGTAGGCCACGCGCGCGGGCTTCCACGCCTCTGCCTGTTCCACCGACAGGAGGGCCTCGAACCGGTCGCGGATCCCAGCTCTCTCGAGCAGCTGCTCGGCAACCTCCACGGACCCGTTGGTCAGCGTGCACAGGCGGATTCCGGCCGCGTGCAGCGCGCGCACTCCCGGCACGACATCGTCGTGCAGCGGCAGTGACATAAAGCCGGCCATGATGTGCTCGACCGCATCCGTCACGTCCCGGTCCAGGTCCTGGCCGGTGAGGAGAACGCGGAGGTTCTCAGTGGCGAGCACCGCGAACCGTTCCTGCCGGCCGGTTACGGTGGCGGCGAACCCGTCACGGAGCACGGACGCAAACCAGGTCTGGGCCAGTGGTGGCGCTCCTACCTCGGCGAACCGGTCGGTCATGGGGGACATGTCGGAGAGGGTCTCGTTGACATCGAAGACGATCGCTTGTGGTGGGGGCATCTCTTCACCCTAGGCACGCACCGCCCCGGCGACGTCCCACTAGAGCGAGCTGTGTGACCAGAGCACGGTCAAACGACCGCTGGAGCCGCGATGTCGTCACGTCAGCTCGCGATGGGTGGTCTCGACGGTTCCGGCCTCGAGGACCTGTCCTCGGGCTAGGCTTGCGAGGATTCGAAGGAGGGCTCTGTGGCTGCCCCTGGTCCGGCGTCCTTGACGCGATCGCTGCGCTGGTTCGCCGCGTCGTACGGGATCGCACTGCTGGGCTACCTCCTTCTCAGCGCGGCAGTGAGCCGGCTCGTCGGCGCGGACGAGTTCGGGACGTACCTGGTGATTGTGACCGCCACGACGCTGATCGGACAGATTGGTCTCCTGGGGGTCCACCGTGGGGGTCTTCGGGAGGCCGCCCGCCTGAGCGAAGACGACGTGGCCGGCCTGGCAGAGCTCCGCGCGGGAGTCCGGGCCGTCACCTCGATCACGCTACCCGCGGTGTCGGTGCTGGCCGCGGTTGCGACCTGGTTCCTGATGCACCAGCGCGACGGGCAGTCGCAGCTGTGGCTCGCGCTGCTTACCGGAGCGTTGGTGTACCTCGCCGGTGAGCAGCGACTCTGCGCGAACTACCTGCGGGGTCTCGGACATGTGCGGCTTGCGGGGCTGTTGGAAGGCCGCTCCGGCGGCGCGCTGGTCGCTGCCGGCCAGAGTGTGATGGTGCTCCTGCTCCTCCTGCTGCGTCCCGAGAGCGGACTGGTCGGGGCGCTCGCTGCGACGGTGCTGGGTTTCGCGGCGCCGATTGTGGTTGCCCGGGTGGTGCTCAGCCGACGGTGGGCGCACACCGATGCGATCCCGGGCCGATGGGCCAACCTGCGCAGGGCCGCTCGACGCGACTGGCGGTTCGTCGCCTCACAGGTGGGCGGCTTTGCCAACTCCTCGATCGAGCTGTGGCTGGCCGCGATCTTGTTGTCGCCCTTCGCCACCTCCATGTTCGGCGCAGGACAGCGGCTGGCGCACCTGCTGCTGATCCCACAGACCTCCTTGGCGGTGGTGTTCTCGCCCACCGTCGCCCGGATGAGCGTCGATGACGACCGGCTTCCGCTGCAGACCCTGCTGCGCACCGGCTCGACGCTGACCACCAGCGCCGCCGTCCTGCTGTGGCTGCCGATGATGGTGGCACCCTCGCTGCTGCTGGTGTTGGTTTTCGGAGTCGACTTCTCGGCCGCGGCAGCGGTGCTGATGCTGCTGGCCTCCGGCTACCTGCTCAACGTAGCCACGGGTCTGGCCGCGGTCACGCTGTCGATGTCCCACCACGAAGGGCAGGTCGCGATCGTGCACTGGCTCGCGCTCGGCCTGCGCGTGGTGCTCGGGGTGACGGGAGCCCTGCTCTGGGGCCTCCTGGGACTGGCGATCTCCTCGATGACGGTGACGATCGCGACCTCCGCGATGATGTGGCTGCAGGCTCGCCGCCGCGTCGGCGTGAGCACCCATCCGACGCTGCGACCCCGGGTGCGGCTGCTCAGCCAGGCCCGCGGATGAGCGGTTCAGGCCGCGACGGCGCGAGCAAGGCGCCGCGAGCTCTCCAACATCAGCATCCGGATCTGCCATTTCACCGCGCGCAACCTGATCGGCAGAAGCCACTTCGGGTCGCCCTTCTCGCCGAGCTGACGCAGACGCACCCATCGACCCGCCAGCACCTCAATCAGCTTCAGCTCGAACATGGCTGGGTACGTCGACGTGCCGTAGTAGCTCCTCAGGAACTGACGCTCGAGTCGACGACGTAGCCAGCTGACCGGCGGAGCGACCAACCCAGGTGCGAAGCGGATGCCGCCCGATATCAGTGCCACGAAGCGAGCGACGTCCCCTTCTGGCGGGCCGACCTT
>Ga0136617_10001632_pt1 | contig 19894 bp, 21 predicted proteins | sample AntDrymUQ3222106_2_FD_129672 | JGI IMG/M metagenome (GOLD analysis project Ga0136617, IMG submission 129672) | Polar desert sand microbial communities from Dry Valleys, Antarctica - metaG UQ322 (21.06) | ecosystem: Environmental > Terrestrial > Soil > Desert | place: Antarctica: Dry Valley... | reverse complement strand
GGTGCGGGCGCCGATGCCGGGTTACCGCCGTCGGGCTGGTCGGTGACGCTGGTCGATCCGCACGCCACAAGCGTCAGCCACGACACAGTGGCGACGGCGGCCAGCGACCCCCGGCGGACGGATGTTCCGGACCGATTGACTGTCATGATTCCTCCTCGAATCGAGCGGCACGCGGGAATCGTCCCATGAAGTGCCTCCTTCGAAATGTATGATGCTGAAGTCAGGTAGACCGCGCCGAGCGTGGCTGAGAAAAACACCCGAAAGATTCTCAAAGTTCTTGGTCCACATAGTCAGACCACCGACCTGACCAGGTATTCTAACGACAGGATTACGGTTCGAAGCCAAATCAACAACGACTCGTTCAAGCCTGGGTCCGCACACCAGGTGAATCGTAATTCTGTGAATGATTAGAAAGTCGGATGACAGCTAAAATACAATGTGAATCAACTAGCATGCATTCGCCATCACTTTCGAATCTGCTTACAAGATCATGATAGGCCATCAGGTGGTGGTCGTGCCAAGGTTGACGCACGACGAGCCAGCTTGGTCGTGTGCTCCGTGGTCGTGATCATGGTGCGGTGCGTCGCCGTCAGCTGACCGCGCCGCGGAGCAGCTGCCTGCTGGGGGTCGAGCGGTTGCGGGTTGGCGAACGCCGGGACCCGCCCCGCACGGCTGCTGGAGATCGCGTTCCGGCCCCGGGTGCGTGAGCTGCTCGCCCAACGTCTCCCCCACCGGACCGGTATCGGCGGCGAAATCCTCGATTGCCGCTCGGCTCACGTCCGAGGACTCGGCCGGTGACCGCTCAGGGTGCCGTTGGCGAGCCGCTCCGCGCCGAGCGGACGGTCAGTCGGCCCAGTACACCGGCCGCTAATGCCGTGGCGATGGCGCCTACACCGTAGAAGTAGCCGAGCTGCTCGAGAACTGTGGCCAGCGGCGCCCCCACCGGCGCCCCGATCGGAGTCGCCGGTCCAGGAACGTCCCAGAGCTGGCTGACCGACGGTCCGACCACGAGCCAGCTGCCGCCGGCAAGCGCGACACCGGCTCCCGCGGCGGTCAGGACCCGATGCCGACTCAGGCCGAGAACGAGGCCTCCGATCAGCACAGCAAGGGCTGGGAGGAAGTTCAAGTAGAGTCGGTTGAGGTCCAGTGCCCATGGCCGCGAGCCGTACGCGAAGCCGGCGTAGGGTCCGAGCACCGGCACCAGAAGCCCCCAGATTCCGATGAGCGTCAGTAGGGCCGCGCTGATGATTCCACCGTTGCGTCGGCGCGGTCGCGTCGAGTTCGACTTGCCCGCCCCGCCAGGCTCCGGGGCGACTTCCGCTCGTACCGGAACGTCCCCTGTGCGGCTCGGTGTCACCGAAAAGCGCTCCTGGGAGCCCGCGGTCCGGCTCGCCACCGTCGCTTTCGAGCCGGCGGTGACCGGCGGGCTCGACGCGGGAGTTGTAGGTCCGGTAGGCCGACCATCTTTCTTCTTGAACACGGCAAGCCCCTGTTCTGTGATAGTGCTCGCTGACTATCCGGAATCGGCGTCTCCCAATCACCCAGTGTTTCGACAAGGTGTCCTGGCCCGTTCACGTGGTTTTCCGCCATCCTGGCCGCGGTGGGGCCAGCCATGATGATCGGTTTCGCTCCACCGTGGCTGCTTGAGTCGGCACAGCAGCCGCTCTCCAGCCGGTTACCGTGGGGCCATGAGTTCTGATCGGGGCATCCCGTCAACGACACCGACCACGCCGGGTTCCCTCGAGGTCCTCGAGGAGGGTGTCTCCCTGCACTACACCTACACCGACCTCATGCGCTACCACGGACCGGCGTTCCCCGGTGGTGTCGCGCACGCCTTCAAGGTGCTGGAGCGGGCACTGCCGCTGCTCGAGCCGGCCGGGCCCGCCGAGCGACGCGAGATCACCATCACCACCGCGTTCCGCGGCCCCGGCGCCCGGGACGCGTTCGAGATGGTGACCAGGGCCGTCACCGACGGGGACCGCTACGTTCTCGACTCAGGCCTCGAGCAACCCGAACGAGGGCGCACCCTGGAACGGTACGTGTTCCGCCTCGACTACCGCGGCCGCACCGTCACGCTGCGGATCCGGGATGGCTTCGTCGTCGACGAGTTCATCGAACTGGCCCGCGCCCCGCACCGGACCGAGGCCCAGGAGCGGCGCCTGACGGTGCTCAAGCAGGAGATGGCCGACCGGCTGCTGGCCGGCCCGGCGACCGAGGTCTACGACGTCTACGACGCTGACGACATGCCGGCCCGGTAGCGCCCGGCCGATCGCGGCGGTCCACCGGGTCACCCGGCGCGGGTGGTGCGTCCGGCGACCGCCACCCCGCAACCACCGAGGGCGGCGAGCACCACCAACAGCAGCGACAGCGCCATCGCGGGCGAGCCCAGCTGGGACAGCAGCGCCCCGCCGACCCCGATCATGGTGGCGGTGCTCAGCTGGTCGGACATCTGCGCCGCCGAGGTGTTGAACCCGACCCGGGCGGAATCCGAGTGGGCCAGCAGCAGATAGGACACCGACGAGTATCCCAGCCCCATCCCGGCCCCGGCCACCGCCCACGCCGGCACCGCCAGCCACCCCGGCGCCCAGCCGGGCGCCACCGCGAGCAGCCCCAGCACCCCGGTCCCGAGCAACCCGAAGCCGATCCGCAGCAGCCGGGGACGAGCCAGGTCGGGGTGGCGGCCCTGCCACGCCGCCGCCGCCGACCAGCCCAGCGACCCGACCACCAGCGGGATCCCGGCCGCGGTGAGCGACCAGCGGTGGGTGCTGGTCAGCATCAGTGGCAGGAAGGAGTTCGCGGTGAAGAACACCCCGGCGAGCAGGCCCCGGCAGGCCACCACCGCCGGCACCCCGCGCGCGACGCGGAACACCCCGGCGGGCAGCAGCCGCCGCATCGAGGGCACCAGCGCCGCCGCCACGGCCACCACCGCGACCGCCATCCAGCCGTGGTGCTGTCGACCCGCTCGAAGCACTCCTGCAGCCGGGTCGCTGGAAACGCCGCTAGCGAAGCAGGACTCAACCGGAACACCCCGATCGTGGTCGGGTCGATCATCCGCGAGCCGTGCGAGGCGCCGGTCTCGTCCTGCGCCCGACGGTGTGTAGGCTGAGGAACCTACGCGCTCTGAGGTTGAGAGGGGCTCGTGCAATGGCCAAGCAGTCCCCAGCCGAGCCGCAGCAGGACCCGGATCCTTCCGACTCAACGCCTCCAACCGTCGGCAGGGCAGTGGAGCCGACCACAGCTTCGGGGCAACCTCCGGCCAGGAAACTACCGCCGGGGACGCGCATCGGGGCGATCTGGGTAGGAATCATCTCGTTCTGCCTAGTGCTCTTGCTCCTGATCGTCTTCATCCTGCAGAACCGGCAGTCGGTGCAGGTCTCCTACTTCACTCTGCGTGGTCACCTGCCTTTGGCTGTGGCCATGCTGTTGTCCGCGATAGGCGCTGTGTTGCTGGCGGCCATCGCCGGGTCGCTGAGAATCTGGCAGCTGCGCCGGAACATCCGCGGTAACGCCCCAGGAAGCGGTGGTTCAGTCCGGCGTCGAGCTCGGCGATCGTAGTCCCAGCGTCTCCAGCTCTAGCGCGGCTAGCCGGTCGAGCGCGGCCCGCTCGTGGCGCCGCCAGGCGGTGGCCGGGTCCGGGCAGACGCTGAGCAGCCGCTGTAGCGGTTGCCGGGTGAGTGCCCTGAACGCGAGCAGGTCGGTGTCGACGGCGCGGACGGCCAGCGCCGAGCGGGCGGCGAGTACCCAGCGCACCCGAAGGGTCAGCCACACCAGCACGACGGGCGCCGCCCCGATCAGCACGATCGCCGCCGCAGTGCCGAAACCTAGGGTGGCGACGGTGTTGGAAAGTTCCCGTCCCGACGACGCCAGGGAGTCCCCGGCGCGCGCGCCGGGGCCGAGCGCGCCAGCGAGACCATCGCCGACGACCGGCACCTTGGCCGCGCTTCGGGCCGCGTCCATGAACGTGCCCCGGATCGCCTCACCGGCGCTGGTGAGCCGCTGCGCTGAACCTTCCAACTGAGTCACCAGCACCCACGCTGCCCTGGCAATCCCGATGACCAGCACAATCCAGACAATCACCAGCACGTCGGCCAGTGCCTGCCGCGCCGCCCGGCCCCGCAGTTCCGCGTAGATGCGCATCCCCACAGTGTGCTAGCCGCGCCGACGACGCAATGGGTGCGTCGGAACACCGGGCCTCACAGAGGAAGGTGCCGAGCTCGCTGGAGCTCGTCAGCCCCTGCTGATTCTCGTGCTTGCTGTGGTGATCCGGCGGGATGCCAGCTACTCAACTACGTTCAGCCCCGCGGGCGTTGCGCGGTACTCGGCCCAGTACCGATTCCGTGTCAGCTCCGCGTGCTTGGCCGGGGCGGACGGACGAAGAGCGCGCCGACCAAGCTGCTGAGGGCGATTACTCCCGTCACGGCAGCGATCCCCCCGTAGGCGGCGGCCTTGCCCTCCAGGACCGCGCGATTGATCGTCGGGCGGGGATCGGGGATGCTGACGCCGAACCCCTGGGCGATCGACTTGTCCTTGATCGCCTGCCCCTGCGCGTTGACGTCGAGATAGCGCAGCCCTGACCATCCCGCGACCAACCCGAACAGCAAGGCGACGACCGCCAGTGCCGCAGCCGCCCGCCTCAGCCAGGACGCGACAAGACGGTAGAGCAAGTACGCACCGTCGGGGGCGGCAGCACCACCGCGGCCCACCGCGCCCCCCGACGCCGAGAGCACTTGCCGTTTGGCCTCGTCGTACTCGTCGGGGGAGACGTCTCCTTGGTCGCGCAGCTTGGCCAGCCCAGCCAGCTCGCCAACCACGCTCAGGTCCTGATTTACCGCTTTGACGCCGCTCATATCTGCGACGTTTCCCTCAAACGACGCTCCTCAAACCGCGGATGACCTACATACTACGGCGCGGCATCCGGCGACGGCTCGCAGCGGGCCGAAACTGTCTTGCCCAGGGACGTGCCGCGATGATCTCGCCAGTGAAGTGTATCATTTTTGATTTTACACTTGCTGGAGCGCAACTCGTCTGCGGGCGACCCTGGCGAGGATTTGCTCGGCGGTGGCGTTCCAGACGAATGGTTTCGGGTTGTCGTTGTTAGCTTTCAGGTAGTCCTCGATGGCGGTGATGAGGTCGTTCACGCTGTGGAACACGCCCCGGCGGATGGCTTGTCGGTGAGATCCCGGAACCACCGTTCGACCATATTAAGGTCTTCCTCGACGAGCTGCCGCGCAACCCGAGCGGCAAGGTGCTGGCCCGCGAGCTGCCGCCGGCTGGTGAGTCGCCGGCCTCGTGAGCGGCCGATCGTGCCGGTGCGGCTCGGCTCGGCGCTGCGCTAGCAGCTAGCCCCGCATTTCGCACATGAGGGAAGGTGGGGTTCTCGGCGTGTCGGCTTGATCATGTTACCGGATGGGTGTCGTATCCGGGCGCATGCGTGGGCAGTGTGTCGAGTACGGGCCGTCGAGTGTGGACAAGGCCTTGGGGTCGTTGCCGGTGGTGGCGGGGTTCTGCCGCCGGCTTGATCTGGTGGGGATCATCGATCGGGCGTGTCCGGTTCGGGAGCTGGCGATCCTGACCCATGGGCAGGTGATCGAGGCGTTGGTCGCGAACCGGTTGACCTCGCCGACTCCGATGTGGCGGGTGGAGGACTGGGCGCGGGAGTGGGCGGTGGAGCAGGCGTTGGGGGTGGAGGCGGACGCGCTCAACGATGATCGGATCGGTCGGGCGTTGGACGCGGTCGCCCCGGAGCTGGATCGGATCGTGGGCTCGGTGGGGGCGCGGGCGATCTCGATGTTCGGGGTGGACGTGTCGGAGCTGCATTGGGACATGACCTCGATCTCGTTGTTCGGGGCCTACGAGCAGACCGATCCGGATCATCCGGCGCCGAGGTTCGGGCATCCCAAGGACCGCCGCCCGGATCTCAAGCAGATCCAGGCCGGGTTGATGGTGACCGGGGATGGGGCGGTGGCGGTGTTCCACCGCGCCTACCCCGGTGGCGCCGGTGAGGTCAGCCAGGTCACCGCGGCGATGCGGGCGTGTCAGGAGCTGGCCGGTCCGAGACGGTTCCTGCTGGTGGGGGACTCGAAACTGGTGTCCTACGCCAACCTGCGCGCCATGATCGACGCCGAGGTGGAGTTCATCGCCCCGGCGTCGAAGACCTACGTGCGCGCCGTCGAGCTGGCCGCGCTGGACCGGGCGGGGGCCACCGAGGTCGACTACGTGGCCCAGCGCGACGCCGCCGTGCTGGCCGCGGACCGGGGCACCTGGGCGGTCTGTGAGGACACCATGGCGATCACCGGGAAACGCAAGCGTGACCCGGTGCTGGTGTTGCGGCGGGTGTTCGTGCACTCCAGCGCGCGGGCCCACGCCGCAGCCACCGCGCGCACCAAGAAGCTCGACCGGGCCCGCGACGACCTGGACCGGCTGACCCGGGGTTTGGGGTCACGGCACTACCCCGACGAGAAGGCCGTGACCGCCCGGGTCGCGGTCATCACCCGCGACCGCCGGGTCGGCGCCTACCTGCGCACCACCCCCGGCACCGACCCGGCCACCGGGAAACCCACCCTGGTCTGGTCGTTCGACCAGACCGCACTCGACGCCGAGGCCGCCACCGACGGCTGGTACGCCCTGCTGACCAACCTGCCCCCCGACATCGACGCGGCCGAGGTGCTGCGCCGCTACACGGGCCAGGAAGCCGTCGAACGCCGCTACGGCGCGTTCAAGGGCCCCCTGGCCGTGGCGCCGATGTTCCTGCACAACAACCGGCGGATCGCCGCGCTGATCACCGTGATCTGCCTGGCCCTGCTCATCTTCTGCCTGGTCGAACGACAGGTCCGCCACGCCATCGCCCCCGCCACCACCATCGACGGACTCAGCCCCGGCCGACCCACCAAACCCACCGGCAGGCTGATCTTCACAGCCCTGGCCCGACTACGCCTGATCCCCGCCAACAACGGCCAACCCGCGACCATCCCCCGCCCAGGACCCCTCCAAGCCCGCCTCCTGGACCTGCTTGACATCGACCCCACCCAACCACCATGATCAACACACCGCGGGCCTCTCCACCCACCTTCCCTCATGTGCGAAATGCGGGGCTAGCGTCGCGACCCGTGCCGGTCGAGGAGTTGTTCGCCGCCCCATCCGAGGTCGCCGGGCACCCGGCGGTGCGGGCCGCAACCCGGCTCGGCGCCCAACTGCTGGCACCGCACGCGCCGGCGGCCGACGATCCCCGGGTCGGGGTCGACCCGGCCCACCTGGCGCGGCTGGCCGAGGCCGGGCTGATGTCGGTCACGGTGCCGGTCGAGCTCGGTCGACTCGGTGCCAGCGACCGGGTGGATGCCGAGGTGGTCGAGCTGGTGTCGGCGAGCTGCGCGGCCACCTGGTTCGTGATGACCCAGCACCGGTTGCCGGCGAGCCTGATGCACGTCCCGCTCGCGGACCGGCCCGCCGATGGCGCCGAGGTCGGTCCGGGCGCTGCAGCGGTACCGGGATGTGGTGTGCCGCGCCGAGTGCCGCGCCGGCATTGCGATCGCGCACCTCCGCCGCCCCGGCTTACCGGCGATCCGCGCCGAGCCGACCGGGGCGGGTGGGCACCGGCTGATCGGCCGGACGGACTGGTGCACCGGCTGGGGCCTGATCGACGTCGTGCTGATCGCCGGGTGCACCCCCGACGACCGGTTCGTGTTTGCGCTGCTGCCGGCCGTGGAGCAGCCGGGTCTGCGCGCCGGCCCGCCGCTGCCGTTGGCCGTGATGGGCGGCACCCGGACCGTCGCCCTGGAGCTGGACGGGCTCATGGTGGCCGCCGAGGAGGTGCTGCTCACCGTGCCCGCACCGAGCTGGCGCGAGCACGACCTACGCCACACCGCGAACCCCACCTCGGCCACCCTCGGACTGCTGCGCGGCGCGCTGCTCGAGCTGGAGCGGCTCGGCGTGCGGCAGGACCGCCCGGACGCCGGTGCGCTGGCCGAGCCGGCGGCCCCGCTGCGCGCACGGGCATACCACCTGCTCACCCAGGTTCCGGCTGCGGAGCGGTTGGCCGAACGCCTCGCACTGCGCGGCGAGCTGACCGAGCTGTCGGTGCGCGCCACGCACGCCCTGATCAGCGCGCGTTCGGGGAGCGCGCTGCTGCTGTCCAGTCGCGAGCAGCGATGGGCCCGGGCGGCGGCGTTCCACCTGGTGCAGGCGCAGACGGGCTGGCTGGCCTGTGCCCAGCGATGTCGTCTCCCGGCGTTCGTCAAGCTCGCCAAGACGATCAAAAAGTTCCAGCGGCTGATCCTCAACGCCGTCGAGCACGGCCTGTCCAACGCGTGTCCTTCACACTGCACCTCCTGGCGAGGTTTCGATGGTGGGGCTGGTGATGGCCTCAGCGTGGCAGGCGGGTCTGACATTTTCCGGGCTGCCGCCGCGCCGGGTGGGCGCTTTCTGGTCGGGGTGGTAGAGGCACGCGCCTCGGCCGTCGACGCGGCGCCCGGTGATCAGGCCCCGGCGGCGCCAGTCGCCAATCACTTGCGGGGTAACGCCGAACCGCTCGGCGATCTCGTGCACGGTGAGCATGCCGCCCGCGCGCAGCCTCTGCTGCAGGGTCGGGATGTTGTGGTTGCAGCATAGTGCCCTCAGGGAGGGCGTGCTGAACGGTTTGCCCCAGCCGCCGGTCAGCCCGCGCCCGTTGAGGATGGTCACGGCTTCGTCGAGGGGGTGCTCGGCGAGCAGTTCGTCGATCACGGCCAGGGTGCTGGCGGGGGTGCTGTGCTGTTCCCACGCCGTGCGCGGCCGGGGCACGGTCAGCTGGTGCTGCTGACCACCAGGCAGGCGGATGTCGGCACGGATGTGTTGGCCGGTTTTGAGCAGTGTGACGTCGGTGACGAGCAGCCGGATCAGCCGTTTGCGTTCCCGCATCGGCGTGGTCGGGTCGTTCCAGAGCGCGGGCAGGTCGCTGGCCAGGGCGCGGATGCGGTCGATCTGGCCGGGAGTGAGGGTGGCGTTGCCGCTGGCGCGGGCCCGGTCGTAGTCGTCTTGGGCGTCGGCGAGTTCGCGGAGTCGGTGGTTCCAGTCAGCTTCCAGGGCGTCGGCGACGAGCCGGTTGGCGGGGTCGGCGGCCAGGTAGCGGCGCCGCGCGGCGTCGGCGGCCTGCTGAGCGCGTTCCACGTGGGAGGCACGGAGCCGGTCGGCGTCGGCGGCCTGTTCGGCCAGTTCGGCGCTGACGGTCAACGCGGCCTGCAGGGCCATCGGGGTGACGGCGGCGAGCACGAATTCGGCCACGGCGGCGTCGATGCCTGAGCCGCACATGCTCTGGCAGGGCGGCGTGCCGGTGGCGATGCCTTCGCGTTGGCAGGTGTAGTCCGGGACGAGGCTGCCGTCGGCGCGGGTGTGGTAGCCGACGGTCATCCGGGAGCCGCACTTGCCGCACATGAGCAGGCCTTGCAGCAGGGCGGGGCCTTCGCGGGGCGGGCCGGCGCGGCGGTCTTGCCCGCGGGCCGGAGCGTTGGCGGCCAGTCGGGCCTGGTTGGCTTGGAACTGCTCCCAGCTGATGAAGCCGGGGTGCGCGCCGGGGATCAGGGTGGTCCATTCGGCGGCCGGTTTGACGAAGGTGCGTTGGTGGCCGTCGGCGTCGCTGACGTGTCGGCGCCGCCCGTAGCAGAACGCGCCAGCATAGCGCGGGTTGTGCAGCACGAACAGCACGTGGTCGTGCCGCAGCGGTTTCCAGTACAGCTCGCCGGCCCGCGCGCCGGTGAGGTGCCGGCCGGGGAAGGTGAGGCCGTCGCGGGCGAAGGCCTTGACCACCGCGGACTCTGCCCACCACTCCCAGACCGCACAGCCGCATGATCACGACCCACAGAAACGTCAGGAGAGCCATTCTTCCCCCCGCCGTGGGGAGGCCGGGAGGTGAAAAGTCCGCATCAGTCGCCGCTTTTCCGCGGTGAGAATGTTGTCAATCAGCTGCTTACGCTCCTCTGCCTGGCGGTGTCCGACGGCGAAGGGGCGTCGAAGGTGACCGTGACATGGGTGAAGCCAAGTGAGCGGGCCAGCGTGGTGAGCATCTGGCGGGTGTTCTCCTCCCCACGTCGGGACAGCTCGCTCGCCTTGGCGGCCTCGTTGAGCTTAATGCGCGCAAGCTCGTAGAGCTCCTGCTCGCTGGTTGGGTTGTTCTTGAATGCGGAGGCAATCCGATTGAGGAGGCCACGCTCGTGGGCGACCACGCGGCTCGCGGCCGGGTCGACGACGGCAGGCGCAAGCCGGGGGGCCGGGAGGGAGATGCTGACCGACCGGCGGTCTGGGGACACCGCCACGCTGTCCGCGCCGATGCCTGCGAAGTCGACCGTCGTGTCAACTGAACCACGGCCGAGGAAGGTCAAGCGCTCGCCGCTGATCAACGGCGAAGACATGGGCAGTATCGTGCTCGACATCTACCACCACCTGAAAAGTGCCGGTGGCGGCGTGGTGCTCTGGCAAGTTCCGCAGCGCCAGCAGCAGCGGCGCCGGACTGTGATCCACAACCTGCTGCGAGAACGGGTTGCCCCAGTGCGGAAAGAAGTCCCCGAGCTGCGTACCAACCGGCACCAGAACCGCGAGGCCGACGACGGCGGCGATCAGCTTCCGACGGGTCCGCTGGCGGTTGTCCGGCCGGCCCGAGAGCTCAACCGTGTCACGCTCGAGCAGCTCGGGCATCCGAATCTCCAAGGTGAGGTTTGGGCGACCAGCCAGGATGCCTCCCTGCCGACCACATCAGCGTCTACCGTCGGGTGTTGCTCCTTTCCCCCGGATCGTTAAGTCAACCCTTGCCGCAGGACCGAGCTGCGGGGGGGGCAGCCATGCAGCACCATGGCCAGGGCGGACCCAGCGCCACCGTCACGATGAGTCGAAGGCATTGAGTGCGCGAAGGGCGTTGTGCCGCTGACCCGCGGCACCAGGATGAGCCACAGGTAGCCGATCGTCCCCGCGATCAGGACCCGGAGCAGACGCTGACGTCGCCGAAGAACATCGCCGCAGGCTACCCAAAACCGTGCCCCTCGAACCTGAGCCGAAGGTACGCGTCCGCCGATTGGCAGATCGTGCTGCGGTGTGGTGCGGTGAAGATCGAGCACACCGGGGCGCAGGGATGGAGCACCGCGATGGGGGTCCACGGCTTCGGTAACGAGACGAGCGCGCGGCGCGACGCACTGCGGACGCAGCTCTGGCCGTTGCCGACGTTCGCGGTGGTGCTGGCTGTCGCGATGGGAGTGGGGTTACCCCGCTTGGATATCCTGATCGCCGACGCGTTGCCCTCGACGCTGACGGGCTACCTGTTCGGGGGCGGTGCCGGCGCGGCGCGCACGGTGCTCAGCGCGATCGCCAGCTCACTGATCACTGTCACGTCGTTGACCTTCTCGCTGACCGTGGTGACGCTGCAGCTGGCCAGCGGCCAGTTCTCACCCAGGCTGCTGCGCACCTTCAGCCGGGACCGGGTGGTCCACGTCACCCTGGCTCTGTTCCTCGCGACATTCACCTACGCCCTGACCGTGCTGCGCACCGTGTGCACCTCTAACAATGACCAAGCGCAGTTCGTCCCTCAGGTAGCGGTGACCGTGGCGTTCGCCCTGGCGCTGGCCAGCGTGCTCGGTCTGGTGCTGTTCCTGGCCCACCTGGCCCGGGAGATCCGGGTCGAGACGATGCTGCGCAACGTTCACGAAGAGGCCAGTGAGACCCTCCAGCGGGTCCTGCCCGAGCGTGACTCGACGGCCGCGAGTGATACCGCGCTGCCGGTGCCGCCCGGAAATGCCGTGCCCCTGCTGGCCGGCTCGTCAGGTTTCTTGACCAGAGTCGACGAGCAGGCACTGCTGGCGGCGGCCGTCGACGCCGACGCTGTCGTGGTCCTCGATCGTGTCCCCGGTAGCTCGCTGATCGCCGGCACGCCAGTCGGAGCCGGCTGGCCACGCGGTGCGGGCTCGTTCGACTCCGACACCCGGTCCCGGCTCGGCGAGCGGGTGGCGAAGGCGGTCTGCACGGACTTCGAGCGCACTGCGACCCGGGATGTCGGCTACGGATTGCGGCAGCTCACCGACGTGGCCATCAAGGCACTGTCACCTGGGATCAACGATCCGACGACCGCCGTCCACGCGCTGAGCCACTCCTCGGCGCTGCTGTGCGAGCTGGCCGGCCGTGACCTCGGACCGAGGCTGCTGCGCGACGAGCAGGGCGAGCACCGGGTCGTGCTGCGCAGCCCGAGCTTCACCGAGCTGCTCGAGCTGGCGGTGACCCAGCCCCGCCGCTACGGGGCCGGGGACCCCCTCGTCCTGGCTCGGCTGTCATCGCTGCTGCGTGAGCTCGCCTGGTGCGTGGAGCTGCCGGATCAGCGTAGGGAGGTCGCCGACCAGCTCGTTCAGCTGCGCGACACCATCGCCGAGCAGGACTTCGACGCCAGGGAGCAGGCCCAGCTCGCCGGGCTCGCTGAACAGGTCCAGCACGCTCTGGACGGGCACTGGACCCCCGACGCCGGGAGGACCTCGTGAATCTGCAACTGGTCGAGGCCCTGCAATCCGCGACCCCCCTGGGAGCGGTGCAGATCTTCGGGGTCACCCTCGTCGGGGTGAACGCCACAACGGGTTTGAAGCTGCTGTTCACCCTCGCACTGGTGCTGGTGGTCCTGGCGCTGCGGCGGTTGGTGCTCGCGTTGACCCGGTGGGTGCTCGGTGGTGCGGCGGGCGATCCCCGGCGGTTCTGGGCGCGGCAGGGCGTGCAGGTCGTCACGACCGTCGTGCTGCTGCTCGGTACGGTCTCGATCTGGGTGACTCCGGGGACCAACCTCACCACCGGTCTGGGGCTGGTCAGCGCCGGGCTGGCGTTCGCCCTGCAGCAGGTCATCCTCGCGCTCGCCGGCTACTTCGTGATCCTGCGCGGGGACACCTTCGGTATCGGCGACCGGATCACGCTGGGCGGGGTCCGCGGCGACGTCATCCGTCTCGGGTTCATCAAGACCACGATCATGGAGATGGGGCAGCCGCCCTCGGTGAGCAGCGCAGACCCCGCAGTGTGGGTCAACTCCCGCCAGTACACCGGCCGCCTCGTCACCGTTACCAACGGCGTGATCTTCAAAGAGCCGGTGTACAATTACACTCGCGAATTTCCCTACATCTGGGAGGAGATCGTCGTGCCGGTGACCTATGACGCCGACCGGATCCGCGCCGAGCAGATCCTGCTGTCGGCGGCCCGCACGCACGCGGTGGTCGACGACCCAGCCGCCGATCAGGCCCTGGCCACCATGCGGTCCCGCTATGCCATGGCCGACGCGTCCCTCAACCCCGCTGTCTACTGGCGGATCACCGATAACTGGCTCGAGCTGTCGCTGCGCTTCCTCGCGCCCTGCCGTGGGGTCCGCGAGGTGAGAGACCGCATCAGCCGCGACGTCCTCGGCCAGCTGGACGCCGTCGGCGTCGGCATCGCTTCCGCGACCTACGACATCGTCGGCCTCCCCACTGTCCAGCTGACCACCCCGCCATCCGGCTAGCAACGGGGCCAGCGAGTCCGGCCTGGTGGTTGTCATCCTTCTGAAGGATTCGGTCCGGGGTCATAACGACGAAACGTTGACATAATTCCATTTTGAGTGAAACGTGACCATTGGATGAGTCCGGGGATCACAGCCGCTGAGACAACGGGTGGGACACGGTTGGGCCGATCGAGGACGCAGCCACGGCGAGATCCGGGACTCGCAGCGGCCGGTCGGGAAAGGTCAGCGATGCAGATTCGATCCGGATATTACGTCTGCTCTGCGGTGCTGCTGCTCGCCGGGCTGGTCGGCTGCGGCGGCAAGGCGAACGAGCCGGTCACCAAGGTCTCCGATCTTGTGGCCCTATGCAGCGGTCCCCATTCCACCACTGCGGCACCTTACGCCGGAGCACCCCCGCATCCGATCCTCATCGTCAGGCCATTCGGGGCGATCGGGGACATGATGGAGAACCCGAGATTGGCCGGGCTCGGGCCAGCCTGGAATCCTCAGCACCCGGCAGCCGTCCAACTGGTGGCGTGCACCGAGAGTGACGGTGGCGGCGCGGACACGGGTCTCTTGTGCTCGTACCCCTCCGGGCGGTCGGCGTCGCTGCGGTCAGCGGACTACACCATTGCGGTTTACGAGGCGCGCACCGGCACCAAGCTCGACCAAGCCCGCATCCAGGCTCGCGACACCTGTCCCTTGTCTGCATCGGTCTACCGGCAGGACCCCTTAGTGTATGCGACGCCATCACTTCGGCAGTACCTCGACGTACTCGGACCCTTCGTGAACCGGAGATAGCCGGGGTTTCTGAAGATGGTGGACGAGCGGGCGCGGCCAACCTCGCGAGGCCTTCACCCGGGTGGTGCTCGGCGATGACCCCAACGATCCGGTCGGCGACCCACAACACCGCCCCCGACATGCCCTCCCACGGCGAGTGGCCATCCCCGCGCCCAGCGGGCGCGGCGGGTACCACCACCTCCAGCGTGCCCTTACGGAAGTTCGACAGCACCGGCGTCGACCCGACGACGTGGGCCGCCTCCCGAAACCGGCTCTTACCGTCCCCCTCGATCGGCACCGTGCCATCGGCGTTACGCACCTTCCACCGCGGGAACCCCACCGCCTGCACATCCGCCACCGCGGCCCGGTCCCCCAACCGCCCAAACATCGCCGAGGTCACCGGATCCGCGCCGATCTCAACTGGTCGCGGCCCGATGGTCACCATCGCAAGATCGCAGCCCTGGTCGGTCCACCACGACAGCGCCACAGCACTCCACCGACCCGGCAGGCCCGGCTCAAAACTCACCCGGACCATCGTCGCGTCCACCACCACATGCGCGGCGGTCAACACGACCCCGCCAGCGACCAGGTAGCCCGACCCACGGCGGCGGCCCCCAGAATGGGTCACGCTCAGCTGCGCCACCCGAGCACGGGTGGGCCCACCGCCCTCTCCCGCGAGACCGCCAGCAGGCACCTGGAGGACCTCAGTCCTCGTCGTCGCGTTCGCCAGAGTCCTCATCACCAGAGATCAACGGCTGGCGGCCAGGCTGGCTAGCGACCCGGGGATCCAGCTTCAGCTTGATCTTCTGCGTGGAGCTGGAGCCGACCTTCCCGTCCGCACCCGCCTCCACCACCCAGAACCGCACCTTGGCCCCGGCCTTGGCTTCTTTATCAACCGCAACGGTCAGTTCCAGCTCCACCGGCCCTAGCTCGAACCGCAAATCCGCGTCCTCACCGACCTGCATCGCAATGGTCAACTCCGCCCGCAGCTGACCAACCAGCTCCGCAAGCTCCACCGCCATCGACCGCTCCCTCCCACGCCCCCAGACCCGGACCCGGGGCCCCGGACACGGATCCTGACAGCTAAATCCAACGACCACCACCAACACGCCAGCTGGTGTGTAACGGTTGACGATCCTCAGGCGGTCGCCACTACGCCGGTTCGCTGATGGGAGCGCTACTCCGATGGGGGCAGCCCGGCGACGTACGCATCGATGCACATCTGAAGCACGGCAAGCGACAGTGGTGTTACATCATCGAGGTCAACGTCCCCGAACTCCTCAAACGAGCCGATGTCCTTTTCAATGCTCGTCCAGAAGCGCCTGATGGACTTCAAGATCGTCAGTGCGTCAGTAAGCAGCTCGACGTCAGGCTCAAAGTCCGGATCCACGACGTACTTGATGAGTTCGTGGCTGAGATCGTGGCGGTGGGCGTAGATGTCGTCCAGCCGGTCGGCCTGGGCCAGCGTGATGGCATCGCCCTCGACCAGCCACAGCAGTGACGCCCGAAACTTGTTCCTGGGTGGTGCCCTGACCAGAACGTTCTCGGCGTAGGCCCGCTCGTCGTAGACAACGCCCCCGTCCTCGATTCCCCGCCAGTAGAACTCACGCACCTCATCCAAGACTGCAGTCTTGATCAGTTCGTGAATCATCTGGTAGAGCCCAGCGAAGCCAAGCGTGGCCCGTATGCGCTCAGGCCGTAGCTTGGCCTCCAGCCGCTGTCGATAGGCCTCCGGATCCTGGTTCCCGATCTTCACCCGCCCAGTGTCCAGGATGGGGCTGAGTCGGATCACTCAGTCACTCCGACATGCGCACCAGGTCCGAGCAGCCCATCGTTAGCGCGCCCCAACGCGGCGTCGTCATCTCCACGGAGGTAAGCGGCTACGACTCCGCACGAGCTAAGGCGGCTACCACGCTCCAGGGCTCGTGCCGCGCGCGGAACCGCTATCGGACGCGTCCGGCACCCAAGCAGGGCGCGAGGGTGAGATGATCACCGCCGGATGGGTCATGCCTGCGGTTCATGCCCCCACAGCGGTAGGAGCTGCAGGGCGGCTCTGCGCCTTCGAGCTGACGGTCCGGGTTCTGGTCCACGGTGCTGACCCGGATGTAGCCGACCCGTTGGCCCCTCACGCCGCCTCCCTTGCCTAAAGTGTCAGGCTGACATCTTAGACCCTCACCAACAGGTGTCCGACAAACCCGTAGATGACCCTAGCCTGACATGCTTCGGCCCCAACGGCCTGACGTCCAGTTGGGGTACACCCCACACTGACGACAACCACCGGGCCCCGAGCGAGCCGAACCTACGTGGACGAACCCGGCGGGCCCTCGTACATCGAAGCCGCCGGCGGCGAGCTGGTGCTCGCCGCTCGGCTTCCCGGGCTGGGCGAGGTCGAGGTCGGGCCGGGGCTAGCCGGTGCTAGCCGAGGGCTAGGACAGGATCTCGACGTACCCGTCCGTCCCATGCACGCGAATCCGCTGCCCATCCCGGATCAGCCGGGTGGCATGCTCCACGCCCACGACGGCCGGTAAGCCGTACTCCCGTGCGATAACCGCGCCATGGGTCATGAGGCCCCCCACCTCCGTCACCAGGCCCGCGATCGTGACGAATAGGGGCGTCCAGCTGGGGTCGGTGTAGGCGGTGACGAGGATGTCGCCCGCTTCGAGGTTGGCCTGCGCCATATCCAGGATGACGCGGGCCCGTCCCTCGATGATCCCGGTAGAAACCGGTAGGCCGACCAGCGCGTCGGCCGCCATATCGTCGCGTCGGTACGCCCCGGCGATGACCTCGCCGTCCGACGTGAGCACCCGGGGCGGTGTGAGCGCTCGATACGACCTGAACGCTTGCCTGCGCTGGCGGATGAGCTGGTCATCCACGTGGTTCGTGCGCACGACGTCGTGGAGCTCCTGGAACGTGAGGTAGAAGATGGCTTCCTTCTCGCGGAGCACGTGCGCCTGCACGAGGCGCTCGGCCTCTTCGAGCAAGGCCTGCTTGTACACGAAGTAGCGGCTGACCATTCCGTACTTCGGATACTCCCGGTACCCGATGAAGGTCCGGACACGGTCGATCATCCGCTTGACCTCTTCGGCCTTCCGCTCACCGTCCGGCAAGGCCCGCAGGCGCTCCAGCAACTCCACTTCCTTTGTCCACGCCTCCTGCCGACCTTGCTCGAAGCGCCGCTCGCCGGCGCCCGGCTCGAAGTTCTTGATGTGGCCGAGGATCACGGGCACGAGCGTGGTGGGTCGCTCGCTCCAACGAGGCTTCGTGATGTCGATCTCGCCGACGCAGCGCATGCCGTACTTGTCGAGGTAGGCCCGGATGGCGTCTCGCGCTTCCTGCCCACCCGCGAGCTCGACCAGCTCGTCCAGGAAGCCGTCGTCCTCGACGTGCTGCAGGAAAGCCACCACCTCCGGATGCGGGCGAATCACGTCCGCGACGTCCAGGAGCGCCAGCCCCATCTCCGACGTGACGTTGTGGGGGACGGACTGGGTGAGCGTGTCGGCCGCGTTCTTCTCGCCCAGCCACGCCTGCAGCTGCTCGTTGAGCCACCACGTCGCCTCCATCGCCCCCATGAACACCTGATGGCTCCGCGGATCGAACAGGATCCGCTTCAGCTCCTGGATGTCCGCCAGGATGAAGTCGAGCAGCGCCGATCCGGACTTCGTCCGGATGTCGCGCTTCAAGGCGACGATGGAGGCCTGGGTGCGGGCGATCAGCTCGGTGACGATGGCCGGATCGGTCTCGATCGGGGCTGGTGCGCCGCCTGCTGGCGGCCCGCCGGGAGCCTCGTCCGGGATCGTCGGGATGAAGTCGCCGCGGTCGACGATGATCCTCAGCGCGTCCCCGGTCAGCGGTTCGGATTTCCCAAAGCCTTCCAGGAGGGCTCCCCGGCTCGCGGGCGAAGCCAGGTCCTGGATGACGTCGACGAACAGCCTCCCGCCGGCGTGGTACATCGGCCGGAAGGCCGTCAGCTGCCACACGGAGAGCCCCAGGGGCTTGATCGGGTCCGTCATCATCTGCTGATGACCGACGGAGACGAAGACGTGCTTCTCTTCGTCTCCGACCGACGGGATGGGGAACAGCGTGGTGATCGGCCGGCTCTGGACGATCTGGAAGCCGTCATCGACGAGGCACCATTCGATGTCCTGGGGGCGGCCGAAGTGCGCTTCGATCCGCCGACCCAGCTGCGCGAGCTGCAGGACCTGCGCGTCCGTCAGCGCGGGCTGGTCCTGCTGCGCCGGCTCGATCGGCTGCTCCTGGGTTCCGCCTCCCGGCAGGGCGTGGATGGCGCGCTGCTTGGTGCCGATCGCCTTGGTCACGATGTCGCCGTCGCGCACCTTGTAGACGTCGGCGTTCACCAGGCCGGAGACCAGCGCCTCGCCGAGGCCGAAGCTGGCCTCGACGGAGACGACCTTCCGGTTGGACGTGACGGGGTCGGCCGTGAAGGTGACGCCGGCCGCCTGCGGGAAGACCATCTGCTGCACGACCACGGCCATCTGCCCCATCCGGTGGTCGAAGCCGTTGCGCATGCGGTAGGTCACGGCCCGCTCGGTGAAGAGCGAGGCCCAGCACCGGCTGACGTGGTGCAGGATCGCCGCCGGCCCCACGATGTTCAGGGAGGTGTCCTGCTGACCGGCGAAGGAGGCGGTGGGCAAGTCCTCTGCCGTCGCGCTCGATCGGACGGCGTAGGCGTCCTGCTCGCCGAGCCGGGCGAGCGCGCGGGTGACCGCCGCCGCCAGATCGTCCGGGATGGCGATCCCTTCGAGGGTCCGGCGGATCTCCGCGCTGAGCGTGCGGATCGCCGCCCGGTCATCCGGCTTCAGACGCGACAGCCGATCGAGCCGTTCGTCGATCGACGGCGCTTCTGCCATGATCCGCCGGAAGGCGTCCGTCGTCACGCAGAAGCCAGCCGGCACGCTGATGCCTTCGATCCGCGAAAGCTCCCCCAGGTGCGCGCCCTTGCCGCCAACGGCCGCGACCTGCGTCTGGTCGATCTCCTGGAAACCCAACACGTAGTTCGTCGCGACACGCCGGTCGTCTTCAATCATTCGCTACTCCACATCCGCTGGTTCGGCATCGATGAATTGGCCGAGAGCGCCTGAACCGGCGCCCGGGCGGCGCTGAGGTCCAGCCGTCGGGTCATGGCCAGGCGGAACTCGCCGTAGGGGTTGATGTTCGACCAGAACAACGGCGACAGGCCCCGCCGGTCAGCGTCCCCGAGTCGGCCGGCCCACTCGGATTCTGCGAGCACCGCCTGTAGGAGCAGCGTGTTGACGTGCACCGCGGCGGACTGGAGCAGGTGTAGGGCGAGCATCGAGACCTCTTGGTGCTCGCGGTCGGCGCCGGTGAGTCCGGAATCCTTGCCGTAGAAGAAGAACCCGTTGGCGCTGTTCCAGTTCTCGACGACTTGAAGGCCTTCATGGATCTCGTGGCGCAGTGCCTCTTCGGCGAGGTACTCGGCCAGGAAAATCGTCTTCACCGCCCGCCCGAGCTCCTCGAGCGCCACGAACGTCGGGTGCTTCGGGCCGCCCCGCGTGACAGGGTGACACGCAAAGTCGTTCGCCCAGGTCAGCGTGGTGTTCGAGTGGTCGGACGTGATTGTGCTGCGCTGAGCGGCTGACCGGGATCGATGCCGTGTTCAGTTCCACGGCTGCCACGTCC
>Ga0136617_10001631_pt1 | contig 19899 bp, 23 predicted proteins | sample AntDrymUQ3222106_2_FD_129672 | JGI IMG/M metagenome (GOLD analysis project Ga0136617, IMG submission 129672) | Polar desert sand microbial communities from Dry Valleys, Antarctica - metaG UQ322 (21.06) | ecosystem: Environmental > Terrestrial > Soil > Desert | place: Antarctica: Dry Valley... | reverse complement strand
GCGCTGTGCGCCGCGTGCAACGCCGAATACAACAATCCGGATGATCGCCGTTTCCACGCGCAACCGGTTGCCTGTCACAACTGTGGTCCGCGTGCCTGGCTGGAGCGCGCGGATGGCGCGCCGATTGCGCTGGACGCGCTGACCACGCTGGACGCGGTGGATGCCGCCTGCACGCTGCTGCAGCGCGGACATATCGTCGCGATCAAGGGCTTGGGCGGATTCCAGCTCGCGTGCGACGCCGGCAATGAGACCGCGGTGGCGCGGCTGCGCCAACTCAAACGGCGCGAGCGCAAGCCGTTTGCATTGATGGCGCGCGACCTGGACGTCGTGCGCCGCTACTGTGTCGTGGCTGCAATTGAAGAAGCGCTGCTGCAAAGCTCCGCCGCTCCGATTGTGATCATGAATGCCAACGGGTCCGAACGGCTTACTGCGAGCGTGGCGCCGGGCGTGCAAACGCTGGGATTCTTGCTGCCCAATACGCCGCTGCATCACCTGCTGCTGCGGCGGATGAATCGCCCGATCGTGCTGACCAGCGGAAACTTGAGCGACGAACCGCAATGCATCACCAACACCGAAGCACGCACGCGGCTCTCCGGCATTGCCGAGTATTTCCTGCTGCACGACCGCGATATCGCGCGGCGCGTGGACGACTCGGTGGTGCGGGCCATGGCGGGCGAATCGCGCACGTTGCGGCGCGCGCGCGGCTACGCGCCGGCAACGATGCCGCTGCCGCAAGGGTTTGCCGCCGCGCCGGCCGTGCTCGCCATGGGAGGTGAGCTGAAGAACACCTTCTGCCTGCTGCGTGACGGGCAGGCGATCGTGTCGCACCACATGGGCGATCTCGAAGATGCGTTGACCCACGCCGACTATCGTTTGTCGCTCGAGCGCTATCTGCAGCTGTTCGCGCACGATCCGCGCAGCATCGCCGTCGATCTGCATCCGGAATATCTGTCGGTCAAGCTCGGACGCGAGCTCGCGCAGCGGCGATCCGTTACTCTCGCGCAGGTGCAGCACCACCATGCGCATATTGCCGCCTGCATGGCCGAGAACGGCTACGCGCTCGATGCCGCTCCGGTGCTCGGCGTCGCTCTCGACGGACTTGGATACGGCAGCGATGGCACGCTCTGGGGCGGCGAGTTTCTGCTCGCCGACTATCGCAACTTTAAGCGGCTCGGCACGCTCAAGCCGGTTGTCATGCTTGGCGGTGAACAGGCGATTTACGAGCCGTGGCGCAATACCTACGCGCATCTGGTGAGCGAAATGGGCTGGGCGCGTTTCGCGATGAATTATTCGGAGCTCGAGCTGTATCGTTACCTCCGCGCCAAACCACGCATCGTGCTCGACGCGATGATCGCGCGCGAAGTCAACAGTCCGCTCGCGAGCTCGTGCGGCCGCCTGTTCGATGCCGTGGCGGCCGCCGCAGGCGTCTGCCGCGAGCGCGTGCAATACGAAGGCCAGGCCGCGGTCGAACTCGAGGCGCTGATCGACGAGCGCACCTTGGGCGGGGAGGAAGACAAGTTCGCCTATCCGTTCACCATCGCGCGCCGCAAATCGAACGACCTACCCTATATCGAACCACTCGCGATGTGGCAGGCGTTGCTCGGCGATCTGATCCTCGGCACGCCGCCACCGGTGATCGCTGCGCGCTTCCATAAGGGGCTCGCCATTGCCATCGCGCGCATGGTCGAGAAATTGGGCCGTTGTGAAGGCGGCACAGACTCGGTTAGAGTGGTGGCATTGTCCGGCGGCGTGTTTCAAAACCGGGTGCTGCTGGAGCAAGTGTCGGCGCGGGTCCGAGCCGCGGGGTTTCACGTGCTGGCTCATCGCCAGGTACCCACGAACGACGGCGGGCTCGCTTTGGGCCAGGCCGCCGTCGCGGCGGCGAGATCGCTCGCGGACTGAACGAAGGAGGAATCATGTGCTTGGGCATTCCCGGACAAATCGTGGAAGTCACCGATGCCGACAACAGACTCGCGGTGGTCAATGTCGGCGGCGTCAAACGCACGGTGAACATCGCGTTTGTCGTGGATGAAGACCACCCCGCCCCGTCGTGCGTCGGCGAATGGGTGCTAGTGCACGTCGGCTTCGCGATGAGCCGTCTCGATGAAGACGAAGCCGCGCGCACTTTGGCCCTGTTGCGGGAAATGGGCGAGGTACAAGCCGAGCTCGATGCGATGCAAACTTCGGCGCAAGCCTGAACCGATATGGCCGAGCACGCCGCGTTAGAGAGCCTTTACCCGTTCCTGCGCGGCGAGAAGCAGGACGCGGGCAGGCTCGACCAGGCGCTACTCGAGTCGGTGCGGCAGAAGGCTTTGGACAGCATCGACACCAAGCGCAGGTTTTTCGAGCAGAACGGCGCAGCCGTGGTTGCCGTCGCGCACGCCGTCGCCGATGTTTACCAGCGTGACGGCCGGCTTTTTGCGATGGGCAACGGCGGTTCGAGCTGCGACGCCGCGCACATCGCGGTCGAGTTTTTGCATCCCGTCACGGCCGGCCGCCCCGCGCTGACCGCGGTGAACCTTGTGGCGGACTCGGCGATGATGACGGCGGTCGGCAACGACGTGGGGTTCGCCCATATTTTCGTGCGCCAGATCGTCGCGCAAGCTCGGCGCGGTGACGGCTTGATCGGCATTTCCACGAGCGGCAACTCGGAGAATCTGCTTGCCGCGTTCGCGACAGCGAAGGAGATCGGTGTTACGACGATCGGGCTTTCCGGATATGACGGCGGCAAGATGGCGCACAGCGCGGATGTCGATCATTGTCTGGTGGTGGGTAGCGACAGCATTCACCGCATCCAGGAAACCCATGTCGCGATTTATCACATCCTGTGGGACCTGGTTCATACGCTACTCGCCGATCGAAGAGGCGGGTTAAGGAATCCATCATGAAATACGTGGACGAATTCCGCGACCCGGAAAAGGCGCAGACATTGGCGAAAGAGATACGCGGCCTGGTTGCCCGCATCGAGCGCGCGCAACGGCGGCCGCTGCAGATCATGGAGGTATGCGGCGGCCATACGCATTCCATCTTCCGCTATGGCATCCAGCAGTTGCTGCCGGACGCGGTGGAATTCGTCCATGGTCCCGGCTGTCCCGTGTGCGTGCTGCCCATGGGACGCGTCGATGATTGTGTAGCGCTGGCCGAACGGCCCGAAGTCATTTTTACGACTTTCGGCGACGCCATGCGGGTACCCGGATCGAAGAAGAGCCTGCTCAAGGCGAAGGCGGACGGCGCCGATGTGCGCATGGTCTACTCCCCACTCGATGCGCTGAAGCTCGCGCACGACAACCCGCGGCGCGAAGTGATCTTCTTCGGCCTGGGTTTCGAAACTACCATGCCCAGCACCGCCATGACCGTGCTCCAGGCTCATGCGGAGGGCGTACGCAACTTCTCGCTGTTCTGCAACCACATCACCATCATCCCGACGATCAAGGCGATCCTCGACTCCCCCGACTTGCACCTCGACGGCTTTCTCGGACCGGGGCATGTGAGCATGGTAATCGGCACCAGTCCCTACCAGTTCATTGCCCGGCATTACCGCAAACCCATCACGATTGCCGGCTTCGAGCCGCTCGATGTGCTGCACGCGATGTGGATGGTGTTGAAACAGATTGCCGAAGGTCGCTGCGAAGTGGAAAACCAGTACGGCCGCATCGTGCCCGAGCACGGCAACGCGAAAGCTCTGTCCGCGATCCAGGAAGTATTCGAGCTGCGCGAATTTTTCGAGTGGCGCGGCTTGGGATCGATCGATCATTCCGGCGTGCGCATCCGCAACGCGTACGCGCAATTCGACGCCGAGCGCAAATTCCCGGTGCCCAACTTGAAGATCGCCGATCCCAAATCGTGCCAATGCGGCGAAGTGCTGAAAGGCGTCATCAAGCCGCACGAATGCAAGGTGTTCGGCACCGCGTGCACGCCTGAAATGCCGCTCGGCTCGCTGATGGTGTCCAGCGAAGGCGCATGTGCGGCTTATTACAGCTATGGACGTATCGACACGTCGACTTTGCAGCGCAAGAAAACAAGCGCAAGTAAACAGATGGCCGTTACATGAAAGCTGTCTTCCTTGCAGGTCGGAGCGTGCTCCTCGGTTCAAGTATCGAGCGGAGTACTGGGCTCTCGTCTAAAGTGGTGAGCGAGACGAACGAGTTTCGAGCATGAAGCATGAACGATAGAGTGAAAACCGAAACGCTGTCGATTGAGCGCGGCATACGTCCGCGCAGCGGCCGTGTCCGCGACGCGAATATCAACATGGCGCACGGCAGCGGCGGCAAGGCGATGCGCGATCTGATCGAGGACGTGTTTGTCGGCGCGTTCGACAATCCCGCGCTCGCGGCGCTGGAAGATCAGGCCATATTTCCTCTGGCGCAACTCGCGGCGCTGGGCGATCGGCTCGCGTTCACCACCGACACCTATGTCGTCGATCCGCTGTTCTTCCCCGGCGGTGACATCGGCACGCTGGCGGTCGCCGGCACGGTCAACGATCTCGCGGTCAGCGGCGCGAAGCCGTTGTTCCTGTCGTGTGGCGTCGTGCTGGAAGAAGGGCTGGCAGTGGACACGCTGCGCCGTGTGGTCGCGAGCATGCAGCGGACTGCCGAGCGGGCCGGTGTCTGCATCGTTACCGGCGACACGAAGGTGGTCGAACGCGGCTCCGCCGATAAACTGTTCATCAACACCGCCGGCATCGGCATCGTGCCGCGCGGTGTGTCGATTTCCGCGCGCAACGCGCGCCCCGGCGACGTGGTGATTGTCAACGGCTACCTCGGCGATCACGGCACGGCGATCCTGATTGCGCGCAACCAGCTCGCGCTGGAATCCGATGTCGCCAGTGACTGCCAGCCACTCGACGGGCTCGTCGCAGCGATGCTAGCGGTGTGCCTGGACATCCATTGCCTGCGCGACGCGACACGCGGCGGAGTCGCCACCGTTCTGAATGAATTCGCGCAAAGCTCCAATGTCGCGATCCGTATCCATGAGCCCACGCTGCCGTTGCGCGAAGAAGTCAAAGGCGCCTGCGAAATTCTCGGCCTCGATCCGCTATACCTCGCGAACGAAGGCAAGCTCGTCGCAGTGGTGCCCGGCCGCGCCGCAGATGCGGTGCTGACGGCGATGCGCGCGCATCCGGCCGGTGAGCGCTCAGCGATTATTGGCGAAGTAACTGAAGAACCCGCAGGCGTGGTCGTGCTGCATACCGGCTTCGGCGGCCAGCGCATCGTCGACATGCTGGTGGGCGAGCAGCTGCCGCGCATCTGTTAGCGAACATGCATGAGCTGAGCATCACCCACAGCGTGGTGGCGATCTGCGCCGAGCGGGCCGCCGAACAAGGGATGGACACGCGGGTTACGCGCGTGACGCTGGAAGTGGGCAAGCTCTCGGCGGTGATGCCCGACGCGCTGCGCTTTTGTTTCGAGATCTGCGCCCAGGACACGGTCGTCGAAGGCGCCCAACTGGAAATCATCGAGATACCAGGCCGTGCCCGATGCCGCGACTGCGGTGGCGAAGTGGCCTTGAGCGAGCTTTTCGGCCGCTGTCGCTGCGGCAATGCAAATCTGGACCTGATTGCGGGTCAGGAACTCAAGATCAAGCATATGGAGGTGGCGGAATGTGCACAACCTGCGGATGCTCTGGCACGAACGGCGTGACCATCACCGACCCGGCGACGGGCGAGAAGCAGGTGGCGACCCAGGCGGAGCACGATCATGCCCATGCGCATGCCGTGGCGCATGAACACGGGCATGCGATCGAGGACGCCGGCGGCGACCACCATCACAGTCATCCGCGCGCGTACCGGCCAGTGCACGAGCATGGGCGTAGGTTTCTGCACGGCCACGATCACGGCCATGACCACACCCACCCGCACGGACATGAGCATGGCCATGCGCATGCCCACGAACCAATCGGCAGCGGCGTTGTGGCGCTGCACGCGCGCGTGCACCGGACGACAATTACGCTGGAGCAGGAGATCCTGGCCAAGAACCAGCGTCTCGCCGAGCGCAACCGCGGCTGGTTCGCCGGGCGCCGGATTTTGGCCCTGAATCTGGTCAGTTCGCCGGGTTCGGGCAAGACCACGCTTCTGGAGCGCACCATCCGCGACCTTCAGGGGCAGTTGGAGATACAGGTCATCGAGGGTGACCAGGCGACCGTGAACGACGCCGAGCGCATCCGCGCCACCGGCTGCAGGGTGATCCAGATCAATACCGGCACCGGCTGCCATTTGGAGGCAGACATGCTGGCGCGCGGACTGGAAGCTTTGCAACCGTCCCCCGACTCAGTGGTGATGATCGAAAACGTCGGCAATCTCGTGTGCCCGGCGCTGTTCGACCTGGGCGAGCGGGCCAAGGTGGTGATCCTGTCCGTGACTGAAGGCGAGGACAAGCCGATCAAATACCCGCACATGTTCAAGGCAAGTCAGGTGATGCTCCTCAACAAAATCGACCTGCTGCCTCACTTGAGATTCGACGTGGAGAAGTGCATTGCCTATGCCAAGCAGGTCAACCCCGCCATCCAGGTGTTCCGCGTTTCGGCAGACACGGGGGAAGGCATGGCTGGCTGGTATGGCTGGTTGCGCGGCCAGAGCGCCGGCCGCGAGGACTTCGGAGCCATCGCGTGACCAGCCTGTCGATTCTGTTCCTCGGCCTGCTGCTGGGCATGAAGCACGCCACCGAGGCCGATCACCTTGCGGCCATGGCCACCTTGGTGACACACGAAAAGTCCCTCGCCCGGACGATGAAGGTGGGCGTCGCGTGGGGGATTGGCCACACGCTTACGCTGATGCTGTTCGGCGGCATCGTGCTGGCTCTCGGGAAAGCGATCTCGCAGCGCATGGAGCAGGCGCTCGAGCTGGCGGTCGGGCTCATGCTCATTGGCTTGGGCTTGGACGTGTTGCGCCGCCTGCTGCGACAGCGCATTCACTTTCATGTCCACGGCCATGAAACGGGGATGGCGCACATGCACGCCCACAGCCACGCCGGAGAGGACGCGCACCGCTTTTCGCTGCACCGCCATGCCCATGCCCAAGGCCCGCTGCTGCGCTGGCGGCCGGCGAGGACTGCACACGGCGCGACGGCTACCGCTGCATCAATCCAGTACCGCCCTGCCCACGTGCGGGGATTGCCGTTGCGCGCCCTCGCGGTGGGGATGATGCACGGCATGGCGGGATCGGCGGCATTGATCCTGCTCAGCCTGGAAGCAGTGCAGTCATGGACGATGGGGCTCTTGTACATTGCCCTGTTCGGCATTGGCTCCATCGCAGGCATGGCTTTGCTGTCGGTCGCCATCACGATTCCCCTGCGGCTCTCCGCCGGCCATCTCGGCTGGCTGCATAACGGCATGACCGCCCTCCTGGGCGGTGTCAGTTGCGCAGTGGGCGCCTTCATGATGTACAGGATCGGCTTTGTCGAAGGCTTGCTGCTCGGATAGGCGGGCCTCTCGCAGGCAGATCAGGCGACGGCGGGAGCCGCAGCACCCGGTGATGGGCAACAGCGCAGACAGAGCTCGGCTGCCAGCCCCGCGAGTCGACGAACGATCCGTTCGGCGTAAAGTTGCTGCCGGCCGTTCTTCAATGTCGAGGAGATCGTGATGGCATCCCCCTGTAATGTCGCTGTGCTTATCGGCAGTCTTCGCAAGGATTCGTTGAACCGTAAGATGGCGAACGCAATGATCGCGATGGCGCCGCAGGGCATGACGCTTGCGGAGGTTCCAATCGGCGACCTGCCGCTCTACAACAGCGACCTCGATGGTACGAGCGTGCCCGCGGCCTGGACGGTGTTCCGCCAGCGCATCGCCGCAGCGGACGCGCTGCTTTTCGTCACGCCGGAATACAACCGGTCGGTGCCCGGCGGCCTCAAGAACGCGATCGACGTCGGCTCGCGTCCGTACGGCTCCAGCGTATGGAGCGGCAAGCCCGGCGCAATCGTCAGCGTGTCCCCCGGCGCAATAGGCGGTTACGGCGCCAACCATCATCTGCGCCAGTCGTTCGTGTTCCTCGACATCCTGCCGCTGCAGCAGCCGGAAGCCTACGTCGGCAGCGCGGGCAAGCTCTTCGCGGACGACGGCAGCATCGCGGTCAACGAGACGCGCGAGTTCATGGGCAAGTACCTCGAAGCGTTCGCGAAGTGGATTGAGCGCGCTGCCGCGAAGTAGCGCGTCGCACGGATCGCACAGCCGGCAATAGTCGGGACAGCCCACGATTTTCGAAATGGACCTGTCCTCGTTGCGTGTGTCGCATGAAAATCGTGTCTGTTGCCAGCCAATGACTGCGCAGCCTTTGACCATAGAAGTTGACGACACGCAGCGCGTCTCCGCTTTGCTGCAAGCGCCAGCGCAAGCGCGCGCCTGCTACGTGCTGGCGCATGGCGCGGGCGCCGGGATGGCGCATCCGTTCATGGCGGGCGTTGCACAGGGGCTTGCCGAGCGCGGCATCGCCACGTTGCGCTACCAGTTTCCCTATATGGAACGCGGTTCGAAGCGGCCCGATGCTCCGGAGCTCGCCCAGGCCACGGTGCGCGCCGCAGTCGCTAGAGCGTCGCATCTCGTTCCCCAGCTCGCGCTATTCGCCGGCGGCAAGTCGTTTGGCGGCCGCATGACTTCGCAAGCCCAGGCCGCATCACCGTTGCTCGGAGTGCGCGGCCTCGTGTTCCTGGGATTCCCGCTGCATCCAGCGGGACGGCCGTCGGACGAGCGCGCAAAGCACCTATTCGAAGTGCAGGCGCCGATGCTCTTCCTGCAAGGAACTCGCGACCAACTTTCTGACGTGCAACTTGTACGAGCACTCGCCGAACGACTCGGCGCGCGCGCCACGCTAAATCTGTTCGAGGATGCCGATCATTCGTTCCACGTGCCCGCGCGCACGGGAAGAAAGGATGCGGAGGTCAGAGCCGAGCTGTTGGATGTTTTGGCCGGATGGATCGAAAGGGTGATCGATAGAGCATAATTCGTAGCCTAAGGGGAGGCAGCCATGGCGCTCAGCGATAACACGAAAGACCGGAAACTCATCGGCCGACGGACCGTGCTTAAACGGGCAGCCGGCGCCGGCGCATTCGCGCTCGCCGCGCCCTACGTGATCACTGCCCGCGCGCAGGAAACGCTGATCGTCAACACCCAGGGCGGCGAATACCAGGAGTTGGTCGAACGGGTGGTGATCAGGCCGTTCGAGAAGAAGTTCGGCGTCAAGGTGATCCACGACGCAACCGGCACGGCGTCGCAGGACTACGCCAAAATCCGCGCGGCGCGCGGCGCGCCCGGTTTCGACGTCGCCGGCTTGCTAACACCGCCCGAGGTGATTCTCGGCGTCAAGGAAGGCCTGCTCGAGAAGCTCTCCGAGCGCGAGGTGCCCAACCTGCGGCATCTCTGGGACAAGACCTGGTCGGTGATCCCGGGCGGCTCCGGCGCTCCGCATACGCTCCAGTACGCGGCGATGGTCTACAACAAGGACAAGCTCGAGCGGCCGCGGTCGTGGGCCGATTACTGGGAGCCCCACAAGAAGTACGGCGACAAGGTTAAGGGCCACATCATCAACTACAACCCGGCGAACTTGCTCTCCGTTTACGCGCTGATCCATGCCGCGCAGCTCGGCAACGGCGGGGTCGACAACATGGAGCCGGCGTGGGCGCGGCTCACGGCGCAGAAACCGTACGTCGGTGTCGTGGTGACCGGATCGGCCGAGGCGGTCCCGCACTTCGAAAACGGACAGGTCTGGATCTCGCCCTACTGGAGCGGCCGCTCGGGCTATTACATCTCCCGCGGTCTGCCGTTCGAAATGTTGATTCCCCAGGAAGGGGTGATCGGACTGTTCGATGTCGCCTGCGTGCCGACGGGGGCCAAGAACAAGAAGCTCGCCTACGAATTCTTGAACTATCGGCTCGACAAGGATGTGCAGCGCGAATGGGCGCTGGCCTATTTCACCAGTCCGACGCGCGCTGATATCACCGACCTGCCGAAGGAGTTCACTGCGAGCCAGATCGTCACGAAGGAACAGATGGCCAAGACCCAGTTCCCGGATTCCGACGTGATCGGCGCCAATCGCCGTGACTGGACGCTCAAGTGGCAGGAGATCATGGCCTGAACGGCCCGCGTTCCGCCAGGGTACCGGTTCCCTGGCTTCTGGTGGCGGCACCGATGGCGGTGCTGCTCGTATTCTTTGCGCTGCCCAACGCGCTGCTGCTCTCGACGAGCTTCCTCAAATCCGAGGCACAGCAGCTCACCAGCGAGTTGACGCTCGAAAACTACGGGTTCCTTTTCTCGCGGTCGCTGTATATCGGCGCCTTCATCCGCACGTTTGCCGTCGGCGTCGCGGTCGGGCTGCTCGATGTGCTGCTCGGCTATCCGCTCGCCTATTTCCTGGTGCGTACGCGCAGCCGCTTTAAAGGCTTGCTGATCGCGCTGGCGCTGGCGCCGCTGCTCGCAAGCGTCGTGGTGCGCACCTACGGTTGGTACATCATCTTGAACCGCTTCGGTGTCGCCAACGATCTGCTGCTGGGTCTCGGGTTGATCGAGGAGCGCATCGCATTCATGCCGAGCACGGCGGCGATCGTCGTCGGGCTCGCGCACGCGCTGCTCCCCTACACGGTCCTCACTATCATGGGCTCGCTCAACGGCATCAACCCCAACCTCGAGCTCGCCGCGATGAGTCTCGGCGCCAGCCGCACGCGGACATTCTTCAGCGTCGTATTGCCGCTCAGCCTCCCGGGGATCGCCGGCGGCTTCATCCTGACCTTCTCGATCGCCATTAGCGCGTATGCCACGCCGGCAATCCTCGGCGGCCCGGCGACGCAGATGATGGCGACCGCCATCTACGGCTTCATGACGCAGCTCCTCGACTGGTCGATCGGCGCGGCGCTGGCCATGATTCTGATCATCTGTTCGTTGCTGTTGCTCTATGCGGCAGCACGATTCGGTGCGAGGCAAGCGGCTTTATGACTGCCTGGGGAGGCCTGCGTGCGGTCGTCGCTTTCGTCTACCTGTTCATGCTGGGGCCGATTCTCATCACGGCCGCGGTATCGTTCAACGAATCGAACCGCTCGCAATTTCCGCCACGCGGCTTCTCGCTGCAGTGGTGGCAGCGCGCGCTCGCCCCGGAATGGGTCGATCCGCTCGTCTTCAGCTTCAAGCTCGCTTCCCTGACCGCGCTTTTCAGCACATTGCTCGCGCTGCCGCTCGCCTTCGCGCTCGCGCGCTATCGCTTCAAGGGCCGCGAGGCCGTGATGGCGCTCACTCTTGGACCGCTGATGCTGCCTGCGCTCGTGACCGGCGTCGGATTGCTCCAGCTCTTTCAATACGTCGGGTGGCGCGACTACATCGGCTTCACGGCGCTGCTCGTGGGACACGTCGTGATCTGCCTGCCGTTTGCGGTACGCACGGTGGCGATTAGCCTGCACACGCTGCCGCCGCATGTCGAGCTCGCCGCCGCGAGCCTTGGCGCCTCACGCTGGCGGACGCTGCGGCACGTTGTGTTTCCCTTGATCAAGAGCGGCATCGTCGCAGGCGCGGTCTTTGCCTTCGTGCATTCATTCACCGATGTCAATCTGTCGCTATTCCTGGTCCGGCCCGGCGAGCAGCCGATCACAGTCAAGATTCTGGGCTTTCTCGAATACGGCTTCGCGCCCACGCTCGCGGCCGTTTCAGTGATCACGCTCATCCTGCCGCTCATCCTCGTCGCCATTGTCGAGAAGGTCAGCGGGCTGGGCGATTTCATCTACGGCGAGCGCAAGCGTGTCTGAGCCAGCGCTGCGTCTTGCCGGCATCGAGAAACGGTACGGCGCCACCATCGCGGTGGCCGGCGTCGATCTTGACGTGCGCGAAGGCGAGTTCGTAACGTTGCTAGGCCCTTCGGGCTGCGGCAAAACGACAACGCTCGGCCTCATCGCCGGGTTCTTCCCGCCCACCCGCGGCGAGATCTACCTCAAGGGACGCCCGGTCGCCAATCTGCCGCCGTTCCGGCGCGACATCGGCGTGGTATTCCAGGACTATGCGTTGTTCCCGCACATGACGGCGGGCGAGAACGTCGCCTTCGGTCTCAAGATGCGCGATCTAGAGAAGGGCGAGATCGCGCGGCGCGTGTGCGAGGCGCTCGACTTGGTCCAGCTCGCCGGTCTCTCCGAGCGCCGCCCGCTCGAGCTATCGGGCGGCCAGCGCCAGCGGGTGGCGCTGGCGCGCGCGCTGGTCATCCGTCCCACCGTGCTGCTGCTCGACGAGCCGCTATCGAATCTCGACTTGAAGCTGCGCGAAGAGATGCGCGTCGAGATCGCGGGGTTGCAGCGGAGCCTCGGCATCACTACGGTGTTCGTGACCCACGACCAGGGCGAGGCGCTGGTGATGTCTGATCGCGTCGCGGTGATGAACGCCGGCCGCATCGAGCAGATCGGCCGGCCCGCCGAGATCTACGAGCGGCCGGCCACGCGCTTCGTCGCCGAGTTCATCGGCCGGATGAATTTTTTTACGCGCGACGAAAAAATCGTCGCGATTCGTCCCGAGCGCGCGCGGCTCGCGACCGAGCGGCCGGAGATCGGGTTCGCGGTGCGCGGCGCGGTGCGCCACGTGCTCTATCTCGGCGCGACGCTGGAATACCACCTCACTCTCGACAGTGGCGAGCGCGCGTTGGTCGAAGCGCAGAACGATGGCAATGCGCCACCATTTGCGGCGGGGTCGATCGTCTGGTTCACGGCGCCAGCAGAGAGCTGCTTCGGAATGTAGGCGGTAGCCGCGCGAGTGGGCGCTGCGGGACGCCGATCACGAAGGTGCAGCTGACGGCCGGTTCGCGGCCCGTGGATCGGCAGTCGTTTCAGTTGGCGGCCCTCGTGCCAAGAGCGGCACTTCACCTTCGATCGTGGTGCGGTTCATGTGCCGGCGATACCTCGTATCATCGAAGGGCGTTGCGCAATGCTGCGCGCAGCGGTTGTCCCACAACACGGCGTCGCCTTGTTGCCAGCGGTGGCGATAGACGAACTCGGGCCGCACTGCGAATTCCTGCAAGTACCGGATGAGTTGCGCGCCGTCGCTCTCAGCCATGCCCTCGATCGCGCAGGCCCAGCGCCCAACATAAAGCGCCGTCCAGCCCGACCTGGGATGGCGGCGGGCGATCGGGTGCCAGACATCGGGCCGCTTCGCCTTCTCCTCGTGGTTTAGCGGCGGCAGATGCGGGTAGTGCACGTGGTGGAGCTTGACGCGGCTGAAGCAAGCGCGCCGTCCCGCGATCGCGCACCGCACGTCCCCCGGAAGCGCGGCATAGGCGCCGTACATGTCGGCAAACAGCGTGTCGCCGCCCTCCCGCGGCAGCTCGAGCGCGTACAGGAAGGAGCCTGCATTGGGAATTTCCTTGTCCTCGCCGTCGGAGTGCCAGCCCCAGCCGGCGCGCTTCATCCCCAGCGCCTTCCCGCCTTCCTCGACGTTGGAGACAACGAAGATTTCGGGATGGCCGGGCAGGTTGTACTGCCGCGGCTCCATGATGTGCAGCGGACCGAAGCCCCGTGTGAAAGAAATGTGCTGCTCGGGCGTCATCCGCACATTCCGGAACACCAAAATGCTGTGGCGGATCCACGCCGACTCGATCTCGTTGAAGGTCGCATCGTCCACCGGGCGCGAGAGATCCGCGCCGAGAATCTCAGCGCCGAATTCGCCGTGCAGCGGGCGGATTATCATTCCGGTCATTCTAGGGGATTTCATGGACATCAATGGCCGCATCGCGGCGAGTGCCGAGCGCTGGTCACAAGAGCTGATCGCACTGCGCAAAACGCTGCACCAGCATCCCGAGCTGGCTTTTGAGGAGCACGAGACCGCGAAGGCCGTGATGGCATTCCTATCGAAGCTCGGCATTCCGTTTCGCACCGGCATCGGCAAGACCGGGGTGGTGGCGTTGCTCGAGGGATCGGCGCCGGGCCGCACCATCGGCGTCCGCGCCGACATGGATGCGCTGCCGATCCTTGAGGAGACCGGGCTGCCGTTCGCCTCGAAGATCGCGGGCAAGATGCACGCCTGCGGTCATGACGTGCACACGGTGATCGCGCTCGGCGTCGCCGCTGCCTTGAGCGAGATGCGCGACGCGCTGCACGGAAGGATCAAGTTCATCTTCCAGCCCGCCGAGGAGACGTTGAGCGGCGCCGCGGCGATGATCGCCGACGGCGCCCTCGAGGACCCGGCGATGGACATGATCCTTGGCTACCATAACTGGCCGCAGATAACGGCCGGCAGCGTGGGCTACCACCCCGAGGCAGTGATGGCGTCAGCCGATGCTTTCGACGTTACGTTGACGGGCCGCGCTGGCCATGGCGCGTACCCGCACCTTGCGGTTGACGCAGTCGCAGCGGGGGCGTACTTCGTCACCCAGCTGCAAACTATCGTGAGTCGCGAAGTTGGGCCGTTGTCGCCGGCGGTGATCACGATTGGCGAGTTTCACAGCGGCACGGCGCGCAACGTCATCGCGCCCACCGCGCTGCTCAAGGGCAGCGTGCGCACGATGGAGCCCGGCCTGTCCAGCGCAATCGAAGCCGCCGTGCGCCGCCTGCTCGAGGGCATCAAGACGGGGATGCGCGTCGACTACTCGTTGGAATGGCAGCGCATGGCGCCGGCATTGCGCAACGACAAGGCGACACTCGCCCGCTTGCTGGCGTGCGCGAAGGATGTGCTCGGCGCGCAGAACGTGGTCGAGATGCCCGCGCCGACCATGGGCAGTGAGGACTTTGCCTGGTTCGCCGAAAAGGTCCCTGCCGCGCACTTGCGCATCGGCTCGAAAATCGACGGCCTCGACACCGCCATCCACCGCAGCAACTACGATTGCAACGACCTCGCGATTCCGGTCGGCATCAGAGTCGTCGCGCGCGCGGCGCTCGATCTCGCGCGCTAGTTTTTTTGCTTCGCGAGGGCTTCCTCGAGCATTTTCGTCGCGCCGGAGATGTCGGGCAGCTTCTCGCCGACGTCCAGCCGCGCGCGCGACGTCACCTCGGCGTCCTGCATGGCAATCGCGCGCTCCGCCGCCGCCTCGGCATCGGCGCGATCGAGGACCACGACGCCGCACTCGTCGGCGATGATCACGTCGCCGGGGTTGACGTTGACGCCGCCGCAGCTCACCGGCACGCAAAACTCGCCGGCGAGCCCGATGCGCTTGGTGGTCACCGCGGACAGGCCGCGGCACCACAGGGGCACCTGGTACTTGCGCACCTCGCCGATGTCGGTGGCCACACCGTCGATGATGACGCCGGCGAGCCCCGCGGCCTTGCACGCATAGGCGACCAGGCCGCCGAACGCGGCGTGGCGATGATCACCGCAGCGGTCGATCACCAGCACGTCTCCGGGGCGCACCTGGCCGAGCGCGTAACCGACGATCGTGCCGTCCATGCCGGGGGCCCGCACGGTGACCGCCGGCCCCGCGATGCGCACGTCGGGAAGCATCGCGCGAATCATCGGATCCATGAAGCCCCAATTGCGGAAATGGCCGATGGTTGCCGGCTCGGCGCGCAATAGCTTGTCGATGAGCTTTTTGTCGAGGCCGGCCGGAAGCGGTTTAAGGGTAAACACTGCGAAACTCCTTGACGTCCGCAAGCGCGCCCTCGCGCAGGCGGCTGACATCGCTGCCCGCGTTGATCATCTGATAGCCGCGCTCAAACATCTCGCGCCAGGTCGCCCCCGGGTGCGGTACGGTGCCCATCGGCTTGCCGCAGCGCTTGATGCCGTCCTCCGCGCGCGAGATGAGCCGCGCCACTTCCGGGTGCTTGAGATCGCCGAGCTGGCCCACTGTGCCGGAGAGATCGTGCGGACCGATGAACAGCACGTCGACGCCCTCGACAGCGGCGATGGCCTCGATGTTGTCCACTCCCTTCGGCGATTCGATCTGGCAAACGATTAGAAGCTCGTCAGCGGCGGTCCGCCGGTAGTGGGGGGCATTGATCCCGTAATCCGAGGCGCGCGCCGATCCGAGGGCCGACCCGCGCCGTCCCGCCGGCGGGTAGCGACAGGCCGCAACGACGGCGTGCGCGTCTTCCGCGGTTTCGACCATCGGCACCATCACGCCTTCGACGCCGGCGTCGAGCACGCGCTTCAAGTAATTGACATCGTTGGAGGGCACGCGCACGACCGACGTGCACGCGGGCGTCGCCGCCATGGCTTGCAGCGAGTGCAGCAGGGCCGAGGGTTCGCCGAAGCCGTGCTCCTGGTCGAGAAGGAGGTAATCGAAGCCGCAATAGGCGAGCAGCTCGATCACCGGCGGGCTGCCGAGTACGGTCCAGCAGCCGAGAGCGCGCTTGCCGGAGCGCAGCCGTTGCTTGAGCGCGTTGGGACGAAACATGAGCAACCCGACGCAGTATGCCATGGAGCCGATGTGCTTCCGGAAGGATGTCGCTCGCAACTTTCGTACTCACACATCGCCTTGTGTAGAATGGGGTGGTGCAATCACCCGCAGCGGAGACGGCCGATGGCAACGAACCTCGATCTCGACGACAAGCTTATCGACGCCGCGCGGCGACTCGGCGGGCACAAGACCAAGCGGGACGCGGTGACACGCGCGCTTGAAGAGTACGTGCTATGGCTGCGGCAACAGGCTATCGTCAATGATTTTGGCAAAATCGACTATGACCCGAGGTTCGAATACAAGAAGCAACGCCGAGTGGCGTGAAAGTTCTTGTGGATACGTCGGTCTGGTCGCTTGTCCTGCGGCGCCGCTTCCCGCTTCGAGACGATGCTGTCACCGATGAACTGAAGCGCCTGATCCTCAACTACCGCGTCGTCATGATCGGGCCGATCCGCCAGGAACTGCTGTCGGGGATTCGTACGCTCGAGCAGAACGAGGGACTGCGCGACAAGCTCCGTGCATTCCCGGACCTGCGGTTGCATTCGGACGACCATGAACTGGCCGCGCAGTTCTTCAATCAGTGCCGTGCCCGAGGTGTGCAAGGATCCAATACCGACTTCCTCATTTGCGCGGTGGCCTCGCGTCGCAATACCGCTGTGTTCTCCACGGATCGGGATTTTGACGCGTATCAGCGGGTTCTGCAGGTAAGACGACATCAAGCTGGCGACAATTAGCTGGCCCGCCGCTCACGCTGTCAGTTGACCCAAGTCTGTACGTTCTGTACAGTATGCTTGCTCAAAAAAATAGCATAGGCTGACGCGATGAAGCCGGTCATCAGGCAAGGTGCAGAAGAGGCGCGCAAGCGCTTTCCGAGCTTAGTCGATCAGGCAGCGCGGGGCGAGCCCACGATCATCACCAAGCACGGCAAGCCCTACGCCGCGCTCGTGCCCGCGTCCTATTTGGCGCAGAGCAAGGCTGGTGTTGATATTCGTGCCCTTCGGGGAAGCGGCAAGGGGCTTTGGGGCCGTTCAGTCAAACGCACGCTTCGATCCATGCGCGAGGAATGGCGCTAAACCTGCTGGGGCAGTTCCCCGCGAATGCGCAAGTCACCGTCGACTCCGCACCCATCATCTATTTTCTCGATGATCATCCGCGACTGGCGGCGCGCTTTGCGCCGATCTTCGATGCCGCAGCGAACGGGGAACTTTCGATTTTCGTTTCGACAATCACAGTAGCGGAGGTTCTGACGGGACCGCTGAAGGCGGGCAACGATATTCTCGCCGCGCAATACCACCAAGCGCTACGCGGTTCACGCAACTGGGAGATCGTCTCCGTCACCGAGGAGATCGCAATTCTAGCCGCGCGGATCCGAGCGATTCGCAAGCTTCGACTCCCTGACGCGATCCAGGTTGCCACCGCCGTGGCGACAGGATCCGTCGCGCTGGTGACCCACGATATTGATTTCTCCAAGGTGCGAGAGATCAAGATCGTAAGTTGACCAGTTGGTTCCGCCATGGTGGGAACAAGTTCAGTGCGGGTGGATAGCGAACCACTCAAGCAATCCAGAGATGAGGCCTGCGTCGCCGTCGCCACAATCAACAACCACGAAGCCAAGGCTGCGGGCGTGCGCGGCAACGCGCGCGTGTGGCACAAACGCGGGCAGCCGCACAAGCGACGTGCGCCCCCCATCGTCAAGTAGCGACCAGAGGTTGGCCAAGCCCTCGGTCGAGGTCAACGTAAGCGCGTGCGCGCGCTGCTGCCGCACCGCCTCGAGGAGACCGTCGGTGCCGGTCTGCGGAGCCCTGCGTCGGTAACATTCGGCGTAGTCGACGGTGGCACCGCGCTGCGCGAGCGTCTGCCGGAGTAATTCGCGCCCGCCGGCGCCGCGGAAAATCGCCACGCGTTTCCCGGCAACGTCGTTGAGTTCCGGCAGCGCGAGCAAACCTTCGCTGTCGAACGTCGTGTTGGGAATTCTCACGTCGTGGATTCCGGCACCCGCGAGCGCCGCGGCGGTTCCCGTACCCGGCGCGAATGTTGCAAGGCGAGCCGGCCATTGCTTCGGGTCGGGCGCGCCGTATTCAACGGCGTTCGTCGAGACAAAGATCGCGATGTCGTACCGGTCGAGTTGCGCGTGCGCGCGCATCAACGCCGCGCGATCTGCGGGCGGCAGAATCACGATGGCCGGGAACACAATCGGTATTGCACCGAGTGCCGTGACCTGTTGCGCCAGTCCCGCAGCCTGCCGCGCCGGACGCGTGATCACAATGCCCGCGCCCGACAATGGTCCGACAGCAGGAGATTGCGGTTCGAGCCGGTGCACGACGCGCTTTCTGCGAGGATCGATTCAGCCGGCAATCAGGCGCGCCGCACCGCGCACCAGGAACTCTCCCGCCAAGCGTTGGCCGAGTGTATCGGCTTCAGCGACGTCGGCGATGACCGCCTCCGCTTCGCCGCGCAGCACGTCGCGTCCATCGCGTGAGGCGATCAGTCCGCGCAGGCGCAGCGTGCCCTCGCTCCATTCGGCGTACGCGGCGAGCGGCGTCTGACAGCTTCCCCCCAACTCACGCGAAAACGAACGCTCCGCTGTCGTCGCCAACGTCGTGCCGATATCTTCGAGCGCTGCCAGCGCGGCAATAACGTCCTGACGCTCTACGCGGCATTCAAGCGCGAGTGCGCCCTGACCCGGCGCGGGCAGGCTTTCCTCCACATCGAGCAGCGCCGCGATTCGCGTGCCGAGCCCCAGGCGCTTCAAGCCTGCAGCGGCGAGAACCATGGCGTCGTAGCGACCTTCATCGAGCTTGCGCAACCGCGTGTCCACGTTGCCGCGCAGCGGTTCGATCGTCAGGTGCTCGTGCCGCTCGCGCAGTTGCGCTTCACGACGCAGGCTCGACGTCCCGACGACGGCGCCCGCCGGCAGCTCCCGCAGCGCTCCGTAACGATTGGAAACCAGCGCATCGCGCGCGTCTTCGCGCACCGGAATGCACGCCAGGACGAAATCGGGCGGCATGTTCATCGGCACGTCCTTCAACGAATGCACCGCTAGATCGGCGCGGCCTTCGTCTATGGCGATTTCCAGTTCCTTGATGAAGAGTCCCTTGCCGCCGATCGCGGCGAGCGGCCGGTCGACAACGCGATCTCCCATCGTCTTGACGCCAAGTAGTTCGATCACGGCGCTCGGATACAATCGCGAAAGACGCGCGCGAACATGTCCAGCCTGCCACAGCGCGAGCGCGGATTCGCGCGTCGCGATTGTCAACCGACCGGGCGCAGGTGCAGGGAATATCAAGGCAGCAATGTCGCAGACACAGCTTGGAGATGATGTCAGCGCGGGAGTTAGCGCGCGGCTCATCGCACGTGAGAGCGCGCGTGAAAGCGCACTGCGCGCGCGGCGCCGAGTGCTGCGCGAAATTTTAGCATGCGGTCTCGTTGCTGTGGGCGCGTTAGGTATGGCGTCACCAGCCGCCTCGGCGTCGTTATCCGACCGCCGCTCTGGTCTTCCCGTAGCCGCCAATTTGCAGGGTGACGCAACCTCGAGTGCGCGGGACCGCGTGCCGATCCTGCTCTTTTTCGACCGCGGCGACTGTCCGTACTGCGAGCGGGCGTTGCGCGAGTATCTGGTGCCGATG
>Ga0136617_10001628_pt1 | contig 19904 bp, 18 predicted proteins | sample AntDrymUQ3222106_2_FD_129672 | JGI IMG/M metagenome (GOLD analysis project Ga0136617, IMG submission 129672) | Polar desert sand microbial communities from Dry Valleys, Antarctica - metaG UQ322 (21.06) | ecosystem: Environmental > Terrestrial > Soil > Desert | place: Antarctica: Dry Valley... | reverse complement strand
GAACTCGGCGGCCGTGGTACCGTAGCCGGTGTTGTCCTGGTTGATCTGGTCATCGGTCTGCGCAGCAGATACGGCGGGGATACCGCCAAGCAGCGCCGCCACGAGGGCCAGGTTTCGTGTCGAGAAATGACTCATAGCTTCCCATCTCCTGGATGCGGAGGGGCAGGCAGAATGCCTGCTCCCTCCCGTGGGGTACTACTGGGCGAAGTTGACCACGGTAAACCGGCCGACCCGACGGGCGCCGCCGGCTTCGATATGATAGAAGTACACTCCGCTTGCCACTACCTGGTTGTTCCGGCTGCGGACATCCCAATCTTCAGTGCCGCCGAAGGTCGAGGTGTTGTGCTCGATCAAGTCTACCAGCACTCCGCTCGACGAATAGATGCGGATAATGGCCTGCGCCGGCAGGTTCACGAACTTGATGACCTTGGTGTCCGTGGTCTGCTCGAAGGCGCTGGTGACGTAATAGGGATCGGGAACTGTGTGGACCCGGCCGAGGTCGGTCTCCGAAGCCGCCACTACCTGGTTCACGACATCGTAGTCGACCTGGAGGGTTATACCGGGGGTGGTGAGCGGCCGCGGGCGCGGTACGTAGTTGTACGGGCCACGATCGCCGGCGGTACCCTGACCACCGCGGATGGACCCCACGTAGCTGCGCATTGTCCAGACTGCGCCTGCGGCCGGAACGCCCGCTGCCATTTCCACGATCGTAATAGTGCCAGGCAGATAAAGAATGAATCCCGGGCCGGGCTGAGGCGGCTTGGTCACGGCATTAGCGGTATTCAGGTCGAAAATAGCTATCGATCCCGGCACCGCGGTTTGAGTGAGGGCGAAGGGTGCTGCCGCTGAACACGGGACAATTCCTCCCGAGCCTCCGACCGACCCGAACGACTTGAACGGCTCGACGCAGCCCATGTCCGAAACGGTCAGGACCGCCGCCCGGGTGTCCTGCGATCCGGCGTCGTTGGCGTTGGCCTGGTTAAGAATACCCCAACTGGCCCCCACAGTCGGGCTGAACGGCACCACAAGATTGTGAGTCACGTCGATGACAGAGTCGATCAGGCCGGCGGCACCCCAGTAGACGTTGTAGTCCGCCGACCGCATGACGCCGCCCAGCGCTCCTTCCACCTGGCGCCAGAAGTTCTGAACGGTCTCGTAGGAGTGCGGGATATGCACGGTCGTGACGCCGGTTAGCGCGCCGCCGTTGCTCAGGGTGCCCATTGGGCCACCCGGGCCGACTACGCCTTCGGCAAGGTCGTTCTGCGGATGGCCTGCCTGCGGATCATCGAGAGTTTCGTTGTTCGCTGGCGAGGGGCCGTCGAACCACCGTTGACCATTGTATTCGCAGCCGGTCACGCCCAGGGTGGCGTTGTCCCCGAAGCCCGAGGCGCTGTTGACGCATCCGCGTCCCCAGGAGCTGGTATAGTAGTTACCCCGCAGGTTCACCAGTATCCGAGCGGTCAGCTTGAACTCGTCCGATCCACCGAAGCGTTGCGCCAGCGACGCATCGGGCGTGATGGCGGTGAAGAACGTGAAATTCGAAGTCGTAGAGCTGGTCGGGTCCTGCGCGATGGGCAACGAAACCTGGGTGACGGTTGCCCCCGATGACCCCGTGAAGTGGTAGACATTGGGAATGCCGTCGTACGCCGAGCCCAGCCCGATGCTATCCAATGTCAGGGAGAACTGCCCCGGAGCCGCCAGCAGCGTCTGGACGAACTCGGCCAGACCGAACTCGAAGTCGTTGGCCGGCGGGAAGGGTCCGCTGAACCGTCCGGTTGCCGGATCGATGGTCGGATTCGGCTGGGTGTTGTCCAGCACCACGCCCCGGCCTTGCAGGCTGACCGTAACGTCGGCGGTGTTCTGGAAGTTCGAGGCCTGTGCCACCGGCGTAATTGACTTGGTGGACCGGGGCGACTCCAGGCTGGAGGGGCCCGACTGGAACGAGTTGATGTCGAATGCGGTAACGGAGTAGAAGTACCGCAGATTGTTCCGGGCGGTCTCGTCTATGTAGACGAAGGGCACGCCGGTGTCGCGGAGGTCGCACTCAGCCGGGTTGCCGAAGGTGAGGCAGCCGCTGGCGCCACCCACGCTGGCCGTATCAGCGGCGAGCAGAATTGCTTCTCCGGTGCCGAGCCGGACACGGTTCGGCCGGGCCACCTGCACGATCGGCCCCACCAGAGGCACATCCACACTGGTGGTTGGTGCCACCCCGGCAACAAGAGAATCGAACCCGCAGGGGGCTGCATCGGTCGGTGTATTGATCCCGATCTCAGGCGCGCAGGTCGTTGCAGGATTTACCTGACCCTGGAAGTCCGTGATCACAGTGCCACTGAAGTCGAACTGCGCCAGGAGCTGGAGTGAGTTGGGCGAGTCGACCCGGCCGCGATATACCCGGTAACCCTCGACGTCCTGGTTTCGATAGTTCGGATCGTACAGCGGGTTGACCGAGCCCTCGGGTGTGAGCGGCGCATTCGCGATAGCGAAGAACGGATCGCCGGTGGTCTCGCTGGCCGTGGCCCGCCACAATACGGTTACCTGATTGTTTCCCGGAATCAGGAAGAAGTCCGGTGTTTCCGGCGCGAACGGCAGCAGGAACTGGTTACGGAACACCTCCTGCGCCACCAGCGCCTTACCCAGCAGTGAGCCGGGCACTACGGTGATGGAATCCTGCACCACGGTGCCGTCCTCAGTCGCGCCGCGGAAGCCGGCGTAGCCCGAGACGGAATCGATGGCGTTGGCACCCTCACTGATCAACCGGTCCGGATCGCTCAAGCGAGTTGGGTCCCCAGGCTTGAGGTCACAGGTGCCGGGTCCGGTGCAGGCGCCGACCGAGACCGGCGCGGCGAAGATGTAAGCCACCACGATGGAGCCGAAGGCGCCTGGCGCCAGCTGGAGCGGGCCGGAGGCCTGGAAGTGCCGCATGTCGTCTTCCTGGCCGTTGTTGGTGAAGCAGATCCGGGTGGCGCGGGGGTCGCCGGTATTACAGGCGGCATCGCCCGCGGCTACGCTGATGTTGTTGGAGAGGTAGCGGTACAGCTGGGTGACGTTCGCTGGGTCATCGAACGCGCCGCCGTTGATGGTGTTGCTGAACAGCGTCAGGCCCACCTCTTCGCCGGTGACGGGATCGAGAGGGCTCTTGAGATATTTAACGCCCACGAACCCGGAGCCGGGGAAGAACGGCGGCGAGAAGATGCGGGGATCAAAGGTCCATCCCTCTGCCGGGGCGAAGGTGTGCTCGTAGGTATAGCCGAGCGAGAAGGGCACGTTCACCGACGCGAAGTTGGCTCCGGCTTCGGCCACGTCCATGTCGGCGCCGAAAGCGGCGAAGAAGTTGGTGATAGTGTAGCCGCCGTCTGGAATCGTTATGCCGAACCGCTGCTCGTTGAGGTCGTGGAAGCGGCCGCCGGCCTCGACCAGGATCTCCCGCATGCCGGGGCGTACCGCCGCATAGGCCGCCGGGTCCGTCGCCGTAATGTTGTAGAAGGTGTAGATGAAGTAGAGAACGTCCTCGTTGCCGGCCGGAAAGTTGAACCCCAGGCCGCGCTGCTCTATCAGGACGCCGAGGGGATGCTCGCGGCCGGCACTGAACGCCGGATTGCCTTCCCAGGAGACGAACCAGACGTCGCCCTGGGATGCCGAGACCCGGCCGCGGAGCAGCGGATTGAACAGCTCCTCGCTGGCGTCGCCCTGGGGCACGAAGGCCGCCTGGGGCCAGTTGGCCACGTCGTCCGGGTTGTTGGCATTGTAGATCGGGCGGAACTCTTCACCCACGTTGTCGCCCCGGGGGCTGAAGAACTGGGCGCCGGTCGTGTCGCCCTGCCACTCCGGGTTGGCGTCCTCTCCGATGATGCCGGCAACCTGGATGCCCGAGTTGAACACGTACTGGTCAGCGGTGCCCTTGGGCCAGAATCCGCCGCCGATGGTGGATGAGTTGGTCGAGTCCACGCAGATCTCGCCGGTGCTGGAGAGCCCGCAGAGAACCCGGTTGATCACCAGGGCCCCGAGGGGCCGGGCGAAGAGGCGGAAACCCTTGTTGGAGTTGCCCGGCCTCGGCTTTGCGTCGGCGACACTGGCTACCATGGCGCTCAAGGCCAGTGCGCCGAAGCCTGCCCACAGCGCGCTTCTCATACGCAAAAAGGAGTGCATTGCGTCCTCTCTCAGGAAGAAAACTGGGGCACGCCAGCCGGACCGGTCAGACCCGAGCCCAGGCTGGCGTCCCGTGCAGCAGAACAGATTAGAAGCTCACCTCGACCCCTAGCCGCATGCGGCGGGGATCACCGGTGAAGTTGTGAACCCCACGGATCGTGTTGTACAGGGCGTCCGAGGCGCGGCGCTGCTCGGCGACAGTGTACATACCGTCGCCATCTCCAAAGCGCTGTTCAGCCCGGATCAGAGCCACGCAGTTGGGAGCTGCCGGCACACCGTCTTCGGTGGTCCAGGTGGAGCACCCCGCCCGGGGGTCCGCGATGTCGCCGAAGGTGAGATCGATCGTTCCATCTTCTGAGACGTCGACTCCCGAGACAATAGCCTCGTCCTGCACCTCCGTGGCATTGGCCGCAAACTCGTTCTCCTCTTCGTCCAGGTTCCGCACATCGTTGGTCTGGGTGAAGACCTGGATCACGTTGCGGGAGTTCAGGATGTTGCGGGCGTCGAGGTACGCCGTCAGGTCCAGACCGCCCAGCGCAAATCCCTTGGTCAGGCGCAGGTTGAGATTCTTGAAGGCGGGAAGCCGGCTCTGGTTCAAGCCCTCGGGAAACTCCCGGTCGCAGTTGTCACCCGACACTACGTCCTGGTCGGTCGACCCCAGCGAGCAGGCGGTGAAAGGAGTGCCGCTGCTGTAGCGGAACGTAGCGAATAATCCGACGTTCTCGAAGATGGTACCGACGGTGCTGCCCTGGTTCCAGTCATTCGGAAAAGTCAGAGACGCCGCCGCGGCCAGGGTATGCGGCCGGTTGAAGTCGGTGGGCAGTGACGCTTGAGGCGGCGGTTGGTTGCCACCCGAGATGGCGTTCAGGACTCGGGACCCGAAGTCGATGTAAGTGTCCGGATCGGAACCGGTGTTCTGGGCATCCTGGAAGCTGTACGACAGAGTGCCGTTGAACAGGTTGCCGAACCGCCGGTCGAGCCGCACGTCGATGCCTCGGGTGTTGCCGAAGTCGGCGTTGGTGAGCAACCGGATGTTGCCATTGACCCCGGTAGTGGGGTCGGGCAGCGAGACCAGCCGGTTGGCGGCGTTGGACAGGTTGTCCTTGTTGTAGGCCGCGAAGTCCAGCACCATATCGTCGTTGAAGGCGTGCCGCAGCCCGAACTCGAAGGTGATCGACTTGCCGAAATCGACGTCGGCACCGTACACGTTGTTGGTGTTGGTGAGGTTGACGTCGCTGTTGATGCCCTGGAGCACCACGCCGAAGTCCGGCGCCTGCACCTGATGGGCATAGGACAGGCGGAAGTTGGTCCGCTCAGTTACCGGGAACGAGACCTGGATGTGCGGGCTTATGTAGTTGTGGCTCTCGTCCTCCCGGAAAAGATCGGGGTTGTTGAAGAATGCATCCGGGTTGTTCGGATCGAAATCCGGGTGAGTTGTGATGACAGGGAAGCCCACCGGCCGACTGGCCCGGGTGTGATACCAGTCGTACCGCAGACCGGCCACCAGGACCACATCGCCCAGGTCCAGCCGGTCCTCGGCGAACAGGTTGTAGCGGAGCGGCTTCTCCAGGAAGACGTCGGAGAAGATCTGGTCATCCAGCTGGTGAGAGTAGTTCCCCAGGTCGTAGCGGGTAATCTCGCCGCCGAACTTGAAGCGGTTGTAGCGGTCGAACTGCCAGTCGAGGTTGGCCTTGCCGACCAGCCGGTTCTCCCGGTACATGACCAACCGCGTTCCCAACGGTGAGCCGATGCCGTTGTCGTAGAACTGCATGTCGGCGCCGGCCGAGCCCCGGTTGTACAACCCGTAGGCGTTGTTCCGATAGACGTCGGTGGTGGCGTACTGCACCCGGTTCTCCAGATCCAGCGGCGAGCGCCGAGTGCCGGCCAGATTCTGGCGATAGTTGTTCACCAGCTCGTCGTTGAGGTCGAAGTTGCCGAAGTCGAACAAGAAGTCGATTGGTCCGACCAGGAATCCGCCGAAGGGATCGCGGGTGCTGGCCTCGCCTTCCGTGGTCATCGGCCCCTGGAGGGTCCGGTCCTGCTGGTAGGAGAGGAAGGTCTCCAGCGCCAGCGCCCGTTCGGTGGACTTGGTGAGGTTCTGGGTCCAGTTGAGAGTGAACACCCGGCTCCACTGGCGGAACGCTATCAAGGCCTGGGGGTTGTAGAGGTTCTGGTAGGTCAGAACCCGCCCCGTCTGGTCGCGGTTCTGGCTGAAAGCGCGGCCCTGGAACTGGCTGGCCAGCGCGGTCAACGAGATCCGGGAACCAGTGCCGAAGGTGTAGTTCAGCTTGCCGTTCAGCTGGTAGGTTGAACGAGCCGAGTACGGAGTGCGCCCGCCCTGGCAGTCAACCCCATAGTTGTCGGCGATGCCGGGATCGGCGCTGCCGGAGAACTCATCGCAGTCGCCCCGGTAGGCGGCATAGTTGTACACCGGAACCATGGTGGTGTCGGCCGTCGGATCGCCGAGAGCGGTGGGAACGGCCACCGTGGTGTCGATGCCGGCCTGCACGAAGATGGGTGACAGCTGCGCATCTATGCCGGACGCGATCGACTTCTGCCCCTCGAGTGCGCCCGAAAGGAAGAAGGTGAGATTGCGGGTGATCGGTCCGCCGAAGCTGCCCTGCAGGCGGTTGAAGCCCAGGCTGATGTTCTTGCCGAAAGGCTCGTCGCTCTCATAACCGAAGCTGCCGGTGTAGCTGCTTCCGCCGGTCTTGGTCTGCACCGAGATGACGCCCGATTGCGCGTTGCCGAATTCAGCCGAGGCCGATCCGGTGGTGACCGACGCTTCTTCCAGCGCGTTGGTGGCCACGCTGAGCTCGGTTCCCAGTGATCCGACGTTGTTGCCGCCCCGATACCCCGGGGATACCGGAACGCCGTCCACATAGGTGACGGCTTCGTCGGTGCGGCCGCCGCGGATCGACAGGGTGTTGTTGGTGGGACTGGACACCACGCCCGGCTGCAATGCCAGAACGTTGTTGAGCCGGTCGACCGGCAGGTTGCTGGTGAATTCACCATCGATACGCTGCTTGGTGGTGACCTCGTCTCGAGGCACCAGCGGCTGCGTCTGGGTAACGACGGTGATCTCCTGGATCTGGACCGCCGTCTGCTCCAGCTGGATGTCTACCGTACCGGTCTGGCCGGCCAGCACCTTCACGCCATCGACCTGCGTCGACTTGTAGCCGATGAAAGCGGCGCGGACGCTGATGGTGCCGGCGGGTACGTTGTTGATGAAGTAGTAGCCCTGCGGATTAGTGAGCGCATTGAACGCGGTGCCCACCAGGAACACCTGAGCGTTGGCAATGGGTGCGCCCGCTTGGTCACGCACCCTGCCTTCGATCTTACCAGTCGAGCCCTGGGCCAGGAGCGATCCGGCTCCGAAACCCAATACGACTGCCGCGAGCGCGAGGCTCCGCGCGGCGCGTGCGAAGGCGCTGACACAGCTTTGCTTCATGGATACGTCCTCCAAAGGCGTGGACCTGCGGTTACTGCCAGCTTGGAGCGGGAGGCATACACGCCTCCCCTTTAGGCCAATGGCCTAGAACGGAATGCGACTGCGTGGAATGTCTGGTGCATTGGGTGATGGGGACGGCGTAAAACCACATGGATAAGCGTCGACCGCAGTCGGTCGGGTGCCTAATATGAGGTGCGCAAAATCTGATGTCAAGGAATGGTCACGCGAACATGTCCGTCCTATGGTGCCGATGTAACTCTCTGAAACTGACAAAGTTGCCCATTGGAACGCCGGCGGTCGAACTTCCACCCTTCGGAACGAAACCCCACCTGCGAGGCGTGAAAAAGTTTCGCGAGCGCGCCGTTGTACCTCTGCCGCCGCGCCCATGTAGCGCTGTCGTAACCTGGTTTGCTGGACGCGATGATACAGCGGAAGAGGAAGTTTGGTAAGGGGGTGGTGCAAGTCGGGAGTCAGGAGTCGGGAGTCAGGAGTCAGGAGCTGACCCGCGAGTTTGCTTCGCCGCTACGCGACTCGCAATGACTGGCTCCCGACTCCCTGCTCCTAGCTCCCAGCTACTATCAACTCCACCTGCGGCTCACCCGGCGTCACCTCGGGTCCCGGCTCGGCCCAGAACACGTTTACCTCGCTGCGCATCCCGAACTCTCCGGCCAGATAGATCCCCGGCTCCACCGAGAACCCCACCCCCGGCACCAGCAGCCGGTCGTCATGGGTCTCGTAATCGTCGAGGTGGGGTCCGGAGCCGTGGAGGTCACGGTCGATCGAGTGCCCGGTGCGGTGCACGAACGCATCGCCAAAACCCGCGGCCTCGATGACGCCGCGGGCCGCGCGGTCGGCCTCGTATCCCGCAACCGGGCGGCGCTCCGCCGCGGCGCGCTGAATCAGCTCTATGGCCGCGTCTCTGGCTTCACTCACAGTGCGCCAGACCAGCGCGACTCGCGCCGGCGGCCGAATTCCTGCGAATCCGATCCAGGTCTGGTCGGCGAACACGGTGCTACGGCTTCTACCGGCCCAGAGATCCAGCAGCATGACGTCTCCAGCCCGCAGTATCGCGTCGCGCCCCGGATGCGGCTCATAGTGCGGCTTGGCCGAGTTGGCTCCAAAGGCGACGATCGGCAGATCGTCGAACACCAGCCCCCGGCCCTCGACTGCCGCCACGACTCTCGCCTGCAGCGCCGACTCGCTGAGCCCGGCATCGGTCTCATCCACCGCTTTGGCCAATATCTCCCGGGCAACCGAAGCCAGGATCTCCGCCGCGGCCCGGTGATCGTCGGCCTCGGCCGCACTCCACCGCGCCGCAAAGCGCGAGACCAGCGCTCCCGACGGCACCACCGTGGCACCCAGCCGCCGAAGCAGCTCGACCACGCCATAGGGAACCCGGTCGAGATACGGTACCGCATCCTCGGGCGAGATCTCCATCGCCAGCCTCTGCCCGGACACCAACGTTTCCAGAGCGGCGTGCAGTTCACTCCATCTGGCGTACGGAATGACGCGTCCGGGAAACCCCTCGAGACCCTGCAGCTCGATTTTGTGGGCTACCGCGATGGGCTCACCCCCACGGGGGAGCAGCACGAAGAGGCGCCGGGTATTCATCCCGGTCAGCCCCAGCACCCGGCCCGCGACCGGGTTGAGGCCGTGAAAGTCGAAGAGCAGCCAGCCATCGACTCCGGCCACCGCGAGCGCCTCCTGGAGCTCGCCCTGATCGATCACTCGTACACCTCCGCCAGCGCGGTGCGCCACAGGCAGGCACTGTCCCCCCGGCCCAGGCAGCTCACGTGCAGTAGCGCGTCCTCGAACCCGGTGAGACCGCGCAGCAGCTCCAGGTACGCCGAGCCGTAGAGCAGGCAGGCCTCGCCACCCGGCATAGCCACGATGGAGAGCGGCTCGGTCATCGTGATTTCCAGGGTTCGGTCGCGCTGATTCAGCTCACCGTCGAAGACGGTGCGCGCCAGCCGGGCCACGCTGCGCAACGCGAGCCGATGGGCCACTCCCGCCGGCGACATTCTCGCCAGCGTCCGGGCCGGCCGGGCCCGGCCCCGGGCGGCGTAGCGGGCGGCCCGCCGGCCGGCATCGGCAAACACCAGCGGCGCGTCCGGACGGCGGCCCACCAGCCGGAGCACCGACAACACTTCGTCGGTGTCCACGGTGCCACCGCGTTCAGCAGACTGACGGTACCGCTGAATCTGGGCCGCGACGGTCGGGCTGAGGCCGAGCCGCCGAACCACGATCTCCTCGGCGAGCTCGTCCATGCCGTCCTCGACGGGGGTGTCCAGATTGCGGAGGGCCTCGAGCAGGCTGAGCGGGATGAGCGCGGCTACGGTGGGCTTGGGCACGGGAGTCGGCGCGGAACATAGTCCGCCGGGCGCGGCCCAGCCAGTGGGTGACTACATTCAGCGCTATGGCCGAGCCGTCCACCGCCGCCCTGCGTTCGTTCGATGAAGAAGCCCTGCCCCATCTCGACACACTCTATCGGGTAGCGCTGCGTCTGACCGCGGATCCTACTCTGGCCGAGGATCTGGTGCAGGACACCATGCTCAAGGCATACCGCTCCTGGCGGCAGTATCGTCCCGGAACCAATGCCCGGGGATGGCTGCTCACCATTCTGCGCAACACCTTCATCAACGATTTCCGCCGCCGTAAGCACGAGCCCGTCGCCATGGATCTCGAGGCGGTGGAACCCCACGCGATCTACCGGTCGGTTCAGGATACCGATCCCGAGGGTACCTTCTTCTCCCAGATTGTGGACGCCAAGGTTGTGGAGGCGATCGATGCGCTGCCGGCCGACTTCCGGGAGGTGCTTGCGTTAAGCGATATAGAAGGAATGAGCTACGGCGAAATCGCCGAAACGCTCAAGATCCCGGTGGGAACCGTGAAGTCCCGGCTTTTCCGGGCCCGCCGCCAGCTGCAAGCCCGTCTCTATGCTCATGCGGTCGAGATGGGATATATCAAACCGCGGGAGGCGCCCCGATGAGTCGCCTGGACTGCGAAGAAGCAGTGGCCCATCTGTACGACTACCTTAAGCTCGAGCTTACCCCCGAACTGGTGGAAGAGGTGCGGACCCACCTCGACCGCTGTTGCGACTGCGCCGGTCACGCCCGGTTCGAACAGCAATTTCTGCAGATGCTGGAAGCTCGCGTCAGCAAAGAAACCTGCCCCAACGAAGTGCGGGCCCGGATTGTGGCGGCGCTCCGGGCGGCGGCGAGAGGCAGCTGATAATCCTCGCGCTCGCGGCCGCGATCTCCGCGGCTGCGTCGTTGGCGGCCTGGCGAGCACGCACCCTGACAGGCGCCGGCGCTGTTGCGGCTTGGACAGTGGGCGTGCTGGTGCTCAGCGGAACCCGGTGGCATGGCGGCGCGGTGCTGGCCGCCTTCTTTGTGTCGAGCAATCTGATCTCACGGATTCCGCACGGTCGCCCTGTTACCGGTCTCGACCCCAAAAGCGATCGGCGGGACCACTGGCAGGTGTACGCCAATGGGGCGGCGGCGGCAATCGGGGGAATCGTGGGTGTCATCGACTTCGGGCTGGGGCTGTGGCTGGTCACGAGCACCCTGGCCGCCGCCGCGGCTGACACCTGGGCCACCACCGTGGGGAGGTGGAGCCCGGTTCCACCCCGGCTGATCTGGTCGGGCCGTTCTGTGCCGGCCGGCACCAGCGGGGGGATGACGCCGGCGGGTACCGCGGGCGCGGCTGCCGGCGCGCTGATCGTCGCCGGCATCGGAGCAGTGGCAGCCGGCATGCCAGTCCTGCTGCCGGTGGCAACACTGATAGGTTTCTTCGCGATGGTAACTGACTCGACCCTCGGCGCTCTGCTGCAGGGCCGCTTCTACTGCGAGACCTGTAAGGTAGCCAGCGAATGGAGAGTCCACCGCTGTGGCTCGCAGACCACCCGGGAAAGTGGTAGGGCATGGCTGAACAACGACGGCGTCAACTTCCTCGCTACTGTCATGGCCGGCGGGGCCGCCCTGGTCACCTGGCACTGGCTCTCTCCCCAGGGCTGATCCTGGCATAGCATGATACGCGCACCTGTTCAGGTTGATGTGCTGGTGGCGGGAGCCGGTCCCGCGGGAAGCGCCACTGCTGCACTGTTGGCCCAAGCCGGCTATTCCGTCCTGGCCGTGGATCGGGCCGCCTTCCCGCGTGACAAGGCATGTTCCGAGTATATGAGTCCCGAAGCGGTTCGTATCCTGGACCGGCTTGGTGTGGTCCCCGCGCTGGAGAGCGCGGGTGCCGTCGACCTGGCGGGAATGCAGCTCACCGGGCCCAGTGGGGCTACGCTGCATGGCAAGTTCAGCCTTGGGGCTCACCCGGCCTTCCGGCCGACCGGCCTTTCAGTCTCCCGCCGCATCCTGGACACCGAACTGGTCGCCCGAGCCCGAGCCGCCGGCGCCGTTGTACTGGAGCGCACCCGGGTGGAAGAGCTGCTCTATGACGGGGGCGCGGTGGCCGGGGCTGTGGTTCGTGATTGCGCGGGTCAGAGGCGCTCTCTCCGCGCACGGCTCACGGTGGGCGCCGACGGGCTTCGATCGGTCGTAGCCCGCCGCATTGGGCGCCGGACCTGGGGCCGGCTTCATCGGCTGGCCTTCGTGGCCCATGTAGCGCCGGTGCGGGGGATGAGTTCGTCGGCCGAGCTCCATGTCGGGGCGGCCGGCTATGTCGGGCTCAACCGAATCAGCCCTGACCAGACCAACGTGGCCATAGTGGTTCCGTCAGATCGGGCCGGGCCCGCACGATCCGGTATAGAGCCGTTCTTCTGGAACATGCTGGGCGAATTTCCCGGGGTACGCGAGCGTGTGGAAGCGGGTGAGATTGTCCGGCCGATTCTTGCGACTGGCCCGTTCGCGGCCTGGTCCAGCCGGGTGAGCACCGACGGCGCGCTGCTGGTGGGCGATGCGGCGGACTTCTTCGATCCTTTCACTGGCGATGGCATCTACAGCGCCCTGCGTGGAGCCGAGCTGGTGGCGGAGACGGCCATCGTTGCTCTGAGCCGGCCGGGTCCGGTCACTGCGCGAAGCCTGGCCGGGTATGCGCGCAGGCGCCGCCGGGTGTTCGCGGGCAAGTGGATCGTGGAACGGGCAACCGGTTACGCTATGCACTTTCCACGGCTTTTCGACCACGCTGTAGCGCGGCTGGGCCGGCGGGAGGATATGGCCCATACGGTCATCGGCGTCGCTGGGGGCTTCGTGCCCGCCCGAGCGGTACTGAATCCGGTTTTTCTCGCCCGGATGGTGCTTTGAGCCCGCCCGAACTGGACCCGTCGGAGTTCCGCCAGCTGCTGGGAAGATTCGCCACCGGTGTAACCGTCCTTACCGTGGCCACACAGCAGGGAAAGCCGATGGGGATGACCGCCAACAGTCTGTCGTCGGTGTCCCTTACCCCGCCGCTGGTCTCGGTATGCGTCGATCGTGAAGCCGAGCTGCACGAGGTGATCCTCCGAGCTCCGGAGTTTGTGGTGAACGTGCTCGGCAGCCCGCAGGAGGCGCTGGCGCGGCGATTCTCCGACAAGCACGAGGATCGGTTCGACGGAATCGGTTACCACTTGAGCCCCGAAGGGCTGATCCTCCTGGACGGGGCCCTGGCCCATGTTATCTGCGAGCGCTACGCTGATCATCCCGGCGGCGACCACACCATCGTCATCGGCCGGGTGGTAGGTGGTGCCACTAACGACGGGCGTCCCCTGCTCTACTATCGCGGCGGCTACGCCGCTCTAGGGTAACGCATACATGGCCGGGCTTTCTATTACCTCCATCGGCGTGGAGCTGCTCGATGATCCCGGCGCCGACCCGGCCGCGGTGGCCGAATCGTTGCGCAACATTGCCCGGGCCAACCGCTGGTTCGGCGGCGCGGCGGCAGTCCGGTTCGGCCTGCGTAAGACGCTGGGCAAGGTGCCACCCGGCTCCACCCTGTCTCTCCTGGACCTGGGCACCGGCCTGGGCGATCTACCCGGCGCAGCGGTCCGCTGGAGCACGGCTCGAGGAATTCGTCTGGTACCGCTCGGGATCGAGCTAAATCGAATTGCTGCCGGCCTGGCCCGGCGTGGCGGAGTGCCGACGGCGGTTGCCTGCGCCGGGGCGCCCCCGGTTCGGGAGAAGAGCGTTGACGTCGTCCTGGTGAGCCAGGTGGCTCACCACCTGACGGAGGCTTCCGTCGTGCATCTCCTCCGCACCTGCAACTGCCTGGCACGCAAGGCAGTGATCGTAGCGGATCTGCGACGCAACCCCATAGCCCGGCCGGCCTTCTGGTGTGGAGCGCGCCTCCTGGGCTTCGATGGGGTCACCGTTGCGGACGGTATGACATCCATCCGGCGCGGCTTCAGCCGCCGGGAGCTGCTGAGATTGATGGCTCTTGCCGGCATCGAAGGCAGGGTGGATCAGCGGCCCGGCTTTCGGCTGGTAGCTACGTGGCTTCCGGGAGCTGCGTGATGCGAACCATCGACCGCCTTCGGGTGCGGGCACCGATGGAACGTGTGTTTCACGCGGCAGTGGACGTCGAACAGTGGCCGGCATTGCTCAGCCACTATCGCTGGGTCCGCATGCTCGAGCGGGAAGATCAGGGCGGCCTGGTCGAGATGGCTGCCTGGCGGCCGTTCGGCATCTTCAAGTATCCCACCTGGTGGGTCTCGGAGATGCGGGTCGATCGGGCTGCTCACACGGTTCACTATCGTCACGTGCGGGGTATCACCTCCGGGATGGACGTGGTCTGGCACCTTCAGCCGGCCGAGGCCGGTACCGAGGTCACGATCGTCCACGACTGGTCGGGACCGCCGTGGCCACTGGTGGGAGCCACGGTGGCGAATCAGGTAATCGGTCCGGTGTTCATTCACGGCATCGCGTCCCGCACGCTGGCGGGGCTGGCTAGGCACGTGGAGGGAACGAGGGAATGAGGGAATGAGGGAACGAGGGAAAGAGCGAAAGAGGAGATGATGGTACAGGTTAGAGCGGGGGAATCATGAGTGCACCGCGGAGGGTCGTGATCACCGGTATCGGTGCCGTAACGCCGATCGGCCTTGGTGTCGAGGGGCTGTGGCAGGGATTGCAGCGCTGTGAATCGGCGGTTCGCTGCATCACTCGGTTTGATGCCTCGATGTTCAAATCCCGGATCGCCGGGGAGGTCGATGACTTCTGGCCCGCCGATCATATGGAGAAGCGGCGAAGCCGCCGGCTGGACCGGTTCTCTCAGTTCAGCGTTGCCGCTACCCGGATGGCCCTGGCTGACGCCTGCCTCGATCCCGCTCGCGAGGACTCCGACCGCGTCGGCGCCATGATGGGCACTGCCCTCGGCGGAGTAGCCCACGGCGAAGCCCAATACCGAAACTTTCTGCAGGCCGGCCCGCGTGGGGTCGATCCGGCGCTCGCGCTTACAGTCTTCGCCGGCGCGGCGAGCTGCAACATCGCGATCGAGTTCGGGTTCACCGGCCCCAACTCTACCAATGGGATGAGCTGCGCGTCAGGTGCCATCGCCATTGGCGAAGGGTTCCGCTCCATCACCCGGGGGGAGGCCGACGTGATGGTCGCGGGAGGAGCCGAGGCGCCGCTCGCTCCACTTTGCTTTGGCGCCTTCGCCATTATCAGAGCCATGTCCACCCGGAATGAAGATCCGGCGCGGGCCAGCCGTCCCTTTGACGAGGGCCGCGATGGCTTCGTGATGGCGGAGGGTGCCGCGGTTCTGGTGCTGGAAGAACGGGAGCGGGCGCTGGCCCGCGGAGCGCCAGTGTACGCGGAGGTCTGCGGGTTCGGTCTCACCAACGACGCCTACCACATGACCGCGCCTCGACCCGATGGACGGCAGGCCGCACGGGCCATCCGGAATGCCCTGACCGAGGCGAGAGTGCAGCCGCACGAGGTCGGCTATGTCAATGCGCACGGCTCGTCCACACCGCTCAACGACTCGACCGAAACAGCCTCGGTCAAGCAGGTTTTTGGAGAGCATGCATATCGCCTGGCATTCAGCGGTACCAAGGGCTATTACGGCCACGCCCTCGGCGCGAGCGGCGCAATCGAAGCGGCCATCTGCGCGCTCGCCAGCCGTCGTGGATGGCTACCGCCGACGATCAACCTCGATTCCCCTGATCCTGCCTGCGACCTGGCCCATGTAACTGGATCCGGCCGCGACCTCTCCCCCGAGTATCTGCTGAGCAATTCCTTCGGCTTCGGCGGCATCAACGCGGCTCTCCTCTTTCGGCGGGCTTGAACGGAGGGAAGGAGGGAAGGATCCCCCCGTACTCTCCTCCCTCTTTCCCCCTTTCCCTCCCTCCACCTTCCCTCATCCCGGCTTCCCGCGTAGATTCGCCGCGCCTCTCTTCTCAAGGATACCGCATGCCTTCTCTGGGTCGTCGTCTGGTGGCCGAGGCACTCGGCACGTTCGGTCTGGTATTCGTGGGAGCCGCCGTGGTGGTCGTGAACGGCGGCTTTCCGAATTCTGGTATTGGACTTCTGGGAATCGCCCTGGCCCACGCGGTGGTGCTTTCAGTCATGATTTCGGCCACGATGACAATTTCGGGCGGGCACCTGAACCCGGCCGTTACGATCGGGCTACTGGCCACCCGGCGGATCGATCTGGTTGCCGCGGGGGCGTACATCGTGACCCAACTGGCGGCTGCCTGCGCCGGAGCGTTCCTGGTAAAGCTGCTACTGCCGCCGACCGCAATCCGCTCGGCCATGCTTGGCGTCCCGGTAATCGCCAGTAACGTGACGCTCGGCCAGGCCATCGGGATCGAGGCAGTCCTTACCTTCTTCCTGGTGTCGGCCGTGTTCGGCACGGCAGTCTCTCCTGATGCTCCGCGGGTTGCGGGCTTCGGGATCGGTCTGGTGCTCCTGTTCGATATTCTGGTGGGCGGCCCGCTGACTGGTGCCGCCATGAATCCAGCGCGTGCGTTCGGTCCCGCACTGGTGCAAGGAGAGTGGCTGGGGCATGTGGTCTACTGGGTGGGGCCGATTCTCGGAGCGGTTGTGGCGGCACTGTTATGGCAGTACGTCTTGTTGCCGAAGGCGCCGGTGCCACGTCGGAGGAGGACGGACTAGGTAAAAAGCGTGAGCGGGAGAAAGAAAGCGTAAGCGGTGAGCGGCAAAAACATGTAAGTGGTGAAGAAGAAAGGCTCATCGCCTAGCTGAGTATTTTTCCTGGTTTACAGCATCCCAAGAAGGAGACGCAGACTCCGGCGGTTGCGGTTTAGAAGTCGTGTTCCAAACTCGGCACCTATAATGCTTGCATCCACGGCAATTTCGAGAAGCTCCCCGGTTTCAACTGCAGAACCGTAGGCGATCGCCAGGTGGCGCGTAAACGAGGGAGATTCGCCATAAGCGTAGCCTTCCGCGATATTGAGCTGCACCGAAAGCGAACCTCTCTGGAGTTGAGAAAACAAGGCAGCGTCATAGGGCTTCCAGCTATCGCGTGACAGTTCGATGGTCCCATGAACTACAGCCTTGGCTTCCTGCCACGCGTGTAGGGAACGGTGATCGCGCCTGCCCCTTAGTACTGATAGAGATCCTCAGGACAACCTAGTCGCGCTCTCGGTGTCTTTTTCCCGCTCACCGCTCACGCTTGTGTCTTCCCGCTTACGCTCTTGGTTCTCTTCCGCTTACCGCTCACGCTTCTTGCTATCCCCGCTAACGCTCTTCTTCGCCTTTCTCCAAAGCACGACCCAATATCCTGCCACAATAGCGGCCGTGATCGTGTAGGCCGCCACCAGATACTCCCCATTTTGTGGTGTCTCAGGAGGAATCACGCGCCTGCTCTCGTGCCTCGTCGGCCAGGGCCAGCCCATAGCGAGTCGTTACAAACCCCAGATACAGCACCGTAAATACCAGGGTGGAGACCAGAAGCGTGGTGAGCATCTCTGGAGGCAGTGAGGGCGCACTGGGCTTGAGTACGATGGGCTGCGGATGGAGGGTCCGGAAGAGATAGACGCTGAGATGGACGAAAGGGATCAGAAGCATTCCCAGAATTCCGACCACGGCGCTGAAGCGCGCCCGCTCCGCTGGGTCATGTACCGCGGCGCGAAGCGCCAGATACCCTATGAAGAGAAAGAATACGAACAGCGTCAGAGTGAGCCGCGCATCCCAGGTCCACCAGGTTCCCCAGATCGGCTTGGCCCAAATGGGCCCGGTGGTGAGCATGACAGCGCTGAACACCACACCGACCTCGGCCGACGCCGCCGCAAACCGGTCCAGCCTGGCATCCTTGAGCCAGAGGTAGAGAGCGCTGGCAATGCCCACCAGCGAAAACGCGAGGAGCGCTGACCAGGCCGCGGGAACGTGCAGGTAGAAGATTTTCTGGGCCAGGCCCTGGCGGGCCTCCACCGGCGTTAGCCCCAGTGCCAGGACGAAGACACCCGCAAGTCCGATCAGCGCCAAAGCGCTCAATATCAGGCCCCGGCGCACTACGCCGGCAGCCGGTGCCGCCTCGGCGGTCACTCGTCTACTACTGCGGAAAAAGTCATCATGCAGAGCGTCACGAATACGATGTCATAGAGGGCGAGTAACCTAAGCCAGCCCCACATCTCGCTCAATGGACGGTCAGCCAGCAGGCGCGAGGTTACCTGTACCGCGGCAATCAGCGGTGGTACCATGAACGGCAGCAGGAGCACCGGCAGCATAAGCTCGGCAAAACGAGTGCGCACCGCCATGGCGCTGAAGAGAGTTCCCACCGCCACGAATCCCACGGTTGCCAGTGCAGTAACCCCGAGGAGGCCCGGCAGCGCATGGCCCAGGCTGACGTTGAAGAAGAGCACGAACAGCGGCAGCGTTACCAGCTCCACCGTCCCCACGAACGCCAGGTTCGCCAGCAGCTTTCCTATGAACAGAGCCTCACGCGGCACCGGGGCCAGTAGCAGCCCGTCCAGGGCAGCGTTCTCGCGCTCGACCGTGAAGGCACGGTTCAGCGCCACCATGGCCGCCAAGGCAAACGTCACCCAAAGCACGCTGGGCGCCAGGTCGGCCGCAGAGAGTGCCGTAGGATCCCGCGCGAAGTTGAAAACCACCAGCACCAGGGCCGCAAAGACCAGCGCCGACTGCAGCGCGGTTCGGCTGCGGAGCTCCGCCCGAATGTCCTTCCCCGCTATCGCCAACGCCAGCCGAAGTGAATCAGGCACTGGTCAGCCTGTGATAGTGGGGCAGAAACGCTTCGAGTGGTCCCTCTCGGGGCTGGTCCAGTGCCCAGCTTCCGTCTACCAGCACCGCCACCCGAGATGCCAGTTGCCACACCTCGGCCAGATGGTGAGTCACGACTACGAGTCCCAGACCGGCCGCCAGCCGATCGCGCAGATTGGCCCGCAGCCGTTCTGAGGCGGAGGCATCCAGTGCAGTAAACGGCTCATCCAGGAGTAGCAGCTTGGGCCGGTGCAGCAGCGCTCTCGCGATCGCGGCACGCTGGAGAAGTCCGCGACTCAAGCGGGGAGGAAGATCTGCTCCGCGCCTGGCCAGACCAGCCTCTTCCAGTGCCGACGCCGCGACCTCGGCCGGCCGGTCCAGCCCATATAACCGCGCAGCGAAGGTGAGATTCTCCAGCAGCGTCAGGTCGTCGTAAAGCAGTGACTGGTGCGACAGCAGGCCGATGGAGCGGCGGATCGGACTGGACCGCTGAGCCAGCGACTGTCCCAGGACGCGAATCCGGCCGGCCGTTGGGCGCATAAGGCCGGCGATCAGCCTCAGAAGCGTGGTCTTACCGGCGCCGTTGGGACCCGCCACGGCAAGCGCCTCGCCCGATCTGAGCGAGAGGTCTACGCCCCGGAGTATGGGGACTCGTCCGAACGAGCGCTGGAGTCCGCTGACCTCGAGCAGAAGTGCGCCGTCATGAGACGGCATCGATCCGCGCGCCGAGCTCGTCGAGGCGGAAGGGTTTGACGATGTAGCCGGAGTGAGGGAGATCGAGGACCTTGAGCTGAGGCTCAATGCTCATATACGCGGTGGTAATGATGACCGGGAGATCAGGCTGAGTCAGCCGGATCCGGCGCAGTAAATCGACGCCGTCGGTGTCCGGTAGCCGCATGTCCAGCACGGCCACGTCCGGCTTATACTGTTCGAGCTGTTCCATCGCCTCGGCGCCGGTGGACGCGAACGCCAGATCGTATCGTGGGTTGAACGCCCGCTCGTAGCTCAACCGAAGCGCCGGCTCGTCCTCGACGATCAAGACGCGCCGGCGACGCTTTCCTTTGGTCATTCTATAAAACCCCACAGACCGGCGCCTCGCGGTACCGGGACAGGAGGAATCGAGGTCGTCGGGTACTCTAACCAATTCGGGGGGAGCCGTCCATCCCGGGAGGGCGGACGGGTGGACGGACGGACAGGCGGACGGG
>Ga0136617_10001627_pt1 | contig 19910 bp, 19 predicted proteins | sample AntDrymUQ3222106_2_FD_129672 | JGI IMG/M metagenome (GOLD analysis project Ga0136617, IMG submission 129672) | Polar desert sand microbial communities from Dry Valleys, Antarctica - metaG UQ322 (21.06) | ecosystem: Environmental > Terrestrial > Soil > Desert | place: Antarctica: Dry Valley... | reverse complement strand
TGTTTTCGATTTGCCGAAGTCTCCGTCATTTCATCGAGCAGCGCGGCAACTTCGCGGCTCGCTTTTTTGGTTCTCAGTTTGACCAAACCGAGCGTCGAACGCTCGTCAAAAACTACGACCAGCAAACTTCTGCCAATGACGCTGATAAAAATACTTTCGCGCTCGCCTTCGTGAACGACTGCCGGAAACACATCTTCGCCGATGAGTTTTGCCATACTGCTGGTCGCCGCCACGTTTCCTGCTGCAAGGGATGAAAAACTCGTCGTGTCCATATCGCCGATGTCGCCCTGGAAGGCAATCGGCTGCCCGTCGCGGTCAACGAGAAAAACGACGCGGGCGGCACACTCGATGCGAAGCCGCGCAAGTATGGTTTTTATCCGGTGAAACTGCTGTTCATCAATACTAAAGGGTGCTTCCATCAAAATTTCTCTCGGTAAACGGTAAATTGAGGCTGGGTGTAGAAAGTTTTCTTTCCGTGAATTGTAAAAGCTTTTTTGGTTTGCTCAAGGCGAGTTTGCGACCAACCGCATTCTTAATTTAGCACATCGAATGCTTCGGCTTCAAGTGTTTTTAGTATTTATAAAAATTTACGGTTGGCTCGCCAAAACGACGGATTTATAAAAACCGTTGCTCACAAACCGTGTAAAATGTTAAACTTTTTTCGGCTAACGCGCTCGCCGAGATAAGAACCCGGAATTGTTTCACGAAAAATGTAGAAAATTTTAAGTTTATTTCCCTGCTTGTTCGATAAATTCCAAAAGCCTTCATAAAACAAATGAAAAACCACTTATTTTCGCAGACTCCGGTTGGGCTAAACTTTGTCGCTATCGGCGGCGGCAACGGACTTTCGACACTTTTATCGGGTTTGAAAAGATTTGTGGCGGCGAGGGAAACAAATTCGGTTTGGCTTGAAAATCTCTCGGCGATAGTTGCGGTTTCAGATGACGGCGGAAGTTCGGGACGACTGCGGGATGAATTGCAAATGCTCCCGCCGGGCGATATTCGCAATTGTATGGTTGCGCTCTCGGAAGATTCGCATCTGCTTTCAAAACTCTTTAAATATCGTTTTCGCGGGAGCGGAGAACTCGGCGGACACAGTTTCGGCAACCTTTTCCTCGCCGCGCTGACCGAGATAACCGGCGATTTTGCAGAAGCCGTGCGTCTTTCATCCGAGATTCTGGCAAGCAAAGGTCATATTTATCCCGCAACCGTTGCCGATGTCAGGCTGACGGCGGAGCTTTTCGACGGCTCGATTGTGCGCGGAGAAACGAATATTTCAAAAGTCGGAAATTCGATAAAACATTTGCAGCTCGAACCGAAGAATTGCCAGCCGCTGCCGGAAACTTTGGCGGCAATCAGCGAGGCTGACATTATTACCGTCGGACCCGGCTCGCTTTTTACCAGCCTTTTGCCGCCGCTGCTCGTCGATGATATGTCCGAAGCGATTGCCGATTCGTCCGCCGTCAAAATCTTTATCTGTAATCTGATGACTCAGCCGGGCGAAACCGAAGGCTTTTCCGCCAAAAAACATCTTGAGATTGTGCGGCAATATGCGCCTGAGATTGATTTTGATTGTGTAATTGTCAACAATTGTCCTATCAGCCGGGAGCAAGCCGCCCGCTACGAGAGCGAAGGCGCGGTGCAAATCGGCGTATCCAATTCAATCTCGCCGGCAACGGTCGAAGGTGCTGAAATCGTTTATGGTAATCTGTTGGATGATGGCGAAATGGTGCGCCACCATTCCGAAAAATTAGCGCACGTCGTTATGCTTTGCGCGGCTCAAGAAAGACGCGGAAACGCGGAGATACGGCAACGCGGAGAAGTTTTGATGATTTGAAATTTAGAATTATAAAAGGCGGAAACTCTCCGCGTTTCCGTGTTTCCGCGTCGCAAAAAATATGGATAATATTTCCAATGAACAAAAGACGCTCGACGTTTTGATTTTAGCTGCCGGACTCGGCACGCGGATGCGCTCGAATCTGGCGAAAGTTCTGCACCGGCTCGACGGTCGTCCGCTCATCAACCACGTTTGTCTGACGGCGACGGCACTCGCGCCGCGCAAAATTTATGTGGTTATCGGTCATCAGGGCGAAGATGTCGAACAAGCGGTTTTGGAAGAACTCGACGAAGAACACGCCGCGTTTGTCTGGCAAAGAGAACAACTCGGCACGGGACACGCTGTCAATTCGGCGCGTGAATTTCTTGAGGGCGATGACTCGACGCTTTTGATCCTTTCGGGCGATGTGCCGATGATTCGCTTTGAGACGCTCGCCGCGCTTGTCCAGCAGCATCTCGCGCATCGCGGGCGCGGTGCGGCTTGCACGATTTTAACCGTCAAACTCGACGAGCCGAAAGGTTACGGACGAATCGTGCGCGACAAGGAAGGAGTGTTTGAGAAAATCGTCGAACAAAAAGATGCGAGCGAAGAAGAGCGCAATATCAGGGAGATAAATTCCGGTATTTATTGTTTTAACACGCAAAAACTTTTCGCCGCCCTCGCCGGCGTGCAAAACGACAATGTACAGGGCGAATATTATCTGACCGACGTGCCGTCGCTGCTGCGTGAAGCGGGCGAAGCCGTTTCACTTTATAATCACACGGACGCGAAAGAAGTTTCAGGCATCAACAACCGCGCCGAACTCGCCGATGCGGAACGAACCCTGTGCCGCCGGACAATTTCCAGAATGATGCTCGATTACGGCGTGAGTTTTGTTGATCCTAAAAGCGCGTATATCAGCGAATCGACAAACATCGGACGCGATACGGTAATTTATCCGAATGTCGCCATCGAAGGCGAAACGCAAATCGGCGACGGCTGCACGATTCGTTCAGGCACGCGCATCAAAAATTCGCGCATCGGGCGCAATGTAGAAATTCTCGACCACTGCGTCATCACCGATTCGGAAATTTCCGATAACTGCACCGTCGGACCTTTCGCGCATTTGCGCGGACACGCAAAAATGGAAGAATCCGCAAAGGTCGGAAACTTTGTCGAACTCAAAAAAACGATTCTCGGTCGCGGCTCAAAAGCCAGCCATCTGAGTTACCTCGGCGACGCAACCATCGGCGAAAAAACCAACATCGGCGCGGGAACGATTACCTGCAATTACGACGGTAAGGAAAAACACGCGACGATTATCGAAGACAACGTAAAAATCGGCTCGGACACAATGTTGGTCGCGCCCGTCCGTGTCGGAAGCGGTTCGGTAACGGGCGCAGGCTCGGTTGTAACAAAAGATGTTCCGCCTGATTCTTTAGTCGTCGGTGCGCCCGCGAAAGTTAAGAAGAATTTGAAGGAAGAAACGCAGGTTGCCGCCGAAGCGTCTAAAGAATAGTTTTGTGATAAAATTCGTTTCGGAGAAATAAAAGCTATGACCAAAAAGGCAAAAGTCATTAAAGAAACAAAAATCGAGCGTCCCGAACGGATGAAACTTTCGGCGGAAGAATCAATCAAGCGGACGAAAGAATTTGATAAGCGAAAGGAGAAATTCGTTGCCACTATTCGCCAAGGGAAGAATTGAAGTTTATCTGCCTGATTTACTCAAACCCGCTTATGAAAATTTACTGCTTGCCCTCGATGATGAATTTACTTATAATTTCGGCGGCTGCACGATTGTTCGCGGGCTGGACGGCAGTTATCTCTCAAAGTTCGGCGAGAAAATTCAAGACCGCATCAATTTGATTTACACCGATACGCCTTACTCGTTTGAAGAAAACTCCGATTTACTTTCAACTTACAGCAATAAAATAAGAAAGGCGGCTTTTGAGGCTCTGGAAGAAGAAGCGGTTTTGGTTGTCGTTTGGCAGGTTTATCATTCGGTTTGAGGCTAGGAATTATGAAAAGGCAAATTTTAATAGGTTTATTCTTGCTCACGGTTTGTTGTGCTGGAAATATCTTTTCACAAATAGTTTCTACTTCAGACGAAGTGATTTTCAAAAAACTTAATTTTGGCTTTTGTTCTCAAGGTCAGCAAGATGATTTTCCTTCACTAAACCATGACGCAAAGTTGCTTTTTGAAATCTTTAAATCTATTAGCTCAAAACATGGCTCAATCGAAGTTGATGGAAGAGCTAAACAAATCATATTTAGCGATACGCAAATCAAAATAAAAAACTTTAGAAATATTGTCAGTCTGATAGATAACTCTATTGATAAATCTTTTAGTCAAACTAAATGCACAAAGGAAACGGAAGTAACATTATTTCTTCACCAAATTGATTAAACGAAAATTATAAAATTATGTGTGGAATTGTTGGATACGTCGGAAATAAACAAGTTGTGCCGCTCATTATTGACGGCTTACGGAAATTAGAATATCGCGGTTACGATTCGGCGGGCATTGCCGTCGTTGACGAAAATCACGATTTATCGTTGCGCCGCGCCGAAGGCAAACTTCGCAATCTCGAAGAGTGCATTCGTCTAAATCCTCTGGACGGAAACTACGGCATCGGGCATACGCGCTGGGCGACGCACGGGCGACCGACGGAAGAAAACGCGCATCCGCACCGCGATTGCACGGGCAGAATCGTCGTCGTGCATAACGGTATTATCGAAAATTATTTGCAGTTAAAAGACGCGCTGCGCGAAAAAGGTCACGAATTCAAAACCGAAACCGACACCGAAGTCGTCGCGCATTTGATTGAAGAATATTTGAAAACCGGCATTTCATTTGAAGAATCGGTGCGAAAATCAGTCAAGGAATTGCGCGGGATTTTCGCGCTCTCAATCATCTCCGCCGACGAAGCAGACACGATTATTACCGTCCGCGAAGGTCCGCCGGTTGTTATTGGACTCGGCGACGGCGAATTTTTTGTCGCCAGCGATATTCCCGCGATACTCCAACACACGCGCGATATTTTTTATCTGGGCGAAAAGGAAATTGCCATTTTGACGAAGGATTCCGTGCGTGTAACGGATTTCGACGGAAATGCCGTCGAGCCGAAACAGCAGCGCATCACCTGGGACCCGATAATGGCGGAAAAAGGCGGCTTTAAGCATTTTATGCTCAAGGAAATATACGAGCAGCCGCGAGCCGTGCGCGACACCGTGCGCGGGCGGATTTCGCTTGATACAGGCAAAGTTTATCTCGATGCGATGGACATTTCCGAAGAAGATTTTCAAGCCGTAACTTCAATCAAAATCGCCGCTTGCGGAACAAGCTGGCACGCCGGAATCGCCGGAAAATATATGATTGAAGAACTGACGCGGCTGTCGGTCGAGGTTGATTACGCTTCCGAGTTTCGTTATCGCAGTCCGGTTTTAGACGAAAATACTTTACTGATTGTTATCTCGCAATCCGGCGAAACCGCCGACACGATTGCGGCGATGCGCGAAGCCAAACAATCCGGCTGCAAGGTTCTGGCGATTTGCAACGTTCACGGTTCGATGATTACGCGCGAAGCCGACGGCACGATTTTGACGCACGCCGGACCGGAAATCGGTGTCGCTTCGACCAAAGCCTTCACGTCGCAAATGATTGCGCTGTATCTTTTCGCGCTTTATCTCGGACAATTGCGCGGCAAGTTAGACGAATCGCAAGCGAAATCTCACGCTCAGCAACTCGCGGAATTGCCGCTCAAAATCGAGCGTCTTTTGAGCGATGCCGACAATATCGAAGAACTCACCAAAGAATATTTCCGCACGACCGATTTTCTCTATTTGGGACGTGGTATCAATTTTCCAGTCGCGCTCGAAGGCGCGTTAAAACTCAAGGAAATTTCCTATATTCACGCCGAAGGTTATCCGGCGGGCGAGATGAAACACGGACCGAACGCGCTGATTGACGAAAAACTTCCGGTCGTCGTCATCAACACACGCGAAAAAGGCAACGTCGCATCCGAACTGCGCTATGAAAAAACGCACTCGAATATCGTCGAGGTCAAATCACGCGACGGCATTATCATTTCGATTTTGACCGAAGGCGACGAAATGTCTTCGCGCGTTTCCAATCACGTTATCGAAATTCCCGAAACGTCCGATTTGCTCGCGCCGATTTTATCAATCGTGCCCTTGCAGCTTCTTGCTTATCATATCGCCGTGCGTCGCGGCTGTGACGTTGACCAACCGCGCAATCTGGCAAAATCGGTAACGGTTGAATAGGTTTCAGCAAATCAGAAACTTTTGGAGTTTTGCTATTGGCAAAAACAGCGCGGAATAAAGTGCTGTCAAATGCTGAAGACAAGACTCCAAACGCTTTTTAAATCTTCAAAAATCTGATTGTAAATTTCCGAACGTCTTTATTTGCGAGTTGGTTTATAATACAAACTAAAGACGAGTGACGAAAAACTTTATGAGCAGAAAAAGTATTTTGGTCGTTGACGACGAAAAAAGTCAGCGCGAGATTTTGGAGATGATTTTGTCGGGCGAAGGCTGCGAGGTAACGACCTGAAATTTAGTAATTTTCTTTTAATTCGTCAACCAATTTAACCGCGCCGTCGATGTCGCCTTTATAGACGATTTGCCCGTTGGGGTTAATGACAAAAGTTGTCGGATAGCCTTTCACGCCGAATTTTTCAGCCAAATGTTCATCCGTCGGAATCACGACGGGAAATGAATAACCTTCCTCTTTTATCATCTCAAATACTTGATTCGGTTTGTTTTCCTCAACAGGATTATTAACGGTATAAATTGCCACGGATGGATTGTTTTTGTATTTGTCGTAAGCGGCTTGAACCTGCGGAAATTTTCTGAAACACAGCCCGCAAGTTGTTATCCAAAAATCAAGCAAAACTATTTTGTTCTCGAATAGCTCGTTGGTTATTTTAGCGTTTTGCTGGTCAATTCCTTCAACTTTTTGCGATAATCTATAGGCGTTTATTCTGCCTGTAAATGTGCCGAAATTATAATAATGAGCCAAATAATCCCAACCTTGAAAAAATATGAACAATGAGGCGAAAATAAGACTAATCAGAAAAGGTAGTAATCTGAATGGATTTTCCAGGCGAAGATATAAAAAGCCTGAAATAATGCCGAGTAAATCTAGTATCAAGTTAGGTAAACTACCCAGTTCAGTAATTGCAGTATATAAATCATAACCGCCCAAAAGCAGCAAGCGAATCATAATAAGCACGAACAAAATTTTCCAAGTCGCATTGTTCTCGTTAAATTGCCTGATGTAATAAATCGAAAAGAAAAAAAAGAAAAAAAACCTGGAAATAAAAGTAAAATTTGGATTTGGCGATACTTGTCCGATAATTATCAGAACTATATGTAAGACAAGATAAGCTATGAGAATTGATTGGAATTCCATCGGAAAATTAACCGAGCAGGTTGAAATCTCCTACCCGGTTATCAACGACAATTGATTTAGTCAGGGGCATCTGCTAGTACACCAGTCATCCCCGAACGTGCCGCACTCTCGAACCTCAATTCTGCAATTAATGCTACACGACCCTCCTCTGAGTCCACAAAACCAACGGCAATTACAATATGTAAATCCTGGGTATCCATCCGCCGATTCCTCTTCATCCATCAACGAATTTGTTGCATTTGTATCACTTACAATTTTCTGAATACCGAGTTCTTCAAAAATTGCAAACGCCTCTGCCTTTGAAAAAACCGATAGAATTTTCCTGTCAAGTATCTCAGTGGCTTTTATCGATTCTTCTTTTGTAAGATTTGCGCTGGAGGCGAAGGTGTCAGGTGATAAAGAAGTTAACATTTCCAAAATAAATTCGTTTTGAGTTCTTGAAAACTTCCCGGTCGTCAAATGATACGCTAATTGCACCTTCCAGATGTTTACTCTGTCATTGACAGACATCTCTTTTGCAATTTTCTTTCTCATCTTCGTTCCGTTTTTCACTAAATCTTCATACTTTTGCAAAAGTGCAACATCTTCATCTTTATCTGCGCCTACACCTTCAAGAATTTGAAAAGCATCCTTCTGTGCAAAAAGCCCGAATGCTTTGGCTTCGGTTTCTTGGTTGAGCGCGTCTGCCAACGCGGCTTTTTGCGGATTTCCTCTGTCGTATAAATCAACGGAAACTTTTGACATTGATTCAAAAATAAAATCTCTTTGCTGTTTTGTTAAGTTTGGGCGTTTGACGAATTGCAAAGCGAGTTGAACTTTAACAAAACTCGCTTTTTGTTCGTTCGAGAATTTGCTGAAAGCCTTTTGTCTTTCACCTCTCGGCAACGACGCAACTTTTAGATAATTCGCAAACGCATCGCTGCCAACTGAAATAGTTTCCGGCATTACGAATTTCTCGCCGGTGCAGGTCTTTGTAGGTTGTTCGTTTTTTGTTGAATCGATTGTTTGAGCGAAGATGGTTGACGCAAATGAGCTAAAAAGCCCGATGACGAAAAGCGTAAATGACGCTAACTTGTTTTTTTTGTTCACTTAAGTTACCTCCAAAAATTTTAAGATTGTTTTTTTTGGTAAACAGAGACGAGGTGAAAAAGCCTAAACTTGAGAAGTTAAAACTTCGGAAATTCGGTGGTTTCAACAGGCTTTATTTACAAATTGTTTTATACTCTTATTTATTGGAAAATACAAGAAAATTTTATGAGCAGAAAAAGTATTTTGGTGGTTGACGACGAGAAGAGTCAGCGCGAGATTTTAGAGATGATTTTGTCGGGCGAAGGTTACGACGTAACGACGGCGAGTTCGGGTGAAGCGGCGATGAAATTTGTTGCCGACCGGCGATTTGACCTTGTTTTGACCGACCTGAAAATGACCGGAATGAGCGGGCTTGACTTGCTCAAGGAACTGACGGATTTTGATAAATCAATTATCGTGCTGCTGCTAACGGCGCACGGCACAGTTGATTCGGCGGTTGATGCGCTTCGCCTCGGCGCGTTCGATTATCTGCAAAAACCGTATGACCGCGAAAAACTTTTGGATACAATTTCCCGCGCTTTGAACAAACTTTCGACGCTCGATGCCGAAATTATTTCCGAGTCGCCGGAAATGGATAAAGTTAAGAAGTTGATTTTGAAAGTTGCCAAATCAAACGCGACACTTTTAATTCGCGGCGAAAGCGGGACGGGAAAAGAACTTATCGCGCGCGCCATCCATCAAAATTCATTGCGTGCCGGTGAAATTTTCCAGGCTGTCAACTGCGCGGCAATCAACGAGAATTTGCTCGAATCGGAGCTTTTCGGACACGAGCGCGGTTCTTTTACGGGCGCGGTCGGTGAGAAAAAAGGTTTGTTTGAAGTTGCCGACGGCGGAACGCTTTTTTTAGATGAAATCGGCGAACTCGATATTTCATTGCAGGCGAAGATTCTTCGAGCTTTGCAGGAAAAACAAATTCGGCGCGTCGGCGGTGTAAAGGAAATAAATACGGACGTGCGCGTCGTCGCAGCGACCAATCGGGATTTACTGAAAATGTCGCAAGACGGCAGATTTCGTGAAGATTTGTATTATCGTCTGAATGTTCTTTCAATCGAATTGCCCGCGCTTCGTGAGCGTCGTTCGGACGTTCCGGTTTTGATTGATTATTTTTTCGCCAAACACACCCGCGGCACGAGCCGTAAAATTACAATTAACAGCGAAGCCAAGCGCATTTTGGAAAACTACACTTATCCGGGAAATGTTCGCCAGCTCGAATCGGCAATCGAGCGCGCCATTCTTTTGTGCGAAAACAACACGATAACCGCTGAAGATTTACCGCCGGAAATGTCGCACACATCAAAGCCCGCGTCAGCAGCAGAGCTTTTTAAACTTCCAACCGAAGGCGTTAATTTTGAAGAAGTCGAGCGCAGTTTGATAATGCAGGCGATGGAACGCACCGACAACAACATCACGAAATCGGCGAAACTTTTGGGTCTAACTTTCAGAACTTTGCAGTATCGCCTGGAAAAATTCGGCATCAAAAAAGACGAATCGCAGACGGAAGAAGAATAATCGAAAATTTCACGCTTTTCGATGCTGATTGAGATTTGAAACGTTCTGAATATGCAAGATTCACCTGCCGAATTAAAAAAACGGACGCGGAAATTGAACGATAAAAGCGTTCGCAAAAAAGCAAAATATGTTTTGTGCCGGCTCCAGCAAAGCATTTGCGCCTTTGATAATCCGATTATCGACGCGGCAATTGCGACCGGCAATAAATTGAAACTTCCCGTCGTCGTTTATCACGCGCTCGGTCAGCGTTATCGCAAACTAAATCATCCGTCGGGTGAGAAAGAAATTTACAGCAAAGTCGGGCGACCGTGGGACCAGGCGATGCGGAAGCGAAGCGGTGTCAATGAATGGCTTGCCGAACAGGCAAAGCGCAAAACTTATCGCGTTTTCGTTCCCGAAGAAATTTAGAACCGGCTTGATAAAGATTCGTAGTATGATGCGAGAAAGTTTTCTGCGTTACAAGGAGAAAATATGGATTGGTTTTCAACTTTGAGTCTCGCACTCGGCACAGCCTGGACTTCGGGCATCAATCTCTACGCGACCGTTTCGGTTTTAGGACTGTTGCAAAAGTTTGGCGCGACGAAATTGCCCGGCGGTTTGGAAGTTCTCGATAATTGGTGGATTATCGGCGTTGCCGGGTTTCTTTACGCGATTGAATTTTTTGCCGACAAAATTCCGTATGTTGACAGCGTTTGGGATGTCGTTCATACGTTTATTCGCGTTCCGGCGGGCGCGATTGTCGCTTACGCCGCAACTAACCAGATGGACGCGAGCGTCGGCGTAATTGCGACGCTTTTTGGCGGTGGTTTAGCATTTTCATCGCACGGCACCAAAGCGGCTTTGCGGGCGGGCGCAAATCTTTCACCCGAGCCGGTTTCAAATTGGGTTTTATCAATCGCCGAAGATATTATCGCTTTTGTCGGAGCAATTATGGCGGTTTTTGCGCCGGTTTTGATTGCGATTGTTTTGGCGATTTTCTTGATTTTCTTTGTCTGGTTTTTCCCGAAAGTTGTTCGTGCCGCGCGCCGCATGACAAACGCCGTCCGCGCATTGTTTGCAGGCGAAAGTTTTCGGGAGGTCGCACGCAAAGCATCTTAATATATTCAGGATGCAGGATTCAGTATTCAAAATTAAATCCTGAATCCTGCATCTTAAATTCTGAATCCTGAATCTTAAATTCTGAATCCTGAATTCTGAATCTACAATGGAAAGAATCTTTCAAATTTTAGCGGTGATTCTGATTGGGGTTGCCGCGTTTTTTCTGTGGAAAGGCGATAACGACGCGATGTTTGTATCGGCGGTTGTCGGCGCGGTTTGTTTCTTTTTGAGTGTTCGCTTTCAGGTCAAAGAAAGATTAAAACTTAGAGAAACCGATGAGACGCGGGGACACGGAGACGCGGAGACGCGGTGATTGGCTGGTAAACTTGAGAGTTGTGATTTGAATCACCGCGGTCTTCGCATCGCAAAAGCTATGGCAAGAATCGTCTTATCAACCTTCGGCTCGCTCGGCGATCTTCATCCGATGCTGGCTCTGGCAATTGAGCTTCGCGGGCGCGGACACGAAATTGTCATCAATACTTTAGAAGTTTATCGGGAAAAAATCGACACGCTCGGGTTTGAGTTTTACCCGCTTCGCCCCGATGTCAATCCTGAAGAAGACAGGGAACTCGCCCGCGAGGTAATGGACGCGAAAGGCGGAACGGAAAAACTTTTGAGGGAAATTTTGTTGCCGAATGTGCGCCCGATGTTTGACGATTTGATGAAAGCCGTCGAAGGCGCGGACTTGCTCATTTCCGGCGAAGTCGTCTTTCCTGCTGCTTCGGTAGTTGAGAAAACCGGAATCAAATGGATTACCAACAGCCTTGCGCCGGCTTCCTTTCTTTCAGCGCACGACCCCGCTGTTCCGCCGACGGCGCAATGGTTTCGGCATTTTCGTTTCCTGGGCGCGACGTTTCACGGCGCAATGTTTTCGATCATCAAGCGAGTAATCAACACCTGGTTTGAGCCTTATCGAAAATTTCGGCGCGAACTCGGTTTGAGCGAAAATCATAATCCGCTTTTTGACGGCAAGTATTCGGATTTGCTTCATCTGGCGATGTTCTCGAAAGTTCTCGGCAAACCGCAACCCGATTGGCATTCGCCGACGCTGCAAACCGGATTTTGTTTTTACGACGGAGAAAACGATTTGGGGAAAATGCCGGAAGAATTAACGGAATTTTTAGACGCGGGCGAACCGCCGATTGTATTTACGCTCGGTTCTGCCGCCGTGTTGGACGCGCGCGATTTTTTTGAGGAAAGCGCAAAAGCCGCTCGGCTTGTTCATCGTCGCGCCGTTCTTTTGTACGGAGTTTTCAACGAGCCACCGAAAATAGTGGAAAATGGAAAACGGAAAACGGAAAGTGGAAAACAGAATCAACCGGAAATTGTTGCTTTCGATTATGCCCCGTACTCGCAGATTTTCCCGCGTGCCGCGTGTGTCGTCCATCAAGCCGGTGTCGGGACGACCGCGCAGGTTCTTCGCGCCGGAGTTCCGCATCTTATAATGCCGTATTCGCACGACCAGCCGGACAATGCGGCGCGCTGCGAAAGACTCGGCGTGGCGCGTGTGATTTCCAGAGAAAAATATAACGGCGAAACGGCGGCGAAACAGTTGCGCGAGCTTCTGTCGGATTCGAGTTACAAGTCAAACGCGGTGGAAGCGAGCAAAACTGTCAAAGCCGAACACGGAACAAAAATGGCGTGTGATGCGATTGAAGATATTTTGAAGGAAAAATTAAGGTAAAATAGTTTTTGATTTTATGGACACGCTTGATTATCTGCTTGAAAATAACGCGCGTTGGGCGGAAAAGATGAAGGCAAAGGATGCCGAGTATTTTTCGCGGATTTACGATGTGCAAACGCCGAAATATCTGTGGATTGGCTGTTCAGACAGCCGAATTTCCGCCAATATGACAATGGGTTTGAAACCGGGCGAGCTTTTCGTGCATCGAAACATTGCCAACGTCGTCGTGCATAGCGATATGAATTGCCTGTCGGTGATTCAATTTGCGGTCGAAGCGTTGGGCGTTGACCATATTATCGTCTGCGGGCATTACAACTGCGGCGGCGTAAAAGCGGCGATGGACAATGTGCGGTTCGGTTTAATCAACAATTGGCTGCGCCACATTCAGGACGTAATGCGAACACACGATGAAACGCTCAGCGCAATCGAAAACGAAGATGAAAAAGTTTCGAAACTATGCGAACTGAATGTTTTGGAGCAGACCCTAAACGTCTGCGAAACGACTTTTGTGCAGGATGCCTGGGAAAAAAATCAGAACTTGACGGTTCACGGCTGGATTTACGATATGCGCGAAGGCGTTTTGGGAAAACTCGGCATTCATTTGGAAAACAACGAGCAGTTGGAAAATTTGAGACAAAATAAAGGATATTTTACAAAAAAACAACGATGAAGAAATCAAGATTAATTTTTTCACTTTTAATCATTACAGTTTTAACCATTTCGCAATTTTACGACGTTCAAGCACAAATGTCGCGCAAGCCTTCGCCGACGCGCGAGCCGAAAGGCGCGATGGATAAAAAACCCGATTCGGTGAAACGCGCTTTGAACCAAATCAAATCGCAGGAAGATTTCGATTCGGTGGCGCGGACTTATCATCAGGGAACGCCTTACGCTCTGCCGCACGCGATGTTTATTATCGACCGTCGAGCCAAAAACAAAATCTATTACGCCAACTCGCAAAAATATCGTTTTCACAAAGATTTTCTGCTGGCAAATTATTTAGTCGCACGCGGCGAAGACGTTTACGAGCCAATCTACATTCGACAGGACAGACGCTTTATCGTCGGCACGGTTGCGTGGCAAAAAACGGTCGAGAAATTTACGTTTGAACTTTACGAAGGTGATTTGGCTTCCGCCGAGCTTATCAAACTCGCTTACGACACGATAAACAAAACCTTTTTTGATAAAGTCGCTTTCAAACCGAATTCGAGCCGGCAGGATGATGCAACGGAAAAACTCGGAATCAATCGCATTTCCGCCGACGACATTCAAAAAAATCAGGAATATCTCGCGCTCAACACGGGCGAAGCCGTCGGACGAATTCATATTATTGACAAGCTCGACGACACGGTGGAAATCGGCGACAACGAAATCTTGGTTCTCAAAGAACTTCCGGCGAGTTTGCCGCAGGTGCGCGGAATTATTGTCGCCAAATCTTCGACTCCTTTGTCGCACGTCAATATTCTGGCGAAAGGCTGGGGAATTCCGAATGTTTATATCAAAGATGCCGACAAACTTCTCAAAGAATACGATACGCGCTGGGTAAGATTTACGGCGACGCTGACCGACAGAACCATTGTGCCGGCAAGTCTCGATGACTTGAAAAATAATCCGTCGCCGGGCGCATCGGTTGCGCCGTCGAATTTAAACATTAAAAAACTCGCATCGCTTCGGGAAATGCGAAAAAAAGACAGCATCATTTACGGCTCGAAATCGGCGAATCAGGGCGAGATGATAAACGCAAAAATCCCGAATATTATTGTTCCCGCCGGTTTCACCGTTTCATTTTACTGGTATGACAAGTTTATGAAGGACAACGGTTTCGATACGACGGTCGAAAATTATTTGGACGACAATGATTTTGTTCATAATCCGCGTGTCCGCCGGAAAAAGCTGGAAGAGTTTCGCGCTCAAATTCAAAACGGTAAATTCGACGCTGCGTTAAAAGCGGAAATCGTAAAAAAATGGAAAACCGAACTCGGCGGTCAAAGCGTTTTTGTCCGCAGCTCATCAAACGCCGAAGATTTGCCTAATTTCTCCGGCGCGGGACTTTACGACAGCGAGAAAAATGTCAAAACCGAAAAAAAGCTAATCGAAGCGGTTAAAAAAGTTTGGGCTTCGCTCTGGAATTCTGACGCATACGAAGCGCGTGTTCGCAATTACGTTGACCAACACACGGTTTATATGGCGGCTCTGATTCAAGTCGGCGTCAATATGGACAGCGGCGGCGTGATGTTCACCAAAGACCCGTTTGATGCCGACAACAAAAATGCCGTTTATATCAGCGCGGTTTGGGGACACAACGATCCGATAACCGCCAATAAGTTCGTTCCCGAACAAGTACTTTTTAATCCAAGATCAAATGCCATTCAGGTTTTAACGCTTTCTCAGCAGGAAAACATTTTGAAATTCGGCGCAAACGGCGATCTGGTCGAAACAAATGAAACCGTCAAACGCCGTGTTTTAAACGATAAAAACGTGCGCGAATTAGTCAAAACATCCTCAGCAATCAAGCGAGTTTTCGGCGGCAAAAAAGAGCAGGATATTGAATGGGGAATTATGAACGGCAAAATTTACATCGTTCAGGCACGTCCGTATATTGAAAAGTAACGGAAAACGGAAAATGGATAATGGAAAATGGAAAACGGAAAATTTAAGATACTAAACTTTAATTTAAAATTTAAAATTTAAAGCTCTTGTCAGATAGAAATATATTTTCCATTATCCATTATCCATTATCCATTTTCCATTATCTTCAGCAATCTCGCGCATTTTATCGCGCACCAAATCGAAAGAGAAACCTTGCCGCAAGAGAAAATCAAAAAACTTTTTCGTGTCTTCGCGCGTTTCCGGTTTGCCTTTGATACGCAGGCGTTTTTCGATGGCGCGTTCGATAATTTCCGCTTCCGGCGTTTCTTCAAACGCCTTTTCGACAGCTTCGTCAACCGTTTCCTTGTCGAGTTTTTTCAGCGCGAGTTTTTGTTTCAAAACGCGCTTGCCGATTGGTTTTTGGCGAATCTGCGAGGCGGCAAAACTTTTTGCAAATTGCACATCGTTCAAATATCCGTAACCGGCGAGCTTTTCGATAACCTCGTCAACGATTTCCGCGTTTGTCCAGTCTTTTTCGAGCAATCGTGTTCGCAATTCGTTAACCGAACGCTGCTTGAAAGCCAGCAAATTTACCGCGCGGTCGAAAGTGCGCGTACGTGATTTTTCCACGTTAATCGGACGCGCGGGTTTTTCCGCTTCGTCCGTTTCGATGTTGTATGGCTTGCGCTTTTTCCAGGTTTTTTTGAACACGCTTAATTTTAGAATGCTTTCGGCTAATCTCAAATTTTAGATTTCAAAAAACCGAATTTTTGGTTAGAACCGTCTGCGTAAGCGGGCGGTCGAAGCTGGGCAAGTCAAACCGCCCGCTTACGCAGACGGTTCTGACAGAGAGAAAAAAGTTAAAATTAATGATCCGGTTTGCAAATCCAAAATCTAAAATCCAAAATCCAAAATATGATTGATGGAATTTTAATCGTTGATAAACCGGAAGGTTTGACTTCGCACGATGTGGTTGCGCGTCTGCGGCGAATCTTAAAAACAAAACGTATCGGACACACCGGAACGCTCGACCCTTTTGCGACGGGCGTTTTGGTAATGCTCGTCGGCAAAGCAACGCGCCTCGCGCAGTTTCTCGACAAAGATAAAAAGGAATATCAAGCGACGATTCGATTCGGATTCGAAACCGACACAGGCGATGTTTCAGGAAGCTCGAAACGAATTCAAAATTCAAAATTCAAAATTCAAAATGAAGAAATAGAAGAAGCGTTAAAAGATTTTCGCGGCGAGATTGAACAAACGCCGCCGATGTATTCGGCGAAAAAAGTTGCGGGCAAAAAACTTTACGAGCTGGCGCGGAAAGGCATCGAGATTGAAAGAAAACCTGTCAAAATTACAATCTACGAAATTGAGAAAATGGAAAATGGAAAATGGAAAATGGAAAATGGAAAAACTTTTGACGTAAAGATTCGCGTTGCTTGTTCGGCGGGAACTTACGTCAGGACTTTAGCCGAAGATATTGGAAAAAAATTAGAAGTCGGCGCACATTTGTCGGCTTTGCGAAGAACATGCGCCGGACAATTCAATTTATCAAAAGCCGTTACGATTGAAGAATTGGAAGAAATCGTGTCAAAAGATAAACTCTGCGAAGTTATGATTTCAATGAACGACGCGCTCGCGCATTTGCCGAAGGTCGTTTTGAATGAAGTTGAAATTAAAAACGCTCAAAACGGTAAAAAACTCAAATTTGAAGGTACCGAAATCAAAGACAATCAAGCAGTCGGAATGATTGACGAAGCGGAAAATTTGATTGCAGTCGGATTTTATGACAAACAACAAAAATCTGTTCAGCCGCGTATAGTTATGATATAAATTAGCGCAAAGGAAAAAGTATGAATAAGAAAAATTTGGCATTGGGCGCAGGCGGCGCGGTCGGCGCATTAATCGCCTGGAAAATGTTGTCGCGGGCGCGTGAAGTTTCCTGGGAAGACTTTGCCGATGATATTCATCACCCGGAAAATTCGCATTTCGTAGAAGTTGACGGCGTGACGGTTCATTATCAGGAATTCGGCGACGCGGCGAATCCGACATTGATTTTGATTCACGGCTACACGGCTTCGACTTACGTCTGGCAGACGGTTGCGCCGATGCTTGCCGATGAAAATTTTCACGTCGTCGCGGTTGATTTGCTCGGTTTTGGTTTCTCGGAAAAACCGGCGTGGTTTGAATACTCGATTGTCTCGCAAGCAAGAATGATTGAGCGGTTTATGGATCGCATCGGCATCGGTCGCGCAATTTTAGTCGGAAGTTCTTACGGGGGCGCGGTGGCTTCGACGGTCGCGCTCGATTACCGGGAGAGAGTCGAAAAACTCGTTCTGGTTGACGCGGTTTGTAATGACGAAGCAAAACAAAATGTGCTTCTGCGGCTTGTCTCGATGCGCGGTGTCGGCGAGATTCTCTCGCCATTTTTGATTGATTCAAGAAGATTTCTAAAGTTACGGATGCGAAGAACTATCGCGCCCGTCAATCATCATTTGATAACGAAAGAAAGAATCGAAGCCGTGCATCGTCCGCTCAGGGCGAAAAACGCGCATCATTCGGTTTTGGCTTCGGCGCGAAATTGGAACGCCAACCGCATCGAAGACGACGCATATTTGATAAATCAACCGACGCTGATTATCTGGGGCGAAGACGACAACGTGATTCCGGTTCGCAACGGCGAAAAACTTTACGATTCAATCTTAAACTCGCGTCTGGTCGTGTTGAAGGATTGCGGTCATATCCCGCAGGAAGAAAAACCCGAACGCTTTGTCGAACTCGTTGTTGGATTTTGCCGCGACAGAAAGGGAAGAGTTGAAATAACGGAAAGCGAATCAGTTTAATAAACAAAGAAAAAGCAATTAGAAATACCGGTAATGCCCGATGATTTTCCAATCGAAAATTTTGTCTTCGGCTTGCGCTCCGCCGCCGATGTTGTGGATGATTAAATATCTTTTCGTCGTTTTATTATAAATGTTTGAAACGAGTCCGATGTGCGTCATTCCTTTGCCGTCCAAATCCCAGGCGACGACATCGCCCGGTTTATAATCTTCGCCGTTTTGCGTGATTGCCAGAGATTTTCCGCGTCCGGTGAAAAATGTTTGCAGGTTGGGAACGCGGCGGTGGTCAATGTTCGTGTCGGGTGATTTTAAGCTCCATTTTTTCGGGTAGAGAGAAAAATTCGCCGCCATATCTTCGTGAACTTCCTTTTGCAAATCCACGCCCGCTCTGCGAAATGCGCGAATCACAACGTCCGTGCAAACGCCCGTTTCAATCGGAACATCGCCGTTCGGATATGAAAGCACGACATATTTCGGGTCATAGCTCTTTGTCAGATTTATTTGTTCAACCGCGCTTTCGAGCAATTTCCTAACTTCATCGGAAACGATTTCGGAGAGTTCGGTTTGGCTGTTGTATCGGAAAATAAATTCGGCGCATCCTGTTGAGCAACCGTTGAGAGGTCGGTCTGGCAAGCTAAAATAAATGCAGTCAGCAAAATCAAAAAACAGCCAATAATTTTGTTCAAAACAAACATTTCAAAAAATTCTCCGAAATAAATTTTAGCAGACGGTTTGATGTTTTAGTTGTTGAAATCAGATGCTTTTACGCCCGTCGATAAAATCTGACGAGCAAAATTATTACGATAAAGATTTGCAGGATGTAAAATCTTGTTTGATGTTTCGTTTCAATACATATATGTTATTTGTACTTCCTACATCCGGTCGGTCGTTTTATACAACATATCATTCGTTATCCTAAATTAAATTTAAATTTCTAAGGAGTAACCGATAGATGAAAAAAGTTTTTACCTTGTTTGCCTTTGCCGCGCTTTGCGCACTTTGCTCAGTAACCCTTTTACCTGTTTCTGAACAAGCTCAAAAAAGAGATGTAGATTCAATAAAAAATGTGTTTGCAAAAAGTCGACCTGCTTTTGTGCCGGGTGAAATTTTGGTGCAGTTCAAAGCAAATGCAGATGGAGAAGTTGCCAACGCGGTTTTAGAGAATCTTAATGCTGAACCGCTTGAAACGATTAAGACGGCTGAATTTAACGATGATGGGCAGGGCGATTTGATTCTCGCTCGTTTCCAGCCTGACCTGACAATGTCCGATGCTATCCGCGAACTAAAGAAAAATCCGAATGTAGAATTTGCCGAGCCAAACTGGATTTATACGCATCAAGCAGTCTCAACCGACCCGTATTATACAAACGGCTCGCTTTGGGGAATGTATGGAGATGCAACTTCGCCCGCCAACCAATTCGGCAGCCAAGCCGGAGAAGCGTGGGCAGCAGGTAATACCGGTTCCGCCGGAGTTTACGTTGGCGTAATTGACGAGGGCATTCAGTTTGACCACACCGACTTAAACGGGCAGGTTTGGACGAATCCTTTCGATGCGGCTGATGGTGTTGACAATGACGGCAACGGCTACGTTGATGATATTCGCGGCTGGGATTTCGACGGCAATAACAACTCCATTTATGACGGCGGAACCCGCGGAAGTCTTGACGACCACGGAACGCACGTTTCCGGCACGATTGGAGCGAAAGCAAACAACGGTCAGGGCGTTGTCGGCGTTAATTGGAACATCACGCTGATTTCAGGTAAGTTTCTCGGTCGGCGCGGCGGCACAAGTGCTAACTCGATTAAAGCGGTTGATTACTTCACCGATTTGAAAACACGCCACGGTTTGAACAT
>Ga0136617_10001626_pt1 | contig 19913 bp, 17 predicted proteins | sample AntDrymUQ3222106_2_FD_129672 | JGI IMG/M metagenome (GOLD analysis project Ga0136617, IMG submission 129672) | Polar desert sand microbial communities from Dry Valleys, Antarctica - metaG UQ322 (21.06) | ecosystem: Environmental > Terrestrial > Soil > Desert | place: Antarctica: Dry Valley... | reverse complement strand
GCACGTTCACCCGGACCTCACCGGCGCACCCCTTCCACGTCAAACAAGCCCGAGCCCAACTGGAATCCGGCACCAGCTAACCGCGTCACACGCGCATTTGACGCTGAGATGAGTGGGATCGTCAGATCGGCTCGTTGCTTCTCTGTTCGTTGCTCCGTGCAGCCGACCGCATCTAGACTTGGGCGCGCGGCTGCTGCGGACCGCCGCCTATCATGCCGGAAAGGGTCGAACCTCCACTGTGACTCTGGGAACCGCAGATCTTGACACCATCCGGCAGCCGACGTACACGTCCATTCAGCTTGCCGCCGAGGGGAGTGGGGGTGGCGGCCTCACGCCGCTGTTGCTGTTGCTCGGCCTGGGGGCCTTCACGTACCTGATCCTCGTGCGGCCGCAGCGCAACCGCATGAAGCAGATGCAGCGGACCCAGGCCAGCCTCACTCCTGGCGCCGAGGTGATGACCACCGCCGGCATGTATGCCACCGTTGTCCGCTTCGACGACGACTCAGTTACCTTGGAGACAGCGCCCGGCGTGCACAACCGGTACGCCCGGGCCGCTGTTGCGCGGATCGTCACGTCGGCTGACGCGACCGACGATTCCGACGATGTGATCAGCGACGAGTCCACCGACGATGAGGACAGCGACGATAGGACGGACGACGATGAGGCGCCTGAAGATGCCTCCAGGCCGCAGCGATAGGAGCGGTCGGCGATACTGGAGTCGACGCCCAACGATCTAGGAGAGAGTTAACCTCGTGGCCGCACCCTCGGGACAGCTGCGGGCAGGCCGATATCTCCTGGCCTTGCTCGCGATAGTCGCGTTGCTCTACGCGCTGGTGTTTTTCACCGGCGACACGCGCACCCCCAAGCTTGGACTGGATCTGAAGGGCGGCCTTACGGTCACTCTTCAAGCGGTGACCGAGGACGGCAAGGCGCCGACCAGCGAGCAGCTCAATGAGGCCAAGCGCATCATCGAGAACCGGGTCAATGGGCGCGGTGTCGCCGAGGCCGAGGTGGTCACCCAAGGCGATGATCAGGTGGTTGTCTCGGCTCCCGGGTCTAAGGACGACCTCAGGGATATCGGCGGTGTGGCTCAGTTGCGGTTCCGTCAGGTCATCCAAGTGGGAGCGGGCACTAGCACGCGGCCGGCGGCCAGCCCTGCCCCGCCCGCGGCCAGCCCCGCCCCGGCCAGCTCGCCCAGCGCTCCGCCCACGACTCAGAAGCGCCCGGTCACCTCGGCGCTGGCGGTTCCGGCGCCATCCCCCGCCGTCAGCACTCAGCCCAGCGCCAAACCCGGCGGGTCACCCTCGCCCGTCCCCTCCGCCGGACCCACCGGCAAGGGCTCCGAGATCGGCAAGCTGCTGGCCAAGCAGCCGGCCGAGGAGTTGTACAACAATCCCCAAGTCACCTGTGACCTGCTCAACCAGCGGCCCGACGGCGCTACCGACGCTGTGGACAAGAAGCAGGTGGCCTGCGACGAAGAGGGCGCGGCCAAGTACCTGCTCGATGTGGCCAAGGTGCAGGGCACCGACGTCGGCAGCGCCTCCTTCGAGACCAATCCGGACACCCCTGGCCAGTGGAAGGTGATCCTGGACTTCAACGGCAAGGGACAGTCCAAGTGGACCGCCCTGACCAAAGCTGCCTTCGGCAAGACGTCGCCGACGGATCAGGTCGCCATCGTCCTCGACGGCGAGGTCGTGTCGGCTCCGCAAATCCAGGGCGTGATCACCGGCAACGCCGAGATCACCGGCGACTTCACTCGCGCGGAAGCCGAACTGCTGGCCAACCAGCTCAAGTACGGCGCCCTACCGCTGACCATGACACCCACCACGGCTCAGTCGGTGTCACCTACGCTGGGCATCGACCAGCTCAAGGCGGCACTCCTGGCCGGCGGCATCGGGCTGGGCCTCGTGGTCATCTACTCGCTGTTGTACTACCGCGCGCTCGGCCTGGTCACCATCGCCAGCCTGGTGCTCTCGGGGGTGGTGACCTACGCCTGTCTGGTCCTGCTCGGTCGGCAGATCGGGTTCACCCTGACACTGGCCGGAATCGCCGGCTTCATCGTCGCGGTGGGCATCACCGCTGACTCCTTCATCGTGTTCTTCGAACGGCTGAAGGACGAGGTCAAGGACGGCCGCAGCGTCCGGTCGGCGGTGCCCCGCGCGTGGACGCGCGCGCGTCGGACGATCTTGTCCGCCAACGCGGTGGCGTTTCTCGCCGCGGCGGCTCTGTACGTCTTCACGATCGGTGCGGTCCAAGGCTTCGCGTTCACGTTGGGCCTGTCGACCCTGCTCGACCTGCTGATCGTCTTCCTGTTCACGCATCCGCTCGTGTCGCTGCTGTCACGGTTGCCGGGATTCGACTCGCCCCGGATCACCGGTCTGGGCAACGTGCGGAAGCGAGAGCCGGCGCTCGCCGGTCCCGGCGTTCCTCGGCCGGCCATCGCGAAGGAGTCCTGACGTGACCCTGGCCGGTCGTCTCTACCGCGGCGAGACCAAATTCGACTTGATCGGCACCCGCAAGCGGTGGTATCTCCTCTCGGCGGCCCTCCTCATCATCTGCCTTGCCTCGATCGTCATTCGCGGCTTCAACTTCGGCATCGAATTCGCCGGCGGCAATCAGTTCCTCGTGCCGGCCACTTCGAGCGCGACGGTGTCCGCCGTGGAGGAGGCGGTCACGTCCACCGGGGTGGAGGTCGCCGTAGCGCCGCAGGAGGTCGGCAGCGGCGCGACGCGCCAGATCCAGGTGCGTACGCCGGAGATCAGTGTCACGGAGGCCAGGGAGGTCAAGGAGGCCATCGCCAAGGAGGTCGGGGTCGACGCGAGCAGGATCAGCGACGACGCCATCAGCTCGGCGTGGGGCGGCGACGTTACCCGCAAGGCACTGACCGGCCTGCTCGCCTTTCTGGTCCTGGTCATCGTCTACATCTGTTTCCGGTTCGAGCCCAAGATGGCGATCGCGGCGATCGTGGCGCTCTTTCACGACGTCATCGTCGCGGCCGGCATCTACTCCATTGTCGGCTTCGAAGTCACCCCTTCGACGATCGTCGGGTTCCTGACGATTCTTGGCTTCTCGCTGTACGACACGGTGGTCGTGTTCGACAAGGTCGCCGAGAACACCAAGGGCCTGCTGGGCGGGTCGCGGATGACCTACTCCGAGGCGGCCAACCTCGCCGTCAACCAGACGTTCATGCGGTCGATCAACACGTCCCTGGTAGCTCTCCTGCCGGTGGCCGGCCTGCTCTTCGTAGGCGCCGGCCTGCTCGGCGTCGGCACGCTGAAGGATCTCGCTCTCGTGCTGTTCGTCGGCCTGGCCTCCGGCGCGTACTCCTCGATCTTCCTCGCGCCTCCGATTCTCGCCGACCTCAAGGAGCGCGAGCCAGCGGTCGCCGCCTTGCGCCAGCGGGTGCTGGTGAAGCGTGCGGGTGCCGCGACTCCACCGCCTCGACGTGCCGGCCGGGCGGCAGCGGCAACGCCACGCAAAGCCATCCAGTCGCCGGTGGCTGCCGCGGTGCTTGACCCGGACGCGGCGGTTGACGATGAATCGCCGAGTCTCGCCGCTGCGGGCAAGCGCCCGACCAGACGACCGGCGGGGAGTCCAGGCGGTCAGCCAGCTCGGAAGAAGGGGGGCCGGCCGAGCGGCAGCAAGCGCAAGCGGCGGTGATCTCCGATGACGACCGAATAGAGCGCGCCGGCGCTTTCGTTTCGGGCTACATCCGAGACGTTCCTGACTTTCCGCAACCGGGTGTCCTTTTCAAGGACCTGACGCCGCTGTTCGCGGACGGACCGGCCCTGCGCCGCGTGGTCGACTGGTTCGTCGGGCGACAAGGAATCGGCGGTTTCGACGTCGTCGTCGGCATCGAGGCCCGCGGTTTCGTGTTGGGCGGGGGCGTCGCCTACGCGGCGGGGGTCGGGATGGTGCCAGTGCGCAAGGCGGGCAAACTTCCGCGAACCGCGTTGTCCCAGAGCTACGCCCTGGAGTACGGAGAGGCAACGCTGGAGGTCCACGCCGATTCCTTTCCGGTTGGCTCTCGCGTCCTCGTCGTGGACGATGTTCTGGCCACGGGCGGGACCATCGCGGCGGCGCTGGCGCTGATCGGGCGGGCTGGGGCGACGGTCGCCGGGGTCGCCGTCGTGCTCGAGCTGGGCCTTCTGGGGGGGCGCGACCGCTTGGCGCCGGTGGTCGTGGACGCGCTGCTGCGAGCGTGATCACCGCTACGATGTAGTCACGGAACATATGTCAACGGCAAGGAGTGCCCGTGGCACCCGAGTCTCCGCCAAGCGCACCGGGCCTGACGTTACCCAGCGCCCGGGAGGATCAGGGTGCAGCGCCGGATAGCGATGGCGTGGATCCGGAGCGTCAGCTCACCGCGGACGAGAGCCAGCTCCCTGCGCCCGAGGACGATCCTTCCGCGACGATTCCCTTGCCGCTCATCGACCTGCCCCTTCGCGAGCCGGCCAGTGCCGACGAGGTCGCCGAAACCGCCGAGATCGACGAGAGCACCGGGACACCCAGTGGACGACGGGTCCGCGCTCGGCTCGCCCGCCGGTTGAGCTATCCGTCCCGTCCGATGGCCGGGGCCGTCCTCGAGCCGCTCGTAGGTGCGCACCGGACCGCCCACCCCAAGGCCGACATCAAGGCAGTCCAGCGGGCCTATGAGACCGCCGAGCATTTTCACCGCGGCCAGCTCCGCAAGAGCGGCGACCCTTACATCACACATCCGCTCGCTGTTGCGACCATTCTCGCCGAGCTCGGAATGGACACGACCACGATCGTCGCGGCGCTGCTGCACGACACGGTGGAAGACACCGGCTACACCATCGAGCAGCTCGAGGCCGATTTCAGCGCGGAAGTGGCCCGGCTCGTCGACGGGGTGACCAAGCTCGACAAGGTGAAGTTCGGTGCGGCCGCCGAGGCGGAGACCATTCGCAAGATGGTCGTTGCGATGGCCCGCGACCCCCGTGTCCTTGTCATCAAGCTTTGCGACCGGCTACACAACATGCGCACGCTGCGTTTCCTGCCCCGGGAGAAGCAGGAGCGCAAGTCCCGCGAAGTGCTCGAGGTGCTAGCCCCGCTAGCTCACCGGTTGGGTATGAACACCGTGAAGTGGGAGCTGGAGGATCTGGCGTTCTCGACTCTGTACCCCAAGCGCTACGAGGAGATCGTGCGGCTGGTGACGGAGCGGGCACCGTCCCGCGACGTCGCGCTTGTCCAGGTGACAGAGAAGGTCCAGGCCGACCTCAACGCCGCCAAGATCAAGGCGAAGGTGAGCGGGAGACCCAAGCACTACTACTCGATCTACCAGAAGATGATCGTGCGTGGGCGAGACTTCACCGACATCTACGATCTGGTCGGCATCCGGATCCTCGTCGAGTCGGTACGCGACTGCTATGCCGCGCTCGGTGTCATCCACGCCAACTGGCAACCGGTGCCCGGCCGGTTCAAGGACTTCATCGCCATGCCAAAGTTCAACATGTACCAATCCCTGCACACCACGGTGATCGGGCCCGAGGGCAAGCCGGTCGAGATGCAGATCCGGTCCTGGGCCATGCACCGGACCGCGGAGTACGGTATCGCCGCGCACTGGAAGTACAAGGAGACCAAGGGCACGCCAATCACCGAGGCTGCTGGGCAGGTCGACGACATGTCTTGGCTGCGTCAGCTGCTTGATTGGCAACGGGAGGCGGAGAGCCCCAGCGAGTTCCTCGAGTCTTTGCGCTTCGACCTCGGCGGCAGCGAGGTCTTCGTTTTCACTCCGAAGGGTGACGTGATCTCCCTGCCGGTCGAGTCGACACCGGTGGATCTTGCCTATGCGGTGCACACCGAGGTGGGCCACCGGTGCATCGGCGCACGAGTCAACGGTCGGCTGGTCCCGCTCGAGTCGACGCTGGAAAACGGTGATGTGGTCGAGATCTTCACGTCGAAGTCCGACACCGCCGCTCCCTCCCGCGACTGGCTCACGTTCGCCAAGAGTCCGCGGGCGCGGACCAAGGTCCGGCAATGGTTCGCCAAAGAGCGCCGAGAGGACGCCGTCGAGGTCGGCAAGGAGGCCATCGGCCGGGTGATGCGTAAGCAGGGCTTGCCACTTCAGCGGATGTTGGGCGGCGAGGCACTGATGTCCCTGGCTCGCGAGCTGGCGTACGCCGATATCTCGGCCTTGTACGCTGCTGTCGGAGAAAACCAGGTCTCGGCGCAGACAGTCGTGCAGCGACTGGTCAACGCGATGGGCGGGCCCGAGGGCGCGACCGAGGACATGTCCGAGGCCGCGCTGCCGACTTACCGACCGTCCCGACGCGCTCTCGCCGCCGGAGACGCCGGCGTGCTCGTCAAGGGAGTCTCTCACGTTCACGTCAAGCTGGCGAAGTGCTGCACCCCGGTGCCCGGCGACGAGGTCCTCGGCTTCGTCACCCGTGGCGATGGAGTGTCGGTGCATCGTTGCGACTGTACGAACGCCGGTGACCTGAGATCTCAGCCGCAGCGTCTCGTCGAGGTTGCGTGGGCGCCCACCGCCGGCTCGATGTTCCTCGTGGCGATCCAGGTGGAGGCGCTCGATCGGCATCGACTGCTCTCCGATGTGACGCGAGTGCTGTCCGACGAAAGGGTGAACATCCTCTCCGCCTCGGTGACGACCACGCGAGACCGGGTCGCGGTTTCGCGGTTCACTTTCGAGATGGCCGATCCCAAGCACCTGGGCCACCTGCTGCGGACCGTACGCGGGGTCGAAGGCGTCTATGACGTCTACCGGGTGACCAGTAGCAACTAGCGGGCTGTCTCCAACTCGTCCCGCGCCTCGCTTCGCTCGATGCTCACTCGCCGGTCGTCTGCTCGCTCCGCGCCTCGCTTCGCTCGATGCTCACTTGCCCGGTCGTCAGCTCGCTCCGCGCCTCGCTTCGCTTCGCTCGATGCTCACTCGCCCGGTGACTCAGCTCCCGAGCCGCACCGACTGAATCGTGACAGCATTGTTCGGTTTGCCGTCGCCGGGGGGCGTGCTGCCGGCCTTGGCGATCGTCTCCACAACAGCCAGACCTTTCGCCACCGTGCCGAAGACCGTGTAGCTCGGTGGGAACTCGGTGTCGGAGTAGACGATGAAGAACTGGCTGCCGTTGGTTCCCGGGCCGCCGTTGGCCATGGCGACTGTGCCGGCCGGGTAGGGCACCGGAGCGCCTTGCTTGGCCGGTAGGCCCTCATCGGCGAAGACGTAGCCCGGGCCGCCGCCGCCGGTCCCGCCAGGATCGCCGCACTGCAGGACGTAGAAGTCCTTGGTGGTGAGCCGGTGGCATGGGGTCTTGTCGAAATACTTCTGCTGCGCCAGCGAAACAAAGTTGTGCACCGTGCACGGCGCCTTCGCCCGGTCAAGGGTCAGGGCGAGCTCGCCGCGGTTGGTTTTCAGCGCTACCCGCACCGCGCCGGTCTTGACGACATCCTTGACCTGAGGTGCGGCGACCTTGCGGGGCACCGGCCCGCGTTGACCCTCCTTGGGCTTGTCGTAGGAACAGCTGTCGGCTGCCGGCTTCGCGGCCGGCGCCTTCTTCTTCTTCTCGTCACCGCCGAGCTTGCTTGCGCCGAACCCGGCCAGAGCCACGATGGCGATCACGGCGGCAACGCTGCCGGCGATGGCCTGCAGTCGTCGTCTGCGCCGCGCCTGAGCGGCCCGACGAGCCATCTGGCGCTGAACCTTCTCACGAGCGAGCTGTCGCTGGCGATCCTTGCCGGGCACGGGCGGCCTCTCTTGTCGGGTCAGGCCGGACATCTCTCTGTGAGCGAGTCTACGGCGCGTCGGTAGGCTGACTGTGACGCTGGTAGCCGACCTGTCAACGCGCTCCGCGCCTCGCTTAGCTCGATGCTCACTCGCCGGACTGAGGGAGGACGACGCCAGTGCTCGTCGCCGGCTTTCCCGCCGGCCCGTTCGCGACGAACTGCTGGGTCGTCGCTCCCGAGGCCGGCGCGCAGTGCGTCGTGATCGACCCAGGCGTCGGCGCCGAGACACCGCTCGACGACGTCCTCCGCGAGCGCCACCTGCGCCCGGTCGCCGTCCTTCTCACTCACGGCCACGTCGATCACACCTTTGCCGTGGTCCCGGTCTGCGGCGCGCACGGGGTCGCGGCATATGTGCATCCGGCCGACCGAGCGCAGATCGCCGACCCGTGGAGCGGCTTGGGCGCGCGGCGCGACATCCCCCTGCTCGGTCGGCTGGAGTTCGCCGAGCCCGACGACGTCCGCGAGCTCACCGACGGCCAACGCCTGTCACTGGCAGGACTTGAGCTGACTGTGGCCTTGGCGCCCGGCCATACACCCGGGTCGGTGGTATTCGGCTTGACCACGCCGGAAGCGTCGATGATGTTCTCCGGCGACCTACTCTTCGCGGGGTCGATCGGCCGGGTCGACCTGCCCGGAGGCAGTGAGGTGGAGATGCTCGTTTCGCTCAGCCGGGTGGTGCTGCCACTGCCCGACGAGACCGTCGTCTTGCCCGGCCACGGGCCCTCCACCACGGTCGGAGCCGAGCGGAGCGGCAATCCCTACCTTCAGTTGGCCGCCAATCCGGCACCGGGGATCCGGCTGTGATCGGCGAGCGAGCATCGAGCGCGGCGAGCGACCTGCGCGGTCTGGACTTCGATGACCAGACGCGACAGCGAGTGGAGCTCAACCCGCTCCGCGGCCTCAAGGGCGCGATGAGGGCGGCGGACCGGTCCGGTGCCAGCTACGCCGTCGTCCTGGGCGACCGCGACGTTGAGGACGGCGGCGCCCAGCTCAAGGATCTGGCCGACGGCGAGCAGGTCGCCTTACCGCTCGCCGACCTCGTCATCACCGTCAAGGAGAAGCTGTCGTGATGCGCACCCATGAGGCCGGTTCGCTGCGGGTTGAGCACACCGGCGACACCGTGACGCTCGCCGGCTGGGTGGCTCGGCGACGTGACCATGGCGGGGTCACCTTCGTCGACCTGCGCGATGGGAGCGGGATCGTGCAAGTTGTTCTGCGCGAGGCGCAGGCGCACGCCCTGCGCGCCGAGTTTTGCATCCTGGTCGAAGGGTCAGTCGGGCAGCGACCGGCCGGGAATGCGAACCTCGAGCTGCCCACCGGCGAGGTGGAAGTGATCGCTGTGCGGCTGGAGGTGCTCAGCGAGGCCGCCGCGTTGCCATTCCCGCTCGACGAGTACACCGGTGCGGTCGGCGAGGAGGTGCGACTGAGATACCGCTATCTCGACCTGCGCCGCCCCGGGCCGGCTCGGGCGCTGCGGCTGCGCTCGGCGGTCAGCCAGGTGGCCCGCACCGTCCTTGCCGAGCGCGCCTTCGTCGAGGTCGAGACGCCGTGCCTGACCCGGTCGACCCCGGAAGGCGCCCGCGACTTCCTCGTGCCGGTGCGGCTGCAACCCGGTCACTGGTACGCCCTGCCGCAGTCACCGCAGCTGTTCAAGCAGCTGCTGATGGTCGGCGGGCTGGAGCGTTACTACCAGTTCGCGCGCTGCTTCCGCGACGAGGACTTCCGGGCCGACCGCCAGCCGGAGTTCACCCAGCTCGACATCGAGATGTCCTTTGTCGAGCAGGACGACGTCATCGAGGTGGGTGAGGCCGTCGTCGCCAGAATCTGGCGCGAGCTGGCCGGCCACGAGGTGCCGCTGCCGATCCCGCGGATGACGTACGCCGACGCGATGACGCGCTACGGCAGCGACAAGCCCGACCTGCGGTTCGGCTGCGAGCTGGTCGACCTGACCGCGTACTTCGCCGGCACGCAGTTCCGGGTGTTCCAGACCGAGCACGTGGGCGCCGTCGTGATGCCGGGCGGCGCCGCTCAGCCGCGCAAGCAACTCGACGCTTGGCAGGACTGGGCCAGGTCCCGCGGAGCGAAGGGTCTGGCATACGTTCTGGTCGGCGAGGACGGCGACCTGCGCGGGCCGGTGGCCAAGAACCTCACCGCCGAGCACCTGGCCGGGCTGCCGGCTGCGACCGGCGCCAGCCCGGGCGATTGCGTCTTCTTTGCCGCTGGCCCGCGCGCGGAGTCGCTGGCGATGCTGGGCGCCACCCGGTTGGAGATCGGGCGGCGTTGCGGGCTGATCGAGGAGTCCCGGTGGGCATTCGTATGGGTCGTCGACGCGCCGATGTTCGAGCGGGACGCGACCGGCAGCTGGACGGCCGTGCACCATCCGTTCACCGCGCCGAAGGCGGAGTGGACCGACCGGTTCGCCGACGACCCGGAGCATGCGCCGGCCTACGCCTACGACATCGTCCTCAACGGCAACGAGATCGGCGGCGGGTCGATCCGTATCCATCGACGGGAGATGCAGCAGCGGGTGTTCGAGGTGATCGGCCTGTCGGCTGCGGAGGCGGCGGCGAAGTTCGGCTTCCTGCTCGAAGCCTTCGAGTTCGGGCCGCCGCCACACGGCGGGATCGCTCTTGGCTGGGATCGGTTGTGCGCGCTGCTGGCCGGGGCGACGTCGATCCGCGACGTGATCGCCTTCCCCAAGACCGCGTCGGGAGGCGATCCGCTGACCGGCGCGCCCACCCCGATCACGCCTGCGCAGCGCACGGAGGCGGGCATCGATGCAATCCCGTCGGAGCCGCCTCCGCCGGACACCCCCACCGTGCTCTCGCCCTCCTGAGTCGTCTGCCGGGCCGTCGCCGCCGCGGTTCGCTGCCGCGGCTCTATCGTCATGGCTCATGAAGAGCATCGACTACGGTCCGGATGTCCTTGCCAGCAATTGGCGGCGACGGGTGGCGACGCCGCACGTGCCCGCCGAGTTGGGCGAGGTCGTGGAGGACGCCCAGAGCGGCTTCACCGGCGAGATCGTCGAGGTCGACAAGGAGCGGGTCACCCTGCTCGGTCGCGGCGACCGCCGGCGGGTGTTTCCGCTGCTAGCTGGGGCTTTCCTGGTCGACGGAAAGCGGGTGACGTTGGTCCGGCCGGTGTCAGCGCAACCGGCGGCCCGCCGGCGGACGGCCTCCGGCTCGATCGCGGCGCCGCACAGCCGGGCCCGGGTCGCCAAGGCGAGCCGGATCTATGTCGAGGGAAAGCACGACGCCGAGCTGGTGGAGCGGGTGTGGGGCGATGACCTTCGCGGCGAGGGGGTCGTCGTCGAGGCGTTGGAGGGGATCGACGACCTAGTCGGAGTTGTCGAGGGCTTCGCGCCGACGCCGCAGCGCCGGCTGGGCGTGCTCGTCGACCATCTCGTGCCGGGATCGAAGGAGAGCCGCATCGTCGCGCGGGTCCATCACCCCCATGTTCTGGTGGTCGGCCACCCCTATGTCGATGTCTGGCAGGCGGTGAAACCGGCCGCTCTGGGCATCGCGGCCTGGCCGGTGGTTCCGCGTGGGCAGGACTGGAAGCGTGGCGTCTGCGACGCGCTCGGTGTCACCGACCCGCCGGCGATGTGGCGACGAATCCTGGGGTCGATCAGTTCCTACGCCGACCTCGATACCGCGCTGCTCGGCGCGGTGGAGCGACTCATCGACTTCGTGACGGTCACCGCCGAGTAGTTCCACGCCACCCGCGTACGCCGGTCGGCGGATTCCTTGTTCACAGGCCCTGTGGCGGTCCCGCATCGCGGGCCGCCTCCGTACCGTGCCTACCATCGGCTGCGTGACGGACCTGTTCGACGAGGCGGGCAAGGCGGCGACACAGGCCGGGGCGCCGTTGGCGGTCCGGATGCGGCCGCGCACGCTCGACGAGCTCGTCGGCCAGCGGCACCTGCTCGGCCCGGGCTCGCCGTTGCGTCGGCTGGTCGAAGCGGCTGACGGCGCCGCCCCGATCCCGCTGATCTTGTGGGGTCCGCCCGGCACCGGCAAGACCACCATTGCCCACGTCATCTCGCTGGTCACCCGCCGCCGCTTCGTCGCTCTCTCGGCGCTCTCGTCGGGGGTCAAGGAGGTCCGGGCGGTGATCGAGCAAGCCCGCCGGGAGCTGGGGTTCTCCGGCGCACAGACGGTGCTTTTCATCGACGAGGTGCACCGCTTCTCCAAGACCCAGCAAGATTCCTTGCTCGGTGCCGTCGAGGATCGCATCGTGACACTGGTCGCCGCGACCACCGAGAACCCGTTCTTCTCGGTGGTCTCCCCACTGCTCAGCCGGTCGTTGCTGCTCACCTTGGAGCCGCTGTCGGACGACGACGTGCGTGAGGTGGTCAAGCGAGCGATCAGCGATCCGCGTGGCTTCGCCGGTGAGATCAGCCTCGCCGAGAACGCCATGGAGCACCTGGTCCGGCTGGCCGACGGTGATGCCCGCCGAGCGCTGACCTCGCTCGAGGCGGCGGCCGCGGCAACGGCCGCCCGCCGCAGTGCGGCTGTAGACCTAGCCACATTGGAGGAGGCGGTGCAGCAAGCAGCCGTGCGCTACGACCGCGCGGGCGACCAGCACTACGACGTGACCAGTGCCTTCATCAAGTCGATCCGGGGCAGTGACGTGGACGCCGCGCTGCACTACCTGGCCCGGATGGTGACCGCCGGTGAGGATCCGAGATTCATCGCCCGGCGGCTGGTCATCCTCGCCAGCGAGGACATCGGGCTGGCCGATCCGACCGCCTTGCCGGTGGCGGTTGCGGCCGCGGATGCCGTGGCCCTGATCGGCATGCCGGAAGCTCGGCTCAATCTCGGCCAGGCCGTTGTGCACCTCGCGCTGGCGCCCAAGTCCAATGCGGTGATCCGGGCCGTCGACGCCGCGGTCGCTGACGTGGTAGCCGGCCGCGGCGGGCCGGTGCCCGCACATCTACGTGATGCGCACTATCCCGGCGCTCAACGGCTGGCGCACGGTAAGGACTACAAGTACTCACAGGCCGACCCCGCCGGTGTTGTCGCGCAGCAGTATCCGCCTGACGACCTGGTCGGGCACGACTACTACCAGCCCAGCCAGCACGGCGTCGAGCGCGACCTGGGCGAGCGACTGGAGTGGCTTCGCGGGCGGATCCGCGGGAACGAGACCGGCGGATGATCACTGCGGAGAACAGCGAGCGCCAGGCGCAGGTGAGGGAGGCGGGCCGAGTTCGACGGTCGGGCGGTGACGCGGTCACGATAGGGTCGGCGATGACCCCAGCCACCGGCAGTCGAGGGAGGACCCATGTCCGGCGGGGAGATCGCGGCCCTGGTCGCATCCGGCGGCTTCGTCGTGCTCGTGCTTGTCATCGCGGTGCCGATTCTCAAACTCGGCCGTACCGTCGATGAGACGACGAGACTGGTAGCCGGGATGAATGCCCGCGCCACGCCACTGATCGGTGATCTGGGCGACACCGTGAAGCACGTCAACGCTCAACTGGAGCGGGTGGACACGATCACCGCACATACGCAGGCAGTGACGAGCAATGTCGCGGCGTTCACCTCCCTGTTCGTTGCGACGCTGGGTGGCCCGGTCGTCAAGGTGGCGGCGTTCACCTACGGCGTGCGCAAGGCGGCCGCCGTTCGGCGAAAGGGCGAGGTCACCCGTCGCGTCAAGCAGGAGATGAAGGCCGATCACCACAGTAGCCGGCACCGGAGGAGGAGCTAGATGCGTCGTCTGTTCTGGGCCGCGCTCGGAGCGACGGTAGGGGTCCTCATCGTCCGCAAGCTCACCAGCGCTGCCCGTTCACTGACGCCCCGGGGAGTCGCCGGCTCGTTTTCGGAGAGCCTCTCCGACATCGGCGCGAGCTTCCAGGATTTCGTGGCCGACGTGCGTGAGGCGATGACGCAGCGCGAGCGGGACTTGCTGGCCGCGCTGGCCGAGGATGGCACGGAGCTGGGTGCGCAACCGCCTGTGCGCCCCCGCTCGCGATGAAGACCGCGGATATCCGGCGGCGGTTCCTCGATCATTTTCAGCGCCTCGATCACACCGTGGTGCCCAGCGCCAGCCTGATCGCCGACGACCCGACGTTGTTGGTGGTCAACGCCGGCATGGTGCCGTTCAAGCCGTACCTGCTCGGCGAGCGGCCTCCGCCGTATCCCCGCGCCACCAGCGTGCAGAAGTGCGTGCGCACCGTCGACATAGAGGAGGTCGGCCGGACGACCCGGCACGGTTCCTTCTTCCAGATGAACGGAAACTTCTCCTTCGGCGACTACTTCAAGGACCAGGCGATCCCCTACGCGTGGGATGTGATGACCCGTTCGCAGCACGATGGTGGTTTCGGCTTCGCGGAGTCCGACCTGTGGATCACCGTCTATCTCGACGACGACGAAGCCGCCGATATCTGGCAACGCGAGATAGGCCTGCCTGCTGAGCGGATTCAGCGGATGGGCATGGCCGATAACTTCTGGTCGATGGGCGTGCCCGGTCCGTGCGGTCCGTGCAGCGAGATCCATGTTGACCGCGGTCCCGAGCACGGCCCGGACGGCGGTCCCATCCTGGACACCGGCGGTGACCGGTTCCTCGAGGTCTGGAACCTCGTCTTCATGCAGCACCTGCGGGGGGAGGGCGGCGCCAAGGAGGGTTTCGAGATCCTCGGCGACCTGCCGGCCAGGAACATCGACACCGGCATGGGCCTCGAGCGGGTGGCTTTTCTGCTGCAGGGCGTCGATAACCTGTTCGAGATCGACGAGGTGTTTCCGGTCCTGCAGGGTGCCGCCGAGCTGGCCGGAAAGCGGTACGGCGCCGATCACCACGACGACGTGCGGCTGCGGGTGGTCGCCGATCACGTGCGGACGGCCCTGATGCTCATCGGTGACGGCGTGACGCCATCCAATGAGGGCCGCGGCTATGTGCTGCGCCGCATCTTGCGCCGCGCGGTTCGGGCCATGCGACTGCTCGGCTACGAGGATCGGGCGCTGCCGGAGCTGTTGCCCATGTCGCGCGATTGCATGAGCGAGTCCTATCCCGAGGTGGCCAGCGACTTCGATCGGATCTCCTCGTACGCCTACAACGAGGAGGAGGTGTTCCGCGCGACATTGCGGGCTGGGACGACCATCTTCGACGGAGCGGCGGCGGAGGTCCGGGCTGCCGGCGGGCGCACCCTGCCTGGCGACCGCGCCTTCGCCTTGCACGATACCTACGGTTTCCCGATCGACCTGACCCTGGAAATGGCGCAAGAGCAGGGACTCGGGGTCGACGAGGAGGGATTCCGCCGGCTGATGGCCGAGCAACGGTCTCGGGCCAGACATGACGCCCGGGCGCGCAAGACCGGCGGCACGGATGTGTCGGCCTACCGCAGCGTGTTGGACACCGCGGGCCCGTCGACGTTCACCGGATACGCCGAAGTCGAGCGCGAGTCGGCCGTCGTGGGTCTGATCGGCGCGACAGGTGAGTTGGCAGGAGCTGGCGAGGGCGATGAGGTCGAGGTGGTCCTCGACGTGACTCCCTTCTACGCCGAGGCAGGTGGCCAGTTGGCCGACCTCGGTCGCATCACCGTCGCGAGCGGCGAGCTCGATGTGCTCGACGTGCAGTCACCGATGCCCGGTCTGGTCGCGCACCGGGTCCGGGTGGTGCGCGGTGAGGTGCTCGTGGGGGCGGCGGCGCATGCCATAGTCGACATTGAACGCCGCAGGTCCATCTCCAGGTCGCACACGGCGACTCACCTGGTGCACCGAGCCATGCGCGGCGCATTGGGCGATTCGGCGACCCAGGCGGGCTCGTTGAACGCTCCCGGCCGGTTGCGCTTCGACTTCAACACTCCTTCCGCCGTGCCTGCGACAGTTCTGACCGATGTCGAGGACGAGGTCAACGCGGTCCTGCTCGACGACCTCCCGGTACGCGCGTTCCTCACGTCGCAGGACGAGGCCCGGCGGATCGGGGCGATGGCACTGTTCGGCGAGAAGTACGGCGAGAAGGTCCGGGTCGTCGAGGTGGGGGAGTACGCCCGTGAGCTCTGCGGCGGGACACACGCGCAGCGCTGCGGGCAGCTGGGAGTCGTCAAGCTGTTCTCGGAGTCCTCGATCGGAGCGGGCGTGCGCCGAGTCGAAGCACTGGTCGGCCTCGACGCCTTCCGATTTCTCGCCCGAGAACACGTGCTGGTCGCCGAACTGGCCGAGACGTTCAAGGTGCCGGCCGAGCAGGTGTCCGACCGAGTGCACGCCGTCGTGTCTCGGCTGCGCGACGCCGAGAAGGAGCTGGAGAAGCTACGCGCCGAGGCCGTCCTGGCTGGCGCGGCGTCGCTGGTGACCGCGGCCCGGGACGTCCACGGCGTATCCGTAGTTGCCACGGAGGTTGCCACGGAGGCACCCCAGGGTCTCAGCGGCGGCGATCTGCGCAAGCTCGCCCTCGACGTTCGAGGGCGCATGGATCCGGCCCGGCCGGCCGTCGTCGCGGTGGCCGGCCGCGCATCGGGTCGGGTCTCGGTGGTGGTGGCGGTCAACCCGGCGGCCCGCAACCATGGCCTGACGGCTCAGCAGATCCTGCGAGCGATGAGCCCGGCCATTGACGGCAAGGGAGGTGGCAACGATGATCTGGCCCAAGGCGGCGGCTCCAACGGAGGCGGCATCGCCGAGGCGCTGCGACTGGTGGACGACAGTGTCACCGGAACTGTCGTCGGCGCCACCTCTGGACCCGGATGAGCGAAGCCCGCGAGGGCGTCCGGCTGGGAGTCGACCCCGGCCGGGTGCGCGTTGGCGTGGCCGTGAGCGACCCGGCTGCTGTGCTGGCCACACCGCTGGTTACCCTGCCGCGGAATGGGGCGATCGAGGCGTTGACTAGGCTGGTAGCCGAGAATGCAGTGGTTGGTGTGATCGTGGGACTGCCCCGATCGCTGTCCGGCGCGGCCGGACCGGCCGCGGCCGAGGCCCGCCGGTTTGCCGACGAGCTCGCCACCCGGGTGGCTCCTGTTCCGGTGCACTCGGCCGACGAGCGTTTCACGACGATGATCGCCACCCGTCGGCTTTCCGAGCGAGGAGTACGCGGCGGGCGCCGGCGGGCAGTGGTCGATCAGGCCGCCGCAGTGCTGATCCTGCAGTCCTGGCTCGATCGGTTCCGGTTCGACCAGTTCCGGCTCGAGCAGGCCCGGTTCGACGGTGCGCGCGACAGACGGGAACGCGACGGCACATGACCGACCGCGACCTCGACATGGACCTCGGCCTGCTGGGTGGTGACCCGGCCGGCGTTCCGCGCTCCAGGGGGGCGCACCGTCACCGCAAGCCTGGCCGGCGGGAGCGCAGCCGGATGAACGAGCGCGGCCGTGAGGGGGGTCATGGGCGCGATGCCGTCAATCCGCACGTCCCCGATCCCACCGGCCGCCGTGGGCGCAGCATCGCGGCGCTGCTGGTCGTGGTGGTCATGCTCGGCGGACTCGGTGGGGGGATCTGGTATGGCGGATCGAGGGTACTCGCAGCCTTGGGGGACACTCCGGACTATCCGGGTGCGGGGTCCGGTGCGGTCACGGTGCAGATCCTGGCCGGTGACACCGCCTCTGACGTCGCCCGCGCCCTGGCCACAGCGGGTGTGGTCAAGAGCGCAAAAGCATTCGTATCAGCTGCGGAGAATGATCCCCGCTCGATGACCCTACAGCCGGGGACGTACCGGTTGCGCAAGCAGATGCGGGCTTCCGCGGCGCTGGATCTGCTCTTCGACCCCGCCTCTCGGCTTCGCTCGCGGGTCACCCTCCCTGAAGGCCTATCGGTAGCCCAGTCTCTCGACCGAATATTCCGCAGTACCGGAATCCCCTTGGTTGACTTGCAGGCGGCCGCCAGAGACACGACCCAGCTGGGTTTGCCGATATACGCCCCAGCTGTCGCTGGCCGGCAACCGGGACTCGAGGGGTTTCTTTACCCGGCGACGTATGACCTGGAGCCCGGGATGTCGGCCGTGACGATGTTGCGGACCATGGTGACGAAGTTCAAGACCGTAACCGCTGCTATCGGGTTGGAAGAGCGCGCGAAGGCGGCCGGCCTCAAGCCGTACGACGCTCTCATCATCGCTTCGATGGTCCAGCGGGAGGGCCGCGCTCGGGAAGACAATCCCAAGATCGCCCGGGTCATCTACAACCGGCTGGCCAAGGACATGCCACTCTATATCGATGCGACTGTCCTGTACGGCTTGGGCCGGGCCTCAGGTCCACTCACCCAGGCCGATCTCGACAAGGTGACCCCTTACAACACCCGGCAGATCAAGGGGCTGCCGCCTACGCCGATCGCCTCACCCGGAGCGACGACGATCGAGGCTACGTTGGCCCCGGCGCAGGGCAATTGGCTCTATTACGTGATCGTGGACAAGCAGGGGCGCCACCTGTTCACCGCTGACTACGATGCCTTCGTCGCCCAGAAGGCCAAGTCGCGGCGCGCGGGCCTGCTGTAGCCGGTGCCTCGCGCCGCCGTCCTCGGCAGCCCGGTCGGGCACTCGATGTCCCCGGCCTTGCACCGGGCGGCGTACGCCGCACTGGGGCTGACGGACTGGAGCTATGACGCTGTCGAGTGTGACGAGGCAGATCTGGCCACCTTTCTCGATGAGCTCGGATCAGAGTGGGCCGGCCTGTCGCTGACCAAGCCGCTGAAACGACTGATTCTCTCGCACGCCGACACCGTTTCCGAGCTGGCCCGCGACGTGGGGGCGGCGAACACCGTGGTCTTCTCGCGAAGAGGCCGGCACGTCGAGAACACCGATGTCGGCGGCATGGTGGATGTGCTCGGCCCGGCCGATGTCTCCCACCCGGTGATCCTCGGCGCCGGGGGAACGGCAGCCGCTGCCCTGGCGGCGCTGCGGGACATCGGCGCGGCCGGGGCGACCGTCGTGGTTCGCGACCCGGCGCGGGCTGCCGAGCTGATGGCCGCGGCGGAGCGACTCGCGGTGCCGGTGCGGCTGGCGCGGTGGCCGGAGGTGCCGCCGACAGCTACCGTCGTGATCTCGACGGTCCCCAGCGCCACCGCCGCGGCCTTGCCCGAGAACTTGTGGCGACCGGGCACAACGGTATTCGACGTGCTGTATCACCCCTGGCCGACCCCGTTGGCCAGCGCCGCCAGCGCCGCGGGTGCTCGGGTGGTCAGTGGTTTCGACCTGCTCCTGCACCAGGCCGGTCATCAGGTGCACCTGATGACCGGAGCGCCGGCGCCGCTACCGGCAATGCGCCACGTTCTGTTGAAGGCTGACTACACTGGGCTTTAGGGGTGCGGTTCGCCCGCCGAACGAGTAGGGAAAGCACGGCCGGTCGGGAGGGCACAGGGTGCGACAACTTGGCGAGATCTTACTCGAGACCGGGCTGATCACCGGCGAGCAGTTGGCTATCGCCGTTGAGGAGCAGGCGCGGGTCAGGCGCCCGCTCGGCCGCGTGCTGGTCGACTTCGAGCTGTTGACAGAGGCGCAGTTGGTGAGCGCGCTGGCTATCCAGATCGGTCTGCCCTTCGTGGACCTGGGCGACTATGCCGTGGACGGCTCCGCGGTGTCCCAGCTCTCGGCGGCGGCTTGCCGGCGGCACAGCGCGATCGCCATCGGCTACGCCGACGGCCGCTTGGTGGTCGCCATGGCCGATCCCGCCGACGTCTTCGCGGTCGACGACATCCGATCGTTGACCGGCATGGATGTCAAACCAGTGGTCGCGACCAAGGATGACGTGCTGCAAGCGATCAACCGGTTCCACCGGGCAGACCTCGACTTCGAGGACCTCACGGCGGGTCTCGAGGAACAAGAGGCCGCCGACGACCTGTTGAAGGTCCGGGCGGTGACCGAGGACGCCCCCATCGTCAAGTTCGTCAACGTGCTGATCACCCAGGCGGTCAACGACCGCGCCTCTGACATCCATATCGAGCCGGCCGAGCATGACCTCCGGGTCCGATTTCGCATCGACGGCGTGCTGCACGAGATCATGCGCTCGCCCAAATCGATCCAGTCCGGGGTCGTCTCGCGGCTGAAGATCATGGCTGATATCAACATCGCGGAGCGCCGCATCCCACAGGATGGCCGTCTGTCTGTGGTGGTGCAGGGCAAGAAGATCGACCTGCGGGTCGCCACCCTGCCCACTGTGTGGGGCGAGAAGGTCGTGCTGCGGATCCTGGACAACTCCACCGCCCGACTGGACCTGGCCGACCTGGGGTTCTCCGCGGAGAACCACG
>Ga0136617_10001624_pt1 | contig 19937 bp, 19 predicted proteins | sample AntDrymUQ3222106_2_FD_129672 | JGI IMG/M metagenome (GOLD analysis project Ga0136617, IMG submission 129672) | Polar desert sand microbial communities from Dry Valleys, Antarctica - metaG UQ322 (21.06) | ecosystem: Environmental > Terrestrial > Soil > Desert | place: Antarctica: Dry Valley... | reverse complement strand
GCCCGAATGCGCAACTCGCCGGGCCCGAATGCGCAACTCGCCGGGCCCGAATGCGCAACTCGCCGCGCCCGAATGCGCAACTCGCCGGGTCCGAATGCGCAACTCGCCGCGCCCGAATGCGCAACTCGCCGGGTCAGGGGGCGGCGGGCCAGCGCACCTCTATTCGCGCGCCACCGCCCACCGCCTCACCCGCGGTCACGGACCCGCCCCGGCCGCGCACGAGAGCCGCCACCAGCGCGAGGCCCAAGCCTGCTCCGCCACCCGCCTCGGGGGCCAGCCGCAGGAATCGGTCGAACACGCGCTGCCGGTCGGCAGCCGGGATGCCGGGCCCGTCGTCCTCCACCACCAGCCGTACCCACTGCCCAGCCGGCAGCACGGTGATGCGCACCACGGATCGGGCGTACCGCCGGGCGTTGCCGATCAGGTTGTCCAGCACCAGATTGACCTCGCCGACGCTCGCACCGACGCGGGCCGGTGTCGGTGCGACGACCTGTGCGGCGGGCCCGTCATCGCCCCGTGCCAACGCCGCGCGCACCGCCGCGACCAGGTCCACCGGCTGCGCGGCCGGCCGCTGACCGGCGTCTGCGCGGGCCAGCGCCAGCAGGTCCGACAGCAGCGCGGAGAGCCGCTGCGCCTCGACGGCGACGGCACGCAGCGTCTCCTCGGCCAGGCCCGGATCCGGGTGCGCCACGGCCACCTCGGCCTGTGCGCGGATCGCGGCCACCGGCGAGCGGAGCTCATGGGCGGCGTCGCCGGTGAACCGCTCCAGCCGCGACACCGCGTCGTCGCGCCGGGCCAGCAGCTGGTTCAGCTCCGTGGCCAGGGCACGCAGCTCGTCGCACGCCACGGGCACCGGCAGCCGCTGTCCCGGGGGCAACGCGGCGGCGGCCGTACGCAGCCGGTCCACCGGGCGCAGCGCCGCCCGGGTCGTCACCCATGCCGAGATCGCGACGACCCCCGCTCCCAGCAACGCGGCCAGCCCGAACCCGACGGCGGCACGCCGGAGCAGCGTTGCCCCGCCCACCAAAGCTGCCGAGGCCACCACCAGCCGGGTCGTCCCGTCCGGGACGACCGCCGGCACGGCGAGCCAGCGCCGCTTGTCCTCAACGGTCGTCAGTGCATCTCCCGCGGCGAGCAGCCGCACCTGCTGGGGCCACAGCGGCAACCGACCCTGGCCGTCCACGGGGGCGCCTGCGGTGTCGACCACCCGGACCCCGCTATCGGCGCTGTCGGTGACGCTGGCGACCGGCGCGCCCGCCACCAGCTGACCTGCCACCTGCTCGGCCTGCGCCCGCAGCTCGACGTCGGCCGCGCCCAGCAGGGTGTGGTGCAGCAGCCCCGCACCGAGCCGGCTCAACGCCAGCAGCACGGCCAGCGCGACGAGCCCGACCGACAGCGTGATCCGGAACCGCAACGTCCGCGCGGCCCACCAGCCGCGCAGCCGGCTCAGCAACACCGGCGATCGCCGCGAGCTGCACAAGGCAGCCGCAGAAGGGACCCGCACTTGCCTATCGTGGCGCTCATCCTGAATTGACCAGATAGCCGAAGCCGCGCACCGTCCGCAGCACGTGCCCGGCGCCCACGACGTCGAGCTTGCGGCGCAGGTAACCCACATACACCTCGACGACGTTGCGGCTTGCCGCCTGCTCATCACCCCACACCAGGCGCAGCAGCTCATCCTTGGACACTGCGGTGTCCGGCCTGCTGGCGAGCGCGTGCAGCAACGCGAACTCCCGCGGGGAGAGCTCGATCCCCTGCCCGTCCCAGCTCACCGCGCGGGCCACCGGGTCGACGACGAGCGGGCCCAGCCGCACGCGCTGTCCGGTGCGGCCGAGTGCGGCGTCCCGACGGCGGAGCATCGCCCGCAGCTGGGCCACCAGCACGACGAACGCAAAGGGCTTGACGAGATAACCGTCAGCACCGAGATCGAGCCCGTCGGCCTGGTCGATCTCACCGTCCTTGGCCGACACGAGCAGCACCGGCGTGTCGACGCCCGCGGCGCGCAACTGCTCCAGGACCCGGTAGCCGGACAGTCCGGGGAGGATGATGTCGAGCACCACGGCGTCGAAACTGCCGGTGAGCGCGGCCCGCAGCGCGGCCGGGCCATCGCCCACGGCCACGACCTCCATGCCCTCGGCAGTCAGCCCGCGGACCATGGCGGTGCGCAGCCCGGGCTCGTCGTCCACCACCAGTACTCGTGCCATCAGGACGAACGCTACCGGCCCCCGGAGTCGCGCACCTCAGAACTCTCTCAGGCCAGATACGTCAGGCTGAGCACATGGCAGGGATGGCGGGACGTGCAGGGATGGCGGGACGTAGTGTCGCGGTCGGCATCGCGGTCGGGCTCGGGCTGCTGACAGCCTGCTCCGGCGAAGGTGCGACGCCGGAGCCGCCGCCGGTGACCGCGGAGGAGCTCGTCAGCTCGGTGCTCACCGCCGAACCGGGCCCCTTCGGCGGCACCGTCGAGCTGGACAATGCGCTAGGTCTGCCCCCGCTCCCACAGCTCCCCCAGGCCGCTGACGGCACCAGCACCGCACGGGTGTGGTCCGACGGCACGGGCCGCGGCCGGGTGTCGATCCCGAGCGACGCGGGTGAACGCACCCTCGTCGCCGACGGGGAGACGTTCTGGGCGTGGGACTCCACCGATCGCACGGTGGTTCGCAAGCCCCTAGGTGACCGCCCGGACGGGGCCGTCACCGACCCGACGGTCGCCGCCACCGAGGCACTCGCGGCCCTGCGCCCGACCAGCATCATCAGCGTCGACGGCACCGCCGAGGTGGCCGGGCGCCCGGCCTACGAGCTGGTGCTGGCCCCGGCACCTACCGAGCGCACGCTGTTGCGCGAGGTACGGATCGCGGTGGACGCCGAAAAACGTGTCCCGCTGCGGCTGACGGTGCTGGCCAACGGGTCGCCGGAGCCCGCGGTGCAGATCGGCTTCAGCGACCTGACGTTCGGGCCACAGGACCCGGAGCTTTTCACGTTCACCCCGCCGCCGGGCGCGACGGTCGAGGAAGCGGAGCAGCGCGGCGCAGACCGTTCGCCAGACGGTGCGGCCGTCGGCGACGGCTGGGACACCGTGCTCGTCACGACGCTGCCGACCGGCACCACAACGCGAGTACCCGAGCCCGCACCGGAGACCCGCGAGGAAGCCCCGTTCGACCTGTCGACACTCGGCACCCCGGTCAGCGGCCCCTGGGGCAACGGCCGGTTGATCAGCACCAAGGTGGCCGGTGCGATCATCACCGATGACGGCCGCGTCGCCGCCGGTGCGGTTCCCGAGCAGGTCCTTACCGAGGCCCTGGCCCGGTGACCGCGGCCCCCGACTCCTTACGTCAGGACGGTGGCCCAGCTGGCGGTGAACGTCAGGAAGGCCACCCTGCCGGCGTGCCCGCCGGACCGCCTTGGGCCGCCCGGGCCGTCGGGCTGCGCAAGGTGTTCGGTCCCACGGTGGCCGTCGACGGCATCGATCTCGACATCCCGGCGGGGTGCGTGCTCGGTATGCTCGGCCCCAACGGCTCGGGCAAGACCACGCTGATCCGGATGCTGCTCGGGCTGACTCGGCCCACCGCCGGCACCGCCGAGCTGCTGGGACACGCCATACCGGAGCAGGCCGCCGTGGCGTTGCCGCACGTCGGAGCGCTGGTCGAGGGCCCCGGCTTCCACCCGTTCCTGTCCGGCCGGGAGAACCTGCGCCGGGTCGCGGCCACCGAGCCGCTGCTGCTCGGGCGCGGGGGTGGGCGGATCATCGGCGCCGCCGTCGATGCTGCGGTGGAACGCGTCGGTCTCGCCGATGCCGCCGACCGCCGCTACCGCGGCTATTCGCTGGGCATGAAGCAGCGCCTCGGGCTCGCTGCCGTGCTGTTGGCGCCGCGTCGGCTGGTCGTCCTCGACGAGCCGACCAACGGCCTCGACCCGGCCGGCACCCGCGACGTCCGGCGGATCATCGAGGAGCTGCACTCTGCCGGGGCCACCGTCGTCGTGTCCTCGCACCTGCTGGCCGAGGTGGAAGCGACGTGCACGCACGTGGCCGTGTTGCAGGCCGGTTCGCTGGTGGCCGCTGGTGAGCTGTGGGCGCTGTTGAAGGCCGGCACGGGTGGCCTGGTGATCGCCACCCCGGACGTCGACCTCGCGCTCCGCACCCTGCGCGCCGCCGGTGTCACGGCCTACCGCGATGCAGATCGCGACCTGATCGTCGTGGCCGAAGACGGCCTACCGGCGCCGGCGATCGTGGCGCTGCTGGTGCGCGCGGACGTCGCCGTGCACGAGGCGCGCCGACCCAGCACACGCCTGGAGGAGCTGTTCGCCCGCCTGACCGAGGACAGCCGATGAGCACGGTGGTGCGCCGAGGTGAGCAGGGCGGCTCTGCACGCCCGGCCGCCCACGGCGCACCGTTGCTCCGCCTCCTCGCGACCGAGCTGCGGTGGGTGCTGCGCCGGCCGCGCACGCTGGTGATGCTCGGGGTGTTCGCGTCGATCCCGGTGTTGATCGCGATCGGAGTGGCCGTTGCCGACCGCTCGGCCGGGCCACGAGCAGGGCTGATCGGTGCGATCGCCGGGAACGGACTCGTGCTCCCCATCGCCGCGATGACGCTGTCCCTGGCCCTGCTGCTCCCGCTCGCCGTCGCGATGGCCGCAGCCGACGCGATCGCCGGGGAATCTGCCCACGCAACGCTGCGTGGCCTCCTGCTCGCCCCGGTCGGGAGGCTGCGGCTGGTCGGGATGAAGGCATTCGGCGTGCTGGTCGTCGCCACGCTGGCCACCACCGCGATCGCCGTCGTCGGCGTACTCGCCGGGCTCATCGTCGTCGGCGACGCCGCAGCCTCCCCACAGCTGGTGACATTGTCGGGCACCACCACCGGACTCGGCGCGGCGTTGGGCCGGGTGGCGCTCGTGGCCGGGTGGACGATCGGCCAGCTGGCCGCGGTCGGTGCCGTGGCACTGGCGATCTCGGCGGTCACCGAGCACCCGCTCGTGGTGCTGGCTGCCGTGCTCGGCGGGTTGATCGTGTTCGGGGTGCTCGGCGCGATCCCCGCCCTGGACTGGCTCCAGCCCTGGCTGCTCACCACCGGTTGGACGGCGGGTGTGGACGCGCTGCGCGACCCGCTGCCGCTCGACGACATGGCGACGAGCTCGCTACGTGCGTTGGGTTACCTCGCGGTGGGCGGCGGGCTGGCGGTGTTCCGCATGCTTCGCCGGGATGTATGAGCCACGCGGCGCAACCGCCCGAACCACGCCATACGTCAAGCGAGCCCACGACTGAAGCGCAAGGATGGGCCGCATGGCCCACCTACTCGACGACGCCGCGATCAGCACCGCCCTCGCGGTCCTGCCCGGCTGGGAGCGCGACGGAAACGCCGTGGTCCGCACCGCGAAGCTCCCGAGCTTCCCCGCCGCGATCGCGGTCGTGGAGCGGGTGGCCGAGATCGCGGAGGAGCGCGACCATCATCCGGACATCGACATCCGCTGGCGCACACTCGTCTTCCGCTGCTCGACCCACTCCAAGGGCGGTATCACCGATCTCGACATCGCGTTGGCGGCAGCGATCTCCGAGCAAGTTTCAGGCGCGGGCGGCTGATCGCCCCGGTATCAGCCGCCCGAGTTCGGCGGTGGTGGTGGCGGTCATCCGTTGCCTGTGCACATGACATCCCCCCAGCTGCTCGCGCGGCACCGGACGACCCGCGCACAGCAAGTATCGGCAAGATCCGCAGATCGGGACAACGGATGGGTGAGCACCTCGCCCGGTCTTACCGAGCTCACGCTCGGCGTGTCGTCAACCCCGGTGAAAGACGGAGGCCAGGACGTCCGACGTGGCGCCGTGTTGGACAACGCGCCCTTCCTCGAGAACGAGGACGGTGCTGGTGTGCCGGACTGCGAGCGGGATCTCGTGGGTGATCACGATCAGTGCCAGATCGCGCCGGCTGCGCAGTTCGATGAGCACGTTCATGATGTCTTCGGCGGTCGAGGCGTCCAGTGACGAGGTGATCTCGTCACAGACGAGGATGTCGGGGTCGGCAGCGAGGGCGCGCGCGATGGCGACTCGCTGACGTTGGCCGCCGGAGAGCTCATGGGGATAGCGTTCGGCGAACTCCTCGGAAAGCCCCACGGTGTGGAGCAGTCCGGCGACCTGGACGGGGAGATCGCGAGCCGGGACTCCCCGGAACAGGCGAAGCGGTCGGCTCAGTGTCGCGCCCACGGTGCGACTGGGGTTCAACGTGCCCAGCGAATCCTGCGGGATGAGCTGGATGCGTCTGCGCTGCGCGGGATCCCGACCCTCGACGCGCAACGGCAGCGGCTGCTCGCCGAGGGTGATGTGCCCCTGAACGTGCTTGTGCAGTCCGGTGATCGCCCGGGCGAGGGTGGTCTTTCCGGAACCGGAGACGCCGACGATCGCGAGAGCGCCGCGACCGGTCAGGCTGAGGTCGACACCGTGCAGGATCGGGATCCGGTGGCGGGAATCGGCCCATGCGGATAGACCGTCGACCCGGAGAACCTCCTCCCCGCCTGCATCCGGTACCGGGTATTCGGTGAGCACCGCCGGCACACCGACGCTCGCGCCGAGGTCGACGACGTCGTCGGCGAGCTCCTCGATCAACGGTATGTCGTGACACGAGAGGAGGATCGTCGTTCCCTTATCGGCCCGGTCGCGAAGCAGCTCACACAGCATTTCCCGAAGGACCGCGTCCAAGCCCACGGTGGGTTCGTCGAGCAGCAGCACATCGGGTCGGCGGGCCAGGGCTCGCGCCAGTGCCACCCGTCTCTGTTGGCCGCCGGACAGTTGTCCGGGCTTGCGTCCCAGCAGCTCATCGGTGGCCGGTAGGCCGACGTCGGTCAGGATCTGCTGCGCGCTGAACTGTTTGTCCCCAGCGGCTTCGGCGAGCAGGTGACGAATGCGCATACGTGGGTTCAGCCGGGATGCCGGATCCTGACCGACGAAGCCGAGGTGGCGTCGCCTGAACTCCCGCAGCTCGCTCGCCGGGAGTGCCAGCACCTCCTTGCCGAGTACGGACAAGCTCCCTGCGACGGTGGGCACCCCGTTCGGCAGCGCTCCCGCGATGCTGCGGAGCAAGGTGGTCTTGCCGGAACCGGACGGCCCGACGACGCCGATGATGCGACCCTTTTCCGCGGTCAGCCGGTCGCACCGGGTGAGCACATGACCGTCCGCGGTGGCTATCGAGAGGTCCAGGATGTCAAGGATATTCGTCACAGCTGCGTCACCGTCCGATTCCTTGCTTTCGGTGTCAGCACGTCGAAGGCGAGGTTCACGCTCACTGCCATGACCGCGATCGCGAGACTGGGTGCGAGCACAGCCCAGGGGTTGAGCAGGATTCCGTCCGCGTTCTCGCGGATCATCAACGCCCAGTCCGCGGTGGGAGGCTGGGTACCGACCTCCAGGAAGCTCGCCGTGGTGACCACGTACACGGCCTCGACGAATCGAAGGCCCAGGAGTGTCAACAGGGTGGTGCGGAGGTTGGGCATGATCTCGCGGAAGACCAGGGACAGAGTTCGCTCGCCTCGAGCCGAGGCGACTTCGACGAAACCGGACGCTGCCACCGAGGCCGCGGCTGCAGCGGCGATCCGGAAGGCGAACGGTGTGCCCAGGACGATGGCCGCCACGACGACCGGTATCCGGCCGGAGCCGGGCCAGGAAACTCCGATCACCAGGATGCCGAGTGCTACGGGCAGCAGAATCAGGACGTCCGCGGTGCGCTCGACGATGGCTCCCAGCGTCGGCCGCAGGGCGGACACGGCGCCCAATATCGCAGCGATTCCGGTGACGACCACAGCGATCGCCACCGAGGCCACCAGAAGGTCGCGACCGCCGTCGAGCAGCCGGCTGAGGACGTCGCGTCCGAGCTGGTCGCCGCCGAGCGGAACGCCGAATCCGGGCAGCGCATACGGTGCGGTGACCGGTTCGGTGCTCTCGTGCGGAGCGAGCAACGGGCCCAGAAGTGCCAGCAGGATCATCGCCAGGGCCGGGGACAGCCGTACGACGACGCGGTTCACGGTTTCCGCCCGACGGCCCAGGCTCGAACGAGGTCGGACGCCACCAGCACCACGGTGATCATCAACCCGGTCAGGGCCACCACCGCGGCTACCAGCGGGGCATCGCGGTTACGGATGGCGTCGACGAGCACCGCACCCATCCCGGGATAGTTGAAGATGATTTCTACGGCCACCACGCCGCCGAACACCAGGCCCACCGAGGTGGCCACCCCGGCGGCGATCGTGGGAATGGCGCCAGGGAGCAGGTAATGGACGAGGATCCGGTGGCGTGGCAAACCGTCCATGATCGCCGAGTCCACGTGCGGCGTTGGCAATTGCTCGGCCAGCGCGCTGCGCACGATCCGGGTGTTCCAGCCGATCTGTCGCACAGCGAGCGCGAGTATGGGAAGGACGAGCATCGCGGACGATATCGGTCTTCCGCTGCTGGAAGCCACCGTCACCGATGGCAGCAACTGCAGCCATAGTGCGAACACCACGACCAGGGCGGTTGCCACCACGAACTCGGGCAGTGCCAGGATCACCGTGGACGAGGAGCCCACCACGCGGTCCAGAAGTTTCCCGGGCCGCAGCACCGAGATACCCCCGAGCACGAGAGCGAGCAGTACGGTCAGCACCAGTGCGATCGCGCCCAGCACGAGCGTGTTCTGAAAGGGCTGGCCCACGACATCCCAGATCTGTCGGTCCCGGGCCGAGACGCCGAGGTCGCCGGTGGCGAGTCCGCCCATCCACTGCAGGAACCGAACGGCCACCGGCTGGTCGAGCCCGAGCTCTATCCGCCGCGCGGCCAGCTCGGCTGGCGAGGCTTCAATGTCCAGGGTGGCCCGAGCGGCGTCGGTGGGAAGGATCTCGACCAAGAGAAAGGTCACGGCGAGCAACACCACGAGCAACGCCATGCGCCGCAGGAGCAGTCCGGCGACGAAAGCTGTCCGGCTGTTCTTCAGGCGCTCAGCCACGTCTGCTCCAGCTGCACGCGCCCGTAGCCGGGCAGTTGGGGAAGTCCTTGCACGGTGCTCTTGGCGAGATCCACGCCCTCGGCCATGCCCCACAACAGGTAGCCGGACCGTTCGTATTCGATCTTCTGCAGATCGTGCGTGAGCTGGCTGCGCCGGTCGGGGTCAGGCGTACCGAGCGCCAAGCGGTAGGCGCTGTCGAAAGCCGGATCACGCCAAGCCGCTTCGTTGAACGTGGAGTCGGACAGCATCAGCTTGCCCGCGCAGAAGATCACGGAGTCGTTGGTGCCCCAGTACGAGGTGTACAGGGGCGCTTTCCCCCTGCTCTGGCCCAAGAACGTGCTCGACTCCTGTTTGACGACATCGATCTTGACGCCGACGCTCTGCATCTGTTGGGCGAACAGGGTGGCGGATTCGGCGAGGCCGGGAACGTCCTCGGTGGTCAACACCGGATACGATATCGAGCGGTCGAAGCTGGCCTCGTCGAGTAACGCGCCGGCCCTGGCCAGATCCTGCTTGCGCTGCGGCAGATCGCGGGCGAACGCCGGATCGGCGGTTCCCAGGACGTCGTTTCCGACCGAGCCGTATCCGCCTAGCACCTGCTTGACCATGGCCTCCCGGTCGACCGCGAGCCGGAAGGCCTCCCGGACCCTCGGGTCGGCGTACGGCCCGTCCGCGACACGCATCACGATCGACATCGCCAGGTCGTTCTGCCGGCGGATAATCTTTACTCCGTCACGTCCTTCGGCCACCCGCGCAGCCACCGTTCCGACATTGGACACGAGGTCGACGGCCCCGCTGAGCAAGGCGTTGGCCATCGCTTGCGGCCTTTCGAACACCCGAACCTCGATAGCGTCCAGCAATGCTCGGCCGCCGAACCAGTTGTCGTTGCGCACCAAACGGGCGTTGCCGTCGCGAAACCACTCGAGCTTGAACGGCCCGGTGCCGGGAGTGTCGGCCGGATCGGTCGTCCCGTTCTTGATCACGAAGGTCGTCAGGCGCATCAACACCGGAATGTCGCTGTTAGGGTAGTTGGATTCCACCACTACCGCTCGTGGGCCATCCGGCGTAATTCCCTGCACATCGATTCCCGGCAACCGGGAGACACCGATTCTCGACTCCCGCAGACGGCGCAGCGACCACACCACGTCGTCGGAGGTGAGCGGTGTGCCATCGTGGAACAGGGCACCTTCGGCCAACTCGAAGCGCCAGCGTCGCAGGTCAGGACTTGATTCCCAGCGGGTTGCCAGACGTGGCGCAACGATCGGCGAGCTGCCCGGCACGGTTAAGGTGTCGTAGAGCAGGCTCAAGATCAGGTAGTCGCTCTCGTTCACCTGCACACCGTGCGGGTCACGGGTGATTGATGAAGCCCTGCCCACGGCTCCGACACTCAGCGTTCCACCCGGTCGCGGCGGCCCGACGGGCAATTGCCCGGACGTGGAGCTGTCCCTTGCACCGCACGCCGACAAGAATAGTGTGGTGCCGACCGCGGCACCAGCATGCAGTAGTTGGCGCCTGCTCATACTCACGTGAGGGGCCCTCTCAGCAGATGACAAAGGGTTTGCTTACCTAACTGTAGCAGGTTCAGGTCCAGATCCAAGCGGTGCTGGCAAATGGCGTAATGGCTTGATCTCGCCGCCGTCCGGGGTGTTGATGATTTCGCGATGCCCGCGACACTCCTCGGTTGCGGAGCCACTCGAGCGGCTCGCGCAGCGGAACGCGCTGATCGATTCCTGGCGAGCGGAGCTGGGCCAGGCGTTGGCGCCGATCGCCGAACTGGAAGCCCGACTGGGACAGACCTCGAAGAACTCCTCAAGGCTGCTGAGCTCGGACGAGCTGGCCGAGCCGGCACCGAAGTCGCTGCGCCGACGCGGGACTCCCAGCATCAGCTCATCAAGTCATCAAGCGGCGCTCCGCCTGTCGAGCTGCCACCAGCGCCGAACGCCCCCGAGGGCGTGACCGCACCGGCGCAGTACGGCCCGCGGATCACCGTGATCATCCTCTACCTGTACGTGGGCCAGTTCCTGTCCGAGAAGCACGCCGCGGCGGCGTTGGCCGAGCTGTTCGGCACCCCCGTCCGAAGGCACGGTTGCGACGATGACATCCGCGCGGCCACTGGCCTGAACGGGTTCCTGGATGGGTATACGCAAACCTGTGCACTGTCCCGGTAGCCACCGTCGACGGGACCAGGCTGTGGGGTGCAAGGCCGGCCCGCGGTGGGGCGCACTCCACGTCTACCAGCCAGTACAGCCTGATTCTCGGGCACGACCGGCGTGGCACCAAGGGCCATCAAGGGCATGGACGCCGCCGGAGTGCTGCCCGGCCTCACCGGGATCGCCGTGCTCAACGCCGGGGCGCTACACGACACCTACAAGACGGTCACCCACGCCCTCCGCAACACTCATGATCTTCTTCGAGAGCTCCGAACCGTCATCGACGCCACCCCCGCAAGTCCCGTGGCGCTGGGCCACCCCACCCACGTGCTCAGTACGTTCCGCAGGTCAGCAACTGAGAGCCCTCCCGAGGGCTCGCCGTGGCTCGCGAAGATTCGCCGCCAGGTGCCCCGGTCCTCACGGTGTGTGAGCTTCCGGTCACTGACGGTGAATCTTCGCGTCAGATCCCACCGACACGACACAAGATCACCGAGTCGATCCTGAGTGGTTACCCTAAGTGATAATTAAGACAGCCTTGCCTTTTTAACCCGGGCGGGTCATCATGAACCGCGTCGCCGACAAGAGGTAGCTGATCGACTACCTGTCAGTCCAGCCCCCCGCCCAGCTCGATAGTCAGCCGCAACCGGCCGAGTTGTATCTGGTCTCTATTGTGTCTCTATTGTGCCGCATTTATTTGGAGGCGATTGACTACCAACGATCCAGATGATCGAAGAAGGTGTGCGGATGAATGCTTTACCAGATTGCATTGTGAGGTCCGTTGATGAATCGACCGGAGTTGCATATTTTCACCCGTAGCGACCTCGCCGACCTAGAGATCAGCCCAGCCGAGGTGATCTCTGCGGTGCGCGAAGGTTACCTGGCATTTGCCAACGGGGCTTCCCGTTGCCCGACGAAGCTGATGATGCCCTTACCGGCGGCCGAAAGGGACGCGGTTTCGTATATGATGCTCGGCTACGACGCGAATTCGCAGCAGGTCGGCTTCAAAACTTCGTACCGGCAGGGGAGCGATAACCGGGAAAAATACTACACGGTCATCAGTTTGTATGACGATACCACGGGACTTCCGTTCGCACTGATGGATTGCGACCGGGTAGGTGCCGCACGGACGCCCGCTACAACCGCATTGATTGCTGAGGCGTGTGCCAAGCCGGATGCTCGCTCTGCGTTGATGATCGGCACGGGCGTTCAAGGCCATCATACCCTTCCTTACTTGCTGACAGTCCTCCCGAAACTGGACCGTCTTATGCTGTATGGCACGCACCCGGACGGAATTAATTCGACCATCGAGGTGTTCCGGCGGTACTTTCCCGATCGAGAAATTGACCTTGTTTCTGATGTGCCGGCAGCGGTCAGCGAGTCCGATGTTGTTGTCGTTGCTTCCGGTCGTGCTGCACATCCCCAGGTGGAAACCAGCTGGATGAAGCCGGGTGGACTCATGGTATCCGTTTCCAGCAAGGGCGTTGCTTCATCGGCACTCCATAAGGCGGACTACGCCATTGCGACCAGCAAAGGCCAGTTGGGGGTCACCGGATCACGTTTTGCCGCAGAAGACGGCACCGCCACGATTGATGCTGAGTTCCCAGACGTACTTGCGGGTCGGGCGCCGGGGCGACGCACTCCGACGGATCGGGTCTTCGCCTTCAGCAGCGGCATGGTCATTACCGATATTCCGGTCGCGCATGCCTTGGCCACCCGGGCGATCGCCGCGGGCCGCGGACAGCGCGTGCAGCTATGGAGCTGACCACGTCGACGATCTCGTTGCCGGCGATCGAACCGTATTGGGTACAACAGGTTCGGGCTGACCCGCAGCTACTGGCCGACATCGCCTACGCCGTACGAGGGCCGTTCCATGTGCTCTACCCGGTGTGTTTCGCGGAGAATCTCACGGCATTCAAGGATGCTTTGATCGGTGCGGGCGTCGAGGGCCAAGTCTATTTCGGGAAGAAAGCCAACAAGTCCGCGTGCTGGTTGTTTGCCTGTGCCGAGGCCAACGCCGGGGTCGATGTAGCGAGCGCGCCCGAGTTGGTGCACGCCCTCGGCTGCGGTGTTCGAGGCGAGGATCTGGTGGTCACCGGTGCGGCCAAGAGCGAGGAACTTCTCTGGCTCGCAGCCCGTCATCGGTGCCTGATTGCGGTCGATGCGCTGGACGAACTGGAACGAGTGATCGCGGCGGCGCACTCGCACGTGACAATTCGCATCCTGTTGCGGGTCCTGCCGGACACCGATCCGCACAGCCGTTTCGGATTGAATGTCGCTGAGCTCGACCGGGCGTTGGAGCGGTGTGTCCACGAGCGAGAACGAGTGATCATGGAAGGATTCTCGTTCCACTTGAACGGGTACAAAGTAGCGCCACGAGCGTCGCTGGCCTCCGATCTGGTTGACCGATGCGTTGCGGCACGCGCTCAAGGCCTGGTCGCCAACTCGGTATCGATAGGTGGCGGTTTTGCTGTCAGCTACCTCGATGCGGCTGACTGGCAGCGGTTCAATGAGGATTACCGGGACTCCTGGTTTCACGACAACAAGACGTTCACCCACTTCTACCCTTACCATCAGGCGCCGATCGGCGCAGATATGTTGGTCGCAATTCTGGCAAGCGCAGCCGGCGGGGGCTACAGCAGTGTGGGCAGCAAGTTTGCGCAAACCGGCACTCGTCTGTTCGTCGAACCAGGCCGGGCACTTCTTGATGGGAGTGGATTCACGGTCTTTCCGGTGCAGGGTTTCAAGAAACGGGATGACTACGGAATCGTCACGGTAGCGGGCCTCAGCGCCAGTGTGTCGGAGCAGTGGAAGGGCAGCGACTATCTCCCGGAACCGATCCTGTGGCCATCGACTGACACTGGCGACCCGATCGATGCGTGCGTGGGTGGTGCCAGTTGCCTCGAGTACGACATGCTGACCTGGCGCAAAATCCCGTTTCCGCGGACACCCCATTACGGAGATCTGCTCGTCTACCCCAACACCGCCGCTTACCAGATGGACAAGAACGAAACCGAATTTCACCAGCTTCCGTTACCCGCCAGGGTTGTGGTGTCGCATACCGGAAGTCGATTCCAATGGCGACTGGACGAGCGGCCGTAGAGTGAGCAACCGTAAATAACGTAAATAAGGAGTTGCAAGTGAAGAAACTAAGCAGTCGCCCGCTGGAAAGTACAGAACTGAGCAGTCGCTCGCTGGAGAACATTGTCACTCGCGCTTCCGCGCTCATCGGTCACACTCCGCTTTTCGAGCTGTGCTCCACCGAGTCGGGTACTCGCTTGCTGCTCAAACTGGAACAGTTCAATCCCACCGGCTCGACGAAGGTCCGGATGGCCGAACAGATGATCAATAATGCGGAACTTTCCGGGCAACTCCGGCCGGGTGGCCACATCATCGAACCCACGTCGGGAAACACCGGCCTAGGGTTGGCTCTGATGGCCATCGAACGCGGGTATCGGTTCACCGCAGTGGTGGATCACCATGCCAGCACGGACAAGCTCCGGGCGATGGAGGCAATGGGGGCAGAACTGGCCTATGTGGGCGAAGACGGTACTGATGGCCCGAGCAGCGTGGAACGCAGGAAAGTTGCCAGCGAACTGGCTGCGGCGGAAAAGGGGGCGTGCCGTCTGGATCAACACAATAATCCCGGAAATTCCGAGGGATATCGTGACCTGGCCCATGAACTCCTCGCCGACACCTTCGGTGATGTCGACTACTTGATCAGTGCCATCGGCACGGGTGGCTCGTTGTGTGGCACCGCGAAGGAGCTACATAGGCTCGGCTCCGGGGTGAAGACGATCGGAGTGGAACCGGCTGGTTCCATTATCTTCGGCGCTCCTGGTGGAAGGTACTGGCAAACCGGCAGTGGCAGCCCCGAAGGGTTTCCGGTCGGCAGCAACGTCGATTTCTCTGTGATTGATGACGGGGTCCAGGTATCGGATGCGGATGCCTTCGCCACGGCCCGGGTGGTCACCCGGCACACGGGGTTGATGATTGGCGGCTCGGCCGGCGGTGCCCTGCACCTCGCGCTGCAGAGGCTTGCTACGTTGCCTGCGGACAGCACTGTCGTGGCTCTGGTCTGCGACGCCGGAGAGAAGTACCTCGACACCGTCTTCAACGATGGATGGATGCGTGAGCGGGACTTGCTTGATCCCGCGGCCGAGCAGCAGGTTCAGCAGCTGTTGCTCGGCCACGGGATGCCAGCTCGGTGAGCACCGTGAGCGATGAGCTAGCCAGAGCGGGGTCTTTCATATGAGCGCCACGCAGTGGGTTCGGGAATATCGGCCGCTGATAACCCTCGCCGCACCCCTCGCTGGAATTCAGCTGGCTCAGGTGGCCCTCACGACTACTGATCTTGTCATGATGGGCTGGCTAGGAATCCAGGCCATCGCAGCCGGGGGATTGGCGCTCACGCTCTACAACCAGCTCCGCACGATGTGCGTCGGAGCTGTGACGGCGGTAGGCAATCTGGTTGCCGGTGCGGCGGGCCGTGGGGAGGCCCGCTCGGGAGATCAGCAGCCCGACGAACGTGCCGGGAACGAGGTTCGCCAGGTGGTGCGGGCAGCCTTCCTGGTGGCCACGCTGGTCGGTCTGCTCGGCGGTGTTGTGCTGGTCGCGTTGAGTTATGCGCTCACCTGGTTCGGCCAGGACTCCTGGGTGGTGGAGTTGGCCCGACCTACGATGATGGCACTGGCCCCTGGCCTGGTTCCGATGTTGTGGCTGAATGTTCTGCGTCAGTTCGCCGTGGGAATGCGCCGCCCTGGGTCCTTGCTCGGGATCACTATCGTGTCCATTGCGGTCAATGTGGCACTCAACGGAGGTTTTGCATATGGCTGGTTCGGCTTCCCGGTCCTCGGGCTGACCGGGATCGGGCTCGCAACCACGATCGTACAGCTACTGAGTTTCCTCGCGTTTCTTGTGATCCTGCGCCGTGACGAGCAACTCGCACCGCTGCTTTCCATTCAGGGCTGGAAAGCTGACGCTGTGATCGTCCGCGACATTGTCCGGCTCGGTATTCCGATCAGCTTGACCTATGGTTCGGAGGCGGGGATCACGTCCGTCGCCACACTGATAATGGGCAGCTTCGGTTCGATCGCGCTGGCGGCGCACAACGTGGTGAACCAGCTTGCTTACATCGTCTACCAACTCAATATCGGTCTTTCCCACGGCTCGTCGATCCTGGTGAGCCGGGCCGTCGGCCAAGGGAACCGGCGGGAAGCCGGTCAGATAGCGCGGACAGCCCTCACCTTGGGAGCCGTGGCGATGGCTTTCGTGGGGTTGGTGTACCTGACCGTGCCGACGTGGGTGCTACGGCTCTTCCTGGACCAGCAGGCCGACCCAGCGGTGGAATCATTGGCGAAGACTCTCCTGTTCTTCGGAGTGGCCCAGCAGTTCTTGAAGGGTGCCCAAAACATCAGTGTAGGATTGCTGCGCGGCCTCGGTAACACGAAGAGTGGATTCCGTATCACGCTGATTGGTTACTGGGTGGTCGGTACCCCAGCAATGCTGCTCTTCGGTTATGGGCTGGGTCTCCACGGTCCGGGGGTGTGGATGGGCCTGTGCGCAGGTTTCGGGGCCACGGCGATACTGTTGCTTCGGCGGTTTCGGAAAGACCTGAGCCTGGGCGAATCGGCGCCGTTGAGTCAGTCTTGATCTCTAGGCTTTGCCCAGTTCCGGGTGGGTCATTGCGTGGCGATGAAGTCCAGCACAGGCAGGATGGTCACCCTAATCCCGCTCTTCGTGATCTTAGGGCTTGTGTCTGGATGTAGATGACGGAAGTGCACTCTCCGCAGCGAGGACTTGTCGTACGAGGCCTGGCTCACCGGAAAACTCTTCGATCGAACCCGAACCACCCACCTGCAACGGCTCTTCCCCCTCGTCGTATGAAGTCAAACTAGCCAACAGGGTCCCAGATCTCCGGAACTGACTCAAGAGCATCCCGTTGACGTGGCCTTCTGAGGTCGCACCGTTCCCGAAAGAGATGAGGTTCGCCCCGGACGTCCACGCTGGATGAGTGGTCCGCAACCGAAGAGCCTGACCGCCGGCCGCTCTCATGATCGGATTCTGGGGCGGGAGGGATCACCGGACACGACAGATAGATCTTGAAACGACCCGGTCAGTCGTACCGCCAGGCAGTCAACCGACCTCAACTGCGACATCCATCAAAGTTTCGGAGGTCTGGGTCCTTCCAGGACCCTGTTGTTTAATCTGCGACATGGCTGTCGACCTCCACGCTGCTGATCTTCTGTGACGGCGCGATTCTGCCTGCGGTTGGCCTCCCCCGTTCACCGGTCGCCCAGAACACAGCTCCAGACACGGTTCCCGGATCCGAACCGCTGATCATGGCCCTCGAACCGCCACGGGCACGGCTCGGTGGACCCGACCACAGGCACGGCCGTGGGTCCGCCGCCGGCACCGCACCACTTGATCACACATCCTGCACGTCGAGTTGACGTCGACAACCCGTTCGCGACCCCCGCCAGGCCCGCGACGACGACACCGAATGCTTCACCGAGGCCACCACCCCGCTGGCAGCATACCCAGGACGCGCTGCCGTGAAAGGACCCGAACTCGCCGTGATCAACTCAAGCTGAGCGGTATCGGCCCTGTGATCGACTGGCGCACGTGCCGGTCCAAGGTTCCCTCCGTGCTCGACGCCCAAGACCCTGACACCGCCTACGGGTGTGCCCACCCGTCGGTCGGGTAGAGCTGAGGCCGGTTGAACCGTTGCGGCTTCTCTATGCCGTTGACGTAGTAGGCGACCGGATGACGCGTCCCTAGCTGACCGATCAAGAACCTGGTGACGCTCGCGGACAGGACTAGATGGTCCCGCGACCGGGACGCTGCGAATGACCGGGCTTCACTCTCGGTGAGAAACACGATCTCGACCGCGCCCACGTCGTCCGGTATGGCTGTGTGCACGCTGAACACGACGTCGGTCACGACGTACCCCTCTCGTCGTCCGGGCAGGATAGCGCGGATTCACTCCGATAGCGTGGTCGACACGGGGCCTGATGAGAACACGTTCGGCGTCTACCGTCGTCTACAGGTGGTGACCGTGTCTGTCCTGGGCTCGAACCTTCGAGCAGCCCGCGAGGCTGCCGGGGTGAGCTTATCGGTGATGGCGTGCCGCACCCACTACAGCAAGCCACTTCTCGGTCACCTGGAGACCGGGAAACGCACGGTCAAGCCTGAACACGTCGCTGCATATTCACGTGCGCTCGGGGTGTCTGTAGAGCGCCTGTACGGGTCCCTGGACGATCCGCTGAGGACCGCTCATGAGTGGTTGGTGGCCGAGACTCCGGTATCGGTGCAGTCGGCGGTCGGTCGACGCGTCGGCGCGAGCTTGGCGGGCGCACTGGAACGCCGGGTGATCGAGCTTCGCCACCTGGACGACGTGGTCGGCGGACTCGACCTGTTCCCGCTGGTGAGCAAGGAACTTTCAGACGCTCAGCGCGTCGTGAACGCGGCGAGCTATACGGAGGAGACGGGTCGACGGTTGTTGACCGTCGTCGGGGAGTTGGCCCAGCTCACCGGGTGGGTCGCCAGCGATGCCGGTCAGTACGTCGAGGCACAGCGCGTTTACCTGTCCGGTGTGTCAGCGGCAAGCGCCGCCGGAGATGAGACGCTGGCGGGTCAGCTCTTGTCGTCGCTGAGCTACCAGATCGCGAACGTCGGTGATCCAGCCGACGCTGCGCTGCTCGCCCGCGCGGCCGTCAAGGGCACGAGAAACGCGACGCCTACCGTCCAGGCGCTGCTGCTCGAACGGGTGGCATGGGCGAGTGCTCGCGCCCGAGACCGGGAAGGCAGCCGACGCGCGCTGGACGCCGTAGACGACTCCTACGAGCAGCGGGCGGCCGGGATCGGTGAACCGGAGTGGGTGTACTGGCTGGACCGGAAAGAGATCAACGTGATGGCAGGTCGCTGCCTGATCGAGCTGGGAGACCCCGTCCAGGCTGAGCCACTTCTGTCCGCCGCGATAGCGGCCTATACACTCGACCACACGCGCGAGATCGCGCTTTACCAGACGTGGCTGGCAGAGTCCTACGCTCGATCCGGAGTGGCCGACGCCGGGTGGGCCACGATCGAACTTGCTCGGAAGTCAGCACGCGGGGTCAACTCTGCTCGGCTGAATCGTCGGATCGCTGAGGTAGAGCGCCTGCTGCCGGGGACTGCGTGACCGTGGTTCGAAGCTCCCACCTACAGGGTGAGGGCAGCGATCCGAGCGGGCCACCGACCGGGCATGAGTGCGAGCGAGACGGGCCTCCGCGTCAATCACCGCCTGTCCGAACGTCAGCGCCGGTCGAGGACTCGGAGTCAGGCTGGAGTCAACCGGCCGGGCGGGGTGCGAGGACCGCCTGGGCCATTTCACGCAGTGTGCAACGGCCCTCCGGTCGACGATCGGAGGACCGCTGCACGTCGCGGTGCTCGCCCCGGGATCGGCACCTCGCGGTTACTTCCGCCCCGTGCCGGGCCGCCGGGTGCGTTGGCCGTCAGTACGCCGCGCCGCGCCCGCTCGGACTACTCGCGGTACCCGCGGGCGAGGCGCCCCGGTCAGGCGCACCACCGCCGGGTCCGGGGCCGCAGGGGGACCGGACGAAGGCTCGGGTCCAGGTGGGCTGACACGGGACGCCCGAGTCACGTAGCCCGCGATGTTACACGGAAACCTGAGGTACCCGGCCTGGTTGCCGATAGCGCACACCCGGCAATGCCCGGTGCCGTCGTCGACGTGCTCGGCGAGCAGCCGGCGGAGCACCTCGGGCCGGCTCGCGATGAACACCACGATCGGGTCGTCGTCGGTCATTGTGCCCCTCGTGTCGTCGAGGCACCTGGTG
>Ga0136617_10001623_pt1 | contig 19937 bp, 18 predicted proteins | sample AntDrymUQ3222106_2_FD_129672 | JGI IMG/M metagenome (GOLD analysis project Ga0136617, IMG submission 129672) | Polar desert sand microbial communities from Dry Valleys, Antarctica - metaG UQ322 (21.06) | ecosystem: Environmental > Terrestrial > Soil > Desert | place: Antarctica: Dry Valley... | reverse complement strand
TCCTCGAGCGCGATCGTGAGGTAGTTCTTCGAGCCCGTGTCGATCATCGGCGGCGGGAACTCCTCGAACGTGCCCTCACCGAGGTTGTGGTAGTAGGAGTTGATCTGGCGGGCGCGCTTGGCGGCCACGATCACGCTCGCATACGGGGAGTCGACGTTGTCGAGCAGCTTGTCGACGCGGGGAGAAATCAAGTTCGGTCCTCGGTTCGGGGGCCGACTCAGTCTAGCGATTCGTCCTGCATCCGGCCGCGAACGAGCGCCTCCAGCTCCGCGACCGCGGCCTCGAGGCGATCGTTGACGACGACGTGCCCGAACTCGGACTGCGCGCCGAGCTCCTCCCGCGCCGTGTCGAGCCGCGCCTCGACCTGGACGGCCGAGTCCGTCCCGCGCCCGACGAGGCGCGTGCGCAGCGCGCCTTCGCTCGGCGGCCCGATGAACACCTGCACCGCCTCGGGCATCGCCTCGCGGACCTGCCGCGCGCCCTGCACCTCGATCTCCAGCAGCACCGGCCGGCCTGCGGCGCGATGGCGCTCGAGCTCGGAGCGCAGCGTCCCGTAGCGGCGGCCGGAATAGCGCGCGTGCTCCACGAAGTCGCCCGCCTGCACGCGGCGCTCGAACTCGTCGTCGGAGAGGAAGTGGTAGTCGACACCGTCCTCCTCACCGGGGCGCGCGTCGCGCGTCGTCGCCGAGACCGCGAGCGCGAGCTCGGGCACGCGCTCGCGCAGCGTGCGGATGAGGGTGCCCTTCCCGACACCCGAGGGGCCCGTGATGACGAAGACGCTCACTCGCTGCAGTCTCGCGGACCGAGCGGCGGTTCGAACGTCAACTGCGCTGGTGAGGAAGAGGGTGCGAGCCGCCGCGGCGACGAGTGTCATCTCGACCGCGCATACCGCGGTGGACATGACACTCGTGCCCGCCACGGCGGTTCGGACCCGACTCCCACCCAGCCGCCGTTGACGTTGTCGAAAGACTAACGACGAAGCATCGAGACGAGCTCGGTGCGCTGGCGCTGCGAGAGGCCGCCGATGGTCTTGCTCGGGGAGATGCGGCACTGGACCAGGACCTTGTTGACCTTCACGCGCCCGTACTTCGGAACCGCGAGGAGCATGTCGAAGACCTTCGCGGTCTCGACGAACTCAGGTGGCTCGAGCAGGAGGTCGTGGATGCTCGAGCGGCCGGCCTTGAGATCGCGCTTGAGCTGGGCCCGGCGTGTGCGGATCTGGTTCGCGCGCTCGAGCGCCTCCATCCTCTGCACCAGCGAACGCTCGGGGGCTGCCACGGAGGGCTTCGTCGGCGTCTTTGTGGCTGGTGGCACGGCGGCGAGTCTACATCTGAAAGGCGTGCGGGCAAGAGAGAACCGCCCAATTCGCCTCGACCTCTACTGAAGCTTTAGACACATGGAGGCGGGTTTACACTGTGTCCCCCATTTGCAGGACTTTTTCAGGCGTTATGTGCTATGGGCGCTCGCGCGCGGGCGGGCTCAACCGGCGCGATCCCGCTGTTTGCAAGGGATTGCGCCAGCTCGGCGGCGATCCTCGCACCGGCCAGCGGATCGCGGAAGGACTCGGTTCCGACGGCGACCACGTCGGCCCCCGCCTCGAGCATGTCCCTGGCCTGACGTCCGTTCTGCAACCCGCCCATTCCGACGATCGGAACGGCGACGCGAGCCCGCACCTCGGCGACCTGGGCGAGCGCGACGGCGCGCACGGCCGGGCCGGAGACGCCACCACTGCCTCGGCCAGGGGCCTCGTCACCGCTTCGCTCGTCCCCGCCCAGCCACGGGACGCCGGGCCGGCGAGGATCGAAGGCCATGCCGCGCAGCGTGTTGATCAGCGAGACCGCGTCGGCGCCGTGCGCCTCGGCCGCCGCGGCGACGTCGGCGGGCGCCGTGCAGTTCGGCGTCAGCTTCACGATCAGCGGCTTGCGCGTGAGCGGGCGGACGGCGTCGAGCAGCGCGGTGGTCTCCCCCGGGTCGGCGCCCATCACCATCCCGGTCTTGACGTTCGGGCACGAGACGTTGAGCTCGAGCGCGGCGACCTCCTCGCGCTCGGCGAACGCCGCAACCAGCTCGGCGACCTGCTCGCGCGTGAAGCCCATGACGTTGACGATCAGCGGCACGGGGAGCGCGGCGAGCTGCGGCAGGTCGTGCTCGATGTAGCCGGCCAGGCCCTTGTTCGGCAGCCCGATCGAGTTGATCATGCCGCCGGCGAGCTCCCACAGCCGCGGCGGCGGGTTGCCCTGCCGCGGCTCGAGGGTGACGGTCTTGGAGACGAAGGCGGAGAACGGGAAGCGCGCGAGCAGGGCGTCGCCGAACACGCGCCGGGCGGCGATCGCGTCGAACGTGCCGGACGCGTTGATGACCGGGTGCGCCAGTTCCAGGTTCAGGAACTTCACGCGACCAGCTCCAGCGCGGAAGCATCGAGAACAGGCCCGTCCACACACAACCGCACGTAGCCGCCGCGCGTCGGCACGACGCAGCCGAAGCAGGCGCCGTACCCGCACGCCATCCCCGACTCGAGCGCGAGCTGGGCCGGCACCTCCTCGGCCTCGCACAGCGCGCGCACCGCCTCGAGCATCGGCGGCGGCCCGCACGCGTAGACCAGGCACGAGTCGTCCAGCTCATCCCTGAGCAGTTCGGTGACGAGCCCGTGGAAGCCGACCGAGCCGTCGTCGGTCGCGACGCGAGGGTCACGCAGCAGCCCTGCGCCCTCGGCATGCGCCGCGTCCCGGAACCCGAGCAGCACGCGGGCGTCCGAGAGAACGTCCTGCCAGATCGCCAGCGGCGCGATGCCGACGCCGCCCCCCACGAGCAGCGGCCGCCGCGCGGCCGCCGGCCCCCGGAACCCCACTCCCAAGGGCCCGACCAGCCACAGCCCGTCGCCGGCGCGCAGCTCGCACAGCCGCCGCGTGCCCGGGCCGACGTCCTCGAACAGGAAGTCCAACCGGCCGTCCTCGTGGCGCCGCAGCACGGAGAACGCGCGCGGCAGGAACGGCCGCTCGTCCACCCCGCCGCCCCAGCGCTCGCTCGCGGTGAGCATGTAGAACTGCCCCGGCTGCGGCGACGGCCCCGTGGCGTCGAGCACCGAGATCACGTCGTAGGCCCCGTGGCGCGCGTGCGCGACGACCGGGCAGAGGCGGCGGCCGAGCGGGGCGAGCGTGCGGTCGCTCACGCGTTCAAGGCGGCGTGCGAGCCGCGCGCGTGGAGGTCCTGGAGCGAGACGACCTCGGGATCGCCGTGGCGCGCGGCGGCGATCGCGCGCGCCGCGGCCATGCCGCCCGAGAGCGTGGTGATGCAGGGGATGCCGCGGGCGATCGCGACGGCGCGGATCTCGTATCCGTCCGTGCGCGCGTCGGTGCCGGTCGGGGTGTTGATGACGAGGTCGACGTCCCCGCGCTCCATCCAGTCGACGACGTGCGGCGAGCCCTCCGCGATCTTGTTGATCGGCTGCACCGGGATGCCCATGCGCGAGATTGCCGCCGCGGTCCCGCGCGTCGCCACGATCGCGAAGCCGAGGTCGTGCAGCTGCGTCGCGATGCCGACCGCGCCTGCCTTGTCGGAGTCGGTCACGGTCAGGAACACCGTGCCGCCGCTGGGCAACCGCGCGCCCGCCGCCGCCTGCGCCTTCGCGAACGCGGCGGGGAAGTCAGCCGCCACGCCCATGACCTCGCCCGTCGAGCGCATCTCCGGGCCGAGCAGCGAGTCCGCGCCGGCGAAGCGGTCAAACGGCAGCACCGCCTCCTTGACCGACACGTGGTCGCCGCCCGGGTCGGCCGGGAGCTCCATCGCCGCCAGCTTCTCGCCGAGCATCACGCGGCAGGCGACCTTCGCGAGCGGGATCCCCGTCGCCTTGGACACGAACGGCACCGTCCGCGACGCGCGCGGGTTGGCCTCGATCACATAGAGGTCGTCGCCGAGCACCGCGTACTGAACGTTCATCAGCCCGACGACGCCGAGCGCGAGCGCGAGCCGCTCGGTCGCCGTCCTGATCTCGGCGCGCATCTCGGCGCCGAGCGAGTGCGGCGGCAGCACGCAGGCCGAGTCGCCCGAGTGCACTCCGGCCTCCTCGACGTGCTGCATGACGCCGCCGATCCAGACCTCCTCGCCGTCGCAGATCGCGTCGACGTCGACCTCGACCGCGTTCTCGAGGAAGCGGTCGAGGTAGATGGTCCGGTCGTGCGCGCCGCGCGCGACCCGCAGCAGGTAGTCCTCGAGCCCGGCGAGCGAGTACACGATCTCCATCGCGCGACCGCCGAGCACGTAGCTCGGGCGCACGAGCAGCGGGAAGCCGACGCGCGGCGCGACCGCCAGCGCCTCCTCCTCGGAGTGCGCGGTCGCGTACGCCGGGGCCTTCAGGCCGAGGCGCCCGAGCAGCGCCCCGAAGCGCCCGCGGTCCTCGGCGAGGTCGATCGCCTCGGGCGAGGTGCCGAGCAGCGGCACGCCCGCGGCCTCGAGCCCGGCGGCGAGGCGCAGCGGCGTCTGGCCGCCGAACTGCACGATCACGCCCTCGGGATGCTCGACCTCGACGATCGCGAGCACGTCCTCGAGGGTCAGCGGCTCGAAGTACAGGCGGTCGGAGGTGTCGTAGTCGGTCGAGACCGTCTCGGGGTTGCAGTTGACCATCACCGCGTCGCGCCCGGACTCGCGCACGGTCATCGCGGCGTGCACGCAGCAGTAGTCGAACTCGATGCCCTGCCCGATCCGGTTCGGGCCGGAGCCGAGGATCATCACGCTCGGCTTGTCGCCGCGGCGGACCTCGTCCGACGCCGCGCGCTCCCAGGCCGAGTAGTAGTAGGGCGTCTCGGCCTCGAACTCGGCCGCGCACGTGTCCACGGCGCGGAAGGAGCGGACGCCGGTGAACGGCCCCTCGGGGTCGAGCGCGAGCTCGCGCAGCTCGCGCAGGAACCACGGGTCGATCGCGGTCCGCGCGTGCACTTCGTCCTCGCTCGCGCCCTGGCGGAACGCCTCGAGCACGAGGTCGAAGCGGTCGGCGCCCGGCGTCTCGAGGCGCTCGAGCAGGTCGCCGTTGGCGGTCACCTGGAGGTCGAGCTCGCGCGAGCGCATCGCCTTTGCGAACGCCTGCTGGAACGTGCGCCCGATCGCCATCGCCTCGCCCACCGACTTCATGTGCGTGGAGAGGCCCTCCTCCGCGCCGGGGAACTTCTCGAATGCGAAGCGCGGCCACTTGACCACCACGTAGTCGATGGTCGGCTCGAACGACGCGGGCGTGCGGCGGGTGATGTCGTTGGGGATCTCGTCGAGGCGGTAGCCGACCGCGAGCCGCGCGGCGATCTTGGCGATCGGAAAGCCGGTCGCCTTGGAGGCGAGCGCGGAGGAGCGCGAGACGCGGGGGTTCATCTCGATCACGACGATCTCGTCGGTCGCGGGGTTGACCGCGAACTGGACGTTGGAGCCGCCCGTCTCGACGCCGACCGCACGGATCACCGCGATCGCCTGGTCGCGCAGCCGCTGGTACTGGCGGTCGGTCAGCGTCTGCTGCGGCGCGACCGTGACGGAGTCGCCGGTGTGCACGCCCATCGGGTCGACGTTCTCGATCGAGCACACGATCACCACGTTGTCCGCGCCGTCGCGCATGACCTCGAGCTCGAACTCGCCCCAGCCGAGCACCGACTCGTCGATCAGCACCTGGCCGATCGGGGACGCCGCGAGCCCGCGCGCGACGATCGCCGCGAACTCCTCCTCGCTGCGGGCGATCCCGCCGCCACGGCCGCCGAGCGTGAAGGCCGGGCGGATGATCAGCGGCAGCCCGAACGTGTCGAGCGCCACCCGCGCCTGGGAGAGGTCGGTGGCGATCGTGTTGCGCGCGGTGCGCAGGCCGGCGGCCTGCATCGTCGCGTCGAACAGCTCGCGGTCCTCGGCGCGGCAGATCGCGTCGTAGGTGGCGCCGATCAGCTCGACGCCATAGCGCTCGATCGTGCCGTCCTCGTGCAGCGCCTTGGCGAGGTTGAGCGCGGTCTGGCCGCCGAGCGTCGGCAGCAGCGCGTCCGGCCGCTCGCGCTCGATCACCTGGGTCACCGGGCCGGGCAGCAGCGGCTCGACGTAGGTCGCGGTCGCGAACTCCGGGTCGGTCATGATCGTGGCTGGGTTGGAGTTGACGAGGACGACCTCGTAGCCCTCCTCCAGCAGCACCTTGCACGCCTGCGCGCCGGAGTAGTCGAACTCCGCGGCCTGCCCGATCACGATCGGCCCAGAGCCGAGGATGAGGATCTTGTGGATGTCGTCGCGCCTAGGCATGGGCCATCTCGCTGACGAACTCATCGAACAGGCCGAGCGAGTCGTTCGGCCCTGGCCCCGCCTCGGGGTGGTACTGGACGCAGCCGGCGGGGACGTCGAGCAGGCGCAGGCCCTCGACGGTGCCGTCGTAGAGGTTCACGTGCGTCAGCTCGGCCTCGCCGAAGTCCGAGCGCAGCCGCGTGCCCGGCTCGCCGCGGACCGCGAAGCCGTGGTTCTGCGAGGTGATCGCGATCCGCTCGGTGCGCAGGTCCTTGACCGGGTGGTTGGCGCCGCGGTGGCCGAACGGGAGCTTGAAGGTCTCCAGCCCGACGGCGCGCGAGAGCAGCTGGTGGCCGAGGCAGATCCCGAATACCGGCTTGCGCCCGATCAGCTCGCGCACCGTCTCGACCACGTAGCCGAGCGCGGCGGGGTCGCCGGGGCCGGGGACGAGGAAGATCCCGTCGGGGTCGCTCGCCAACAGCTGCTCCGCCGTCGTCGTGCAGGGGAACAGCTCGAGCGTCGCGCCGCGCGAGGTGAAGTTGCGCACGATCGAGTGCTTGATGCCGGTGTCGAGGGCGGCGATGCGCGGCCCGTCCCCCTCCCCCTCGATCACCCGGGGCGCGGCGATCGTCACCTCGCGGGCGAGGTCGAGCCCGACCATGCTGGGCTCGGCGGCGATCCGCTCGCGCGCCTCGGATTCCGGCATCTCGCCCGGGAAGACGCCGCCGCGCATCGCGCCCGCGTCGCGGATGTGGCGGACGAGCGCGCGCGTGTCGACGCCGTCGATCCCGGGGACGCCGTGCTCGCGCAGCCAGTCCAGCCACGCCTGCTCGGCCCCCGGTGCGTCGGCGCGGTTGACCGCGGCGCGCATGATCGCCGCGCGGGCGTAGATGCGGTCGGACTCCATGCCGGCCGCGCTGACCCCGTAGTTGCCGATGTGCGGGTAGGTGAAGGTGATCAGCTGGCGCGCGAAGCTGGGGTCGCTCATCGACTCCTGGTAGCCCGACATGCCGGTCGTGAAGACGACCTCGCCGGTCACCGGGCCGGGCGCCCCGACGGCGTCGCCGTCGAAGCGCGTGCCGTCTTCCAGCAGGAGGTATGCGGTCGCCGCGTTCAAGCTGCACTCAGGGCGAAGGCCCGTTCCCGGTAGGCGACGGCGCCGGCGGCCACGGTCGCGAGCACCCTCCCGCGCAGGGTGCGCCCCGCGAAGCAGCAGTTCTCCGAGCGGCTGGCGTAGCCCGCCTCGCCGACCTCCCACTCCGCCGCGAGGTCGATCAGGCAGAGGTCGGCGGGGCGGCCGACCGCGATCCGCGGCGCCACGAGGCCAAACAGCGCCGCGCCGGCCGACAGCTTCTCGACCACCAGCGCGAGCGGCAGCACCCCCGGGACCACGAGCTCCGCGTGGACGGCGGCGAACGCCGTCTCGAGCCCGGTGGTGCCCATCGGCGCCTGCTCCCACGGCACCTCCTTCTCCTCGCGCGCGTGCGGCGCGTGGTCGGTGGCGATGCAGTCGATCGTGCCGTCCCGCAGACCGTCGATCAGCGCCTGGCGGTCGGCCTCGCCGCGCAGCGGCGGGTTCATCTTCAGCCGCGTGTCGAGCGACGAAGCGAGCACGTCGGCGTCGGTCAGCGCGAGGTGGTGCGGCGAGGCCTCGGCGCTGACGCGCACGCCGCGCGCCTTCGCCTCCGCCACCGCGGCGACCGACTCCAGCGCCGACAGGTGCTGGATGTGGATGCGGCCGTCCTCGTAGCCGGCGATCGCGGCGTCGCGGCCGATCGCCGTCGACTCCGAGATCGACGGGATGCCCGCCAGCCCGAGCCGCGCCGACACCTCGCCCTCGTGCATGACGCCGGCGCCGCTCAGCGACGGGTCCTCCTCGTGGAGGGCGAGCACGCCGCCGCACAGGCGCTGGTACTGCAGCGCGCGCCGCAGCATCGCCGCGCGGTGCACGGGCTTGCCGTCGTCGGTGAAGCCGAGCGCGCCGGCGTCGCGCAGCGCGGCCATCTCGGTCAGCGTGTCGCCCGCCAGGCCCGTGGTGACGGCGGCGAGGAAGCCGACCGGCACGCGCGCCTCGCGGCGGGCGCCCTCGCGCAGCGACTGGAGCACCGGCGCGGAGTCGACCGTGGGGTCGGTGTTGGGCATCGCGATCACCGCGACGAAGCCGCCGGCCGCGGCGGCGCGGGTGCCCGAGTCGAGGTCCTCCTTGTGCTCCTGGCCCGGCGTGCGCAGGTGCACGTGCGGGTCGACGAAGCCGGGGAGGAGATGGCGGCCCTCCCCCTCGATCACCTCGGCGCCGGCGGGCGGGCTGAGCGAGCCCGGCGGCGCGATCTCGGCGATCTCGCCGCCGCGGACGAGGACGTCGTGAGGCGCGTCGATCCCGGCGCGGGGGTCGAGCACGTGGGCGCCGCGCACGAGCAGCTCGGCGGGCGTCGACTCGCGGACCACGAGCGGAGCGTGCGCCGGGGCGCCGCTGGATGCCGAGAGGGCCATCACGCGAGCTGCTTGGCCGGCGTGGACGGGGCGCTCGCCGGCACGGTGCGGCCCGCCAGCAGCTCGTAGAGGACCGCCATGCGCACGACGACGCCGGCGGCGACCTGCTGGCCGATCACCGCCTGCGGCGAGTCGATCACCTCCGCGGACAGCTCGACGCCGCGGTTGACCGGGCCCGGGTGCATGAGCACCTGGCGCGCGTTCAGGCGGCGGCCATCGATCTGGTAGACGCTCGCGTACTCGCGCAGCGAGGGCACGTAGGCGTCGGTCATGCGCTCTCGCTGCATCCGCAGCGCGTACACGACGTCGGCCTCCGCGAGCCGGTCGAGCCGGTACTCGACATCGCAGCCGAGCGCCTCGACGCCGCGCGGGATCAGCGTCGGCGGGCCGCACACGGTGACCTTCGCCCCGAGCAGCGTGAAGGCGAGGATGTTCGAGCGCGCGACCCGCGAGTGCAGGACGTCGCCGACGATCCAGATCTTCAGGCCGTCGAGGGAGCCGAGGCGCTCGCGCAGCGTGTAGACGTCGAGCAGCGCCTGCGTCGGATGCTCGTGCTTGCCATCGCCGGCGTTGACGACGGCGGCGTCGGTCCAGCCCGCGACGAGCCCGGCGGCGCCGACGTGAGGCGTCCGGATCACGATCAGGTCGGGCCGGTAGGCCGACAGCGTCTGCACGGTGTCCTTGAGCGACTCGCCCTTCTCGACGGCCGACCCGCTGGAGACGAAGTTGATGACCTCGGCCGACAAGGTCTTGGCGGCCAGCTCGAACGAGGAGCGCGTGCGCGTCGAGGCCTCGTAGAAGAGGTTGAGCACGCGCCGGCCGCGCAGCGCGGGCACCTTCTTGACCTCGCGCTCGGAGACCTCCGTGAAGGACTTGGCGCGGTCGAGGATGCGCTCGATGCCGCGGCGATCGAGGTCCTCGATGGAGAGCAGGTGCCGCATCAGGCGATGGCCTCCTGGAGGGTCGTGATCGTCACTTCGTCGCGGCCGTCGGTCTCCTCGACGCGCACGTTGACGCGCTCGGAGCGGGCGGTCGGGAGGTTCTTGCCGACGTAGTCGGGGCGGATCGGGAGCTCGCGGTGGCCGCGGTCGGCGAGCACGGCGAGCTGGACGCGCGCCGGCCGTCCGTAGTCAAATAGCGCGTCGATGCCGGCGCGCGCGGTGCGGCCGGTGAAGAGCACGTCGTCGACGAGGACGACGGTGTGGTCCTCGAGCCGGAACGGTAGGTCGGAGGCATGCACGACCGGCCCGGCGCCGGCGCTGCGGGTGGCGAGGTCGTCGCGGTAGAAGGCGATGTCGATGTCGCCGCGCGCGACCTCCGCGTCGAGCAGGTCGCTCACGAGCCGGTGCAGGCGCGTGGCGAGGTGCGCGCCGCGGCGGTGGATCCCCACCAGCGCGACGTCGAGGTCGGCGTTCTTCTCGACGATCTCATGCGCGATCCGCACGAGCGTGCGCCGGATGTCGTCCTCGTCGAGGACGACCTTCTCCTGGGTCATTCGCGTCCTTCCTGGCCTCTCGGGACCGGGTTAAAGGGGGTGCGGTCGACGACCCTAGCAGCGGTCTTGGACGGCACCCGGACGTCGCCGCGCTGTCGGACGAACTGCGCATCGAGGGGGTGACGAAGCGCCCGCGGCGCCCCTTTCAGCCGGGTGAGGCACCAAAGTCGACCGGGTGTGCGGAGTTGAGTCGCATAGTCAGCCCCAACTCCGCACACCCGCGAACCGGGGGCCCGACGAAGCGGCCGCGGGCGCGCCTGTCGGCCGTCCTGAGGCGCCAACGTAGACGGGGTGTGCTCCCTTGGTCGCAATAATTCCCACGGAGGGAGCACACCCGACGTCCAGCATCGGGCGTCTCGACCCGTCGGCGGGGGGTGTGGCCGAGACCCACCCCTACCCAGCCGCCGTTGACGTTCGCCGGCGGTACCGGAACCGCCGAGTTCCAGATCAGCTGCCGGTCGCCACCGCCTCGATGCGCTCGGCGGCGCGCGCCGTGCCACCGTGTGCCCGGAGGCGTGCCGAGGTCGCCGCGAGCCGCTCGCGCAGCGCGGCGTCCGCGAGCAGGCGCTCGACCGCGCCGAGCAGCTCCGCGGGCGCGTGGCCGTAGGTGTCAACCCGCCGCCCGAAGCCCATCTCCTGGACGCGCTGGGCGTTGTCGTACTGGTCCCAGAACAGCGGCAGCACGACCATGGGCTTGCCGAAGTGCAGGCACTCGGTGACGGTGTTGTTGCCGCCGTGCGTGATCACCGCGTCGACGAGCGGGAGGATCGAGGTCTGGGGCAGGAACTCCTCGCCGGCCATCGTGTCGGGCAGCCGCAGCAGCTCGTGCTGTGGGCCCTTGGAGACGATCACGCGCCAGGGGGCGTCGGCGAGCGTGTCGACGAGCCGCTGCATCAGCTCGACGTCGGCCGAACCCAGCGACCCGAGCGAGAGGTAGACGAGCGGCCCTTCGCGCTCGGCGAGCACCGGCGGCAGCTCCCACGGCGCGTCGGTCGCGCGCACGCTCGACTGCAGATTCAGCCACTGGTCGCCGAGCGGGCGAGCGCGCGGGTAGTCGACCTCGTCCGGATACAGGGTCAGGTTCAGCCACGGCGACTCGTACATGAACTCGAGCGCGGGCAGCGGGCCGGCGCCGCGCTCCTGGCACAACGCGGAGAAGGCCGCGTGCATCTCCCCGTGCGTGCGCCGCCACTCGTCCCAGTAGGCGTCCCACTGAGAGCGGTCGTCGATGGCGTAGCCCGCGAACGGCGGCGGGACGTCGGGGTCGCGGACCTCGGTCGGGTTGCAGGAGACGATCCGCACCCACGGCCGGCCGCACGCGGGCAGCGCCGGAAAGGCGACGACGTTGTCCTCGACGATCGCGTCGGGCTGCAGCTCGTCGATGATCTCGCGCAGGCGGTCGTCGACGTAGGCGGCGCCGTCGACCAGCGCCTGGAAGGTCGGCGCGATGAACTCGCCGAGCTGCTCGATCGTCGGCTTGCGGAAGACCGGCGCGGTCTCGCGGATGAAGTCCTTCCAGAACTGGCCGGGGACCTCGGGCGTCTCCGGCGGCGGAGCGAGGCGCATCAGGCGCTCCTCGAAGCCCTGGGCCTCGAGCGTGCCGGCGAAGGACTCCTCCACGATGAACACGACGCGGTGCCCGCGGCGGCGCAGGACGTCGCCGATCCCGACGCAGTTGTTGGTCGGCCCATAGGCCCCCTCGGGGAAGAACGCGATCGTGCTCATGACGATGCCGGCGCATCCTCCTTGACCAGGTGCGGCCCGCCGCGCTCCGGGAAGGGGACCTCGACCGAGTCGAAGTCGCGCGGGACGATCGTGGCGTCGAACACCGTGCGCGCCTCGTCGCGGACGTCGCGCGGGAGGTAGCGCGTGGAAAGGTGCGTGAGCGCGAGCAGCCGCACCTCGGCGGTGGCCGCGATCTCGGCGGCCTGGCGGGCGGTCGAATGGCCCGTCTCGCGCGCGCGCTCGCGCTCGTCCTCGAGGAACGTCGCCTCATGGACGAGCAGGTCGGCGCGGTGCGCGAAGACCTCGGTCGCCTGGCACGGCGCGGTATCGCCGGAGATGACGATGCGGCGGCCGCGGCGCGGCTCGCCCACGACCTGCTCCGGGTTCACCCCGCCGACCGTCTCGCCCTGCTGGAGCCGCCCGAAGTCGGGGCCGGGCCTGACACCGAGCCGCGCGGCCGCCGCGGCGTCGAAGCGGCCGGGGCGATCGTGCTCGGCGAACGCGTAGCCATAGGCGGGCACCCGGTGCTCGACCGGGAAGGGCGAGATCACGTAGTCGTCGAAGGCGACCTCGTCGTGCGGGTCGAGCTCCTCGAGGCCGAGCGGGTAGGCGACCCGCCCCCACGCCGGCCGCATTGCGTTGAGCAGCGACTTCAGGCCGGGAGGCCCGTAGATCGTCAGGGGCCGCTCGCGCCCGCGCAGGTCGAGCGTCTTGAGCGTCCCGAGCAGGCCGAGCCAGTGGTCGAGGTGGTAGTGCGTGATGAAGATCGCGTCGAGCTCCGGCAGGCCGACCGAGCGCAGCAGCTGCTGCTGGGTGCCCTCGCCGCAGTCGAACAGCAGCCGGTCCCCGCCGGCGCGCAGCAGCAGCGCCGGCAGGCCGCGGCGCGCGGTCGGCACGGAGCCGGCGGTGCCGGCGAAGAAGAGCGAGAGGTCCATCGTCGGGCGAGCCTAGAAGGACAGCAGCTCGAAGCGCGGGCGGCCGTCCTCGATCGTCGCGATGCCCATGGTGTGCTCGGGCGCGCTGCGGCGCTCGGTCGGCGAGCCGGGGTTGAAGATCTGGAAGCCGTCGGGCGCCTGCTCGTGCAGCGGCAGGTGCGAGTGGCCGAACACGACCGCGTCGGCGTCCTTGAAGCGCGCCCGCATCCGCGCGAGCCTCCCGGTCCGCTGGCCACTGTCATGGAGCATCGCGATCCGGGCGCCCGCGGCCTCGACCACGCGCGCGGCCGGGAGCATCCGGCGCAGCGCGTCCTCGTCGACGTTGCCGTGGATCCCGTGAACCGGCGGGCCGAGCGCCTCGAGCGCGCGCAGCACCTCGAGGCGCATGAAGTCGCCGGCGTGCAGGATCGCGTCGGCGCCGCGCAGCTCGGCCACGCAGGCCGCCGGCAGGGCCCGCGTGCCGCGGGGCATGTGGGTGTCGGAGACGATCGCCAGGCGCATGAACCCAACGGTAAGCTGCCTGCAGCCCAGGCGCCCGTAGCTCAGTGGATAGAGCGCTGCCCTCCGGAGGCAGAAGTCGCAGGTTCGAATCCTGCCGGGCGCGTCACCCAGCGGCGGATCTCACCGCGAAATAGACTCGGCCGCAGTGGCGGCCTCGGGCGAGATCCTCCGGTTCGTCGACGGGAGCGAGTTTCGGATTACGAAATCCGCCGCCGACACGAACGGCGAGTACCTCGAGATGGAGTGGTTCCTCCCGCCCTCCACGGAGACACCCCCCAAGCACATCCACCCCGACAGCGGGAGGACTACGAGGTCTTGGAGGGATCCTTCGAGGTCCTCGTAGGTGACCGATGGCGGACCGTACGGGCGGGAGAATCCGCGTCCGCCCCCGCCGGCGAAGTCCACACCTTCAGGGTCGGTGACCAGCCCGTGCGGGTGCGAAACGTGCACGCGCCGGCGCTCGACTTCGAGGACTACTTCGCCACCGAGTCGGCGCTCATAGAGGCCGGGAAGCTCCGCAGCTACTCGAGCCCCCGTGCGGCGCTCCACTATGCCGTCCTGCTTGGCCGCTACCGACACTGCATGGTGACGCTGAGGACGCCGGCGACGCGAACGAACCGTCCGGAAAACGGCGGGTCCGTCCGGGGCCCGCCGTAGCGTCGACCTCCGTGGCCGTCCTCAGCGTGTGCCCCAGCTGTGGCTCGCATCTTCTCCAGCCGCTCCGCTGGGAGCCCCATGGCGACGACGAGGTGATGGTCGACCTCCGGTGCCCCGAGTGCCTCACCTGGATGCAGGGGTGCTTCTCCCCGGCCGACTTGAAGGAGCTCGACCGCCTGCAGACGGCCGGGCGCGAGGCGATCCAGAGCGCCTACGAGCAGCAGGTCGCCGACTCGATGGAGGCGCTGATCGCCTGCCTGCACTCCGCGCTGGCGCTCGACCTCGTCGGGCCCGACGACTTCGCGCCACGCCCGCTGCGGCGGCGGCTGCCGCGGGCCGCGTAGCTCAGGCGCCGCCCGCGACCGCCGGGAGGATCGTCACCTCGTCGGTCTCGCCGACCTCGGTGTCGAGGCCGTCGAGGAAGCGGATGTCCTCGCCGCGCAGGTAGACGTTGACGAAGCGCCGCAGACCGCCGTCGGAGTCAGAGATCCGCTCGCGCAGCTCGCCGTGCTCGGCGTAGAGCGCCTCGAGCACCTCGCCGACCGTACCGCCCGGCGCCGTGGCCTCGGTGGCGCCGCCGGCGGCGGCTCGCAGCTGGGTGGGGAGCTTGACGGTCGCCATCAGGCGACCGCCTCGACCGCGAACTGCTCGTCGAACGCCTCGACGCGCGGCTCGATCTCCACGGTCTCGAACGTCCCGCGGACCGCGTCGATCGTCTTCAACCCGTCGCCGGTGATGCACAGCACGACGCGCTCGGTGGGGTCGATGTCCCCGCGCGCGGCGAGCTTGGCGAGCGTCGCGGTGGTCACGCCGCCGGCGGTCTCGGTGAAGATGCCGGTCGTCTCCGCCAGCAGACGGATGCCGGCGCGGATCTCGTCGTCGGTCACCGAGTCGACGCCGCCGCCCGTCCTCTGGGCGAGCTCGACGGCGTACGGGCCGTCGGCGGGATTGCCGATCGCGAGCGACTTGGCGATCGTGTCGGGCTTGACCGGGCGGCAGACCGGCGTGCCGGCCGCAAAGGCCTGGGCGACCGGGGAGCAGCCCTCGGCCTGGGCGCCGTTCATGATCGGCAGCTCGCCCGCGAGCAGCCCGCAGTCGATCCACTCCTCGAACGCGCGCGCGATCTTCGTGAACAGCGAGCCGGACGCGACCGGCGCGACGACGCGGTCGGGTAGCTCCCAGCCGAGCTGCTCGGCGACCTCGAAGCCGAGCGTCTTGGAGCCCTCGGCGTAGTAGGGCCGGACGTTGACGTTGACGAACGCCCAGTCGGCGCGGTCGCCCGCCAGCTCGGTGCAGAGCCGGTTGACGGCGTCGTAGTTGCCCTTGACCGCGACCACGGTGGCGCCGTAGGCGCCCGTGGCGAGGATCTTCGCCTCCTCGAGGTCGGCCGGGATCAGCACGTAGGCGGGCAGCCCGGCCGCCGCGGCGTGCGCGGCGACGGCGTTGGCGAGGTTGCCCGTCGAGGCACAGGCGATGGTCTGGAAGCCGAGCTCCTGGGCACGAGCGAGCGCGACGGAGACGACGCGGTCCTTGAAGGAGTGCGTCGGGTTGGCCGTCTCGTTCTTGACCCACAGCTCGCGCAGGCCGAGGCGCTCCGCCAGGCGGTCGGCGCGTACGAGCGGGGTCCAGCCGGTGGGCAGCGCCGAGCGGGCGGTGCCCTCCAGGGGCAGGAAGTCCGCGTAGCGCCACAGCGAGTGCGGGCCCGCCTGGATGCGGCGCCTCAGCTCCTCGGGACTCGAGGTGAGCGGCGCGTAGGCGACCTCGAGCGGACCGAAGCAGCGATCACAGACGTAGCGCGCCTCGAGGGGGTAGGTGGTCTGGCACTCCTTGCACTTCAGGGCATCTGCCGGCATGTGGTGAATCCTCCGCCTGGGCCGAAGCGGTGGAGGCGTGTGCCGGAGAGCGTGCCCTACACCGCATCTCCCAGGCCATCGTCTTGGGGCCTGATTGGAATTGCCACCGTTTCCACCCTGGTGGAGTGGAATGGTTGGCGGGGGTTCACAGGGCCAGTCCCTCCCCCCCTCTGGATGCGTACTGCTATGTGGTCTGGAGCCTATCGTAAGATTCCCAGGACGATGCCGGCGACCGACGATCCGCTCAGTCCGCGCTATGCCCAACCTGCCCAAGCCCAGGATCGGTCGTCGCAGCGCGCGCTCGCGTGCGCAGTCGGTCCCTTCCCCGCCTGAGCGCCAGGAGGCCCGCGCCGAGATCGTCGAGGCGCCGGGGCTGCGCTGGATCAACATCGAGCGCCCGCGGCCGGCCGACCAGGCGTGGCTCGAGGAGCGCTTCGACTTCCACGCCCTCGACTACGAGGACGTCTTCTCGCGCAACCAGCGCCCCAAGGTCGACGAGTACGACGACTACATGTTCATCGTGCTGCACTTCCCGCGTTACGACAAGGCCGTCGCGCGCCTGAACGCGGCCGAGGTCGACATCTTCGTCGGCCCCGACTACCTGATCACGCTCCCCAACGAGCACCTACAGCCGATCTCCTACCTGTTCGACCGCGTGCGGGCGAGCGAGGAGCTGCGCGACAGCCTGTTCTCCAAGGGCGCGGGCTACCTGCTCTACAAGATCGTCGACGACGCCGTCGACGCCTCCTTCCCGATGCTGCGCAAGATGGGCAACAAGCTCGAGCGCATCGAGCAGGACATCTTCGAGGACGAGCAGGCCGAGGTGGTGCGCGACATCTCCAACGTCAAGCAGGAGATCATCAACTTCCGCAAGGTCATCCGGCCGCAGCGCGCCGCCTTCCGCGACCTCGAGCGGACCAAGACGCGCTACATCGCCGACGACCTGGACATCTACTTCGACGACATCGTTGACGCCTCCGAGCGCATCTGGGACATGCTCGAGAACTACAAGGAGGTGGTGGAGGCGCTCGAGGAGACCAACGAGTCGGCGATCTCGCATCGCTCCAACGAGATCTTCCGCCTCCTGACCGCGTTCTCGGTGATGTTCCTGCCGCTGACCCTGATCGCGTCGATCTGGGGCATGAACGTGCGCGTCCCGGGCGAGTCCGACTCGACCGCCTTCTATCTCGTGATCGCCTTCATGGTCGTCACGCTCGGCGCGATCATCGCCTACTTCCGCAAGCGCGGCTTCCTGTAGTGGAGGCCGCAGCGGCGCTGGAGCGCCTCGCCGAGGTGGCTGCGCTCGAGCGCTCGCCGCGCGCCCGGCGCATGCTCGTGATCGTGAACCCGTACGCGACGACGATGTCGGACCGCATCAAGAACCTCGTCGTGTACGCCCTGCAGGGCCGCTACGACGTCCACGCGGTCGAGACAAAGGCCAAGGGCCACGCGATCGAGCTGTGCCGCGAGGCCGCGCACGAGGGCTACGACGTCGTCGTCGCCTTCGGGGGCGACGGCACGGTCAACGAGGCCGCCAACGGCCTGGCCGGCTCCCCCACGCCGCTGACCTGCCTGCCGGGCGGGGCGACCAACGTCTACGGCCGCATGCTCGGCATCCCCGCCGACGTCGTCGACGCCACCGAGCACCTGCTGGGGCTCGCCGACGACTGGCGCGAGCGCCGGGTCGACCTCGGCCGGCTCGACGACCGCCGCTTCACGTTCTCCGCCGGCATCGGCCTCGACGCCAGCGTGGTCGAGCGCGTCGACCGCAACCCGCGCCTGAAGGCGCGCTTCGGGCCCTGGTACTTCGCGCAGTCGGCGGTGCGCACGGTCCTCGAGCGCTACGTCGTGCGCCCGCCGAAGCTCGAGGTCGAGGTGGGCGGCAAGAAGGTCCGCGGGGTCAGCGCCTTCGTGCAGAACGGCGACCTCTACACCTACTTCCAGAAGACCGCGATCCACATCGCCGGCGAGTCGGAGCTCGACTCCGGCGACTTCTCGGGGGCCGTCCTCACCCGCGCGAGCGCGATCGACATCCCGACCGTGATGTTCCGCGCGCTGTCGAAACGCGCGGAGGTGGCGCGCCACCGCCGCGTGACCCCGTTCTCCGGCGTGCACGAGGTGCGCGTGCGCTCGCTCGACGGCCGGCCCGTGCCGGTGCAGGTGGACGGCGACCACGTGTCCGACGAAGTCGACGTGCGCTTCACCGTCGAGCCGCGGGCGCTGCGGGTGATCAGCTAGCGCTCAGCCGCCGGTTGGCGTGACGCGGTAGGCGTCGAAGACGGCGTCGATCGAGCGCAGCCGGTTGATGGCGCCCTTGAGCGCCTGCGTGTCGCCGACCTCGACGACGAAGCGGTTCTTGACCATCGGGTGCGAGACGATGCAACGCGCCTCGACGATGTTGATGCCGGCCTCGGCAAAGGTGCGCGAGAGATCCTCGAGCAGACGGTGGCGGTCCCACGCGTCGACCTGCAGCTCGACCTTGAACGACGTCTCGTTCTCGCCGTCCCAGGACACCGGGACGAAGCGCTCGGGGTCCTTGCGCAGCGCGGCGACGTTCGGGCAGTCCTCGCGGTGGATCGTGATCCCGCGGCCGAGCGACACGTAGCCGAGGATCGGGTCGCCGGACACCGGGCGGCAGCACTTGGCGAGCCGCAGCGGGACGTCGGCGACGCCCTCGACCACGATCCCGTACTTCGACGAGGACGACTCCGGGCGGCGGTGGGCGGTGCGGCGCTGGTCGAGCAGGGTGTCCGCGGCGGAGGGCTCCTCGACGCCCGACTCGCCCTGCTTGAGGCGCTGCATCACCTTGTTGACGACGACCTTGGGCGAGATCTTCGCCCCGCCGAGCGCGATGTAGAAGTCGTCGGCTTTCTTGAAGCCCATCTCGCGGATCACGTCGGCCAGCAGCGGCGAGCCGGTCAGCTTCTGGGCCGGCAGCCCCGCCTTGTGCAGGTGCTCCTGGAGCAGCTGACGGCCGGTGTGCTCGGAGTCCTCCCGCGACTCGGCCTTGAACCAGGCACGGATCTTGTTGCGGGCGCGGGTCGTCTTGACGACCGCGAGCCAGTCGCGTGACGGGCCGCGCTCGCGCTTGGAGGTCAGCACCTCGACGATGTCGCCCGATTGCAGCTCGTAGTGCAGCGGCACGATCTTGCCGTTGACCTTGGCGCCGACGCAGCGGTGGCCGACGTCGGTGTGGACCTCGTACGCGAAGTCCAGCGGCGTGGCGCCGGCCGCGAGCGACTTGACCTCGCCCTTCGGCGTGAACACGAAGACCTCGTCCTCCACGAGCTCTCCGCGCAGCGAGTCGGTGAACTCCTTCGGGTCCTCAACGTCCTGCTGCCAGTCGAGCAGTCCCTTGAGCCACTTGAGCTTGGTCTCCGACGGCTCGAGCACGCCGTTGCCGGCGCGCGCGTTCTCCTTGTAGCGCCAGTGCGCGGCGACGCCGTACTCCGCCGTGTCGTGCATCTCGCCGGTGCGGATCTGGATCTCCAGCGGACGGCCCTCGGGCCCGATCACCGTGGTGTGCAGCGCCTGGTACATGTTGAACTTCGGCATCGCCACCATGTCCTTGAAGCGGCCGGGGAGCGGCTTCCAGAGCGAGTGGATGACGCCGACGGCGCCGTAGCAGTCCTTCACCGATTCGACGATCACGCGCATCGCGGTGAGGTCGTAGATCTCGTTGAACTCGCGGCCCTTGCGGGTCATCTTCGAGTAGATCGAGTAGAAGTGCTTGGCGCGGCCCGAGATCTCGGCGTGGATGCCGAGCGCCTCGAGCTCCTTGGCGAGGTAGCCGCCCGCCTTGGCGACGTAGCGCTCGCGCTCCTCGCGCTGCTGGTTGACGAGGCCCTTGATCTCCGTGAACTTGCGCGGGTGCAGCGTCGAGAAGGCGAGGTCCTCGAGCTCCCACTTGATGGCGTGGATGCCGAGCCTGTGCGCGAGCGGCGCGTAGATCTCCAGCGTCTCGCGCGCCTTGTCGATCTGCTTCTGCTTCGGCATCGCCACCCAGTCCTTGAAGCGGCCGGGGAGCGGCTTCCACAGCGAGTGGATGAC
>Ga0136617_10001622_pt1 | contig 19941 bp, 16 predicted proteins | sample AntDrymUQ3222106_2_FD_129672 | JGI IMG/M metagenome (GOLD analysis project Ga0136617, IMG submission 129672) | Polar desert sand microbial communities from Dry Valleys, Antarctica - metaG UQ322 (21.06) | ecosystem: Environmental > Terrestrial > Soil > Desert | place: Antarctica: Dry Valley... | reverse complement strand
TATCCCGGGCTCACGACAAGATTCTTCAGCCGGTATGCCAGACAGATACACAATGGGTTTCCGGAAGCCGAGTTGCTGTTGTCGCCTGGTAAATCAACCAAAGTGTTTGACTCCGGAAACCCGATCGAAGCACCGCCCCACCCACTGCCGGACAAGTCCCCCGCACGCTCAGAATGGGGATTCGATTCGTGTCGCAGGGTTTTGCTTGTGTATGGCGGGAGCCAGGGATCTCGCGCCGTCAATGATGTCGTGGCGGAATGGGTTTCTCGGGGTATCGCGCCAGGGCTCGGCGTTATCTGGGCGACCGGCCACGGAACGTACGATGACTACGCAGAGTTCGAATCGGACCGCGTGCGCGTGCGCGCATATCTGTCGCCGGTGTCGGAGGCGTATGCGGCGACAGATTTCGCCGTCTCACGCGGGGGGGCGATCGCCACCGCAGAGCTTTGTGCCTGGGGAATTCCGCCGATCGTCATACCGCTGCCCACCGCGGCGGCCGATCACCAGACAGCCAATGCACGTGCCCTCGCCGCCGCCGGTGCAGCGGAGATGATTCTTCAGTCGGAGCTCACCGCGGACCGTCTCGACGCTTCAGTGAACGCCCTGTTCTCCGACGATGTGCTGCTTGCTCAGCGGGCGGAAGCGGCGAAGGCACGTGCGCGCCCGCACGCCGCGACGGAGATCGCTCGCCACATTCTGGAACTGGCGAGAACCACCTCGAGCTCTACGGATTGAGAGCCACCAACATTGACGGACTGAATGCAGCGACAACGAGACGCGGACAAAAAACCGATCCACTTCGTGGGCATTGCCGGAGCCGGCATGAGCGCGCTCGCCGAGCTGCTCGCGCGACGCGGCGAGTTGGTGACTGGCTGTGACAACAACGTTTCGGGAGCGGGAGATCTCGAGCGCCTGGGTATAACCGTGCTGGAGGGTCACGATGCCGCGCACGTAGAAGGTTGCCGGGAGATCGTGGTGACTTCAGCGATGACGAAGGATCACCCGGAGCTCGAAAGAGCGCGTGCTCTCGGCATTCCGGTAACACGGCGCGCGGAGGCACTGGGTCGCGCAGTGTCGGGTGGAGCCCTCGTCGGCATAGCAGGTACGCACGGCAAGACGACGACAACCGTGATGACGACTGAAGCGCTTACCTCCGCTGGGCTGGAGCCTACCGGGATTGCCGGCGGCAGAGTGGGATCCTGGAACGGAAACCTCAGCGCAGGCTCCGATCGCCTGTTCGTGGTCGAGGCAGATGAGTACGACCGGTCGTTCCACGCGCTCTCTCCGACGGTGGCGGTGGTGACGAACATGGAAGCTGACCATCTCGACATCTATCCCGGAGGCACCGACGAAATCCGCGCGGCGTTTGCGCAGTTCGTGCGCGGTTCGCGCACCATCGTGATCTGCACCGACGATGCAGGCGCAGCCTCAATCCCGACGCCGAATACCGCCGAGGTGATTCGCTACGGAACAACGTCTGCAGAGGCGCGCCTGGTCGCCACGAACATCGCCGCGCGGGGCGGGGGATCGGGATTCGCGGTTGCATACGATGGCAAGTCCCTTGGCGAGGTACAGCTGGCGGTACCGGGAATGCACAACGTTCGCAACTCGCTGGCGGCTATTGCTTCAGGCCTCGCGCTGGGTGTCGAGCTCGCGGCGATGCGTAGCGGGCTCGCGAAGTTCAGTGGCGTTGAGCGCCGGTTTGAGCGGATGGGTGAGGCTCGCGGCGTCACCGTGATCGACGACTACGCGCATCACCCGACAGAGATTCTCGCCACTCTCGAGGCGGCCCGATCTGCTTTTCCGGGACGGCGCATCGTGGCCGCATTCCAGCCGCATCTCTACTCGCGGACGCGGGATTTTCATCGGGAGTTCGCCGATTCGCTCGGCTATGCGGACGCTGTTTTTCTGTGCGAGCTCTACCCCGCTCGGGAACAGCCGATAGCAGGCGTGACATCAGCGATGATCGCCGATCCGATGCGCCGGGCGAACCGCGCGCCTCGCTGGCAGGGTCCGCGCGAGCAGTTGGCGGCGGCACTCAGTGATTTCGCTCGCGAGGGAGATGTGGTGCTAACCGTTGGGGCCGGCGATATCACCCTTACTGCGCCCGAGCTTCTGCACCTGCTCCGCGATTCCAGTTGACGCGCGATCCAATCGAGCCGGAGGCAGGTGCGGGCCGCCCTGGCAGAAAATGGCGTTTCCTCATCCTGCTGCTTCTCGCGGCGGTTCTCGCGCCGGCGTCGTGGCTCGCTCGGCGAAGTGCATCGCGCATGGACTATTTCCATGTGCGTGCCGTGCATGTTCGGGGCGCACGCTACCTCGATCAGAAGAAAATCGTCGAGCTTCTGGCGCTCGACACGACCCGGTCGGTATGGGACGACATGACGCCGCTCGTTCGCCGTCTGGATACGCTGCCTCAGATCGCAGCGGTCGCCGTCGAGCGGAGACTTCCGGGAACCATCGTCGTGACGATCCGCGAGAAGCAGCCCGTCGCATTGGTGCAGGGATCGAGAGGTCTCGAGCCGGTGGACAACGCCGGTGTCGTGTTGCCGATCGACCTGTCGATCCACGATCTCGACCTTCCGATAGCGCTTCAGCGCGACGTCCCGATGCTGGCCTTGATTGGCGCCATTCGAGCCGGTACGCCCGCGCTCTACAGCCGAATCGCCACTGTCTCGCGCGATGGAAAGAGTGATGTGTTGATTCATCTCCTTGCTGCGCCGGGACTGGCAGGTACACTCAGGGTACGCGCACCGCTGGGGGTGTCAGTCTCGCGATTGGCCGATATCTTTCCGGTCGAGTCGGACCTGCTTCGGCGCAGGGCGAATGTCGCCGAGCTCGATCTACGCTACCGCGATCAGGTGATCGCAAGGCTTCAATGAATCAGGAACGCGTCATCGCCGGGCTCGACATCGGTTCGGCGAAAACAACGGTGGTGATCGCGGAAGCGCTCGGCGATCTCCACCGTCAGACTACGATCAAGGTCCTGGGCGTAGGGCAGGCTCGCACGACGGGGTTGCGCCGCGGCATCGTCTCCGACATCGAAGAGACCACGCGCTCGATCAAGAAAGCGATCGAGGACGCCGAGCGCATGGCCGGCACGCAGATCGAGTCCATCTACGCCGGCATCGCCGGTGAGCACGTGCATGCAATGACGAGCAAGGGGATCGTCGCCGTCAACGGCGACGAGATCTCCCGCGCCGATGTGAACCGCGCCAACGAAGTCGCAAGAGCGCAACCGGTGCCGCAGGATCGTGAGCTGCTTCATGCGATTCCGCAGGAATACACCGTCGACAAGAACCAGGGAATCCGCGATCCGATCGGGATGATCGGCACGCGTCTCGAGACCGAGATGTACCTGGTGACGATTGGCAGCTCGCCGGCGATGAACCTTCGGAAATCGGTCGAGCGCGCCGGCTATCACGTCAAGGAGCTCGTGCTCGAGCCGCTCGCCAGCGCACTGGCAGTGCTGACGGAGGATGAAAAAGAGCTCGGCGTCGCGCTGGTGGAGATGGGCGCCGGAACAACGGACATCGCCATCTTTCACGAGGCGAAAATCCGTCACCTCGCCACCATCAACTTCGGCGGAAGTAACGTCACGAACGACATCGTACAGGGCATTGGCGTTACGCAAGCCGACGCCGAGCGGTTGAAGGAACGCTATGGATGTGCGTACGAGCCACTGGTGAGCCCTGACGACATCATCGAGCTGCCGAGCACGGTCGCGCAGGGCGAGCGCCATGTTCCGAGGGAAGTTCTCGCGCACATCATTCATCAGCGGCTCGACGAGATATTTGACCTCGTTCACAACCAGATTCAGCGCGCGGGCTACACCAACCGGCTGAGCGGAGGCATTGTAGTGACTGGCGGCGCCGCGGCCATGGAAGGGGTGGCGGCGCTCGCTACCGACGTTTTCGGCACGGGTGTGCGCATCGGAATCCCGTCGGAGAATGTTGGCGGCCTCAGCGACTCCGTCGAGGCTCCGCGGTTCGCGACGGTGGTGGGGCTCGCTCTGTACGGCGCCAACCGGGTCGCCATCGGGGGATCGGCAGCCGCGGGAAAGCGACGCGCAATCTCTTCGCCGAACGTCGACCGCCTCGCGCAGCGAGTGAAGACCTGGCTCCAGGATTTCTTCTGAACTGAACGCGGGACGCAACTTGCTACTGCGCTGTGCGTTGAGGATGTCCACATCAAAAAGCTGCGGGGCCGGCGGAATCTGTGGGAAAGACGGTCCGCGCACCCTCTGCAAAATTTCCGTTACGACGGGGCGATTGGTATTGGTGACTTTGCCGAATCGCGTATATATTGGCCGTTCGCTTTGCCCATCCCTGGAAGCACTGGAGTGTCCCACCCGATGAATTTCGAGTTCGAGGATAGCGCCTCTCAAAACGCTCGGATGAAGGTAGTGGGTGTTGGCGGAGGGGGCGGGAACGCCGTCAACAGAATGATCGAGGAGCGGCTGTCGGGTGTCGAGTTCATTTCCATCAATACCGACGCTCAGGCGCTGCTGAATTCGAAGTCGGACGTCAAGATACAGATCGGGAAGAAGCTGACACGCGGGCTCGGTGCAGGTGCCCGCCCCGAAATAGGCAAGCAGGCGGTAGAAGAGAATCGCGACGAGGTGTCGCGCGTGCTGACCAATTCCGACCTCGTCTTCGTCACGTGCGGCATGGGCGGAGGCACCGGCACCGGCGCGGCCCCGACTGTCTGCGAGCTGGCGCGCGAGGCCGGAGCGCTTACAGTCGGGATTGTCACTCGTCCCTTCCTGTTCGAGGGCCGCAAGCGGCTCCGGCAGGCAGAGCTCGGCATCGCCGAAATGCGAAAGCACGTCGATACGATGATCGTCGTTCCCAACGAGCGGCTGCTGGCCGTGGTTGGCAAGGGCATACCGTTCCACGACGCGCTGAAGAAAGCCGACGAAGTGCTGCTGCATGCGACGCAGGGAATCTCGACACTCATCACCGTCACGGGCCTCGTGAACGTCGATTTCGCCGATGTGCGCACCGTGATGCAGGAAGGCGGCTCTGCACTGATGGGCACGGGCATAGGTCGCGGTGAAAATCGCGCTACCGATGCGGCGCAACAGGCCATTGCCAGCCCGCTCCTCGACAATGTCTCGGTTTCCGGTGCGACCGGCGTCCTCGTCAACATCACCGGAGGCGACGATCTGACCCTCGGCGATGTCCACCAGATCGTCGAGATCGTGAAGGATGCCGTTGGCGAAGAGGCGGAGATAATCTTCGGCACCGTCAACGAAAAGGCGATGCAGGGAGAGTGCAGGGTAACTGTCATTGCCACCGGGTTCGACAAGTCCCCCGCGGCAAGCACCTCCGCCGCCCCCGCCGCGGCAACGCCGGCGCCGCCGCCGCCGCTCCAGAGGACGGGAACTCCGGTGATCCAGCTTCCTATCCGTTCGCGCTCCGTCGCGCATCCCAGAAGCGCCCAGCCTCCGTCTCCCTCCGCGCCACCGCCGGATATCTCCCGGCGCGTGACGCCGCTGTCCCCTCCCGCGTCATTACCGGAGAAGGCCGACAGCAACGGTCAGGATCTCAGTGATATGGAGATACCGACCTTCATTCGGAGACAGATGGATTGAGGGTTAGTTCCGCACGGGGAATTACATACACAATCGTTGGGCTCTTCAGTTTGTTCGCTGTTCGCATGACGCCACCCGTCGCTCGCGCGCCGGGTCAGAGCGTGCTCGGCACTTTTGCCGATGCCAGCAGCAGCAGCAGTGTGGACCCGAACGACCGCGCCGGCGAGTTGGTCGCTGCGCCGGTGGTCGTGCTCGCTACGCCGGTCATCGTTCGCGCTTCCGCGCTGGCACGAGTCGACACGCTCGCCGTCACCGGTGTCATTCAGTCGAGCCTCTTCTCCGCGCTCGACAAGTCCGTCGGTCTGCCGCGCTCGGCGCGTGCCGAGCTCGCGTTCACCCTGGCCGACATCTTCGAGTATCGTGTCGACGTGAGTAAGGACTTGCGTGTTGGCGACAAGTTCAGCGTGCTTGTCGAGCGGCTCCAGCAGCCGAACGGCGCGATCATCGTCAGCAAGATCCTCGGTGCACGGCTCGCCGTATCTGGCAATCAGGTTGAGGCGATCAGATTCAAGAGCGCCGGTGCGAGCGGCGAATACTTTGACGGCAGCGGCAAGTCGCTGCGGGCGTCGTTTCTGCGTACTCCGGTTACGTTCCGGAGGATATCGAGCCGTTTCGGAGGACGCAGGCATCCCGTCCTTGGCATATGGCGGAGGCACAAGGGCACGGACTACGCGGCGGCGATGGGAACTCCGGTACGGAGCATCGGTGATGGCGTCGTCGTATTTGCCGGACGGAAAGGCGGCTACGGGAACGTGATCGACATTCGTCACCGCAACGGATTCGTCAGTCGTTACGGCCATCTGCGGAGTTTTGCGAAAGGCGTTCGTCGCGGCAGTCGCGTGACGATCGGAAAGACCATCGGCGGCGTGGGCATGAGCGGTCTGGCGACAGGCCCGCATCTCCACTTCGAAGTTCTGGTGAACGGCGTGCAGCGCGACCCGCGAATCGCTCTGCAGATGAAGGGCGGTGAGCCGATCCCGTCGCGCGAGCGCGGCAGCTTTCAGCGGCTTCGCTCGCGAATGCTGGCTTCCCTCGTCGCCGACGTTCCGGTAGTCACGAGCAACTAAGTACACTGGACTGCTGCATGTTGCTTGCTGCTCCTTCGCGGCGGGCCAGAGCTCTTCAGCACTCCCGGGCACCGTCGTTATCGCAACCCACTCCAAACGGAACGCAAAAGCGGCGGTGAGACAGGGAGACCGACACCGCGGATAACGCAGAGGGGCCGGAACCTCATCCGTTGAACTTTCCAGTCCACGCGACCGCAGGATTACTTTTCAGGCGACCTACCCACCGTTTTCTTCCCGCCAAACCAGACGATGGCCCGCATCCTCCGACATGCCAACGATGTTCCGATGCGCTCACTGTGGGAGCGCGTCAAGGACATCGCGCTGTTCGATGTAACTGCGATCACTCGCGGCGGGCAGATCGCGGGATCCCTGGAGAAGCTCGAGGAAGTGCTGATCGAGGCTGATTTCGGCGTGGCGACGAGCATGCGGCTCGTCGAGGAGGTGGAACGCCAGGCGAACCGCGGCAGTATTCGCACACAGAGCGAGTTTCTCGCCGCGCTCGAGGAAGGCGTGGCGCGCTCCCTTGGTGCGGACACCGACGATTCATCGATCAGGTTTGCGGCGGACAAGCCGACGGTCATACTCGTGATCGGTGTCAACGGCGCCGGCAAGACCACGTTCATCGGCAAGCTCGCCGCGTTGATGCAGGTGCGCGGACGAAAGACTCTCGTTGGGGCGGCCGATACGTTTCGTGCCGGCGCGTCGGACCAGCTGCGCCGGTGGGCTGAGCGAAGCGGCGCAGACTTCATCGGAGCAGCGCCGGGAAGTGATCCGGCGTCGGTGGCATTCAACTCCATCGACGCCGCAGTGACGCGCGGATCAGACGTCGTCATCATCGACACCGCCGGACGGTTGCACACGAGCTCCGGCCTGATGGAGGAGCTGCGCAAAATCCACCGCGTGGTCGCAAAGCGCATTCCAGGTGCACCGCATGAGACGCTTCTCGTCCTCGACGCGACGATCGGCCAGAACGCGATTGCGCAGGGAAGAACGTTCGGCGAATCCGTGCCGATCACCGGCCTCGTCATGACCAAGCTCGACGGCTCGGCGCGAGGCGGCATTGTTGTCGCCGTTCGCGAAGACATGAAAGTGCCCGTGAAATTCATCGGCAACGGGGAAACGCTTGCCGACCTCGAGCCGTTCAACGCTGTTGCATTCGCCCGCGAGCTGGTAGAGGGCTGAGCGAGTTGAGCGGCGACGCATCTCGAGGTCAGCCGTCCGCCAGAGTCTACCTCGACATGCCCGTAACCTATCTGAAGGGCGTCGGACCAATGCGCGCCGAAGGGCTGGGGCGCCTTGGCATCCGCACTGCCAGCGATCTGTTGTTCCACATCCCGCATCGGTATGAAGACGCCAGCACTGTCAGCCCGATCGCATCGCTCGAGCCGGGAATGGATGCGACTGTCGTCGGACGCGTGATATCGAAGGGCATCATCCCGACGCGAAAAGGTCTGCGAATCTTCCAGGCGGTGGTTCGCGATGACAGCGGAATAATCGAAGCTTCCTGGCCGGGCCAGCCATTTCTCGATCGGGTTATTGCGAAAGACGATACGCTGCTGCTTACAGGCACCGTCCGATTCTATCACGGCCGGCAGCTTCAGCCGCGCGAATACGTCAACCTCGGTGGGGACAGCAGCGGACTCGCCAGCGGAAAGGTGTTGTCGGTCTATCCCGCGACCGAGGGTCTGTCGTTCAAGGTGATTCGCGGCATCATCGAGTCTCATCTCGATTCTTTGCTGCCATTGGTAAAGGAGTATCTCCCCACGCGGCTGCTATCGTCGAGCTCTCTGCCTCCACTGCCAGATGCACTGCGAATGGTGCATCGGCCCCAGACAATCGCTAAAGCGATGCAAGGGAGATCGCGGCTCGCTTTCGAGGAGCTCCTGTTCGTCCAGCTGCTTCAACGCCGGGCGAATCAGCTTGCTCGAATGCGCAGGTCGGGGATTGCATTCGCGAACCGACGCGAGCTTACGACAGCGCTCAAAACCGTGTTGCCGTACACTCTCACCGGTGCCCAGACCGGTGCAATCCGCGAGATCTTCGCCGACATGTGGAGCGACCGCCGTATGCATCGACTTCTCCAGGGAGATGTGGGAAGCGGCAAGACTATCGTCGCACTCTTCGCGGCGCTTCTCGCAATGGAGAACGGCTACCAGGCGGCACTGATGGCGCCGACGGAGCTGCTGGCCGAGCAGCATCATGAAACGCTGTCGCGACTGCTGAAGCCGCTCGAGATCGAGCCGGTGCTGGTGACGGGTAGTCTTAACACGCGGGAGCGGGCGGCTGCTGCTGCGCGGTTGAGCGCTACCGCACCAGTGCTCGCCATCGGCACGCACGCTCTCGTGCAGGAGAGCACCATGTTCTCGCGCCTCGGACTGGCGGTCATCGATGAGCAGCATCGCTTCGGAGTGGAGCATCGCGCGGCGCTGTCGGCGAAAGGTGAGGCGCCCGACGTCCTGTTGATGAGCGCGACCCCGATTCCGCGCTCACTCGCGCTCACCTACTACGGCGATCTCGACGTGAGCACACTCGACGAGCGGCCGGCAGGCCGGCAGCCCGTGTCGACGGTCTTGCGTCCCGAAAAAGCGCGTGACAAGGTGCTCGACTTTGTACGGCGAGAAACGGACAGCGGGCGGCAGGCGTACATCGTGTATCCCATCGTCGAGGACTCGGAAAAGGTCGACCTCAAGGCCGCGACAACGATGTTCCAGCAGCTGGCGGAGGGAGCGTTCGCCGGGAAGCGGGTCGCACTGCTGCACGGCAGAATTCCCGCGCTCGAGCGCGACTCGATCATGCGCAGCTTTCGCGACGGGGGAATAGACGTGCTGGTCGCTACCACCGTGATCGAAGTCGGAATCGACGTGGCGAATGCGACGTGCATGCTGATCGAGCATCCGGAGCGTTTCGGATTGTCGCAGCTGCATCAGCTGCGCGGGCGTGTGGGTCGAGGAGCCGCAGCCTCCTATTGCATCCTGCTAGGCGACGTCGGACCGGACTCAGTGGCCAGGCTTCGAATTTTCGTCGGGACCGAAGATGGCTTCGAGATCGCCCGCGCAGATTTGAGAATTCGTGGAATGGGCAACCTGTTCGGTGAGGAACAGAGTGGGGAGACGACGTTCAAGATCGCGGATCCCGTGCGTGACGAACGGCTGAACGTCGAAGCGCGTGCGGCCGCAGATCGAATGCTGGCCGAAGATCCCGGACTCGAATCGGCGGAGCATGCGGGAATACGGCAAGTGCTTGCTTCGCGCTACTCGCGTGCGCTAAAGCTCTTTCAGGTTGGGTGAAGCGGCGCGCTGAACATCCGCCGCGCAAATCAGCGGCCCGGGTCCGCCAGCCTTTTCTTGATTCGCTCGAGCTCCGCGTTCGCCTTCGCGAGCTGATCGCGAAGTGCCGCAATTTCCTCTTCGCGGGTGACGAACACGGTATCGCGTCCCGCCGCAAGGCGTATCGGCTGCTGTGTGCGGAGCGCCTGCACGGACATTGCGGTGCGTCTCAGCACCTGCGCGTGCGCCCGGTACCATTTCACCCCGGGAGTCGCAAGATAGATGTCGAGCGCGCGCACAGCCTCAGCCATGGAAGCTCCCTTGTTGCTGGGGTCCACCATGTACATGGCGCGCCAGAACGCTACTTCCTGCGCCTCGGGAGTTCCTTTTTCCTTCAGCGCGAAATCCGCGAGGATGCGGTCGGCGCCGACGTAGTCTCCAGCTTCCGCACGCGCCTCGGCGGCCGTCAGCGCGTTGGCGAACGTCGTCGCTGTCGCTGGGGCTGGTGGCTCCGCAGCAGGCGGCTTGGCGCAGCCTGTCAGCGTGCCGGCGATCAGAAAGGAAAGGCCAACTACAACGGAACGTCTGGTCACGCGACTTCCTCGACTACGGGTGTGTGGCGGAACGGAGTGCGTCTGGTGATGACCGCTCGCACGGGCAATTTAATCGAAAACGTCGTTCCTTTCCCGAGGGTGCTTTCGACCGAGATGACTCCACCGTGCGCCTCGACGATTTCCCGGGCAATCGCCAGGCCAAGTCCGGTGCCCTTCACGGCCGCGTAGGCCTGGTTGCTCGCCTGGAAGAACTTCTCGAAAATGTGCGGCAGCTGCTCCGCCGCGATACCGACTCCGGTGTCGCGGACGGTAATACAAACTTCCGACGTCGAGCCTTCCAGCGCGAGCGTCACCGTCCCTCCACGGTCAGTGAACTTGAAAGCGTTCGACAGCAGGTTGCCGAGCACTTCGTTGATGCGGTCTTCGTCCCACAGCACGTGCGACGGAAGATCCTGTCCGCGGACCACGCTGAAGCTTATCTCCCGCTGCAGCGCCAGCACCTGAAAAGACGTTTCGAAAGAGTGCAGAAAACGGTCCAGATCCACCTGGCGGCGCTCGAGCTTTCCCCCGCCGGCTTCAAATCGGCTGATATCGAGAAGCCGCTTGACGAGACGCGTCAGCGTTTGGGCCTGTTTGCCGAGCGTTGCACAGATCTCGCGCTGCTTCGGGTTGAGCTCTCCGTAGATGTTCTCCTGAAGGAGCTCGAGGTAGCCGACGATCACGTTGATGGGCGTTTTGAGCTCGTGTGACGCGACGGAAACGAATTCCGCCTTGAGCTTGTCCAGCTCGGCAAGCTGTGACGTCATTCCCTGGTAGCTGGCCGCGAGCCGCCCGAACTCGTCGTTCCGTTTCTCGATCATCGGCAGCCGCTGCGTGAAGTCTCCGTCGGCAACCGCCTTCATGCCTCGCTCGAGGTCGTGAACCGGTCGGCTGATGGAGCGCGTGAGCCAGATGGCGATCAGTGTCGCGATGAGAAGCGCGATCGCAAGTGCCCCGGCCGCGGTACGCTGCGCATCGACAGTCGTCGAAGCCGCATCGTCCACCCGGTCGCGTGTCTCATCCCGCAGACGTGACGCGGTACGGCCAATGGCTCGTTCGATCAGCGTGAGGGCAGGGCGCGTTCGCTGTAGCGATATCTCTTCCGCCGTATTGGCGGCGCCGGCGGAAGCAGCGGCGAACTCCGCATCCGTCGCGGCACGAAGCGCGCTGATGGCATTCGAGATGTCCGTCGCCGCCTCGGCTGTCGAAAACCTCGCCATGGAATCCGCGACGCTGCTCAAACGGTCGAGCTGTCCGTGCATCCGGCGAAGGCTGGCGCTGTCGTGAAGCAGCACGAGCGCGTCTTCGCTGCGCCTCACGTCGTCCGCCAGCTCGCGGAAATTTCCCAGCAGCAGAGACGCCGCAAATTCACGGTCGCGCAGGTTCCTCGTCGTCTGGTGCACCGACTCGAGCGATCGCAGCGCGAGAAGCAGCGGCACGAGCAGGATTATCGTTATGGAAACGATGCCCAGCCCGAGGCGTGTGCGCAGCTTCATGCGCTGTTGACACCCCTATTCATGCTGTCTAGCTTGCCGCCCAATTGCCGGCCAGAACCAGGACCCAATGACTCCCCCGTACGCACGTATATCAGAGCTCAGCTCTCACGCCGGACAGACTGTGGGCGTGAAAGGCTGGGTGACGCACCTGCGCTCCTCCGGCAAGGTCGCCTTCATCGTCATGCGCGATGGAAGCGGAACACTGCAATGTGTCGTTGTGAAAAGTAGTCTGCCCGCGGAGACGTGGGAACGGTTCTCCCTGCTGACACAGGAAACGACGATCGAAGCTATTGGCGAGGTACGGTCGGACAAGCGCTCGCCGGGCGGTGTCGAGCTGGCGATCACCGATCTGTCCATCATGGGGCCGAGCCCGATCGACTATCCCATTCAGCCGAAGGAGCACGGCATCGACTTCCTGCTGGATCACCGTCATTTCTGGCTGCGCAGCAACCGGCAGCGGGCCATCGCCCGCATTCGTCACGAAGCAGAGCAGGCCATTCGCGATTTCTTCTACGAGCGGGATTTCACTCTCGTCGACACCCCGATTCTCACCGCTGCGATCGGGGAGCGCAGCGGTCTGTTCTCCACCGACTATTTCGACGAGGGCACGGCCTATCTGGCGCAGACCGGCCAGCTCTACGGCGAGGCAGCAGCCGCCGCGCTCGGCAGGATCTATTGCTTCGGCCCGACCTTCCGCGCCGAAAAATCAAAGACTCGCCGCCATCTGTCGGAGTTCTGGATGGTGGAGCCGGAGGTCGCGTTCAACGATTCGGACGACAACATGAGGCTGCAGGAGGACTTCGTTTCATTCATCGTGCAGCGATGCCTCGAGCGGCGGCCCGAAGAGCTGAAGGAGCTCGAGCGCGACGTGTCTCGGCTGGAGACAGTCGTGGCCAAGTTTCCGCGCATCGATTACACGGAGGCGGTGACCATCCTTCAGGCAAAGGGCAGCAGCGTGAAATGGGGTGACGACCTCGGTGCGGAAGACGAGACGCTGCTGGTCGAGGGTCACGATCGACCGGTGTTCGTCTTCAACTATCCCAAGGAAGCGAAAGCGTTTTACATGAAGGAGAATCCGGCAGATCCTCGCACTGTGTTGTGCAACGATTGCCTCGCACCTGAGGGATACGGTGAGATCATCGGCGGGTCACAGCGCGAGGACGATTATCACCGCCTCCTTCACCGCATCACGGAAGAAAACCTGCCGGTGGAGGCGTACGGATGGTACCTCGACCTTCGGAAATACGGGACTTTCGTGCACTCAGGCTTCGGACTGGGTCTGGAACGGACCGTATCATGGATCTGCGGGCTGCCACACTTGCGCGAGGCAATCGCGTTTCCGCGAATGATGCACCGGCTGAGACCCTAGCGGCCTCCCTCGGCGACCTTTACCTGGTTCCAGATCGCATCGAGTCGATCCAGGCCCGCGTCGGCGAGGGTGACACCCGTCTCGTTCGCAATTCGCTCGACGGATCTGAATCTCTCCTCAAATTTCATGTTCGCGCGATCGAGCGCCAGCGATGCATGAACTCCTGCCTTGCGACAGAGATTGACGCAGGCGAAGAGCAGGTCTCCAAGCTCCCCTTCGATGCGGGCGTGTGATGCGGGGTTCGCCTCCGTCTCCGGAGAGACGTCGGCTTCCGCGGAGTCGATCAGTTCGCGCACTTCGGCAAGCTCCTCGGCGACCTTCGCCGCGGGGCCATGCACGTCGGGCCAGTCGAAACCGACGCCCGCCGCGCGGTCCTGGAGACGATGGGCACGGTGCAGGGGAGGCAGCCCCGACGGAAGGCCATCGGCGATCGACGCGCGCTTCTTCGACTTCATTTTTTCCCATGGCTCCCTCACGCCTTCCCCATATAGATGGGGATGCCGGGCTTTCATCTTGGCGATTAGACTTGCCGCGACGTCATTGGCGTCGAACTCGCCGCGCTCTTCCGCGATTACCGAGTGAAACAGCACTTGAAGCAGAACATCGCCGAGCTCCTCGCGCAGGAGAGCCGTGCTGCCGTCCCGGATGGCGTCATCCAGCTCATGCGATTCCTCGATGAGGTACGGCCGCAGTGACTCGTGCGTCTGCGCCGCATCCCAGTCGCACCGTGTTCGCAGATCGCGCATGAGCTCGACCGTGTCGTTGAGCGTAGCCCGCTTGTCCATATACTTTCTCCCCAGAATGAAACGAATTCTATCCGGGACAAACTGGCGCTGCCAATGCCGCTGATGCTGGACCGCGCGTGGATGGAGGTAGACCTGCCGGCGCTCGTCGCCAACGCGACAGCCGTCCGAGACCATACGGGTGCCGCGCTCCTGCCGATGGTCAAGGCAGACGCGTACGGACTCGGAGCGGAGGCGGTGACGGCCGCTTTGGAAACACTACAGCCGTGGGGTTACGGTGTCGCCACCATCGACGAAGGCGAAGAGTTGCGTCGAGCGGAAATCACAAGGCCGATCGTCGTCTTCACCCCTCTGCTTCCAACCGAGCTTGCTGCTGCCCACGCCGCACGCCTCACACCGACGCTTGGCTCCGGCAAGGCGATCGAGGACTGGGCGATATATGGGAGCCCATATCATTTGTCCATCGACACCGGCATGTGCCGCGCCGGACTCCCCTGGCGCGACGCCGCTTCGCTGAGAGATCTGCTGATGCGCCATCCACCCGAAGGCGCGTTCACGCATTTTCACTCCGCCGGCCTCAACGACGGCAGCATGGACGAACAGGAGCTGCAGTTTCGCGGGGTTGTGAACGCGCTGCCGATCCGTCCTTCGGTAGTTCATGCAGAAGCGAGTGCGGCCATCGAGCGACGCGGGCGCTCGGACTGGACGGCGGTACGGCCGGGAGTATTCCTGTACGGCGCCGGGAGTGGTGCGGGTGCGGTGATTGTCCCGCTGCCGGTGATTCATGTAAGAGCGCGAGTGGTGGAGACGCGCTGGATCGAACCGGGCGATACCGTCAGCTACGATGCAACCTGGACGGCGCCAGCAGCGCGGTTGATAGCAACGATCCCCATGGGCTACGGCGACGGGTACCCCCGCGCACTCAGCAGTGTCGGAAGCGGAATTGTAAGAGGAAGGCGCGCGCCGATCGCAGGCAGGGTGACGATGGACATGATCATGCTCGACGTCACCGATACGGGCTGCGACATTGGCGACGTGGTCACGATGATCGGAAGCTCTTCCGACGGCGATTCGCTGTCAGTGACCGATGTCGCGTCACTCGCCGGGATGTCGTATTACGAGCTGCTGACCGGCCTGCGTGGCCGGCTGCGGCGGGTCTATACCCATTGACCGCAAGGCGCGCTGTCATTGTAGTGCTCGATGGAGTGGGTGCCGGAGAGGCACCCGATGCTGCTGGCTACGGCGATGCCGGCAGCAACACTCTGGGAAACCTGGCAAGCGCAGTGGGTGGATTGGACCTGCCTGCCCTAGGTGCCGCGGGTCTTGGAAACATTCTCGATCTCGCCGGGTTGCCGCGCGTGAAAGCGCCTCGGGGAGCGTGGGGACGGATGAATCCCGCTTCCAGTGGCAAGGACAGCACGACCGGTCACTGGGAGATCGCGGGCATTCATATCGGGCGACCATTTCCGACTTATCCGAAAGGATTTCCGGATTTTGTCATTGAGGAATTCGCGCGCCGCACTGCGCGCGGCGTCATCGGAAACGTCGTCGGAAGTGGAACCGGGGTGCTCGATCGATTCGGCACCGAGCATGTGAAGACCGGAAGCTGGATCGTCTACACTTCCGCCGATTCTGTTTTCCAGATCGCCGCCCACGAGGAAGTGGTTCCTCTTACCGAACTCTATGCGGCGTGCGAAACTGCGCGCGCGATGCTTGTCGCCCCACACGACGTTTCGCGCGTCATCGCTCGGCCCTTCGCCGGCTCCTCTGACAACTTGCGGAGGACAGGAAACCGTCGGGACTTTTCGGTCGAGCCTCCGGCCGAGACGCTGTTGGATGCGCTGGCTGTCGCGGGAATCGAGCGCCTCGGCGTCGGCAAAATAGACGACCTCTTTGCCCGGCGCTCCATCGAATCACGGCACACGACATCCAACGCCGAGGGCATCGACCTCATCCGGGGATGGATCGGGAGCGCGAAAAGTGGGCTGCTGTTCGCCAACCTAGTAGATTTCGATCAGTTGTTCGGGCACCGCAACGACGCAGCGGGGTTCTACAACTCGCTGCGGGAGTTCGACTTCGCCCTTCCCGCACTGATCGCTCTCCTCCGAGAGGAAGACCTGCTTTTTATCACCGCCGATCACGGCAACGATCCGACGACGCCGACAACCGACCACGCCCGCGAGGCCGTGCCTCTGCTGGCGCTTGGGCCTCGCGTAGTGCCCGTGGACCTGGGGGTGCGCCCGACTTTTTCTGACCTGGGCGCAACTGTCGGGGACTGGCTCGGTGTCTCATTTCGCGGGAAGGGCAGATCGTTTCTCGCGCAGCTGACAGGCAAATGAGAAAGGATGGATCCGCGAAGGCCGCGGCATCTCTTCGCGATGCCGCCTTCGCAGCCATGGAGAACGCCTACGCTCCCTACTCGAATTTTCGCGTCGGGGCAGCGATTCAGGCGAGCGACGGCTCGATCGTCGCCGGTTGCAACGTCGAGAACGCCGCTTATGGAGAGGCGCTGTGCGCTGAGCGCGTAGCGATCGCCGCCGCGGTTGCTCAGGGAATCAAGTCGTTCGATGAAATTGCGATAGCCAGTGAGTCGGATGATCCTTCGCCGCCTTGCGGGTCGTGCAGGCAGACGATGAGCGAGTTCGCGCCTGACCTGCGGATCACGAGCTACGCAAAAAATGGAAAGCAGACGACGTGGCGTCTCGGCGATCTACTGCCCGAGGCTTTCGCGCTGAACCATCTACGTGGAAGGATGTAAGTGCAATTCAATCGAGGCCGGTTGGCCTTTGCGGGGTTGTTGGTGATGGTTACCGCGTTCACTGCGTGCAGCGAGAATCTCGACTCGAGCGCGGGGTGTCCGTTACTTTGTCCCGATCCCGGTGGCGGAATCGAGACTGTCACCATCGATCCCGTCGTTCTCGATACGACCGTTTCCGCGCTGACGGGACTGGGCACGGAGCAGTCGCTGCTACTGGCAACGCGCGGGGACACGCTCGACGCAAGGGCGGTCATCCGCTTCGACTCGATTCCGACGCGATACCGCCGGGTCATCACCGATACTACGTCGACTGAGATCACGACAGTCGACAGCGTGCTGCTGCAGATGCGTGTGGACACGTCCGGCGGCAAAGTACCGGGCCCGGTCACGATCGACGCCTACGATGTGAACAGCACCGAGGCCGACACCCTTACCGCGGCGGTGACCGCGCTGTTCACGCCCGACAGATTGATCGCGTCACGCACGTTCGCGGTGGCTGAGCTCAAGGATACGGTTTTCTTCGCGTTGCCTCCCGCGGCAATTCTATCGAGACGCGGCACGCGTCTCAGACTGGGACTTCGGGCTCGAGCCACCGGCTCGGTGCAGCTTCGCATTCGGTCCACCGAAGGTGCGGTTGCGCCAACGCAGCTTTCCTTTCGCGTCACTCCCGATACCGCAGTGAGAAGAGTTTCGCTCGTTCCGTATTCTTCCACTCCGGCGGATCAGCCCGCGCTCGCCGCCAGCCTGGACGACTACACTATTCTCGCACGCGGAACGGAGGGTGGCTCCTCCGGTACTCTCAACGTTGGCGGGCTGCCGGCGCGCCGCGTCTACCTCAGGTTCAACATTCCCCTGTTTCTTGTCGACTCAGTAGATGTCGTAAGAGCGTCGCTGCTTCTCACGCAACGGCCGAATCGCGGAGTCGATGCCGCTGACACGATACGCGTGCTGCCGCATGTCGGCCTCGCGACCGTAGCCGTCACGGATATCGCCAAGGCCTCTCAAATCACCGCCGTCGTCATCACCGACACGCTGACGCTCGCTCCGCGAGACAGCGGGCTCAAGATCGTCGAAGTTGCAAGTGTCGTCGCGCTGTGGCGCGGACAGAACGCAACGGAGACTCCACGTGCACTCGTCCTCCTCAGCACTACGGAAGGTCAGACTCCACTCGAAGCGAGATTCTTTTCCGCCGAAGCGGCTCCCGGGTTGAGGCCCAGACTGCGCATCAGCTACTCCACGAGAAAATCGAGAGGGCTTCCGTGAGCCGCCGCGGTCTGATCGCCATCTCCGCCGCGCTTCTGCTTGCCGGTGCGAGCGCCAACGCGCAGGGTACTCTCAGTACTCAGGGCTTCGGCTACCCGCCCGGTCAGCTCAGTACGCGAGCGCTCGCGACAGGAGGCGGTTTGGGACTGTTCGACACTGACAGTCCGCTCAATCCGGCAGCGATCGCCGCCTCGTCGGATCCGCGCGTCTTTCTTCAGTACGAGCCCGAGTTCCGCCGTTACTCCGCGGGCAGCGTATCGGCTCGCACTACCACCGCGCGCTTTCCTCTGACATCGGCGACCCTGCCGATGGGATCGCGGGGAGCCGTCGGACTCGCGGTATCGACCTTCCTCGATCGCTCCTCATCGACGAGCGGCGAACGGGCGGTGATCGTGGGAGACCAGACGGCGACTGTGACCGAAACGGTCAGAGTACTCGGCGCCATCAATGATGTGCGTCTCGCATTCGGCTTCGCTCTCACGCCGAAGGTCCAGGTGGGGCTGGCCGGCCATGTGTTGACGGGGCAGAACCGCATATTCTTCACGCAGACCTTTCCCGACACGCTACAGTTCACACCGGTTGCTCAGAGCTCGACCCTTGGATATACGGGATACGCCGCATCAGCGGGCGCCGTGCTGCGTCCGTCACGGGTGCTGGTGCTCGCCGTGAGCGGCCGGAAGGGTGCGACGATTCGTGTGAGCTCGAATGACAGCACCGTGTCGGAGGCAAACGTGCCTGATCGCATCGCTGCGGGACTTTCCTACGAGGGCATCACCGGCGCGAGCCTGTCAGCACAGGTAGCGCGCGAAACTTGGTCATCGCTCAACGGACTCGGCAGCGATGCGGCAACTGCCGCCGACGCGTGGGAAGGTGGAGTCGGACTGGAGACAGCCGGCCCGCGCATCGCCGATCGCCTCCTCGTGTTCCGGCTGGGCAGCAGATACCGCACGCTTCCATTCCAGGCGGCGGACGACGAGGTGTCGGAGCTGTCGTTCGCGGGCGGTGTCGGCGCGCAATTCTTCAGGAATCGCGCGTCGTTCGATATGACGCTTCAGTATTCATCGCGTTCGGCTGCCGCGGCGGCACTCGAATCGGCGCGTGAGAGGTCGTTCACTCTCAGTTTTGGGCTGCGCGTCAGGCCGTAGCAATGCCTGAGCTGGCAAAAAACACCGGCCCGCTCGTACTCGTCGCTGACGACGTTCCCGCCAACGTCGAGCTGCTGTTCGACCAGTTGCACAGCCTCGGCTATCGAACCGTCGCGGCCCACGACGGCCCGTCCGCCATCGCCGCGTGTTTCGAGCATTCACCCGACATCTGCATTCTCGATGTGTCGATGCCGGCTGGTGATCTCGGCGTCGACACACGTTCGACGGGGTTCGAAGTATGCCGGCGCATCAAGCGCGATCCCCGCACCTCACGTATCCCGGTCATTTTTGTGACGGCGCTGAACGACACAGGAGATCGCGTGCGGGGCATCGAAGCCGGTGGTGACGATTTCCTGACAAAGCCTCACAACCGGCTCGTCCTCGGCGCTCGCGTACGCAGCCTGTTAAAGCTGAAAGCCGCCACAGATGCTCTGGAGAACAGCTACCGCAAGCTACGGGAGCTCGAGAAGGTCAGAGACGATCTCATGAAAATGATCGTGCACGACCTGAAGAGTCCGCTCACGTCGGTGCTGGCCACGCTGGAGTTGCTCGGAGACGGCGACTTCGGGGCGCTAACGGAGAAGCAGCGTAGCGCGGTAAGCGACGCGGAAAGTAAAGCCGAGGATCTCCTCGCGCTGATCGACG
>Ga0136617_10001621_pt1 | contig 19958 bp, 15 predicted proteins | sample AntDrymUQ3222106_2_FD_129672 | JGI IMG/M metagenome (GOLD analysis project Ga0136617, IMG submission 129672) | Polar desert sand microbial communities from Dry Valleys, Antarctica - metaG UQ322 (21.06) | ecosystem: Environmental > Terrestrial > Soil > Desert | place: Antarctica: Dry Valley... | reverse complement strand
TCGTCGAGACCGTCCTCGCGCTCAACCCCGACCACTTCTACGACGTCGTCGCGATCAATGCTGCGTCGCTGTCCACGCAGATCTCCGGCCTGCCCTTCTCCGGCCCGATCGGCGCCACCCGCGTCGCGCACGTCGACGGCCAGTGGGTCGCGTTCCCGACCGTCGCCGAGGCCGAGCGGTCGACCTTCGACATGGTCGTCGCCGGCCGGGTGGTGGACGACGGTGACGTCGCGATCATGATGGTCGAGGCGGAGGCCACCGCGCAGACCTGGAACCTGGTCCGCGACGGCGCCACCGCACCGACCGAGCAGGTCGTGGCCGATGGCCTCGACGCCGCGAAGGGATTCATCAAGATCCTCTGTGCCGCGCAGCAGCAGGTCGCCGACAAGGCGTCCAAGCCGACGCAGGAGTTCCCGGTCTTCCTCGAGTACCAGCAGGACGTGTACGACGGCGTCGCAGCGGCCGTCGGCGACGAGCTGGGCAAGGCGCTCACGATCGTGCAGAAGGCGGACCGCGAGGCCGAGCTCGAGAGCGTGAAGGCGCTCGCCGTCGAGCGGGTCGGCGAGCAGTTCGCCGGTCGCGAGAAGGAGATCGGCGGCGCGTTCCGCTCGCTCACCAAGCAGACCGTCCGCGACCGAGTGCTCCGAGACAAGGTCCGCATGGACGGCCGCGGACTCGCCGACATCCGGTCGCTGGGCGCCGAGGTCGACGTGCTCCCGCGCGTGCACGGCTCGGCGTTGTTCGAGCGCGGCGAGACCCAGATCCTCGGTGTCACGACGCTGAACATGCTGGGCCTCGAGCAGAAGCTCGACACGCTCGCGCCGGAGAAGTCCAAGCGCTACATGCACAACTACAACTTCCCGCCGTACTCCACCGGCGAGACCGGCCGGGTCGGCTCGCCGAAACGTCGTGAGATCGGCCACGGTGCGCTCGCCGAGCGGGCCTTGCTGCCGGTGCTCCCGACCCGCGAGGAGTTCCCGTACGCGATCCGTCAGGTGTCCGAGGCACTCGGCTCCAACGGCTCGACGTCCATGGGCTCGGTCTGCGCCTCGACGATGGCACTGCTCAACGCCGGGGTGCCGCTGCGTGCGCCGGTCGCGGGCATCGCGATGGGGCTGATCTCCGGCCTTGTCAGCAGCGCCGATGGCTCCGAAGAGCGCGAGTACGTCACGCTCACCGACATCCTGGGTGCCGAGGACGCGTTCGGCGACATGGACTTCAAGGTCGCCGGCACGCGTGACTTCGTCACCGCGCTCCAGCTCGACACGAAGCTCGACGGCATCCCCGCGTCGGTCCTCAACGCCGCGCTCACCCAGGCGTACGCCGCTCGCATCGCGATCCTCGACGTCATGTCCGAGGCGATCGACGGCCCGGACGAGATGAGCCAGTACGCCCCGCGGATCATCACCGTCAAGATCCCGGTCGACAAGATCGGCGAGGTGATCGGGCCGAAGGGCAAGGTCATCAACCAGATCCAGGACGACACCGGTGCGCAGATCTCGATCGAGGACGACGGCACGATCTACATCGGTGCTGACAACGGCGAGGCCGCCGAGGCCGCGCGCGCGATGGTGAATGCGATCGCGAACCCGACGATGCCGGAGATCGGTGAGCGCTACCTCGGCACGGTCGTCAAGACGACCGCCTTCGGTGCGTTCATCTCGCTCACGCCGGGACGTGACGGGCTGCTGCACATCTCCAAGCTGCGTGCACTGTCCGGCGGCAAGCGCGTCGACAACGTCGAGGACGTCGTCTCCGTCGGTCAGAAGATCCAGGTCGAGGTCACCGAGATCGACCCGCGCGGCAAGCTGTCGCTGTCCCCGATCGTCGAGGACGACGCCGCTGCGCCTGCCGAGGCTGCACCCGCCGAGTAGGGCAGGCGCACACCCTCACCGCCCGCACGCCCACCCGAGTCGAGAGCGAGCCCACCCCGTGGCACCAAGCCGTCAGCGCCGTACGTCAACCCGCACGGTGCTGCCGGCCAGCCACGGCGGTGGGCTCGTCCGTCAAACCGTGCTGCCCGGCGGGCTGCGGGTCCTCACCGAGGCGATGCCGACCGTACGATCCGTGGCGATCGGCGTGTGGGTGGGCGTCGGGTCCCGGGACGAGACGCCGTCGCTGGCCGGCGCCAGCCACTACCTGGAGCACCTGCTCTTCAAGGGCACGAAGCGCCGGGACGCGATGGCCATCTCGTCGGCGATCGAGGCGGTGGGCGGGGAGATCAACGCGTTCACCGCCAAGGAGTACACCTGCTACTACGCGCGGGTGCTCGACGACGACCTCCCGCTGGCGATCGACGTCCTCGCCGACCTGGTCACCTCGTCCGTGGTGACGAGTGCGGACGTCGAGTCCGAGCGCGGCGTGATCCTCGAGGAGATCGCCATGCACGACGACGAGCCCGGCGATGTGGTCCACGACCTGTTCGCCAGCGCGTACTACGGCGACACCCCGCTCGGGCGTCCGGTGCTGGGCACCATCGAGTCGATCGAGACGCTGTCCAGGACCGCGGTGAACGGCTACTACCGCCGTCGCTACCAGGCCCGCAACCTCGTGATCACCGCGGCCGGCAACGTCGACCACGTGACGCTCGTACGACAGGTCAGGAACGCGTTCGACGCTGCCGGCGCCCTCGGCGACAGTACGGACGCGCCGTCGGCGCCGCGCATCGGTGGGAACCCGAGCCCGACATTCCCCGGCGTGGCGCTGGCGACCCGGCCGACCGAGCAGGCGCATCTGGTGATCGGCGTGCCCGGCCTGGCTCGGACGGACCCGCGTCGGTTCGCCCTCGGCGTCCTCAACGCCGCCCTCGGTGGAGGCATGAGCTCGAGGTTGTTCCAGGAGGTGCGCGAGAAGCGCGGCCTCGCCTACTCGGTCTACTCGTTCGCCGCGCAGTACGCGGACTCCGGGTTTCTCGGGATCTACGCCGGCTGCAACCCGAAGAAGGTCCACGATGTGCTCGGTCTCTGCCGCGAGCAGATGCTCGAGGTCGCCGAGCACGGCATCGACGCCGAGGAGATCAGGCGCGGCAAGGGCCAGATGCGTGGCGGGCTGGTGCTCGGTCTCGAGGACACCGGGTCGCGGATGAGCCGGCTCGGCAAGGCCGCGCTGGTGTACGGCGAGCTGCTCGGCGTCGGTGAGGTGCTCGCGCGGATCGACGCCGTCACCGTGGATGACGTGCGAGACGTCGCAGCACTCCTCGCGGGGCAGCCGACGCTCGCGCTGGTCAGCTCCCACAAGAACCCCGACCGCTTCGCCGCCGCAGTCGCCTAACGTCAGGTCTCGCAAGGCTTGATCGCTGACGCTGGAGCCACTGTTCTTCCCGGTGCTGATCCTGGTCGCGATCGTCGGCGTACGCGTGATCGGCGTCCGGTCGGCTGGTGGCGGTCGATCTTGATCTCCTGGCTCGGCCTCCCCACCGCCGGCCCCCTCCTCTCACCGCTGGCCGAGGACGGCCAAGACTGGTCGTGGACGGTCGCGGTCATCGCGGTGGGGATCCTCGCGATGATCAACAAAGTGCTCGACGAGGACCTTGACATCAATGGTGCGGCTAGCCGATCGCCTGGAGCACAGGACCCAGTGGGCGTACGAGCTGCGGCTCCTCGCGACGGCGCAAGGCCTTGCCGAGAGCGTGATCGGCGAGCTCGACTTCGAGTCCGAGGCCCGCAATCTCGGCGCGATGGAGGAGTCGGTCCGCGTGGCGCCGGCAGTCGTCCTCCTCCTCGTCCGCGTCGCCGCCTCGGCCTGGGTCACCGGGCCGCTCCAGCGGGTCGACGCCTGGTTCCAGCAGCAGGCCGGAGTGCGACCTCCTGGGTCGTCGGAATCGTCGGCTTCGTGGGTGGTCGAGCCGGGCCAGAACGTGCAGCTCGATGTCGGGCTGGCCGCAGCCGCATTCGTGCTCGGGGTGGTCGGCGTGACCGCGATCCACCGCGCGGTGGCACCCCCGACCCTGGGCGGCGATTCCCAATCTGATCATGAGGAGTCCAGGTCGCCATGAGTCCCGTGGTCGTTGGGACGCTGGCGCCGCGTCGGTGCCTCAGAGCCTCAGCTCGCGTCGACGGCCACGGCGGTGACGTCGTTGGGGTTCAACGTCGACCAGTTCGTGACGGACACGACGAGATCATGGTTCGCCGGCACGTTCACCGTGCCCACGTCGCGGGTCACCGCTGTCTCGGTCGCCGCCGTCACGCCGAGGAGCTTCACCGGCAGGGTCGTGTCCGCGCCGTTGTTGGCGATCCGAACCAGTGACAGGTCCGGCGTGACGGTGACGTCCAGGTCAGCGATCGCCGACGCGTCGAAGCCGGCGATCTCGATGCCCCGCGCCTGACCGTCGAACTCGCTCGAGACCGAGAACGTGACCCTCTTGGGCTGCGACGGGACGAAGCGGACCCGGGTCCCGTCGCCGTTCGCCGCGACGATGTCCGCCTCACCGGGCGACGTCTGCACCTCCCGCAGGTTGAACGAGGCGCCGGCCGGGTTGATCGAGGTGTAGCCGTACGTGCCAGCCGCTCGGCCGGTGATGGTCCGGGTCAGCCCCTCGCCTGGCGGCAGGAGGAACAGTCCCGGCATCAGGTACGCGGGGTGGCTGCCCGGGATCTCGCTGAGGATCTGGCTGCCGAAATGACCAGCCCGCCGTCCCGCGCCGTCGGTCACCTGCAGCACCGCCGGCGAGAGCAGGAAGTCGATCACGAACGAGCTCAGCCCGAACGGTCCCGAGAACGGCAGGTCGTGATCCGACAGCAGGTACTCACCGACGGTCTGGGTCCCAAGGGTGATGCCATCGGCGGTGCTGAACTTCAGCGTGCCGGCCGAGAAGAACTGGAACTCGAGGTCCCCGGCGCCGTTCCGGGTGATCTCGACCCGGCAGTCGCCGTTGGCCGGCGCATTGTTGTCCCACACCTGCACAGTGACATCCGCGATGTCGGTCCCGTCGTACCCGGACGGGTAGAGGATCTTGATCGGGACGACGCAGTGGCTGTCGGCGAGCTTGTCGAAGTAGCCGCTGTCCCAGGCGGCGCCGGACGGGATGAAGAAGAGCAGCGGCGCCGTCTCCCGCGTGCCACCAGATTTGAAGGCCGCCTCGATCACCCGGAACGACGTCTCGATGTTGGCGTTGCCCTGTTGACCCTGGTCGTGCATGGTCAGGAGGCTCTCGCGGGACAGCAGCCGGCCGTGCACGGCGGTGAGATGCGAGTGGATGTCGGCCTTCTGGATCGTCGCGAACGTGTCGTCGTGGCCTTGCCAGAACCGGTCCAGCGCTGTGGAGGCCAGCGACGTGCAGAAGCCGGTGGCCAGCCCCCCGTTGTCCTCGCCGAGCAGGAAGTAGTGGTAGAAGCCGTAGAACGCGCCGGTGAGGATCGGGTGGCCGAACACCGGGTCCAGCAGCTCGTGCCAAACCTCGACGCTGCCGAACGTGTCCTCGAACGTGCCCCAGTCCGGCACGCCGTCCTTGAAGTTGTCGAACTGGTAGTCGTGGACGCCGAGCGTGAACCCGTTCTGCAGGATCTGCGGCTGGGTCGCGGTGAGCTCGTTGCTCTCGCGTCCGTCCGGATTGACGACCTTGAGCCCCCACAGACGTTCGGCGTTCACGGTGCCGGAGATGCCAGGCATTTTGAACGTGAGGGCGGTGGCGGTCGCCACGTTGGCCGGGTAGAGCTGGCCGTCGAGCGCGACGGTCGCTCCGGCAACGAACGCTTGACCGGTCAGCGGGATGTCCGCGTCAGGCGTCACCGCCGCTGGTGCTACGTCCAGATGTGGTCGCACCCCGATGACGAGTCGGTTGGACTCCTCGCCATCGAACCGCCGGAGGAACACCGTGTGCTCGCCGCCGGCGATCGCCGTCGGGAGGGTGACCTCGATGCCCTCGTCGGCCCGCAGGACCGGCGTCAGCGTCGATGATCCGATCACGACTGTGTCCGTGTCGGCGAACCGAGTGCCTCTGATCGTGATCTTCGTGCCAGGGAAGGCGTTCGTCGGCGTGAGATGGGTCAGCCACGGCTTGGTCAGCTGCTCGTTCCACGACTCCTCGGTGACGGTGAGGATCATGATCTGGCCGTCGCTGGCGGCTGAGCCGTCGGGGCCATCGGCTCCGGGCTGGCCTTGTGCACCGTCGTGGCCGCGGCGACCGCCGTCGCAGACCTCGGTGAATCCGCGCATGCCGCCGCTGCCGCCGTTGCCGCCGTCGCCGCCGTCCCCACCTCGCCCCGCGTCGCCACCGTTCACGAGCGGGGTGAAGGCGTTCGAGGTCACCAGCTCGTCAAGCGTGTCGGGCAGGACGGCGAGGGTGATCCGGCCGCCGGTACCGCCGTTTCCGCCGCGCCCGCCGCCCCCGCCCGCGCCGCCGTTGCCGCCGTCGCCGCCGTCGCCGGGGTCGTCCCAGCAGTGGCTGCCGAAGAACCACACCCACTCGCCCGACCGACCGCGAGCCCCGCTCCCACCGTGACCGCCAAGCTGCCCCTTGCCGCCACGGCCACCGTCCTGCCCGGCCACGTCGATGTCGGGCATGCCGACGAAGCGTTTCGCCCAGATCTCGATATGGGGCGCGTCTGAGCCGTGGCGACCGGCGATCCCGCCGTCGCCGCCGTCGCCGCCGTTGCCGTCGACGCCGTGCTTCGAGTCCGGCTTCAGGACCACCGACGACGTGCCCCAGCCGTGGCCGTCCTTGCCCGGGTCCGGTCCATGGTCGGGCACCGAGATCGCGGGTCGCCGCCAGGTGATGCTGGCCCCCGACCGCGCCTCGATCTCCTCGGCGATGATGTAGAGCGTCTGCACCTCCGGCGCGATCTCCAGCGTCTGGTTCGTGAGGTCGAGCCGACCGGCGATGATCACCGAGCTGTCCACCGGCGTGGTCCTCACCATGGCCGCGCCGAGCGTGATGTCCGGCCGGTACGTCGCCCAGCGGTGCGGCTCGAGCCGCGTCAGGTCGGCAACGATCTCGCCGGTGGTGAACACCGGCTGGGCCGCCAGTGCCTCGGAGTGGCTGGACCGCGAGGTGCTCAGCACGGAGTGGTCGGCCCGAAGCGTGATCGTCGGGATGATCGACGGGTCGACCGGTCGAAGCGTGGGGCTGAAGGACCCGGCCGGCGAGCGGGTCAGCCGGGCACCGTGCAGCTCCGGGGCGTCCGTCGCGACCCCCTCCGCGGTCGCGAGCGCGACGTCGACCGGCACCCGGGCCGGCCCGACCTCGTCGAGCACGACGCCGGCGTCGAGGCTGTGCCGGTTGACGACGGCGGCGTCGAGCACGCCGCGAGCGGACGCCGGGTCAGCCGCGAACGCCGTCGCGAACTGGGTGGCGACCTCGGCGAACGACCCCGTGACATCACCGAAGATCGTTCGCCGCGCCGCGGTGAGGATCTGGTTGGGCAGGATCGTGGTCTTCTGCGAGATCGTCAGCTTGGACAGCTGCGAGAGGTCTTCCACGCCGGCCGCGCGCATGATGCCTTTGATCTCGTCGAATCGGTGGTCCACCGCGCCTGCATCGGCGATCACCCGGACGCCGACGCCGTACCGGGAAGCGAGTCGACCGCGCAGGTCGTCGAGCTCGACGCGGCCCTTGCGCTCGCCGGCCGCGGTGATCGCCGAGTCGGACAGGGTCACCTCGCCCAGCGTGCCCTCGAAGCCGCGCTTGCCCGAGAGGTCGGTGCCGATCGTCATCCCCTTGCGACCCGCGGGCACCAGCGTCGCGCCGCCGGCCAGCTTGCCGGCTGCCTTCCCGTCCAGCTCGAGCACCAAGGACCCGCGCTCGCCGCGGACCAGCCGGACGTGCGACGGCTGACCGACTGCAAGCTTGCGGCTGGTCTCGACCGTCTCCCAACCGTTCTCGGTGTTGACCTCGGCGCGGATCGTTCCGTCGCCGAGGAGGGTGAGCCGAACGGGCGGACGCTCCGAGTCCACCAGCACCTGGTTGACGCGCAAGCCCGCCGGCGTGACCACCAGGTCCAGCGTGAACGTGCCGAGCGCGTCGAAAGCTTCGGTGGGAGCGATGGACACCCGGGTGGTCTTGGCGAGGGAGAACGCCCGGTCGTCACGGAGACCGGGTCGCGCGCCTGCGGTCTTGAGCGACACGCTCGACGAAGCGTCGAAGATGCCGCCGTCGTCGGCACGCAGGGCAAACAGCGTCCTTGCCATCGGAGTCCTCCAACCGATGTGTCGCCGCCCATCGGGAGAGTAGTGGAAACGCGGCCCCAGCGGGGACGTGCGAGCGCCAGGTCTTCGGCACGGGAGGATGAGCGCGGGAGGTCAGATGATGATCAAGGTCGGAGTCGTCGGGTCGAGTGGCGGGATGGGCGCGGCCACGTGCGCCGCGATCGAGGCTGCCGACGACCTCGAGCTCGTCGCTCGTGTGGGTCGCGGACAGGAGGTGGTCGAGACGCTGGCGGCTGCAGGTGCCCAGGTCGCGGTCGACTTCACGCACCCGGACGCGGTGGTCGAGACGATCAAGGGCTGTGTGGAGGCGGGCATCCACGTCGTGGTCGGCACGTCCGGGCTCGACGGCGCAGGCCTCGGCTCGATCCGGGGCTGGCTCGAGTCCACGCCCAGGGTCGGCGTCGTGGTGGCGCCGAATTTCTCGATCGGCGCCGTCCTCATGATGAAGATGGCCGCCCAGGCCGCGCCGTACTTCGAATCGGTCGAGTTGGTCGAGCTGCACCGGGCCAGCAAGCCGGACGCCCCGTCGGGCACAGCTGCCCGGACCGCCGAGCTGGTCGCGCAGGCTCGCTCGGACGCCGGCGTGCCGGCGTCGCCGGACGCAACGACGCATGAAACCACCGGCGCGCGCGGGGCATCGGTGCACGGTGTGCGCGTGCACTCCGTACGCCTCCGCGGCCTGCTCGCCCACCAGGAGGTGTTGCTCGGCAATGAGGGCGAGGTGCTGACGATCCGCCACGACTCGCTTGATCGTTCCTCGTTCATGCCCGGCGTCCTGCTCGCCGTCCGCGCGGTCACCTCGCGCCCAGGGCTCACCGTAGGGCTGGAGCACCTGCTCGACCTCGCCTGACTTGTTACACCGACACGCACATTTTGCAGAGAAGTGTTACGCGCGGGTACGCTGGGGCTGGGCCAGGTGACCGGAGGACCAGCATGTACGGCAACGATTTCGGACCCAAGATCGACGACACCGAGCCGGACGATCCCGTCCTGCTCGAGACGTTCGATCGCACGATCGCGGCCGGCGAACGCATCGAGCCTCGCGACGCGATGCCGAGCGGCTACCGCAAGACCCTGATCCGCCAGATCGCCCAGCATGCGCACTCCGAGATCATCGGGATGCAGCCAGAGGGCAACTGGATCACGCGCGCCCCCAGCCTGCGACGCAAGGCGATCTTGATGGCGAAGGTCCAGGACGAGGCCGGCCACGGCCTCTATCTCTACGCCGCTGCCGAGACGCTCGGTGCGTCCCGCGAGGAGGTTCTGGATCTGCTGCACGCGGGCAAGCAGAAGTACTCCTCGATCTTCAACTACCCCACCGTGACCTGGGCCGACATGGGGGCGATCGGCTGGCTCGTCGACGGCGCGGCGATCGTGAACCAGGTGCCGATCTGCAGGTGCTCGTACGGTCCGTACGCCCGGGCCATGGTGCGCATCTGCAAGGAGGAGTCGTTCCACCAGCGGCAGGGCTTCGAGATCCTCAACACGCTCTCCCACGGGACACCTGCCCAGCGCGCCATGGCGCAGGACGCGATCGACCGGTGGTGGTGGCCGAGCCTCATGATGTTCGGCCCGCCGGACGACCAGTCGCCGAACTCCGCGCAGTCGATGGCCTGGGGCATCAAGCGGTTCTCCAACGACGAGCTGCGACAGCGGTTCGTGGACATGATCGTTCCCCAGGCCGCGGTGCTCGAGCTCACCTTGCCCGACCCCGAGCTCCGGTGGAACGCCGACAGCGAGCACTGGGACTTCGGCCCGATCGAGTGGGACGAGTTCTTTCGCGTCCTCAAGGGTGACGGGCCGTGCAACGAGCAGCGCATCGCGCACCGCCGGCGGGCGCACGCAGATGGCGCGTGGGTCCGCGAGGCGGCGCTCGCCTACGCAGACAAGACGGCCATTCGCACTGCTGCGGTGGCCTGAGGTGGCAGGAGCTCCCAACGGCGGCTCGGCCTCGGACGACCAGGACCGGCTCCAGGTCCACGCCGAGGGTGGTCACGGTGCGGTGCCGACGGCGGGTGTCCCGATCCACGAGCCGGGAGGCCCGGCCCGGGACTGGCCGCTCTGGGAGGTGTTCGTGCGGGCCCGCCGTGGCCTCTCGCACAGCCACGTCGGCAGCCTGCACGCCCCCGACGCGACGATGGCGCTGCGCAACGCCAGGGACGTCTACACCCGCCGTCAGGAAGGCGTCTCGCTGTGGGTGGTCCCGGCGGGGATGATCACCGCGTCCAGCCCGGACGAGAAGGACCAGTTCTTCGACCCGGCTGCGGACAAGATCTACCGCCACCCGACGTTCTACGACGTGCCGGCCGGCGTTGATCATCTGTGAGCGCGATGCCGGTCCTGGCGACCTACGCGCTCCGGCTCGGTGACGATGCGCTGGTGCTCTCGCACCGGCTCGGAGAGTGGATCTCGGCGGCGCCGGCGATCGAGGAGGACATCGCGCTGGGCAACATCGGCCTGGACCTCATCGGTCAGGCGCGCGCCCTGCTGACCTACGCCGGAGAGGTCGAGGGTCGCGGCCGGAGCGAGGATGATCTTGCCTACCTGCGGGACGAGCGGGACTTCGCCAACGTCGCGCTGGTCGAGATACCGAACGGTGACTTCGGGGTGACGATCGCCCGGCAGCTCGCGTTCTCGGTCTACCAGCTCGGGCTGTACGAGCGACTCCAGGGCTCGGCCGACGCCACGCTGGCCGGCGTCGCCGGCAAGGCGGTCAAGGAGGTCGCCTACCACCGTGACCACGCCGTGCAGTGGGTGCTCCGCCTCGGCGACGGGACCGAGGAGAGCCACCGGCGCATGCAGTCCGGGCTGGACACCGTGTGGCCGTACGTGGACGAGCTGTTCGACGGCGACGAGGTCGAGCAGTCCCTGGCCGCGCAGGGGGTGGCCGTCGAACCGGCCGGGCTGCGCGGCGAGTGGTCGGCCTCGGTCGAGGCCGTGATCGCCGAGGCGACGCTCGACCAGCCGACACCGCGCTGGCGGTCTCGGGGCAGCCGTCAGGGGATCCACACCGAGTCGCTGGGCTTGCTGCTGGCCGAGATGCAGCACCTGCACCGGTCCCACCCGGGAGCGTCGTGGTGACCGTGGTGGCAACGTCTCGCCCGGCCGCAGCGGCCCGTGCGGTCGTCGCCGTCGTGCCGGACCCAGAGGTCCCGGTGCTCACGATCGACGACCTCGGCGTGCTCCGCGACGTCGAGGTGGACCCCGGCGGCGCCGTCCACGTCACGATCACCCCGACCTACTCCGGCTGCCCGGCGATGGACGTCATCCGCGACGACGTCCGCGCGGCGCTGCAGCACGCAGGATACGACCGCGTGGAGATCACGACGGTGCTGTCGCCGGCCTGGACGACGGACTGGATGAGTGCGGCCGGCAAGGCGAAGCTGCTCGCGTACGGCATCGCGCCTCCGCCCGGTGCCCGGGCCGGGCCGGTCACCCTGGCGCTGTCGGTCCGCTGCCCGCAGTGCGACTCCCTCGACACGCGTGAGGTCAGCCGGTTCGGGTCGACGGCATGCAAGTCGCTGTGGGTGTGCTCGGCGTGTGCCGAGCCGTTCGACCACTTCAAGGCGATCTGATGGCGGCCGTCTCATGACCGAGCTGGCCGTGACCGACCGCGAGGAGCGTCACCGACACGCGGAGTTCCACTCGCTGCGCGTGAACAAGATCGAACCGCTCACCGACGACGCCGTCGCGATCTCGTTCGAGGTGCCGGGCGAGCTCGCCGGCGCGTACGACTTCCAGGCTGGGCAGCACCTGACGATTCGGTCACCGGTGGCCGGCGACGACGTTCGCCGCAACTACTCGATCTGCGCACCGGCTGGGGAGGGTCGCCTCCGGGTCGCGGTGAAGCGGCTCAGCGGAGGCGCCTTCTCCCGGTTCGTCGCCGAGACGCTGCAGGTCGGCGACGAGCTCGACGTCATGACGCCGACCGGGCGTTTCACGACGAGGTTCGACCCCGGGCACCGCAAGCACTACGTGGCGGTCGCGGCCGGCAGCGGCATCACGCCGGTGCTGTCGCTCCTCGCTACCGCCCTGAGGGTCGAGCCCGAGAGCCGCTTCACGCTGCTCTACGGGAACCGGACCACGAAGTCGATCATGTTCCTCGAGGAGCTCGAGGACCTCAAGAACACCTACCCCGGCCGGCTCCACCTCGTCCACGTCCTGTCCCGCGAGCAACCCGACGTCGAGCTGTTCGGCGGTCGGCTCGACCGCGCGCGGCTTGAGCGAATCTTGGCGGCGCTGGTGCCGGTGGGCGACGTCGACGCGTGGTTCCTCTGCGGCCCGTACGAGATGGTGGTCGGAGGTCGGCAGCTGCTCGTCGAGCTCGGGGTCGAGAAGCGCAAGATCCACGCCGAGCTGTTCTTCGTCGGCGACGTCCCGCCCCCGCCACCCCGGGCCGACGCGGCCATCGACACGACGGCCAGCGCAGTCACGGTCGTGCTGGACGGCCGCCGGACGTCGTTCGACCTTGAACCCGGCGGCAGCAGCGTTCTGGATGCCGTGCTGCGCGAGCGGTCCGACGCCCCGTTCGCTTGCAAGGGCGGGGTATGCGGCACCTGCCGGGCGAAGATCGTCGAGGGCGAGGTCGAGATGACCCAGAACTGGGCGCTCGAGGACGATGAGGTCGCGCGGGGCTACGTCCTCACCTGCCAGTCGCACCCACGGACCGCCAAAGTCATCCTCGACTACGACGCCTGACCATCAGCATCAGCGTCCCGGTGGCTCGAGCGTCGCCTGCGCGAGCTCGCCCTCACGGCCGTGCTGGCGGACGGCGCGGCCGAAAAGCACCAGCGCCGGCGCGAGCAGGAGTGCGCCGGTCGCGAGCGCGGCCCGCACCGACCACCGGGTGCCGACCGCGCCGAGCATCGGCCCACCGGCCCACTCGCCGGCGCTGCCGGCCACCCCCGCGATCGACAGCACCGTGGCCCGGATCGACGAGTCCGTGATCGCGCCGTTGAGCCAGGTCCGGTACGGCGCACCGGCGAGCTCCCGGACCACGGTGACCGCCCAGTACGTGCCTAGCGCGAGCCAGAGCGACCCGGCCAGCGCGAACGCAAGTGCAGTGATCATCAGCAGGCTGTGCATGATCAGCAAGAACCGCGCCAGCCCGGCTTGGTCGAGCCGTCCCACCCGGGTGACCAGCGGCGCCGCGACCACGAACGACAGCACCAGCGTCCCGGCACCGGCGATCCCGAACCACGCGACGTCGCCGAGCCCGCCGAGCTCGGGCAACCCGACCTCGAGCAGGAGGTGCGCCTCCCACAGCCGGTCGAAGCCCTCGGCCCACATGCCGACCACGAATGCGATGCCGAGCACCAGCACGAGCACGGGCCGCGAGCGGATCAGCCGGGAGCCCGTCCGCGCGATCGCGACCGCCTCCCGTACGTGGCCGCCGGGTCGCGTACGCGACGGTTTCGAGAAGCCGTTCTCCGGCATCGCGAGCGCGAGGAAGACCGCCAGCGCCAGCGTGATCGACCCAGCCGCCACGAGCGGGAGCTGGAGATCGACCAGCGCGAGCGCGACGGCGGCGGCAATGCCGAGCAGACCGGTCACGCGCTCAACCTGGGCGGCGCGCTGGTAGACCGCCCCCAACCGCTCGGGCCCGATCTCATCAGCCAGCCAGGCGTCCTCGGCGCCGCTGCGAAACGTCCAGCCAACGCCCCACAGTGCCGCTCCGACGAGCACAGCCGCGACCGTCGGCACGGCCCCGGTCATGATCATGGCCAAGCCGCTGAGGATGGCGGCGATCACCAGCGAGAGGCGCCGGGAGTAGAGGTCAGCGACGACTCCGGTGGGGATCTCGAACAGGAAGTAGGCCACCTCCAGGGCCGTGCCGGTCAGCACGAGCTGGAGCGGCGTCATCCCGACCTCACGGACGAGGTACACCGCGGCAGTCGTCCACGACAGCGCGCCGACGAACGACCAGGTCCCCGCGGAGACCATCCAGGTCGCGTACGCAGTGAGTCTTCGGCGTGGCACTGACCGAGGTTGACGTACGGGTGACCGCGGCACGACTGGTTTTTTGCCTGGACGCGTCAACCGACCAGGCGGGCTCGGCGTCTACCTGGCACAAGATCGACACACCAAGGGGGGATCACCATGAAGAACTTGATCAAGTGGGTCACGGCCGCGGCGCTCGTCGGCACGGTCGCGCTGGTGGCGCCCAGCGGCGCGCAGGCTGCCGACTCCGCGTACTGCGGCATCACCTGGGGCTCGCTGCCCAAGGCCGGCGGCGCGCTGTCGAGTGCTCCGCTGACGAACGTCCGTGGCGGCCGGCACGACTGCTACGACCGGCTGGTCATGGACATCCGGGGCGCACAGAACGGGTTCGAGGTCCGGTACGTGGCCCAGGTGCACGACCAGGGCGGGACGGTCATCCCGCTGCGCGGAGGTGCGTTCCTCGAGATCGTGCTGCTCGACCCGGCGTACGACGAGGAGGGCCAGTCGACCTACAACCCGGTCAACCGGCGGGAGCTCGTGGACGTGAACGGTTGGCGGACCTTCCGGCAGGTGGCGTTCGGGGGCAGCTTCGAGGGCTACACGACCATCGGGCTGGGCGCCCGGGCCCGGCTGCCCTTCCGCGTGTTCACGCTGCCCGGTCCCGGTTCGAGCTCCCGCGTGGTGCTCGACGTCGCGCACCGCTGGTGACCGGCACCTGACTCCCGCCACCCGGGAGCGACGCACCCCCGGGGGGTGGTGCGTCGCTCCCGGAGGCGTCGTCGGCCGGTGCTACGGTCGCGCGGTGCGGCAGTATCTCGACCTGGTCCAGCGGATCCTCGACGAAGGTGTGCGCAAGGACGACCGGACGGGGACCGGAACGCTCAGCGTCTTCGGCCACCAGATGCGCTACGACCTGAGCGCCGGATTCCCCCTCGTGACGACGAAGAAAGTCCATGTCCGGTCCGTGGTCGCCGAGCTGCTGTGGTTCATCCGGGGCGACACGAACACGGCGTGGCTGCGCGAGCACGGCGTGACGATCTGGGACGAGTGGGCGGACGAGCGCGGCGATCTCGGCCCCATCTACGGCGCCCAGTGGCGATCCTGGCCGGCTCCCGGGGGGGACCACATCGACCAGCTCGCTCGGGTCGTCGAGCAGATCCGTCGCGATCCCGACTCGCGCCGGCACGTGGTGAGCGCCTGGAACGTTGCCGACCTCGAGGCGATGGCACTGACGCCATGCCACGCGCTGTTCCAGTTCTACGTCGCTGACGGTCGGCTCTCGTGCCAGCTCTACCAGCGGTCGGCGGACGTCTTTCTCGGCGTGCCGTTCAACATCGCGTCGTACGCGCTGCTCACGCAGATGGTCGCCCAGGTCACCGACCTCGAGGTCGGCGACTTCGTGCACACGTTCGGTGACGCGCACCTCTACCTCAACCACCTCGACCAGGCGCGCGAGCAGCTGGCCCGCGAGCCGAGGTCGCTGCCCGAGCTCTGGCTCGACCCGACCTGCGGTGACCTCGACGCGTTCACGGTCGACTCGGTCAAGGTGACCGGCTACGACCCGCACCCGGCGATCCGGGCGCCGATCGCGGTATGACGGTCACGCTCGTCGCGGCGGTGGCCGCGAACTGGGTGATCGGTCGTGACGGCGGTCTGCCGTGGCCTCCGACCGGTGACCTCGCATTGTTCAAGCGGCTCACGATGGGCCACGTCCTGGTCATGGGCCGGCGCACGTACGACTCGATCGGTCGGGCGCTGCCGGGCCGGACGACGATCGTCGTCACCCGCCAGCCGGACTGGACGACCGAGGGGGTCGTCGTCGCCCGGAGCGTCCCCGAGGCGCTCGTGACCGGAAAGACCTTCGGCGACGAGGTGTTCGTGGTCGGCGGAGCCTCGGTGTACGCCGAGGCGTTGCAGGTCGCCGACCGGATGGTGCTCACCCACCTCGACGACGCGTTCGAGGGGGACCGGTTCTTTCCGGCCGTCGACTGGACGGCGTGGAGCGAGCTCGGGCGGGAGCAGCACGAGGGATACGTGGTCGTGACCTACGCCCGCCGCTGAGGCAGCCCGACCCGGACCGGAGCGTGAGGGGCTGTGACCGCAGGTGACCATTACCTCTCAAGATCACCAAATCTGGCCGAACGAGTTGCAGGACCGCATCGAGGGGCAGCAGACTTCGAGCCAGCGAGCGCCGCCGCTGTCTGTACCCCGAGCTGACAGCGGCGGTGCTCGTCCAGTTCCAGGTGGTGCCAATCCTGCCGATTCGCGGACCGGCCGGGTAGCGTCAGGGCCATGCCTGACCTCTTGAACACCCCGGGCCGGCGAGCTGATCTCGCGCCGTTCGGCCGCATGCTCACCGCGATGGTGACGCCGTTCACCGACGACGGAGCCGTCGACCTCGCCGCCGCCCAGAAGGTCGCCGCGCACCTGGTCGACAACGGTCACGACGGTCTGGTCCTGAGCGGGACCACGGGCGAAGCACCGACGACGACCGACGCCGAGAAGGATGCCCTGCTGCGAACGGTCCTGGAGGCGGTGGGAGACCGCGCGCACGTCGTCGCCGGGGTCGGGACGTTCGACACCGAGCACACGATCGAGTGTGCCCGGTCGGCCGAGAAGGCCGGGGCCGCTGGCCTTCTCGTCGTCACGCCGTACTACAGCAAGCCGCCGCAGGCCGGGTTGCTCGCCCATTTCCGCGCGGTCGCCGATGCCACGGACCTCGATGTCCTGCTGTACGACATCCCCGCGCGGACCGGGACGCCGATCGCCACCGAAACCCTGGTCGCACTCGCCGAGCACCCGAGGATCGTCGCGGTCAAGGACGCGAAGAACGACCTGTTCGGCACGACCCGAGTGCTGGCCGCGACCGACCTCGCCTACTACTCCGGCGCGGACGAGATGACCCTCGCCCTGCTCGCGATGGGTGCCGTGGGCACGGTGAGCGTGGTCGGCCACGTCGCGGGACCGCAGTACGCCGAGATGATCGTTGCGGTCGGCGCCGGAGACCTCGACCGGGCGCGCGCGATCGACCGGGCGCTGGTTCCGGCGGTCCGCGCGATCATGACCCGGACCCAGGGCGCGATCATGGCCAAGGCGGCCCTCGAGCTCGTCGGCGTGCTCGGAAACCGCCGGATGCGGCTGCCTCTGCTCGCCGCCACCGAGCAAGAGGTCGCCGCGCTCCGCGAGGATCTCGCCGCGGCGGGCCTCGCTGCGTGAGCGGGGAGCAGGCGTCCGTCGGGCGCGCGTCACCTCGCCGAGTGCTCAGATGAGCCAGCCGAACCTGGATCTCTGGCCCCCGCCGGAGCTCGCCCCGGACGCGCTCCGGGTGATCGCCCTGGGCGGCCTCGGCGAGATCGGGCGCAACATGACCGTGCTCGAGCACGCCGGCCGGCTGCTCGTTGTCGACTGCGGCGTGCTGTTCCCGGAGGAGAACCAGCCCGGTGTCGATCTTGTGCTGCCCGACTTCTCGATCATCGCCGACCGCATCGACGACATCGAGGCGGTCGTGCTCACGCACGGGCACGAGGATCACATCGGCGGCGTGCCGTACCTCCTGCGCAAGCGGCCCGACCTGCCGCTGGTCGGGTCGACGCTCACGCTCGCACTCGTTGACGCGAAGCTCCGCGAGCACCGGATCGAGCCGTACACGCTGACCGTGCGCGAGGGGCAGATCGAGCGACTCGGCCCGTTCACCTGCGAGTTCGTCGCGGTGAACCACTCGATCCCGGATGCCCTGGCGGTCGCCATCCGGACCTCGGCCGGGATGCTGCTGCACACCGGTGACTACAAGATGGACCAGCTGCCGCTCGATGGGAGGCTCACCGACCTGCGGGCGTTCGGGCGGCTCGGGGAAGAAGGCGTCGACCTCTTCCTGGTGGACTCGACGAACGCCGAGGTGCCAGGGTTCACCACCGCGGAGCGTGCCATCGCCCCGGTGCTCGACCGCGTGTTCGCCGAGGCGCAGCAGCGGGTGATCGTCGCCTGCTTCGCCTCGCACGTGCACCGGGTGCAGCAGGTGTTCGACGCCGCCGAGAAGCACGGCCGCAAGGTGGCGCTCGTCGGGCGTTCCATGATCAGGAACATGGGGATCGCCAGTGACCTGGGCTACCTCCGGGTGAGCCCGGGCCTGCTCGTCGACGGCCGGGAGCTCGACTCGTACGCGCCGCACGAACTCGTCCTGCTCTCGACCGGGTCGCAGGGCGAGCCGTTGTCGGCGCTGTCCCGCATCGCGAACCGGGACCACCAGTCGATCACGATCATGCCCGGTGACACCGTGGTGCTCGCCTCGTCGCTGATTCCCGGCAACGAGAACGCTGTGTTCCGGGTGATCAACGGTCTGACCCGGTGGGGCGCGAACGTCGTGCACCGCGGCAATGCCATGGTGCACGTGTCGGGTCACGCGTCGGCGGGCGAGCTGCTCTACACGTACAACGTGGTCCGGCCGCGCAACGTCATGCCGGTGCACGGCGAGGTCCGCCATCTGCGCGCCAACGCCGACCTGGCGATCGCCACCGGCATCGCGAAGGAGCGGGTGGTGCTTGCCGACAACGGCACGGTGATCGATCTCGCGGACGGCGTCGCGCGCATCGTCGGCCAGGTGGCCTGCGGGTACGTCTACGTCGACGGCTCCTCGGTCGGCGACGTCACGGAGACCTCCCTGAAGGACCGCCGGATCCTCGGCGACGAGGGTTTCATCGCGATCACGGTCGTCGTCGACTCGGTCACCGGGAAGCTGAGCGCCCCGCCGTCGATCCACGCCAGGGGCTTCGTCGAGGACGACACCGTGTTCGACGACGTGCTGCGACGGGTCGAGGAGGCGCTCGAGCAGGCGATCACCGGTGGGAACCGTGACACCGTCCAGCTGCAGCAGGTCGTCCGCCGGACGATCGGTCGCTGGGTGAACGAGGAGTTCCGCCGTCGCCCCATGATCATCCCAGTCGTCGTCGAGGTCTGACCTTCGGTTTGGCCCGGGGTGGGCCGGTGCCACGAGATCCAGCACCGGGCCACCCCGTGCCGGCCAGGGTTTGGCCGAGTCCCACAGATCGACCTTTTTCGGTCAGCGAGCTGGCTGAACCTGCGATTGACTTGTTCGAACATGTGTTCGAACATGAGTCGTGACCCCGGCAGCCGCGCTCGTCGACCTCGTCGAGAGCGGCGTGGTCGACCGAGGAATCACTCGGGGGTTCGCTCCGGCCGTCGGCGGTTCCGCCGATCCCGGCACCACGGTGCCGGTGGCACCGGCGCTGGCCGGGCTGCTGCCGGCCGGGGCGCTCGAGCGGGGCTCGGTGGTCACCGTGACCGGCTCCGGCTCCCTCGTGCTCGCACTGATCGCCGAGGCGTCGGGCGCTGGGGCCTGGTGCGCCGAGGTCGGGACGGCTGGGCTCGGCGTTGCCGCTGCCGCCGAGGCTGGCGTCGTCCTGGACCGGTTCGCCCGGGTCCCGAGGCCGGGTGAGCGCTGGCCGGAGGTGGTCGCCGCGCTGCTGGACGGCTTCGACGTCGTGGTCGTCCATCCGTGGATCGATGACGGGACCATGACCGGGCCGCCACGGCGAGGGGACCGTGCACAGCGGGCGCAGCACGCGATCCGTCGGCTCACCGCTCGCGCCCGCGAACGCGGTGCGGTGCTTCTCGCCACGTCGCCGTGGGAGGGCGCGTCGCTCAACCTCACCGTGACCGCCCAGCGCTGGCACGGCCTCGGCGCCGGTCACGGGCACCTCACCGCCCGCGAGGTCGTGGTCACCGCGGTCGGGCGCGGCTCAGCGGTCCGCCCTCGGCGGGCCCGGCTCTGGCTGCCCGGTCCCGACGGCCGCGTCGCCCCCTACGCCCCCCACCCCCTACGCCAGGAGGGGAGGGCTCGGGCCGGTGGGGCCGGTTCG